>Ga0097677_1000608_pt1 | contig 36432 bp, 38 predicted proteins | sample ThiBiot_500_biof_FD_72842 | JGI IMG/M metagenome (GOLD analysis project Ga0097677, IMG submission 72842) | Wastewater bioreactor microbial communities from Cape Town, South Africa - Thiocy_expt_500_biof - 1398105537950 (version 2) (version 2) ...
CCAGGTCGTTCAGGCCGGCGCGAAGATGAATCCCGCGCGCCAGGCCGCGATGGCGGCGGGTATCGCAGACGCAGTCCCCGCGATGACGGTGAATCGTGTATGCGGATCGGGCGCACAAGCCATTGCGACGGCAGCGCAGGAAGTCATGCTCGGTTTCGTCCAGTGTGCAATCGCCGGTGGCATGGAGAACATGGATCAGTCGCCGTACCTGATGAACGGCGGGCGATGGGGCTACCGGATGGGGGACGCGCAGATCCACGACAGCATGCTGCGCGACGGACTGAACGATGCGTTCAGTGGCCAGCATTCGGGCTGGGTGACCGAAGACCTGGTTTCGAAGTTCGAGATCTCACGTGAGGCTCAGGATCGCTGGGCGCTGCGTTCACAAACACGATTCAGCGGCGCGCAGGCGGCGGGCAAGTTCGACGCGGAGATCGCGCCGGTCGAAATCCCGACGCGCAAGGGACGCGTCGTTTTCGAGCGGGACGAACACAACCGCCCCGATATGACGCTCGAGTCGCTCGCGAAGTTGAAGCCGGCCTTCCGCAACGACGGCACCATCACTGCGGGCAACGCTCCGGGCCTGAACGCCGGTGCGGCCGCGCTGATCGTTGCCAACGCCGCGTGGGCCGAGAAACGCGGTCTGGAGCCGATGGCACGCCTTGTGGCGTACGGCGTCGGGGCCGTCGAGCCGGGCATGTTCGGACTCGGCCCCTTGCCAGCCGTACGTCAGGCGCTGCAGCGAGCCGGTTGGCAACTTGCAGACATCGAGCGAGCGGAAATCAACGAGGCGTTCGCGGCGATCGCGCTCGCGCTCACCAGGGAACTCGGTTTATCGGAGGAGGTTGTGAACGTCGAGGGCGGCGCAATAGCGCATGGACACCCGATCGGCGCCACGGGGGCGGTGCTGACCACCCGGCTTCTGCATTCGATGCGACGCGACGGCGTCCGCCGTGGCCTGGTGACGCTTTGCATAGGCGGGGGGCAAGGGGTTGCACTCGCGCTCGAAGCGGTTCGGTGACGACTGAGTGAGAAACCGACGACCGATCACGGCCCGCACGGCGCCCGCACTACGCATGCCGAAGCGGCGCCGCCCATGCACGAGGGCGGGCACACGCGCGCGACGCCCATGACAAGCACGCCGGCTACAGCGTGTCGATGTTCCGCAACACGAGGCCGGCGACATCGTGCTCGTGCGCAGCGATCCGCGCGACGTGCCGCGTATCGTGAATCTCTCGCGCGCGAGCTACCGCAAGATGATCCAGAACCTGTGGTGGGCTGCGGGCTACAACATCGTCGCGATCCCGCTCGCGGCGGGCGTGCTCGCGCCGTGGGGCGTGCTGCTCACTCCGGCGGTCGGCGCGGTGCTGATGTCGCTGAGCACGATCATCGTGGCGGTCAATGCGCAGCTCCTGCGGCGCGTGCGGCTGTGAACGACTCAACGCGACGCGTTTTCGGCAACGGCACGCAGCGTGCAAGTAACCAGGAAGGCATAGACGACACATGAGCACCGACGAAACGAAACCCATCCATTTCAATCCTCTCGAGCTCGGCGGATGGCGCCTCGCGCAGGCCGCGACGGAGTACGCCGTCGACGCCTGGCAGCGCGGCGCGCTGTACGCCGACGTGATGCGCCGGCGCGGCAACCAGTACCAGGAGCACCTCCGCGAGGCGGTGCCGCACGTACTCGACTTCCCCTTCGAGCCGGTCATGTCGGGACGCGATCTCGAGCGGCCGGTCAACTACTGGCTGGTCCGCATCCTGCTCTCCGAGGACGTGACCACCGATCCGCACAAGCGGCCATTCGTGGTGCTCGATCCGCGGGCCGGACACGGGCCGGGCATCGGCGGCTTCAAGGCCGACAGCGAGGTCGGGGTCGCCCTGCGCGCCGGCCACCCCTGCTATTTCGTCGGGTTCCTGCCCGACCCGGTGCCGGGACAAACAGTCGAGGACGTGATGCGCGCCGAAGCGGCATTCCTGGAGCGCGTCATCGCTCTGCACCCGGAGAGCGAGGGCAAGCCGGTGGTGATCGGCAACTGCCAGGCAGGTTGGCAGGTCCTGATGACCGCCGCGATGCGGCCGGAGCTCTTCGGCCCGATCATCGTGCCCGGCACGCCGCTCTCGTACTGGGCCGGCTGGCGGGGCAAGAACCCGATGCGCTACGCCGGCGGGTTGCTCGGCGGGAGCTGGCTGACGGCGCTCACCAGCGACCTGGGCGCCGGCCGCTTCGACGGCGCGTGGCTGGTCGCGAACTTCGAGAACCTCAATCCCGCCAATACCCTGTGGACCAAGCAGTACGACCTGTACGCCAAGGTGGATACGGAGGCCGAGCGCTATCTCGGCTTCGAGCAGTACTGGGGCGGGTACGTCTTCCTGAGCGACGTCGAGATGCAGTGGCTCGTCGACAACCTGTTCGTCGGGAATCGCCTGGCGACGGCGGAACTGATCACCTCCGACGGCATCCGCCTGGACCTGCGCAACATCCGCTCGCCCATCGTCGTGTTCTGCTCGATGGGCGACAACATCACGCCGCCGCCCCAGGCGCTCGGCTGGATCATCGACCTCTATCGCGACGACGCCGACGTAAAGGCGCACGGCCAGACCATCGTCTACGCCCTGCACGAGAGCGTCGGCCACCTCGGCATCTTCGTGTCGGGAAGCGTGGGACGCAAAGAGCACAAGGAGTTCGGCGAGAACATCGACTACATCGACGTGCTGCCGCCGGGCATCTACCACGCCAGGCTGGACGCGAAGACGGAGCACACCCTCAACCCGGACCTCGTGGTGGGGGACTACGTGCTCGCGTTCGAAAAGAGCGGGGTCGAGGAGGTGCGCAAGATCGTCGCGCCGGATCCGGAGTCGGACCGGCGATTCGCGGCGGCGGCCCGCATCTCCGAGATGAACCTGGGCCTGTACCGAACGTTCCTCCAGCCGCTGGTGCGCGCAGCCGTCACCCCCCACTGGGCGGAGTCGCTGCAGCGGCTGCATCCGTTGCGCCTGTCCTACGAGCTGATGTCTGACGCCAGTCCGCTGTCGGGTCCGATCGCCAAGGGCGCCGACAAAGTGCGCGAGAACCGCGCGCCGGCGAGCGCCGCCAATCCGTTTCTGCAGCTGCAGGAGATGTTCTCGCAGACCGTCGCGAGATCGCTCGACCAGTGGCGCATGATCCGCGACGACGCCTGCGAGAAGACCTTCGAGGCGATCTACGGCTCGCCCTGGATCCAGGCGCTCGCCGGGCTGAACGCCGATGACGGCGCCGCCCCCCGACCCCATCCGGGGGTGACGCCCGAGCATCGGGAGTACGTCGCACGGGAAGTCGAAAGGCTGCGCGCCAGCCTGGCCGAGGGCGGCGCGGTCGAGGCCGGACTGCGGGCGATCGGCTTCATCACTCGCTCGCGCGGCGAGGTCGACGAGCGCGGGTTCAACATCCTCCGCAAGTTCCGCGAGGTCCATTGCTGCCGCATCCTTCCCCTTTCGGACTATAAGCAGATGGTTCGCCAGCAGGCGCTGCTCATGGACCTTGACGAAGATGCCGCAGTGGCTGCGATCCCTGCGCTGTTGGAACAGGCCGATCCGGCCGACATTCGGGACGTGGCCGCGATCGTCGAAGAGGCGGTGGCGGCTTCGGCGGAGCAGACGCCGGAAGAACGGCAGCGCCTCGAACAGATGCAAGCGCTGTTCGAGGCGGCGGCGCGCAGCCCGAAGGAGGCGCGCGCATCGAGCGCCGGCGCCGTCGCCGGATCGGACCGGAGACGCAAGGCGCCGGCGGCTATCACTAAGACTGCACAGCGAGGGCGTGGGACGCCTCGATGAGGCGGATCGAGATCACGTTCTGGCGCGCGCTCGAGCGATGGATCGGCGGCCTGGACAAAACGTACGGCTGCACAAGTGTCTCGGCATCAGCGGGCTGGCCCTCGCGATCACGCATTGGCTGTGGTCCGAGGGGCCAAAATGGGCTCGGGTGGCTGTGGCTAGAACGCCCGGAGCGCGGCCTGCGGCTCGTCCTGGGGTTCCGGAATGCTCAGCGCCCAATCAATCTCACGAATTCTCACGAATAACGTCGATACACTGAAGTCGTTCCGTCGTGTTGAACAAGCAGGACTTCGTAAGCATCCTTTCGGCCGCCATACTCCGGGCCGTCCATGCCGGGTGAACCGATGGGCATGCCGGGCACCGCCAATCCGATTGCCTTCGGCTTCTCGCTCAGCAAACGTCGAATGTCGCCGGCGGGAACGTGTCCTTCGATCGCGTATCCCGCGACGACGGCGGTGTGGCAGGAGCCGAGTTTCTGCGGGATCCCGACTCGAGCCCGCGCATTTGTATTACCGCTATCGTTGACTGTCACGCGAAAGCCGTTGTCCTGCATGTGCCTCACCCAATCCTTGCAGCAGCCGCAGGTCGGGCTCTTCCAAACCTCGACCGACGGCATCGACGCCTGCGCGGCGACCCAGCCTGGGAAGCCAGTGACGAACGCGCCGAGAGCGAGGGCCGGCATCGTGACGATCGCACGTCGAAACTTCTTCATTGGATGCTCCACACAAGCCGAGGTCGAGAGGAGGCGGCAGGGCGCGAATTGCGATGGCGCGCGATTTTCCGATCCGCGGGTCAGCTACAGCAGCATCCGCCTCGTGCGCCTTTCGACTGCGTCGTTGCGGCCGAGGAAGCAGGCGCGCCTGCAAGTCGCGACGGATAGCCGGCGTCGGTCAAAGCATTGATGAGCGCGCTGGCCGAAGGGCCGAACGTTCCCTCTACGCGCGCACGACCGGCCCCGAGGTCGACAGCTACTGTTGCAACGCCCTCGATGGACTCGAGCGCACGTCTGACCCGGGTGACGCACGAGTTGCACGTCATTCCGTCGACAGTGAGTTCTACCGTGTTCATGAAATCACTCCCTTGATTCAAGCGTTTGTACCCGTCGTGCTCGACGTTCTGATACGTATTCGACCTGTCCGCCTGGTTCCGCGATAGCGCAACTCATTGCTGTTTGTGGAATTTGCGGTGATCGTGCAGTGGCGGCCTGTCGGGTGGTGCGCGGTCCACGCCCGCTTCAGCCCGCGCGCAAGGTGTAAGCCACCTTGGCGCAGCGCCGCGTTCGACGCCATGATCGTGCTGCGACCTGGCTCTCGTACACTCAACCGAAGCACGGGCACGGGCGGCGGAGCGGGCAGCGGAATCTGCCAACGGTTGCTCCTGCTCCGAAACGTCGCCGAGCCGAGCCACCCGATGTGGCAGCGTCGACGCCGCGTCGCCGTTTTCGGCAGCAATCTCGAAAACCGCGGGAACACTTCGCTCGATGCTCGAAAAGCCGGGAACACTCTGCGCAGTCGCAGACGTTGTGCTCGCTGTCAGGACGATCGCGGCGATGGTTAACATACTCAAGAACATTCCGACTCCCTCCTTGCGACGTTTCCATTTCTTTGCCGCACACGCATCACTCTATGCGTGCCCTGCCAACGGGAACCGGTCAGGGAGGTTACATTTCGTTCATGTTGCTTGCATGCGCGCGCTACAGCCACCCGTTCCGAAACCCGGCCCGTCGAAGTCCAGTCACGACGTATCGGCACGAGCGCATCAACCGCCAGAGAAGCTCGGAACGGTAGTTCTCGCACATCAATACGACCGGCCCCAGATTGATGCCGAAGTGGTACGGCGAGGTCCAGCCGATTCCGCCCTCGACGTCATCGGAAAAGGTCAGATTGAAGCTGCAGCGAAAGCAATACTGGCCCGTTACCTGCGGGTACACGTCCTGGAAATTGCGGACCGCCGACAGAACGATGTCGGGGGCGAACGGTAACGAGGCAACGATTGCCCACGGCGCAACGGTGCCGTCGTCCGGTCCGTACGGCGCGCCGCGAGCGACGTAATCGAAGAACGAGCGCTCGATGCCGTCGATGCGTCGTGTCGTCCAGCCGGGGCCGTCGCTCGCGGTGATACCCCAGAAATCCTTGCCGTAGCCGGCGAACGCAAGCGGATTGCGTATCGCGTACTCGCGCTGCACCTGCGTCGCACGGCGGCTGTTCTCGAAGTAGTCGATCCCCTTCTCATGCACGAAGGAGTCCTGAATGCCTCGAAAATCCAGCCAGACGTGCGAGTACTGGTGCATGAAGAGCGAACCGCCGTAGATGAACTCGCACCCGTAGATCGTCTTCCAGCGGTAGGTCGAAAGCCACGCAGCGTAGCTCTCGGCGGGCAGAGGATGCGTCGGCGAGCCCAGGCCCAGGACGTACAGCAGCAACGATTCGTCGTAGCCTTCCCAGCGGTACGGCAGGAAACCGCCCTCGGGCGTCCATCCATGCGTGACCGTCGCGCCGCCGTTGCATGCCCAGGTCCATTGCGCACGCCGATAGAGCGCGTCGGCGAGCCGACGTAGCTCGTCCTCCTCTTCGCACTCGCCATCGAAGAACGCCGCGGCAGTCAGCACTCCTGCAAGCAGAAAGGCGGTGTCTACGGTCGACAACTCGCAGCGGCCCGCCCTGCGGCCGGTCGACATGTCGATGAAGTGATAGTAAAAGCCCTTGTATCCGGTCGCGTCGGGTTCCGGTCCCTGCGGGCTGTCACGCAAGAACCTCAGCAGCGCCAGTGTTCGCTCAACGGCATCGGCACGAGTCATCCAGCCGCGCGTGACACCCACCGCATAGGTCGCCAGCCCAAAACCGGTGGCAGCGATGCTTGCCGTCGACCCGGGATGCGAGGTGTCCGCGACGAGCCCGTTCGCTGGGCTGGTTTCCTGCAGGAAGTACTCGAACGCATGTCGTTGCAGCGAATCGAGCCGCGTCTCGCCGAAGTCACGAAGCGGCAGGTCGTGCGATGCGGGCATACGTGTTTGGTTAGACAGAAGCCGAAGGCGACTCCACCCCGGCGCTCTCCCTTCGAACGCGCTCGAGCAGGTAGTGCATCTCGCCGTACAGGTCGTCGCCGGCGACGACCTGCGCGCCGGCGTTGAGCAACTCCATCACGGTGCTCCCGCTCATCGGGCCGGCATTGAAGGACCCGCGCCGGGTTGGTCCGGTCGGCTGCGCATCATCTGCTCCATCATCATCTGCATCATGTCGAGCCGGCGCTCCATGCGTTGCAGGTCGGCGGAATCGGGCGCTCCGCTCGACCCGCGGCCCATCATGCCCGGGCCGCCCATCATGCCCGGGCCCATCATGCCCGGGCCCATCATGCCCGGGCCCATCATTCCCGGGCCCATCATGCCTGGGCACATCATCCCGGAGCCCATCATCCCGCTCATCATCCCCGGTCCCATCATCCCCGGGCCCATCGCGCCGGGACCCATCATCCCGCCCTCCATTGCCGGATGGCCGCCCATCATCATGCTGCGACCCAACATCATGTTGGCCTGCATCGTTCGCATGTGATCGGCAAGTGCCGCGCGGCGTTCCTCATCGGTCTTCGCTGAGGCGACGCGTTCCAGTTGCGACTGCATCCGACGCACGTTTTCCTGCATCTTCTCGACCGTAGTGTCCGTCTCCTGCGTCGCATTCGCACTGGCTGGCGGCATCGATCCCGCGCCCGCTTGCGGATGGTGCTCCTCGACGGCGCCTGCGGGCGAGGCGGCGAATGCGAGTACGAGCAATGCACTCGCTAAAAACGGACGCAGAACCGCCTCGTTGCCACGCGCAGTTGGTGCAGCGGTAGGCAAAGCGGGCCTAGACAATTTGTCGGTGGGCTTCATCGCAGTTCTCCTTCGGAAGGATGTGAGTCATGACAAGAGTCGGTCTCCGACGCTTGTTCCAGCACTAGCTCAGCTGCACCTGTACGAGCATTGTTGGCTCTGTGCCTTGCGTTGAAGAGGTCGATGGCGCAACAGTCTCCCTGCTGCCATCCACGATGCAGGGATCGGCGAGTTCGCGCAGCTTAGCGAGTGGAAACCAAACGAACGCGTTTCGATGCTCAGCAGAGCTGCGAAGGAGGGTAAGCGGATCTACATCTCGGCCTCTCGAGCTCGTGTCTTCCTGCTAGACACCCCACGGCGAACACGCCGAAGCGCCGTTGCCGCAAACGCGCGGCCTTCCCAACGAAGGCCCATAATAGGGGGACGTGGATGACGAGAGGCTTACGCGCTAATTACATTCACCCAAAGCGACAAGAGCAAGACACGCGCTGGGACATAACGCCTCGCCCTATCAAGTCGGCATTGACCACGAGCGTTCATCGACATACCTTCACTGCAATCACCGCGGAGTCTGCAGTAGTACGAACCGCGTTAATCTACTTGTCGCCTCGTTCATGCTGCTTGGGCGGATTTCCCGCTGCAGGCTGATTGCGCCGTGACGACATCGTCGCGCTCTGGGTTCAAAGTCACCACGCCCACCGGCGTCCAGTTGCGGGTCTCACCTGACCCGTGTCGCGGGTTGCGCGCGCGGGCCTCGCGATACAGTTGGTGGCGCGCCGCACGGATCGTCGCGTCTTCACCCGCATCGCGCTAAGCGGGGCTGACATAGCGGACGCCGCTGTGATGGTACTCGTGGTTGTTGTACCAGTGCACTGAAACGGGCCGCCCAGCAACGCGCGGCGTGCAGATCTATAAAGCCCCGGCTCAGGAATTCCGGCCGGCATTTGGCGGTTCGAAACAATGTTTTGCGAAGGCGTTGCCGTCGCTCACGCGAGGTCGCGAATACGACGGCCTCACGCCAATCCAGTCGTTTCCAATCTGTAGATGAGTCTGAATCTGTTAGCTCGGAGCCGGTGTTGATGTGTGCAGCCGCCGGCCGGTGGGTAGGCGGTGGGCAACGCGTGAGCGTTGTCCACGGGCTATCCACGGGGAACGCGTAAGCGTTCAGGCGGGAACCCGGCGTCAGCCGGGCTGTGCACATCTGCACGGGCTCTTGGGCTCGAGTCAAGCGGCGGTTCGGGCGAGCCGTCGGTTGATGGATTAAAACAATGCCGACCGTGCCTTTTGCAGCTGGTCGGCGGCCTCATTGTCGCTCATGACCCGCGCCTGGACTTGCAGGGCTTGCAGGGTCGTCTCGGGGCGCAGATTGCGACAGGCCGGGCTCATGCTGGCGAGCTTCTCGAGCGGCGTTTGCACGAGGTGTTGGGGGTACCGCTTGACGACCTTGCCTTTGGCGTCGGTGCGCTCCTCGGCGAACAGGCACGGGCGGTGCAGATTCAGGTAAACATCCGGCTCTCCGAAGTACCGCTGACCGAACTCGTGCAGGGGCTGAACGCGGATCTGTTCGACGCCGGCTTTGCAATGATCGATGAAGTGGAGGACGGGATCGTTGCCCAGCCGTTGTGGGCCGACCCCTTGGTAGTGGCCCTGCCCGCACGGCACCCACTTTTAGCCTTCAAGGAGGTGCCGCTGCAGGAAGTGTTGAGCTATCCGCTGGTACTTTGCGATCCACGAACATGCCAAGGTTGCTGTCGGCAGCGCGAACGACTGTTCCGCTCTGTCGATGTTCAACCGATTGTGGCCGAGTACGCCGCTTCTCACGGGCTGATGCTGACGCTGGTGGCCGCAGGGTACGGGCTAGGTTTTTCCACCGCCGCGCACTTGGCAACTTGCCAGCCGGCGGATGTTGTTGTCCGCCCGTTGGCCGGTCAGAGCGCATCGCTAACCACCTATCTGTTACGAACCGAGGTTGGCATGACGGAGCCGCTGCAGCGGTTCATCGAACGCGCCGAACGTGTATGCCGTCAGGACGCAAACGCCTCACGCGCGATTTGACGCGGATCTGTTGGAGGGTGCGCGGCTAGGTTTTTTCGGATTGCGCGATTCATTTTTGGTCTTGCGGCTGACCCGATCTGCATGGCTCCTTCGCTGTACTGATTCCAGTTTCGCCACAATTGCCGCGCCCTTCTGTACTGCAGCACCCGCCTGGGCTCGCATCGAGATCGGAGGCAGGGTTCTGCTCCAGGCCCGGCACGATCACCAGCGCGTAGCGGAACAGTTGGTTGAACCACGTCCTGACTTTCTCGGCGACGGAGAGCGCCCTGCGCTTCTCGATCTTGGCGATCACCTCCAAGAGGTCGGGACGCTTGATCTCATAGACCGACCGCTTGCCCAAGGCGGGCAGCACATCCTTGTCGAAGATGCGCGGAAGTATCGAGAGGGTCGTCTGCCGGCCTTCCTTGAGGCTGAGCCCGCGATGCTTGAGCCACTTGCGATACACCGCCTCGAAGGTGTTTTCGTCGGCGAGCCGGACAGCGGTGCGCTTCTGCTTGCGGTGAACGCGAGGATTGGTGCCTTTGGCCAGCAGGGCGCGCGCTTCGTCGCGCAGGCTGCGGGCCTCGCGAAGCGTCACCTCCGGGTAGGTGCCGAGCGACATCCGCTTCTGCTTGCCCGCCCAGTAGTAGCGGAAGTGCCAAGTCCTGCCCCCTGCAGCCGTGACGGCCAGGGAGAGGCCATCCAAGTCAGGGAGGGTGTATGCCTTGCCAGTTGCCTTGGCCTGTCGAACGGCCAGGTCTGAGAGTGCCATGCTCTTGCTCCTGAACATGAGTCAGGAACCAGATGCTGGTCACGTCGACCTCGCCCCTCCATCAACAATCCGGAATCAGCCGCGCCCGCAAAAATGGACTTGTTTGTGGACTTAAAAGTCCCGGCTGTAGGCGGATCGCAGTGGACCGCGGCAGAACGTCAAAGAGAGGAAAAGTCTTTGTGTGGCAACGACTTGCAGACTCTCTTGGACTTCTGCGGAAGTCCGCAGAATGATGCAGTGGAGCGGGTGAAGGGAACATTTCCTAGCACCCAACCCGTTGATTGAGAACGGGTTTTTCCCATTAGCTGCACGGGAAAAGACCATATATTGTACCAGTCAATCGCGCTCGACAACGCATTGCTTCCGTCGCCGTCTTGGGACGGCCAGCAAAAGCCATCAAGGCTCTGGTTCCGACGGCTCGCGTTCAAGCGCGTGTCTCGCCGCTTGGTGCCCCGCCAATCGCCTTCACGCGACTGATGAACCGCTTCATCGGCTCGGACGGCTCTCCCTGGCGGCGCAGCAGGAAGGTGGTGAGCGTCGGTGCCGTGCCGGCCAGCGGCCGGATTGCAATGTCCGGGCGCTGCCATGTCTGCACCTGTGAGCCGATCGCGAAGCCAATGCCATAGCCCGCGCCCACTAGCGTCAGCATCACGCCCAGGCTCGTCACGTGGTCGGCCACCTTGGGCGCTACGGCTGCTCCATCCAGCACCGCCTGGATTTGGTTGTGACAGCCCGAGCCCGCATCCGGGTGGCACAGCACCAATGGGAACTTCAAGGCGTCCTGCAACTTGACTTGGACATGCGCAAGCAGCGGATGGCGCGCCGGCACAATCACCGACAGCGGATCGCTCCAAGCCGGCTCGGCCACCAACCCGTCGTTGACCCCATCCGATAACGCAAAGCCTATGTCGAGCAGGTCGTTGTGCAGGCCCTTGAGTTGCTGTGAGAACGGCAACTCAAAGACCCGGATGCCTAACTCTGGCTCTTCCTCACGGCTACGTGCCAACAGCAAAGCGATGCGCGGCTGGGCCAGGCTGTCGCAGATGCCGATGCGCAAAGTGCCCTGATAGCCTTGGGCGGCGCTCTTGGTCGCCTGTACCGCATGTTCGACCGTTGCGAGCACGCGCCGGGCTTCGCCCAGCAGCACCTTGCCGGCCCAGGTCAGCCGCGTTTGGCGCGTGCTGCGGTCGAACAACTGCACGTCAAGCAAACGTTCGAGGTCGCGCATCGCACGCGATACCGGCGACTGCTCAATGCCTAGACGTTCGGCCGCTCGGGCCAAGTGCAACTCCTCCGCTACGGCGATGAAGTAGCGCAACAACCTGAACTCCATAGCGGCCTCCTTTTCGCGTTGTTTTGGTGTGGCCGATCCGACCCACACATCCGCCCCATTCTTGTTCCAAGGATGATGCCAATATACCATACCCCCCTATCCTAAATAAAGATGAACACCTACTATGAATCACACAGTCAGGGAAAAGCCAAAGCTCCTCGCTCGTGTGCGTCGCATCCGTGGACAACTAGAGGGGATCGAGCGTGCTCTGGAAGCCGAAAAGAGATCTGCGGAGGTCCTGCATCAGATCGTTGCGGCACGCGGCGCGCTGACGGGCTTGATGCGCGAAGTCATGGAGGGGCATATCAACTCGCACATCGCCAATCCGCAGGAACCCGGAGACGGTACGCGGGAGCAAGGCGCGGCGGAACTGATCGCAATTCTGCGCAGCTACATGAAGTGAATCTAACGTCGCCAATGGGGGGCGGGGCCTTCGCGTCTATGTCGCGATCGTCACTGTGGACTGATCGGCAGGCCACATAGATGTGGCTTAGACATTCCGCGCTCTGTGCCGAAACGCAGCCCGGGGGGACGAGGCGGCCACGCCCATCCGCGACCGTTGTCGGGCGGCCCAGCACGAAAGCCGGCGGAGCCAGGCCGCTCCGCCGCTTCAAGCGTGTGTGCAGTGTCACACGCTGCGCGCTGGCTCATCGATCCAACAGCTACAACGGTCGCCGGAGTTCGAGATAGTCGCCTCTAGTCCGCAGCACGACGGCCACTTCAGTGTTGCCTCGATTGCGCCAAAACCAGCCGTGATTGCCGGTGAACGCGGCCACGAGTTCACCTTCGTCCGCGGGAACGCCCCGACCCTTCTGGTAGCTGATCGAACGTCCGCCGCCATCGCCGTGGGTGTCATAGTTGACGGCACCTTTTCCCTGAACCGCCCAGGCAAATGCCGCCTTGGTCCCTTCGTTCATGCGCAGCTTGATTTCGATCCCCTGGCCGGGGGCGAGCGTGAAGCGCGTCTCGTCGCGCCACCTCGTCTGCGCCGATGGGGACGCGCCTGCGGCGGGACTCTTGACTTGTGCAGTGGAGTTGCCCCGCTTCAGTGGACGGTTTCCCGCTTGGTTCTCAAGCGAGCGCTGGGGCTGCAATGAGGTGCTGATTCATCGGTGAGTTGGGCTGCAGACGGCTCCTTTCGAAGTTGGCCGGCGAGATGCGGCCGAGTGCCGAGTGACGGCGCCGCGGGTTGTACCAACCCTCGATGTAGGCAAACAGCGCGAGTCGGGCTTCGGCCTTGGTTTTGAAGCTGCGCCGGTCGATGAGTTCGCACTCCAGGCTCGCGAAGAAGCTCTCAGCCATGGCGTTGTCGTACGCATCGCCGACCGTGCCCATCGAGGCGCGCACGCCCATCGTTCGGCAGCGCTGCCCGAAGGCGATGCTCGTGTATTGGGAGCCTTGGTCGCTATGATGGATGACATCGCTGGGGCGCCGCTGGGCAGTAGCCATGTTCAGCGCCGCGAGCACGAGCTCGGTGGTCATCTGCTCGCCAATGGCCCAACCGACGATACGGCGGCTCCACACGTCGAGCACGATCGCCAGGAAGATGAAGCCTGCCCACGTCGGCACATAAGTCATGTCGGCCACCCACAGTTGATTCGGACCCGACGCGACGAAGCGTCGATTGACCAGATCCGGCGCCGGCGGCTGCCTCGCATCGCGCCGTGTGGTAACGACAAAGCCGCGCCGACGGCTCACGCCACGAATGAGCGCCTGTCGCATCAAGCGGGCCACGCGCTTGCGACCGACGCGGCTGCCTTCATCGCGCAACTCGGCGTGGATATTCGGGCTCCCATACGTCTGATCCGAGCTCGCGTGAATCGCCCGAATCCGCTCGCTGAGCACCGCGTCCTCGATTGCCCGCTGCGACGGCGGCCGCTCTCGCCACGCGTAATAGCCGCTGGCCGAGACGCCCAGCACCCGACACATCGCCCGCACCGGCAAGGCGGCCTGGTTCGCGCTTACGAGTTCGAAGAGCCGCCGTTCTTGCCGGCGAACCAGGCCGTAGCCTTTGCCAGGATGTCGCGCTCCATCTTCAGCTGCCGATTCTCACGACGCAGACGCGCCAGCTCCTCGCGCTCAGCCGTCGTCAGTCCTGCTTTGCCGGGCAGCGGCTTGCCTTCATCAATGGCCTCTTGTGCCACCCAGTTTCGGATCGACTGCGCTGAGCAGCCAAATTCCTCTGCGAGTTGCTCGGGAGAGCGACCGGCGCGCACCAACTCGATTAATTGCTGGCGAAATTCCGGCGCATAGGGAGCATGGGATTGGGGCATGGTGGACTCCTTCCTTTACAAGGATCAGGTGTCCACGAAAGCGGGTCAACTCCACAGTATCGCTGGTTGGCGCACCGGCGACCTTGGACTTCACTTCCGATTGCTTGGCATCCGCCGCAGCATCGTTGGCCGCCTCGGCAGCGAGCTGCATCTTCGTCTTGCCCATCTCGGTCAGGCGCAGCACGCGGCCAATACCCGTGGGATCAATGCCGTACTCGGCGGGAAGAACGACGGTGGCGAGCAGGACCGCTGCGCTGAGGGCAGCCAGGATTGTGGAGCGCTGCAGTTGCCTCGACGAAGGCAACTCGACATGCAAAGGGGTATCGCTGTTGTACATGGATGGAATCCTTGGAGTTCAGGAAGCGACGTAGCCGGTCAACTGATAGCCCATGAGCATGAAGCCCAGGCACATCATGACCACGTTAGCGCTGTAGGCGTGACGAAAGAAGCTGGAGGTCCGACGCCAGTAGCTCATGGCAATCAGGATCACCGCCAGGGCCAGCAACTGACCGATTTCCACGCCGACGTTGAACGCCAGCAGGTTCGGAACAAGGCCATCGGGCGAGACGTCGTACTCCAGGATCTTGGTGGCCAAACCAAGCCCATGGAACAACCCGAACACGAGAGTGGCGGCCTTCGTATTCGGCTGGAATCCCAGCCAACGCTGGAAGGCGCCGATGTTGTCGAGGGCCTTGTAGACCACGGACAGGCCGATGATGGCGTCGATGAGGTAGCTATTGATCCCGACGTTGAAGTACACGCCGAGAATCATGGTCGTGGAATGCCCCAACGCAAACAGGCTCACATAGATACCAATGTGCGTCAGGCGGTACAGAAAGAAGATGACACCGAGCAGAAAGAGGATGTGGTCATAGCCGGTCATCATGTGCTTGGCGCCCAGGTAGACGAAGGGTAGCAAGTTCACCCCGGATATTTCCTGGATGTACCCCTTGTCTCCCGCGGTCACGGCATGCGCAAAGGCTTCGGTGATGCCGGCAAACGTCAGAAGAAATACGAGTGCGACGAAGAGAGGACGGGCTCGCCAGTTCAACCACGGAAGAACTGCCGGCCCGCCGCGTTGGCGGCTGTGCATAAATACTCCAAAGAAACAGGACTAGAAGAGAGACGGCTGCGGCACTCGGATGCGTGCAGGCTCAGGCGCAGTAGTCCATTCGCGGAGGCCGTTCCAACCGAGAGGCAAAGACTTGTCTGGCCCGGGTGTCCGTGCTGGCAAGCCGGATCGATGGCTCTGGTCTCCACGCGCGCGAGCTTTCTGCCAGGGCATGCGGGCTGTCGTGAGAGTGGTCGTTGGAGTGGTGCGGATGATCGGAGTCGGTGTCCGCGCCCGTATCACCATCATCGCCGTGCGAGTGGCCGTGCTTCTGGTCCAGGCTGCTTCCGATGCCGTGATCCATGGCTGCCAGCACGGCAGAGCCATGTGAACTGGTGGCGCCAATAGTGGAAAACAGCAGCCCGAACGCGAGCGTCACCAGCGCCATCCAGCGCAAGCTGGATGAACGCATCAAGTCGGTGAATCCGTGCACGCGCCGCATGGGCTGCCTATAGGGATGGAGATGGAGGTTAAAAGGTAGTATTATATCCCCTCAGGGGGCATAGGATCAATCCAACTTCTAGCGCTTATGCATGCACAACACGCCCATACGCACCAGTCACACCCCGCAATCGTCAAGCGGCTGCGCCGCGCCGGCGGGCATCTGAACGGCATCGTGGCGATGATCGAGCATGGACGCTCCTGCTTGGACGTCGCACAACAGCTCCAGGCTGTGGAGAAGGCAATTCAGCAGGCCAAGAAGGCGCTGATCCAGGATCATCTTGACCATTGCCTGGAGGACGTGATCGGCCCGTTGGCGCGCGACCAGCGCGACTCCATGGCGGAGTTCAAAGAAATCACCCGGTACCTGTGAGCCCGCGATGCCTTCTCTTGCCGAACTGATGTAGCAGGAAGACGCGAACGCCTGACGCCATGCTCCAGATTCTTGCCAACCGTACCTACCGACACCTCGTCCTCGCGCAGGTAATCGCGCTCGTCGGTACCGGGCTGGCGACCGTGGCACTCGGCCTACTGGCGTACCAGTTGGCCGAGGCGGACGCGGGAACCGTGCTTGGCACGGCGTTCGCAATCAAGATGGCGGCCTACGTCGGCGTGGCACCCGTCGCCACCGCGCTGGGGGACCGGCTGCCCCGCCGGACGATGCTGGTCTGTCTGGATATCGTGCGCGCTGTAGTGGCCGTGGCGCTGCCTTTCGTGTCGCAGGTGTGGCAGGTCTACGTCCTGATCTTCGTGCTGCAAGCGGCGTCGGCTGCGTTCACGCCCACCTTCCAGGCCACGATTCCGGACGTGCTGCCTCAGGAGAAGGACTACACGCAGGCGCTCTCGCTTTCGCGCCTGGCATACGATCTGGAAAGCCTCGTGAGCCCGATGTTGGCCGCGGCACTTCTGACGGTTGTCAGTTTTCACAACTTGTTCGCTGGCACAGTCGTCGGTTTTCTTGCGTCTGCCGCGCTGGTGGTCTCGGTCGTGCTACCGAGCCCCAAGGCGAGTGAGCGTCGCGGCATCTACGACCGCACGACGCGCGGCCTGCGCATCTACCTCGCGACGCCCCGGTTGCGGGGACTATGGGCAGTGCAGGTCGGTGTAGCGGCGGCTGGTGCAATGGTCTTCGTAAACACCGTCGTACTGGTGCAATCCTCTTGGGGCTTGAATCAAACCCAGGTGGCATTGGCCTTGGCAACATTCGGTGCCGGGTCCATGGTTGCGGCGCTGGCCTTGCCGCGAGCACTGGAGCGCTTACCTGATCGGCCAGTGATGCTCGCGGGTCTAGCCGTGCTGGTGCCGGGCCTGGCCCTTGGGTCGATCATTCAGGGAATGAGTGGCCTGCTTCCGTTGTGGTTCGTGCTCGGCCTTGGATACTCCGCTGCTCAGACACCTTCGGGTCGGTTGCTACGCCGCTCTGCGCATCCAGAGGATCGACCGGCAGTGTACGCGGCGCAGTTCGCGCTATCACATGCCTGCTGGCTAGTGTTCTATCCATTGGCGGGGTGGCTTGGGGCACGAGCTGGGTTGCCCTGGGCCTTCGCAATGCACTCTGCGGCAGCGGTAGTCGCACTCGTACTGACCCTCAAGCTGTGGCCGGCCGATGACCCGGAAGTGCTTGAGCATGAGCACCATGACCTGCCGCCAGGTCACGCGCACGCGGATGGCAGCGAGCCTAGGACCGCAGGGCTGCGACACACTCACCCCTATGTGGTGGACGACCTGCACCCCCGTTGGCCGGGTTTGGAACGATGAACTCCTTAGCTGATACCTCCACGAATAGCGTCCTCGGGCTCATGACGCGGGAGCGCTGGATCGAGGTCGGGCGCATCGCTTTGACCGGAGCCGTTGCACTACTCTACTGGCGGCAACTCGTCCCGCTCTACGTCCTCTGGGCAGCCGTAAGCGTCGGCCTTTACCCGCTCGTCAAGACTGGGCTGATTGATCTGTTCACCGAACGAAAAACCGGCACCGAGATCTTCGTCACGATTGCGACGCTCGTCGCGGTGTTCGGCGGCGAAACAGTCGCGGGTGCTGTGTTGATGGTCATCATCCTCATTGCCGAGTTCATCGCCGAGTTGAACACTGATCGCGCGCGAGCATCCATCAAGGCGCTGATCGGCGCTGTGCCACAGACGGCACTGGTCCGCGAAGATGGGACAGAGCGGACAGTGCCCATCGCCGCGGTCAAAGCCGGGCAAGTCGTTCTCGTGCGCACCGGCGAGAAGATTCCGGTGGACGGCGTTGTGGTCGGCGGCAGCGCTGCAGTGAATCAGGCGCCGATCACGGGCGAAAGCGTGCCGCAGGACAAAACCGAGGGCACGCAAGTCTTCGCCGGAACAATCGTCGAATCCGGTGCGATCGACGTGCGCACGGATAGGGTCGGCGGTGACACGATCTTTTCCCGAATCATTGCCTTGGTCGAGAGCGCCGAGTCCGAAAGAGCACCAGTACAGAAGCTGGCGGACAAGGTTGCGGGCTGGCTGGTCCCGGTCGTTCTGATCTTTCTGGTAGGTGTATTCCTCGTCACGCGCGATGTCTCGAAGGTGGTGACGCTACTGATCTTCACGTCGCCGGCAGAACTTGGCTTGGCGACCCCGCTTGTCATGATTGCTGCAATCGCCCGCGCCGCGCGGAGCGGCATTCTGATCAAGGGCGGCCTCTACCTGGAGCTGCTGGCGAAGGCCGACGCGGTGGTCTTTGATAAGACCGGCACCCTGACCGCGAACAGGCCGGAGGTTGTACAGGTTCAGTCCTTTGATCCGACCCTCAACGAGGACGATCTTCTGCGCGTTGCGGCTGCAGCCGACCGACGTTCTGCGCATCCGCTGGCCAAAGCCGTTTTCGAGAGCGCAACACGCCGAAGCATTCAGGTACCTGAGCCGCAGACCTTCGAACAGTTGCAGGGGCGCGGCGTCAAGGCAACCATCGACGGCAGGATGGTGTTGGTGGGCAATTCTGCGCTGCTGCTTGAGGCTGGGGTGACGATCGACCGGCCTGTCGCCGAGTCCGGTCGTACCCCGGTGCATGTGGCGGTAGACGGGAAGCTCGCCGGTGTCATCTTCATTGCCGACACGTTGCGGCGGGGAGCGCGCGAAGCGATTACCTCGCTCAAGGAAAGCGGCGTCAAGCGCGTCGTCATGCTGACGGGAGACAACGCCGCAACAGCCAACGCAATTGCGGGCGAACTCAGCGTAGATGATGTGAGGGCCGACCTGATGCCGGAGGGCAAGGTCGCCGCGATCTCAGAACTTCAGAAACAAGGATTCAAGGTCGCCATGGTCGGCGATGGCGTCAATGACGCACCCGCACTGGCGAGCGCTGATGTCGGCATCGCCATGGGCGGCGGCGGTGCCCAAGCAGCTCTTGAGGCGGCAGACATCGCGTTGATGACCGACGACCTCAGCAAGATCGTGGCTGCACGCAGCATTGCACGCCGCTCCTACCGCACCATCCAGGAGAATCTGTGGGTTGGCGTCGGCGTTGTGCATGTCCTTGGGATCACTGCCGCGTTGCTGGGGTGGATCGGACCGATTCAGGCGGCCTTCATCCACCTCGGCCCTGACGTTATGGTGTTCCTGAATTCCGTGAAGCTGTTGCGGGTGAAGATAGCTGGTACGTGACGATGGAAATCCAACAGCCACCATCTCCGACAGCGACGGTGCACGCTACGCCAGCGCACGCTGTTGTGCGCGCATTCGCATGGATGGCGCGACTGGTCCTGGTGTTGCTGCTGGTGGTCGATCACGTAGGAGCACCGCTGCATGCGCATCACCATGACTTCGGTATCGATGGCGTGGCCCTCGCCGAGGTGCATGACGCGCACACCCTAGATGCGCCGCACGTCGAGGATTGCCCGGGAATCGGCAGCGGCCATTCGGTCCTCGCACTTCGCGTTGAGGGCAGGACAGTCGTCGCCTCGCCCGAGAAGTCCGATGCGGGCCAGCATGTAGCCTTCGTTGCGCTGCTCATGGCAGTGTCAGCACCGTCGGTCGATATTCGCCGGCAGCCTCACGATTGGCCACGCCAGGCGGCCACCCTGCACTTCACAGGCGTAATCCGTCCACAGGTAAGAGCGCCACCACTCCGCGCTTGACGTCGGTTTTCCATTGACCAGTCAAGGGCCCTGCTCGCCGATTGTGGCGGCGGGTCGGCATTTCCGCGGAGTCTTTATGTCTTATCAATCTTCCCTTTGGACGCGCGCGTGCTGCGTCACCGCGTTCGCGTTCTCTCTCTCTGCGGTGGCCTTGGCTGCCGACGAGTTCGCCGTTTCTGCGGCGCAGATGCAAGCCTTGGGCGTTCAACTGCAACGTCTGGACAAACCTGCGTCTATTCCGGGCATGACGTACCCAGCCCGGGTCGTACTCCCTCCATCGCAGGAGTACGTCGTCAGCGCACCGCTGGCCGGCGTTGTCGATCAACTGCTTGTCGGGCAGAACGAAGCCGTCAAGCCCGGCCAGGCTTTGTTGCGCCTAGCCAGCCCGGAATTGGGCGAACAGCAGCTCAAGCTGATGGAAGCGGCTTCGCGCAACCGCTTGGCACAAAGGACTCTGCAACGCGAGAAGCAATTGGCGGCCGAAGGCATTGTTCCCGATCGCAGAGCGCAGGACGCGGAGATCGCCGCAGCCGAGGACCAAGCCCGTCTGCGCCAAGCGGAAGCCGCCCTGCGCCTGGCAGGACTGGATGCGGCCTCCATACGCCGCGTCGCCGAGGACGGCGCCATGCAGGATGCTCTGGTCATCCGGGCGCGCGCTGGGGGCATCGTGACCGATCTGGGCATCAACCCTGGCCAGCGTGTCCAGCAATCCGATCCGTTGGTGCGGATCGCCGATACGCGCAAGCTGTGGCTCGACATCCAGTTGCCGGTGCAGCGGCAGTCGCAGGTGACGGCGCGCGGCGGCCAGGTCAGCGTGGTCGGTCGGGATGCAGACGCCGTCACTACGAGCCTAGGCACCACTGTCAGCGACAGTCAGACCGTCGTGCTGCGCGCGGAGGTCACGCGCGGGACGGCGTTGCTGCGGCCGGGCGAGTTCGTCCAGGCCCAAGTGGCGTTTGCCGCTGGCGGCGAAGGATGGGCGGTCCCGGTCGCTGCCGTGGTGCGACAGGGTGACAAGGCTTATGTCTTCGTCCGAACCGACAAGGGTTTCGTTGCCACGCCCGTGGATGTGCTGGATAGCGCCGGCCAAGCCCTGCGAGTCAAGGGCGCGCTTCGTCCCGGTCAGGAGATCGCCGTCACGTCCGTGATTGGACTGAAGGCGGCTTGGCTCGGCAAGGGCGGGAGCAATTGACATGCTGACCCGTCTCGTTCAATTCGCGCTCGCACAGCGCCTGTTTGTCCTACTGGCCGGTGCACTGCTGGCCGGTGGGGGGTGGTATGCCTTCCGCAACCTACCGATCGATGCGTTTCCCGACGTGGCAAGCACGCAGGTCAAGATCATCATGAAGGCGCCGGGCATGACGCCCGAGGAGATCGAAACCCGCATCGCCGTACCGATCGAGGTCGAGATGCTGGGCATTCCCAATCAGCGCATCCTGCGCTCGATGTCCAAGTACGGCATCGTCGACATCACAGTCGATTTCGAGGACGGCACCGACATCTATTGGGCACGTCAGCAGGTGGCTGAACGGCTGTCCAACATCAGTGCCGATCTGCCTGGGGGCATCAGCGGTGGCATGGCGCCGATCACCACGCCGCTCGGCGAGATGTTCATGTTCACCGTCGAGTCGAAGGAGATGTCGCTAGAGGAGCGACGTAGCTTGCTCGATTGGGTGATCCGGCCCGCCCTGCGCTCGGTGCCGGGCGTGGCGGATGTCAATGCTCTTGGCGGCAAGGTGCGCACGTTCGAGGTTGTTCCCGACCCAGTGAAGCTCGCCGCGGTGGGCCTTTCCACAACGCAGTTGCGGAAAGCGATCGAGGCAAACAACCGCAATGACGGCGCAGGCCGCCTGGGTGAAGGCGATGAAGTGCTGCTGGTGCGCAGCGAAGGCAGCATCAAGAACATGGACGACGTTCGCGCCATCGTCGTGAAGGCCGAAGGCGGTGCGAGCGTGCGCATCGCCGACATCGCGCAGGTCCGCGAGGGCTACCTCACTCGCTATGGCGTGGTGACGCAAAGCGGCCAGGGAGAGGCCGTGCAGGGTCTTGTGCTTGGGTTGGCCGGGGCCAATGCACAGAAAGTCGTGCAAGGCGTGACGAAGAAGTTGAAAGAACTCAAGCCGACCTTGCCGAAGGGCGTCGAACTCAAGGTCTTCTACAACCGCGCCAGCCTTGTCGAGACTGCGATCGGCACGGTGTCAACGGCGCTGCTGGAAGCGACCGTACTGGTGCTGGTCCTGCTGGGAGCATTCCTGGGCAACCTGCGGGCTGCCGTGACGGTGGCCATGGTGCTGCCGCTGTCGGCCCTGGCCACCTTCATCCTGATGCGCTGGTACGGCATGTCGGCCAATCTGATGAGCCTGGGCGGTTTAGCTATCGCGCTGGGCATGCTGGTTGACGGCGCGGTGGTGGTGGTCGAGAACATCGTCCAGCACATGGCTCATGACGGCAAGGACAAGCTGCCTCGTCAGCACATGGTGTTTCGTGCGGTGCGTGAGGTGGCCGCGCCGGTCGCCGCCGGCATCCTGATCATCGCCGTCGTCTTCCTGCCGCTGATGACGCTGCAAGGTCTCGAAGGCAAGTTCTTCGTGCCGGTGGCGATGACGATCGTATTCGCGTTGGGCAGTTCGCTCGTCCTCTCGCTTACCGTCATCCCTGTGCTGTCGTCCTTCCTGTTCAAGAAGGTGGCGCACGACGACCCCTGGCTGCCACGCCACGCGCTGCGGCTGTACACGCCGATTCTTGACTTCGCCCTGCGCCGGCAAAAGCTGGTCTTTGTTGTGGCGGGCGTCATGCTGGCCGTAGCAGTGGTCGTCTACACGTTGGTCGGCAAGACCTTCATGCCGGCAATGGACGAGGGGGACATCATCGTCGGCATTGAAAAACTGCCTTCAGTGAGCTTGGAGCAGACGGCCGAACTCGACCTGAAGATCCATCAGGCGTTGATGAAAGGTGTGCCCGAGATCACCGGCATTGTCGCGCGGGCCGGTGCCGATGAGATCGGCCTGGACCCCATGAGCCTGAACCAGACCGATACCTATCTCGTGCTCAAGCCACGCAGCGAATGGCCCGAAGGAGGCAAGCCAGCGCTGGAAGACAAGATCCGTGGCGTACTCGATCAACTACCGGGCGTGGGCTATAGCTTCACGCAGCCAATCGACATGCGCGTATCCGAGATGATCATCGGGGTGCGCGGTGACGTGGCGATCAAGATATTCGGGCCGGACCTGAAAGCACTCAATGACCTCGCCGGCCAAGTCGAAAAACTGATCAAGGACGTGCCCGGCAGCCAGGACGTCTATACCGTCGAGAACGACGGCGTGCAGTACCTGCGCGTGGTGGTCGATCGTTTGGCCGCTGGTCGCTACGGTCTGTCGGTCGAAGACGTTCAGGACGCCTTGCGTGTGCAGATCGAAGGCCAACGTGCAGGCACTGTGATCGATGGCAACCGCCGAATCCCGATCGTGGTGCGCGGCCCGGACGGTGTGAAGGTTTCCCCTGCAGAGTTCGCAGCGCTGCGCATCATGGCCGCCGGCGGTCAAAGCGTCGCGCTGGACCAGCTCGCCAAACTGGAGCGCGAAAGCGGACCAGTGAAGATCGATCGCGAGATGGGAAGCCGCTACAGCGTGGTGATCGCCAATGTCACCGGCCGCGATCTGGTGGGGTTCGTCGAGGAGGCCAAGGCAAAGGTCTCGCAGGCGGTGACGCTACCCACCGGCTATCGCATCGCCTGGGGTGGACAGTTCGAGAATCAGCAGCGCGCGGCGGCGCGCCTGTCGCTGGTTGTGCCGCTGTCCCTGGGTTTCATCTTCCTGATCCTGTTCTCCACCTTTGGCTCACTGCGTCAGGCGTTGCTGGTCTTGAGCAACATTCCCTTTGCGTTGGTGGGCGGGATCATGGCGCTCTGGCTCACGGGCGAGTATCTGTCCGTGCCGGCCTCGGTGGGCTTCATCGCGCTCCTGGGTATCGCCGTCCTCAACGGCGTGGTGCTGGTGAGCTACTTCAACCAGTTGCATGCCGAGGGCCTGCCCCTTGTCGAGTGCGTGACACAGGGAGCACGTCGGCGCTTGCGCCCGGTGTTGATGACAGCTTCGATCACCGCGTTCGGTCTGATACCACTGCTGTTCGCCACCGGCCCCGGCTCGGAGATTCAGCGCCCCTTGGCCATCGTCGTTATCGGCGGCCTGATCACAGCGACCGCGCTGACGCTGATCCTGTTGCCCATCCTGTACCTGCGATTCGCGCACGCCAAGTCATCCGCGCCCGTGGAGGTGAGCCATGCCTAAGTCCTGCCTGACCCTGGTTCTTGATCCTCAAATCGAGGAAAAGCTGCTCGACCTGCTGCTCGAAGTCGCGGGTGACGAACTCTTTGTCAGCACGCCGACGTTCAGCCACGGCACGGCCTACGGGCGGCTGTCGAACGAAGAAAAAGTGATGGGGCGCAGCCATGCGGTCCAAGTGCAGATCCTGGTCACCGACGGGAAGCGGGAAGAACTCCTGCAACTGCTGCAAGAACGTTTTGCTGGCACCGGGTTGCGCTATTGGGCAGCACCGCTGTCGATCGATGGAGAGATTGCATGAAGTCTTGGATCACGATGACCTTGGGGTGGGCGCTGGTGCTGCCGCTGCAAGTGGTTGCGCAGCCCGTCACTCCGTCCGACCTACCTCCTGCCGAACTTGCGCGTGCGGCTATCGAGCAGGAGCCTTCTGTCGTGAAAGCCCGGCATGCGCTGGAAGCAGCAGGCCATGCAGGGCGCAGGATCGCCGCATCACCCTACGAGTGGTCTGTAGGGATCGACGGTCAGAGACGCCGCTATGACACAGGTGGCAATTCCAACGAATGGGCCGCCAGGATCGAACGACCGATCCGAATTGGCGGCAAGGCCGAACTCGATCAGGGCCTCGGCGACGCTACCGAACGGATAGGTCGTGCCGAGTTAGCGGAAGCACGACTTGAAGCGGCGCGTGCATTGGCTGACTTGTGGATCGACTGGCTGGCAGCTATCCAGGCGCGAGAACTGGCCAAGGAACAACTCGGCTTCGCCGAATCGAGCGCGTCGGCAGTTGCCGGGCGCCGCAGGGCCGGCGATGCGTCGCTTCTGGATCTCAACGCTGCGCAAGCGGATGCGGCCGAGGCGCGCCGACAGTTCGACGCCGCGCAGGCACAGGAGGCCAAGGCAATCCTTCGCCTGCGCTCACGCTTTCCGTCTCTGATGATGGAGCCACGGTCCTTGAGTGAACCTGCGGAGCTTGAGCTGGACGAGGTGCAGTGGCGCGAACGGGTGCTGGCCGAGAGCGACACGCTGCGGATCATGCAGGAATCGCTGAAGCGGGCTGAACTGACGGCCGATCGGGCGCGGGCCGATCGGATTCCTGATCCCACGGTTGGCATTTATACGGCCTCGGAGGCTCGTCGCAGTGAACGCATCGTAGGCGTCAGCGTGAGCATCCCGCTCGGAGGGACCTATCGCAAGGAAACCATGCAGGAGGCGCTCAAGCAGGTGGACGTAACGCGGGCCGAACTGGAGCGCCAACGCAAGGAAATCGACCTGGCGACTGCGGAAACCATCAACGATGCCCGCACTGCACTGCGGCGGTGGAGGTTGGCCGAACAGTCCGCGCAGATGGCCCGCGAGAACGCCAGGCTCGGCCAGCGTGGCTACAGCCTTGGCGAGGGGGATCTGCAGTCGCTGCTGCTTCTGCGTCGGCAATCCGTTGATGCTGCCGGCGCATCGCTTTCATCCCGCATCGAAGCGTTGAAGGCGCGCAATCGGCTGTTGGTCGATGCCCACCTGATTTGGGGGTTAGCCGATGAGTGAGGCTGCATCGCTGCGTCACTTACTCTGTTTCTCTAGCGAGGTTAATCAGCTCGACGCTCCACAACATGATCGTCGTGCTGGTGTTCAAACGATCTGGTACTCGAAGAACGAGCATTTGGATTCACCAATTCAAAGATAAACGAAAGGAACGGCCATGAAGCGTATGTTGCTCTCAATGGTGGCTGCGTTAGGCCTGACCGGCTGCGCAGCCACATCCGATCTGTCTACCGACTACTTGATTAGCGACATACCTCAGCCGCCCGAATGAACCGAGCGGGCCGAGGCGAAGTGACGGAGGCGGCGCGCAGCAAGCGAGCCAAGATGGAGGTGAGATTGAAGCGACGGTTGAATCGGTACTGGGCCTCAGCGAGGTAGCGATGGGCGTACTTGGTGAAGTCGAAAGCGTGGTAGGTGCCTGCGAGCGCGTTCTTCAGGTTGCCCAACAGTGTGTTGATTGCCTTGAACTGTGGCAGCTTGGTGCTGGCCGCGCCGCCGCCGGTGACGGTGCGCTCATGCTGGGCGCCGATGATCTTCACGCCGCCGAAGCACCACAGACCGTCGGACACTACGGTGGCCGAGGTCGCCAGCGACTTGGCCGCCCAGGCCGCCACTGCTTCGGTGGTGAACGGCTGCGGGGCGAAGCAGGCGAACTGCGGTTGTCCGTCGGGCGTGGTCTGCACGGCTGCGAGGAACGGCACCTTGTTCTCGGAGCCGCGCCCTGTCTTGCCGCCTGGGAGTTCCCCTCCCAGGTAGGCGTCATCGATCTCCACCCGCCCATCGAGCACACGCGCGTCCTCGCGCACACGCATGACCTCCATCAGCTTGTGCTTGATGAGCCAGGCGGTCTTGTAGCAAACCCCCAGGTGGCGCATGAGTTCGAGTGCGGCGACGTTGTTCTTGGACTGGGTGAGCAGGTGCATGGCGAGGAACCAGCGCGTCAGCGGCAACTTGGTCGCCTCGAAGACCGTGCCGCTGATGACGCTGCATTGGTGGCGACACGCCGAGCACTGCCAGTACAGCCGTCCCTCACGTCTGAACGAACTGTTCTCGCCCGAGCCGCACTCCGGGCACACGAATCCTTGGGGCCAGCGCGAGGCGATCAGTGCTGTCTCGCACTGGTCTTCGCTGCCGTATCGATCGAGAAACTGCGCCATCGAAAGTCCAGGTTGAAACTGCACTCGGTTCATCGCCATGGTTCACCTCCTGTCGCGGTGAACCGATCCTCGGCACTCACTGGCTCACCAGGTGAGCCTCCACGGGCGGGGCTGAGGTATGTCACTAATCAGGACCGACTATGTTTTTGACCCGAAGCAGCCTGAAGGGCTTGCGATCATGTCGCTGACCTTGTCTGGCAAACCCATGGAGAAGGTCTCCAGTTTCGAGTACCGGCTCCGAAAGTTGCCCCCGAAAGACGGCAAGGCGGTAATTGCTCGGCCGTACTTCGAATCGCTAAAGCAGCACGCACGCGGCGTATCAAGGCTGACTTCGCGCGCCGACGGCGACCGGAGGATCGTCGCCAAGGGACCGAACTCGATCGAACCGCTCGATCTTCGGGAAAGTGAAACGGCCGGACGCGTGGCGTCACTGCACTTGCCGGCTGGTGCGTATGAGTTCTATACATGGTCACTTAAGGACCCTGCCGGTCAGAGTGGTGGCACTGAATACGGCTCGCAGCGTCCCTTCAGTTACCAGTTTGTGGTCAAACCCGGACGGGCGACCTACATCGGCCAGCTCAATCTTCATCTGAGTGAGTGGAAGACGCAGAAGATCACCGTCGAAGATCGACGCGAGCGTGATCTGGCCTTACTCAAGAAGAAGGTGCCGTCGATTGGCGAGGCACTGGTGGCCTCCGAAGTTGGACGTGTTCAACCTTGACTATCGTCGTTTCATGTTGGATGAGTCCGATCCCTGATGCAAGCTTGATGAGGCGGTTGAGATGAGAGGGCGTCGGATGATTACGCAGCTCGAGCGTTGTAGCTGAACTTCATCCGGTCGTCTTCGACTCATTCCCGTGCGAAAGCGTGAACCTGCGTCATATCCGGGCCTTCATCGCTGTGGCCGAGGAATTGCACTTCGGCCAGGCTGCCAAGCGCCTGCATATCGAACAGTCACCCCTGTCCCGCACGATCCTCAAGCTGGAGGCGGATTTGGGGGTAGCGCTGCTCCTGCGCACGCCGCGCGGTGTCAGTCTGACCTCGGCCGGACAGGTTTTCTTGCGGGATGCCCGCTGCATCATGTTGGCTGTCGAGCAGGCCGAAGCTAGAGCACGCACTGCGGCCGAGGGGTATCAGATTCCACTACGCATTGCGCTGGCAGGCGACATCGGACGGTTTCGGCTGTCGGCGTTGCTCGCACTATGCAGGCAGGAAGCTCCGCTGGTGAACATCCGATTGTCCGAGGTTCCGCTGGCCCAATTGCTGCATGGACTGAACGCGGGCCTGCTCGATGCCGGCTTTGCAGTGATCGACGAAGTGAACGCGGGGATCGTTGCGAAGCCGGTGTGGAAAGACCCTTTCGTCGTGGCGCTGCCCTTGCGGCATCCGTTGCTGGCCTTCAAGCAAGTGCCGCTGCACGAACTATTGGACTATTCACTCATACTTTGCGACCGACAGGTATGCCAAGGTTGCCACCGGGAACGTGAACGGTTGTTCCGCTCCATCGATGCAGAGCCGAAGGTGGCGGAATACGTCGCGAGCCACGGCCTGATGCTGACGCTAGTGGCAGCGGGGTATGGGGTGGGCTTTTCAAGTGCCGCGCATCTGGTGGTACATCAACAGGCCGATGTCGTCGCCCGGCCTCTGGCCGATCCGACCGCTACGCTGACCACCTATTTACTGCGGGCCGAGGGCAACGTGACGGAGCCACTGCGGCAGTTCATCGACCGCGCCGAGCGCGTTGGCAGCCAGGATGCTGGCGATCCACGCAGGACTTGATTCCGCGCGCTGTCGGCGTGCATACGCAACAGATCCTCGGATTGCGCGATTCCATTTTGGCCTTGCGATTGACCTGAATTGCATCGACGGCGAGTTGTGTAAATGCCCCGTTCTTGGAGGGACCATTGCTGTGCCGTTCTGCGTGGCGGCGTCCGCCATACGGGGTGTGCCGAAGCGGTCACTGCACTGACGCAGAGCGCACGAGCTTTGGCTGGTTGCAAACCGGCTCATGCGGTTGACGCATTGGCGCTTTACCCCGTTGGAATTCCTACGGAAAACTTTGACCAGGTTTCGGGTAAAGCGCGGCACCCATGCTTGATTCCAGGGTTGCGGCGACCACCAAGCCGCGTGCCGGTCCAAAGGCAAAGCGCCCGCATTATGGTGGAGGAGTTTCAAGCGTAGCAAGATGTAATTTGCCCTTAGGCCGGCCGTCAGCGCCGATGCAACGCCTCCTTCCGCGATATCGGTCGGCCCCGCGCTTCATCCGGATTTCTGGGCAATCGCCTCGCCCTCTTGGGCTGTGCGCGTCTGCCGGAGTTCGATCCGACGATGGGATGCGCGCGACATGGAGAAATCGAGTTGCCTTGCCTTTGGCGCCAAGATTTACTACCGCCCGATCGAGGCGGCCGTTCGTTGGGCGGGCCTGTTGCGCTTTGAGCCACGGATTCTGGAAACGCTCGGGCCACGTGCCATGCCCGAGCCGAACGACTTTCCGCGCTGGCCCATGCTGCGCCTTTTCTCCGAGCGCATCTTCGACGCACTGGCACACGATGAACTTTCTTACGGCAAGGCAGGCATGGCGCAGGAATCTCAGCGCCCCGCACTCGACGATCCTGCGTTGATCGTGCGCCACGTCGACCTGAAGGCGTGGATGTCGCATTACTACCCCGGTGAGCGGCCTCCGTTCCTGTTCGACGGCATCGAGCGCGAACTGCATCCTGCGGTGAGCGTCGCCACGCTGAGCGTGTTGCTGGCCGATCGCGAGGCCGCCAAGCTGCAGCTTGCCGAACTCGCACAACTGCATACGGCGCTGAAGGCGCAGCACGAAGCGTTGGCGAAGGAACATGCCATTCGCATCGGAGAGGGCGATGCGCGTGAGCCGGGCCTGCGCAGCGAGTCGACCTACCTGAACATCATCGGCGGCCTGCTGACATTGCTGTTGGGCAAGTCCCCCGCGGGCTCTGCCTACTCGTCCTTCCGCAACATGGATGCGGTGGTCAGCGCACTGCTGGCCCATCACGAAGGCCGGCCCGGCATCAGCGAACGCACGCTATGGAGCAAGCTAGCCCAGGCGCGCCGCCACCTGGAGGCGTCCCGCTGAGCCTTTAGCTGAGCACTGCAATTACAGTCGCGCGTTCTGCAATTGCAGTGAATTCCGCGGCGGCGTTGTATTGAATGCGAGGCACTTTCTGAACAACGCCATCGAGCGTCAAGGAGTGTCTCTCATGTCTTCGCAGACCATCGCGCCGGCCTTGTCACCCGAGCACCGCATCCTGCGCCGCGCCGAAGTCGAGGCCAAGACCGGCTTCAAGCGCGCCCACATCTACAGCCTGATGAAAGAAGGCAAGTTCCCCAAGGCCATGCGCCTGGGCGTGCGCGCGGTCGGCTGGGATTCCGTGGAGATCGAACAGTGGATCGCTGACCGGCTCAACGAGCGCGCCTGACGCGGCTTCTCCCTTCATTCCATTCGACGAGGAGAAGCCCATGCAGGTGGTTTCGATCATTTCGACCAAGGGCGGCGTGGGCAAGACGACGACCGCGGAAAACCTCGGCGGCTTCGCGGCCGACGCCGGGCTGCGCGTGTTGCTGCTGGACCTGGACGTGCAACCCACGCTGTCGAGCTATTTCTCGCTGACCGTGCGCGCACCGGCAGGAATCTACGAGATGCTGGCGTTCAACGAGCGCAGCATCGAGCAACTGGTGTCCCACACCGCGATCGCGGACCTGGACCTGGTGCTCTCCAACGACGACCGTGGCGAGTTGAACACGCTGCTGCTGCACGCGCCCGATGGCCGCCTGCGATTGCGCCACCTTCTGCCGGCGCTGGCTCCGAGCTATGACCTGGTGCTGATCGACACGCAGGGCGCGCGCAGCGTGCAGCTGGAGATGGCGGTGCTGGCCTCGGACATGGCGCTATCGCCCGTCACGCCGGAAATTCTCGCGGCGCGCGAACTGCGGCGCGGCACGCTACAGCTTATCGAAGACATCGCGCCGTATCGGCACCTTGGCATCGAGCCGCCGCCGTTGCACCTGCTCATCAACCGCGTGCATCCGGTGTCGACAAACGCGCGGCTGATCCAGCAGGCGTTGCGGCAGGTATTTCAGGGCCAAGTCGGCGTGCGCGTACTGGACACCGACGTACCGGCGATCGAAGCCTATCCGCGCGCTGCGACCAGAGGCTTGCCGGTGCACCGCGTGGAGTACCGACAGCCCGTGGGCCGCAACGCGCCCGCGGCGCTGGCGACCATGCGCGCACTGGCCGGCGAGCTGTTCCCGCAATGGCAGGACCGCTTCGCCCAGGTCACCGGCCGCGCTGACACGGCAAGCGCGGCAGGCACAGCAGGGAGCGCGGGCGATGGCGAGCGCGCATGAACTGGCGAGAGGCCACAAGCGCCTGCGCGCCCTCATCGAGTTCGCGCTGGCTGAAGGCTGGCACGTGGTGCGCACGGCCGGCGGACACCTCAAGTTCACCAAGTCGGGCTGCGCTTCGATCTACACCAGCTCCACCGCGAGCGACCACCGAGCGGGCCTTAACGCGCGCGCGCAGCTTCGCCGCGCCGCCCGGCAGGCGCGGGACGGCATTGCCGGCGAGCCGGCGCCTGGGGAGGACGGCCGTGGCTGACCTGACCCCGCAGGACATGGCCGCCAAGCTGCTCGCCTCCGGTTTCGAGCGCAGCAGCCCAACGGCTGCGGCCCTGACCGATCCCATCGCGGACACGCCGATGATCGTGACGCTGGACCAGTTGCGGCCCTACGACCACGATCCGCGTGTTACGCGCAACCCGGCCTACGAGGACATCAAGGCGTCCATCCGCGAGCGTGGACTGGACGCGCCACCCACCATCACGCGGCGCCCAGGCGAAGCGCACTTCATCATCAGGAACGGCGGGAACACGCGGCTGGCGATCCTGCGCGAGCTGTGGGCCGAGACGAAGGATGAACGGTTCTTCCGCGTGCCGTGCCTGTTTCGGCCCTGGCCCGAGCGCGGCGAGATCGTGGCGCTGACCGGGCACCTGGCCGAGAACGAGCTGCGCGGCGGCCTCACCTTCATCGAACGTGCGCTGGGTGTGGAGAAGGCGCGCGAGTTCTACGAGCAGGAGGTTGGCCAGGCGCTGTCGCAGAGCGAGTTGGCGCGTCGCCTGACGGCTGATGGATTCCCACTGCCGCAATCGCACATCAGCCGCATGAGCGATGCGGTGCGTTACCTGCTGCCGGCGATTCCGACTGTGCTCTACGGCGGGCTGGGTCGGCACCAGGTCGAACGCCTGGCTGTGTTGCGCAAGGCCTGCGAGCGGACCTGGGAGCGCCGCGCGTTGGGCCGCGATCCGGCGATGGACTTCCCCACACTGTTCCAGGATGTGCTGTCGCAGTTCGACGCACAGGGGGACGGATTCTCGGTCCAACGCGTGCAGGACGAGCTGGTCGGGCAGATGGCCGAGCTGCTGGGGGCGGACTACGACACGCTGGCCTTGGAGATCGACGACAGCGAACACCGGCAGCGCACGCTGAGCAGCGAGCCATCGTCCGTCACACCACCGCAGCCCGCAGCGCCTGTTGCGCCGCTGGCCGCCGCTCCCCGTCCACCGACTGCACCGCCCGCGTCGGCGTCGGCGGCCCAGGCTCCAGCGGCGGCACCGGCCGGCGGTGACCAACCCGAAAATGCCGATCGCGCCGCGGCTCAACTCGAGCGCGACGGCAAGCCGCACGGAGGTGGCGACGACGAGCGTGACGCGCGTCTGCAAGGGCATATCGTGTCGCCCGCGGCCACCACCGACCGCCTGCAATCCATCCAGCGTCTCGTCGCCGACCAGATGGGCGACAAGCTGCCGGACTTCGCGGGCGACGCGCTGCGCGCGATTCCGGTGCAGGCTGGTGGGCTCTATCCCATCTCTGACGTCTGGTACATCGAGCCCGGCCTGGACGCGCCGGACCGGCTGCGCGTGCACATCGCGCAGTTCGCCCGCGAGATCGCCGAGGAAGCGTCGATGGCCAAGCACGTCGAGCCCTGCGACACGGGCTTGGGCTTCGTCTGCCTGGCGCCGCGCGCATCGGCCGCCATGCCGCCGTTCGCGCGAGCGGTGCTGACGCTGTTGCATGCCCTGAGCGCCGCACCGACGCCCGCAGCCGCGCTTGACCGCACGCGCCTGGCCGACGACCTGGCGCCGCTGTTGCATGGGCACGGGGGCGCAACCACGCGCCTGAGCGACACCAGCCTCGTGAAGCTATTCCGGCTGTTGCGCCTGGCGCGCCGGCTGCTGGATCTGGAGGCCGGAGCGGCGTCCACCGATACCGGCCCAGGCGCCTGAGCGGGAGGCCGGCATGTCGACCCCGCACCCGCTGAATCAAGCCGTCATCGCGCAGGCCCTGCACGACCTACGCAACGGGCAACTGCGCCGCTGCAAGGCCATGGGCTTCGGTGAGGAGGAACTGGACGCGCTGAAGCATCCGGCCCTGGTTAGCGTGCTGGTCAACGCCGCGGTGTCGTGGTGCTCGGTGTCGGTGAACCGCGAAGTGCTGCGGCGGTTGCTCAGCCAGGTGCATGACGTGGAGCAGGAGATCGCCACCGTGGACCGCATGCTCCGCTTGGGTGCCAGCACGGAAATGGTGAGCCGATACTACGGCCTCACGCATCAGGAGGTCGCGCTGCGGCGGGACATTCTCGGCCTGCCCAAACGCAAGGGCCGGCACCCGGTGCTGGACGAGGCGCAGGATACGGTGCTGTGGCAGCACTGGAAGGCAGGCGTCGGCGAGCGGCACATCGCGCTGGACGACGAGATGGCGATGCTCGCGCTGACCATGGACCTGGCCGAGACCCTGAGCCTGCCGATGTCGGTGATTTGGGCGGCGATACGCAACTGGATCGACCAGGGCTTGGTGTAAGGCCATGACGATACGCGGCGCACCACGACGCGATGGTCCGGTGGCGCTGTCGGCGCTGTTCGACGATGCGCTCCAGCACCTGGCCCCAACGCAAACCGCTGGTCCGGCCGCCGGCACGGCGTCGAGTGACGGTTTTCTCTTCAGCGGCAACCGTCATGAGAGCGTGCCGCGCGCGCTGTTCCTCGATCGGCGCCTGACCCCACTGGAGCGCAACGCCTGGCAGGTGTTCCGCCTGCAGCTCAATGAGGATGGTGTCACCGCGTTCCCGACCTACGACCAGCTTCGGCCCTACCTCGCCTCGATGCCGTGCGCGGCGCAGGCGTCGCATGAAACCGTGGCGCGCGCCTTGACGCTGCTGCGCCTCACGCGCTGGCTGTCCCTGGTGCGGCGACGGCGCGACCCCAAGACCGGCCGCATCCTCGGCAACCTCTACGTGCTGCACGACGAGCCGCTGACGCCCTTCGAGGCGATCCAGCTCGACCCCGATTACCTCGGCCTGGTCAGCCAGGCGCTGACGCACGCCGCGAAGGCGGTGCAGCTCGTCGGCGTGAACACGCTCAAGGAGATCGCCGAAGACCCGATGCTCTCGGGCCGCACGCTGCCTACGCGCCTGCAGGTGCTGGCACAGCGCCTGGACGACCAAGGCTGGAGCACCGGCAGTTATCCACAGGAGGCTGTGGATCACGATTCCGAAGAAGGCCGGCAAGCCCTTCTTCGGAATGCCGAACGCCCGTCTTCGGATTCCGAAGCAGGGCCGAAACCCGCGCCAGACGGCTCTCTTCGGAATCCGAAGCAGGACCGTACAGTACGTAATGATCGTATTGATGAAGTACGTACAGTACCGCGCGCGAAGGCGCTGCAGAACCTGCGATTGCCGGAGCGCTTCCTGCGCCTGAAGGAAGAGCAGCAGGCCGGCGCCTTGGTGGCCCTGCAGCAGGTCGATGAATCCCTGCGGCAGACCGTGCTCGACGAATGGGCGGCACGTTGTGGCAGCAGCGGCGTGCGCAATGCTGCGGGCTACCTGTTCGGGATCATCCAGAAGGCAATGCGCGGGGAGTTCAAGGCCTGGGCCGCAGAGAGCCTATCGGCACCGCGCCCGCCGCCGCCCATGGCGTCAGCTTCCCAGCCCGCTTCGCCGGCACCAGGACCGCCTCCAGCCAATGGCCCTGGCCGGGAGGCCGCGCGGGCGTATCTCGCGCGCTTGCGCGCCAGCCTAGGCGAGCGTTGATCGACGGCTATCCCCAGGGGATAGCTGGAACACGTCGCCTTCCAGCGCGTGGCGTACTCGGCATCAGCCCGCAGCTATGTACCGGGAGCTATCCCCAGGGGATGGGTAGCACACGCAGCCTTCCCGCGACGCAAACCGGGCGCATGCCGGATGCGGTTTGTTGACTGACGGCCTTCCGGCCGATCTTGATGCTGGCGGCTCGTTCCTTCACCGCGAGACGCAGCCATGGCCAACGAACCCCAGCAACCCCTGCAGTTGAACCTCGGATCGCTGCGCAGCGCGATGTCGCTGACGCTGCACACCCACCACGCTTCGCGCATCTGGCACGGGCGAGCGCCTGCTGAAGGACGCCCCGGAATCATCGGCCTGAACGGCTACATCAGCGTGATGAACAAGATGAAGCGCGGCGCCGAACAGGACGACCCGTATTCGGACTTCTGGATGCTGCGCATCGAAGACAAGCTGACGCAGACCAAGGCCAGCCTGCAGGCGCTGCGCGAACAGGTGGATCAGGCGCTGGCCGACGTGCCGCCCGCGCTGACCCTGGGCGAGAACATGAACGTGCAGCCCGTGAAGCTGCCGCTGTTCGTCAATGCACAGCTCGGCTTCATGGCGGTGTACCTGCTGGCCGACTACGACGACCTGGCCCGCAAGCTGATCCTGGCCCACCACACCGCGCTGATCGACCGCAGCACGCTGGAGCGCTGGCTCAACGACGGCGCGCACGCGCTGCGCAGCCTGTTCTCGCTGGCGCAGCAGTACCGCTACTCCGGCACGACGCGCGACGACTTCGCTGGCAAGAACGCGGCGGCGCGAGCGGCGCTGGAGAAGTTCGGCGAGCTGCCGCAGGACGTGCTCGAAGGTACGCGCCGCTCGCGCTTCGCGCCGCCGATCGCGCGGCGCCCGGGCCGCAACGATGCGCCGACTTCCGCGTCAGCCGATGCGCCGACGGCTTCCTCCGCTGGCGCAGCCGATGGGGTTGCGCATAGTGATGCAGGCCCCGAAGCATGACGGACGCGCCTTCTGCCGGCCGCACCGCGCGCTTCGTGCCGCTGGAACAGGTGGCCTTCCAGCACCTGGCACACGCAGGCTACCTAAAGGGCCTTTTACAGCCTTTTAAAGGTAAGGGGAGTCTGGAGACCTGGGCCAGCCAATGCACGGCGCTGCGCGACGAGTTGATCGACCTGGCGCAGCAGCGCGTGCTGGCGCAGGCGCGGGCCTACCCCTTCAACCGGCTGGACGTGCAACTGGCCCAGCAGACCACTGGCGCAGGGACGACCTTCCTGCGCTGGCGCAACCTCGACCGTTCCAGCATGGGCGTGGCGCTGTGGGAGGCGCTGCTGGCCAACCCCGCCACGCCGCCGTCGCTGATCGACGACCTGTACGCGATCGAGTTGCAGCGCATCGTGCTGAACATGCAGATCAGCCTCACCCACAGCATCGCCCGCCAGGCCATGGAGTGCGCCGCCAAGGTCGCCCAGGCCGAGGCGATCCACTTGCGGCGCACCCATGGGCCTGCCGCATTCACGTCTTCCATCACCAAGGAGTCACCATGAGCACGCACTTTGTCGGCGAGGGCAACATCGGTTCTGCGCCGGACTACCGTGAGTTTCCGAACGGCAACGACGAGCCGCGCCGGCTGCTGCGCCTGAACGTCTACTTCGACAACCC
>Ga0097677_1000657_pt1 | contig 32927 bp, 29 predicted proteins | sample ThiBiot_500_biof_FD_72842 | JGI IMG/M metagenome (GOLD analysis project Ga0097677, IMG submission 72842) | Wastewater bioreactor microbial communities from Cape Town, South Africa - Thiocy_expt_500_biof - 1398105537950 (version 2) (version 2) ...
TTATACAAATCCTGTATACTGGCTTTTCTTTCTTTAGGGTCTTTTAGATAAATACTCTGTACGGCAACATTAACAGGGGCCGGAGCTGGAATAAAGGAAATAGCCACCATGGAGTAAGTCTGATACAGTCCGTCTGTTGAGTCATTAACATATTTACCGACTTCCATCATGTGTTTTTTCATGTAATCGAAAGAGACACCTTCCGGGGCCACGGCAATAAGGCTCATATTGGAACGGTCTTCTACAGGTGCCAGTTCCGAAGGCAGTTTTTGGCCAACAAAGTAAATGAGACCGGAGGTTATGAGCAGAAATACCCATGCCATCCATCTGAAGCGCATAAAGGTTGTTAGCAGACGGGCATATCCATTGTTCATACGCACAAAGAAAGGTTCGGTAACCCGATGAAACCAACCCGGCCCTTCTTTCTTTTTAAGGAAATAAGCACTGAGCATAGGCGTAAGCGTTAGGGCAACGAATGCCGAAACCAATACAGAACCAGATACGACGATGGCAAATTCTTTAAATAGCTGTCCGCTAATACCACCCATAAATACAATAGGTAGAAATACGGCTGCCAGTGTTATGGTAGTTGAGATTACGGCAAAATAAATTTCTTTGGAACCTTTAAAGGCGGCCTGTATAGGAGGCATGCCTTCTTCTATTTTTTTATAAATATTTTCGAGCACCACAATGGCATCATCTACTACTAATCCTATGGCGAGTACCAACCCCAGAAGAGTCAATACATTTATGGAAAAGCCTGCGATATACATGATGAAAAAGGCCGATAATATGGATACCGGAATGGCAATTACCGGAATGATAGTAGAACGCCAGTCACGCAGGAACAGGAAGATGATAATGACTACAAGCCCGAAGGCAATAAAAAGTGTTTCTTCTACTTCTTTTATAGACTCACGGACGGATTGTGTAAAGTCAAATCCAACAATAAGTCGGTAGTCGGATGGAATGTCTTTACGCAATTGCTCAAGACGTTTGTAAAATTCGTCGACTACTTCAATAGCGTTGGCTCCGCGTTGTATTTGTATAGCTACGCCAACACCAACACGGTTGAGGTTTCCGGTTTCGTTGATGATAGCGGTACGTTCATTCATTTCACCCAGTTCTGCCGAACCTACATCTTTGAGCCGTATAACAGTATTGCCGGTTTGTTTGATGAGCATTTCCTCAAAATCGTTTACGGTAGTCAGCCTTCCAAGTGTGCGTATACTTAATTCGCTGCTGTTACCGTCTATACGTCCGGATGGGAGGTCAATGTTTTCCCGGAGTAATGCCTGTCGAATGTCTTCCGGAGTTAGCTTATAGGCTGCCAGCTTTACCGGGTCAAAGCGTAACCGCATGGCATATTTATGCTCGCCTACAATGGCTACGTTGTTAATACCGGGAATGGATTGTACCCTGTCTTTGATGACGGTGGAAGCGATATGGCTTACTTCTTTAATATCTTTAGTGTCGCTTTCTACTTCAAGAAAAGCCACAAGATTGTCTGCTGAGGATGCTTTCTGTACAATAGGCGGGTCAACGTCTGCCGGAAGCTGTTTCCGCGCTTTGGATACCTTATCTCTGACATCGTTCAGGGCATCTTCAATATCTATTTCACGATTGAATTCTATAGAAATAACACTTACCTGTTCTCTAGATTCGGACGATATGGTGCGTATACCACTTGCCTCAGCAATGGATTCTTCCATTGGGCGGGTGAGTTTGGACGCTATTACATCAGGACTGGCACCGGGATAGAAGGTAATAACGGAGATTACAGGTGGCTCGGTGAGCGGAAATTCCCGAATTCCGAGCTGTTTCCATCCAACGATGCCCAAAATGACAATAAGAAGGGAAAACACACCGGCCAGAACCGGCTTTTTTATGCTTAAAGAGGATATGCTCATGATATTGCAAATTGAGATGGATTATTTTTTTACAACAGCTTGTACCGGAGTTCCGTCACCAATACGTAACATATTGGAAACAATAATGCTGTCGCCGGATTTTATGCCTGAAGTGATAATGGCTTCTGTTTCGGTCCTGTTACTAATAGTTACAGGTATGGGTTTGGCTATACCGCCTTTTATGACAAAGGCATTATAACCTTTTTCGCCGGGCATTAATGCTTCAGTAGGTATCATGACACCTGTTGCGCCATTTTGTTCTGTGCTGAAGTAGACTTTGACAGATTGTCCGGCACGGAGTTTACCACTGTTATTGCTTGTTGTGGCTTGTACCAGTAGACTTCTGCCTTGGGCATCAAGTCCGGGTTCGGTAGCAGTAACGGTGGCATTATAATATTCTTCTGAAAGTCCTGTGCTGAATTTAATGGGAGTACCGTTTGTTAGTAACGGTAGATATCTTTCGGGAAGTGTAAAGTTGATTTTTATATTGCCTTGGTCCTGTAGATTTACCAACGGTGTACCAGGTGAGACATAGGCTCCCAGATGTACCTGAGAAATACCTATTTTGCCTGAGAAAGGTGCTCTGATCACCGTTTTGGCCAATTCTGTCTGCAAATAATCTTGCTGCGCTTCGAGCGAGGTAAAACGCATCAACGCCTCGTCGTATTCTGACTGTTTTACGGTTTCGGTTTTCAATAGGTTGGCCATCCTGTCTTTGTTTAGTCTGGCAAGCTGTAACTCTGCCTGTACCTGCCTGAGTTTGGATTTGATGTCGGCATCATTGAGTGTATAAAGTACAGCTCCCTGACTGACATAGCCGCCGTCTTGGAAAGCCACTTTGGTTATTTTTTGTGCTGTCTCACTTACAATTGCCACTTCACGAAGAGGCATGATGGTGCCTACAAATATTTCCCTTTGGTCGAGTGCTTTTTCCTGCGCAACGATAATGTCTACAGGGAGTTTGTTTTCAACAGTTGGTGCCGCAGCTTCCTTAGGTTTGTTCTGGCATGCTGTAAGCAAAATGCTTACTAATGGAATCAGGATTCCTAATTTGTGTGTATGGTTTCTGTACATGTCCTTTTTTAAAATTATGTAACAAACAATTGATTTTATTGGCAAATGTAGAAGAGGAACCGGAGGCGGTTTTAGCACAATTACAGCTAAGAATTGCGAAATTTACATGGAAGTATTGCTTAAAGATTAACTCGTTGAAATAGAGTTATTAACATTGAAAAATAAAGACTAATTTTTGTTAGCTTGTTTCTGAATGATAATTTTATCCTGCCTGATTTGCTTATAATAGGAAGAAGTAAAACCGGTATATTTTTTTAGTTGGTTGGAAAGATGGGAGGGGCTGCTATAGCCAAGAGCAAAGGCAATATCGGATAAGGACTGATCTGTGTAAACCAACAATTCCTTAACCTTTTCAATTTTTTGAAGGATGATATGTTTTTCAAGTGTATTTCCTTCTATTGAAGAAAATATAGCACTCAAGGTATCGTAATTTTTATTCAGTTTATCACTGATGTATGTTGAAAACTTTAGAGCAGTATTGGTTGTAAGCTGTATGTTGATTCCGTTTTCAACCAGTACTTTTATTTTTTCGACTAGTATCTGATTTCTACTGTATAAAAGATCAAAACCATTTTTTATCAGCATTGACCGGATAATAGTTAAGTCTGATGTTTGAATCCCGCTGGTTTTAAGAACTACACGCCCTAGTTGAATATCCGGCTCCATGAAACCAAGGTTGTTGAACTCCTGTTCCAGTACATAGACGCATCTATTACAAACCATTCCTTTGATTAATAGTAACATAGATAAACATTTTATTGTCAAAATTCAGAATTTGGAGTTGGTGTGTTGTTGTACTATTCCATATTTGATTTGTGAAATTTTATGAATTTTAAGTACTTGTAGTAATGTAAACTGTTGATTATTATTGTTTTTGAGTAGTTGAAACGTTGTGTAATCTGAAATGTAGAATGACTCATCATAAAAGAATAACAGTTCAGTAATTAAAAATAGAGTTGTCCTTAAATAAGCAACAAATTTTTTTTAGGGTTCAAAAATGAAGATAACATCAGTTATTTGGAAAAAATAAAACTCAAATCACGGGTTCAATCCAATTTTAGTGTCGCTATTAAACTAAATCGATTGTTGGAACGTTGTTAATATTTTGCGTCTCTGCGTCTTTGTGGAAAAATGAAATTATTCTCAAAGACGCAGAGGCGAAAAGTCCATAAAAAGAAAATTATTGAAAAGCTAACTTTTATATCAATCAATGAAGAATCAAATTCCCAAAATTTTAATATTCTCCAGATTAGTAATTGGATTTTTAATTGTTATTCTTAGTTGTATAAACATTGAAAACTACAAGCCAATAGCAGTGTCATTACTAACAATTGGTCTTTTGACAGATATATTTGACGGAATCATAGCAAGAAAATTAAATATTTCTACACAACTGCTAAGAAGGCTGGATTCTACCATTGACCAGATTTTTTTCATCTGTGTTGCGTTGGCAACCTATATCCAGTGTCCGGAGTTTTTTAAAAATAATATATTATTGGTTTCTATTCTTATTGGGACTGAAATTCTGACTTATGCAGTCAGTTTTTTAAAATTTAAAAAAGAAATAGCAACGCATTCACTTGGGGCAAAATTTTGGACATTACTACTTTTCGGCACGTTGATTCAGGTAATACTGGAATGCCAATCGGTTTATCTGTTCCAAATGTGTTTTTGGGTTGGAATGATTACACGAATTGAAATTATAGGCATTATCTTAACGCTAAAAGAATGGACAAATGATGTTCCTTCATTATATCATGCGGTACAGCTTAGAAAAGGGAGAGCAATAAAGCGAAGAAAATTGTTTAACGGTTAGAGTATCTTAAAACTGCTGACATTTGGCAAGTTATGCTTTTATCAAATTCAAAAGGGAGAAATCTGAATCATTCAGATTTCTCCCTTTTTTAAAGTGACCACGATGGGATTCGAACCCATACGCCTTGCAGCACCACCCCCTCAAGATGGCGAGTCTACCAATTTCTCCACGTGGCCGTAAACAAAAAAAGTTACCCGCTTGGCGAATAACTTTTGTGACCCGACTGGGGCTCGAACCCAGGACCCCATCATTAAAAGTGATGTGCTCTACCGACTGAGCTATCGAGTCATTGCATTCAATGAAATTTCAAAATTTTGTAGTGACCCGACTGGGGCTCGAACCCAGGACCCCATCATTAAAAGTGATGTGCTCTACCGACTGAGCTATCGAGTCATTAATTTCTTGAATGCGGGTGCAAATATACGTTCTTATTATTTATTTTTCAAAGCAATTTTGTTTTAAATTTGTCTTTTTTTACTAATCTTTTATAATGCCTTAATTTATAAGGTTTTACTTTAATGATAAAAATTGTTTTATTGGGATATATGGGTTCAGGAAAGTCAACAATTGCCCATTTGTTGTCTGAAAAAACTCAAATCGAAGCTTTTGACTTGGATGAAATTATCGAAGAAAGAGCAGGATTGTCTATAAAAAATATCTTCGAACAGAAAGGAGAAGTCTTTTTCCGGAAGTTGGAAAACCAGATTTTTAAAGAATTGATCTCTTCAGAAAAAGAAATGATCCTAAGTCTGGGCGGTGGTACGCCGTGTTATGCCAATAACCACGAATTGCTTAATGGTGATGGAGTGGTTTCTTTTTATTTGAAAGCTTCGATAGAAACACTGTATGGCAGATTACTTTCTGTCAGGGATAACCGTCCATTGATTGCAGAACAGGAGGAAGAGGAAATGAAAGAATATATCGCAAAGCACCTTTTTGATCGTAGTTATTATTACAATCAGGCTACACATATTGTTTCTGTTGATGGCAAGTCTCCAGAAGAAGTATCGGCTGAAATAAAACGTATATTAGCTTAAATAAGCATAGTCTTCCTTTGCTTCAAAAACTACCTGCACATGCTCTTGTAGAGAGGTGGAAAGTGAAATTCCTTTAAAATCTGCCTTTACAGGGTATTTTTTATGATTTCTATCTACAAGTACCGCTGTCTTGAATTTTTTCAAAGGAACGTCTAAAAAATGCTTAACGCCATACGCTAGGGTAGTGCCGGAGTTTAGCACATCGTCTACAAGGACAAGCCCTTTATTTTCGTATTGGTTTTTGCCTAAGGAAGTCGTTACTTCATTGTGCGGATTCTGTTTGTCGATAAAGACCTCGCAAAGGGCTACTTTCAAGGGGGATATTTGGGTGACTTTCTGGGCAATTTTTTCAGCAAAAATATAGCCGTTTTTAGCTATTCCGGCAATAACAATTTCTTCTTCATCAACGAAAGTTTCGTATATCTGATAAGCGATTCGCAGGATTTTGTGTTCGATTTCCTGGTTATTGAGGATGATATTTTTGCTCATTTTGTTTATTTTTTTCAAAGATAAAAAACGCTTTGTTTGTTTGTGCTATATGACGGTTTATATTTTAATAATCGGTCTCGTCCTCGTCATTTTCAAAGTCCAGGTTAAAGTCATCAATATCTCTGCGGTCTTTTTTTGTAGGCCTGCCCTCACCGTGTTTTCTGTAATGCTCCTTTGATAATTTCAAAAGCTCCAAATGCTGGAAAGCTTCAATGGGAGTTTCGTCTTTTCTGTAAATATCAACAAGTTTGGCACCCACACGGTTTTGGGGAATGTCTAACACGGTAATCGTATGCGTAATCTGATCTTTCCTGAAGGTAATTTTATCAGTGGCAAATACTTCTTTCGAAGGCTTTGCAACCTGCCCGTTTACAGTAATATGGTTCTTTTTGCAAGCTTCGGTAACCATGTTGCGTGTTTTGTAATATCGAACGCACCAGAGGTATTTGTCTACTCTCATTTTAAAACTAAAATCTACGTTAATTTATTTACAAAAATAAATCAAAATTGTATCTTGCGCCTCTAAAATCAATAATAATGACCAGAATTAAGCTTTTTTTAATAGCTATAGTTTCAAGTACGGTTCTTTTTTCCTGTAAAAAAGACGATGATTCTTCAAAAGTAGCTCCTCCAAGAGACAGAGCGACTCAATATGCATCAGACATACAGGATATCGAAACCTACTTAAAGACGCATTATCTTACCGTTACTATGGATGCCAATAACAATCCGGTACCTACCATTATTCAGATTCCTGAGGGAGGAACCCAGGTTTCTATATGGGACCAGCAGGACTATCCACTGAATTTTAAGACGGTCAAAAATGATGGAAGAACCTATACGAATGCAGATCCTATTGTAGGGAAGCCAATTAATGATCCGGTCGAATATAAATTATACTATATAAAATTAAGAGAAGGTGTGGGGCAATCTCCAACAAGAGTAGATTCTACTTTGGTGACTTACAGGGGTCATGCTTTAGATGGAACACAGTTTGACTACAGACCAAATCCGGTTTGGTTTTCTCAGGAAAGTGTCGTTTCCGGATGGAGAAATATAATGACAGAATTTAAATCAGGCAATGCGGTTGATGATCCGTCTAATCCTGGTGGAACATTATTGACAGATTATGGCGTAGGAATTGTATTTGTACCTTCTGGTTTAGGTTATTTTAATGGGGCACCAGCGGGTTCAGGATTGTCTTCCTATTCGCCTTTGGTATTTACAATAAATCTGCATATGGTAAAATATGCTGATAATGATGGAGATGGAATCTTGTCGTATTTAGAAGATTTAAATGGAAACGGTGATTATTATGATGATGATACAGATGGAGACGGTATACCCAACTTTTTAGATGTTGATGATGATGGAGACCGCACAAAAACAAGAACTGAGATTAAAGATGCTTTTGGAAATATCTATCCGTTTGATCTGATACCAAACTGCGCCGGAACAACAGGAGGTTTAAAGAAACATTTGGATCCGAGTTGCCATTAATGGTTTACTTTGAAGTAATAAAAAAGCCCGTTCAAACGAACGGGCTTTTATTTTTATAAAGCTTTTTATTTTCTTTTGATAGCTCTTTCAGCAGCTTCAACAATTGCCTGATTGTTTAGCTTGTATTTCTGCATCAATTGATCCGGAGTTCCGGACTCTCCAAAACTGTCGTTTACGGCAACGAATTCCTGTGGAGCAGGCTTGTTCAAAGCCAATACTCTTGATACACTTTCTCCCAAACCGCCAAGAATGTTATGCTCTTCGGCAGTAACGATACATTTTGTTTTGGCAAGTGATTTTAGGATAGCTTCCTCATCAAGAGGCTTAATAGTATGGATATTGATTACTTCGGCAGATATGCCTTTGGCTTCTAATGCTTCGGCAGCTACCAATGCTTCCCATACTAAATGCCCTGTAGCCACAATAGTTACATCCGTTCCTTCGTTAAGCAATACCGCTTTTCCTATTTCAAATGTGCCGTTCTCCGGAGTAAAATTTGGAACCGATGGACGTCCAAAACGAAGATAAACCGGTCCGTGGTGTTCCGCAATAGCAATTGTAGCCGCTTTAGTCTGGTTGTAATCGCAGGTATTGATTACGGTCATGCCTGGCAACATTTTCATCAAACCAATGTCTTCAAGAATTTGGTGAGTAGCTCCGTCTTCTCCCAGGGTAAGTCCTGCGTGTGAAGCACATATTTTTACATTTTTATCAGAATAAGCAACAGACTGACGAATCTGGTCGTATACCCTTCCTGTAGAAAAGTTGGCAAATGTTCCTGTAAAAGGAACCTTCCCGCCAATAGTCATACCTGCAGCAATTCCAATCATGTTTGCCTCCGCTATTCCAACCTGAAAGAAACGTTCCGGGTGGTTCTTTTTGAAATCGTCCATTTTTAATGAACCAATCAAGTCAGCACAAAGGGCAACAACATTTTCATTTTTTTGACCAAGCTCGGTCAGTCCCGCACCAAAACCAGAGCGGGTATCTTTATTTCCTGTATTGATATATTTTTTCATTTTTGTCTTTTTGATATACGAATAGGCTGTTGGCAATAACTTGAAGCTTACTGCTTAAAGCCTACTGCCTTTTAGTAATCGCTTTCGCCTTCACAATAGTTTTGCGCCAAAGCATTTGCCAGTTGCTCGTCATTTGGAGCTTTTCCATGCCAGGCGTGGCTATACATCATATAATCTACACCATTACCCATTTCAGTATGTAGCAATACGCAAACAGGTTTTCCTTTTCCTGTTCTTGATTTTGCATCGGTCATACCTGCAATAATAGCTTCAATGTCATTTCCTTTCTCAATATCTAAAACATCCCACCCGAAAGCCTCAAATTTGGCTCTGATGCTTCCCATGTTTAAGACTTCGTCAGTTGGACCGTCAATTTGTTTTCCGTTTAAATCAATTGTAGCGATATAATTATCGACTTTGTAAGCCGAAGCATACATCATTGCTTCCCAATTTTGCCCTTCCTGCAATTCACCATCACCATGAAGGCTGTAAACCAAATGAGAATCCTTATTCAGTTTTTTTGTTAGTGCAGCACCAATAGCAACAGACATTCCCTGTCCTAAAGAACCGGAAGCCATTCGAATGCCCGGAAGGCCTTCGTGTGTTGTTGGGTGGCCTTGTAATCTGGAATTGATGTGGCGGAATGTAGCCAGTTCAGATACCGGAAAATAACCGCTTCTTGCCAATACGCTGTAGAAAACAGGAGAAATATGTCCGTTTGACAAAAAGAAGATATCTTCATCCTTTCCATCCATATCGAAACCTGGTTTGCGATCCATTAAATTTTGATAAAGTGCGACAAGAAATTCTGTACAGCCTAGTGAACCGCCCGGGTGTCCTGAGTTTACAGCATGAACCATTCTGAGAATATCTCTGCGTACCTGAATAGTTAAGTTGTTTAATTGTTGTGTGTTAGGTTTCATTCTTATAGGATAAATTTAAACTGGCGCAAAGATAATCAGATATTTGGATTTTTTGGTATCTGAATTTTTAGAATTTCACAAAGAACAAGGCGTAAATCTTGTCATTAGGCTTTTTGATTCAGATATTTCTGCGTTTCTACAATTAATGTATCAATATTGTAAGTATAATTGTCTAACGATTTACTTTCCAGGAATAATTCCAGTGCTTTTTGATAGTCGCCTCTTTCCTGATAATAAATTCCAAGATTTCTAAAATAATAAGGATTGTATGGATCCAACTCATACGATTGATTAAGGTCATTAAGTCCTTCTTCCATTCGGCCAAGCTTTATTTTTGAAAACCCCCTGTTGTTATAGGAGTAGGCAAAAGATTTATCGATTTCCAATGCCCTGTCAAAAAAAGTAATTGCCTCCTCATATTTTTCAAGAATATTTAGCGTATAGCCTTTGTTGTTTAACGAGTAGCTGTTCATAGGGTTTAGTTTTAGAGATATGCCATAGAGTTTCATTGCCTTTTCATGGTTTTCATAATGGGAGTAGATAAGACCCAGATTGGAATAGTCTTCAGAATTCATTTGGAACCGTTTTCTGAACTCATCAAAATAACTTTTGGCCTTACGGTAATTTTTGATTAAAAGATGGCAGTAAATAGCCCAGCGATAGGTGTCCTGATCTTTTAGTCCATTGGAAAGTATGGTGTCAAAAACAATAGCGGCTTCGGTATATTGCTTGTTATTGTATAAATCAATAGCGTCAAAATATTGTTTGGGATATTTTTTATGACGAAAAAGCCTGACTAGCGAGGTGCCATCATTATGTCCAATTTTGCCATCATAAAGCGTAATGGACTGGTTGCTTGGGATAATGTTTTTTAAGAAATCAAAAATAGAAAGCAGTAAGAAAATCAGAAAAAGAAATGACAGGAAGTCTTTTAGCCTGAAAGTAAAAGCGATGTAGCAGGAAATTAATGCAATAGAAAGAGAGGCCAACGGACCGGTAAGCGTGTAAACAATTTTTTTGTTGATTGAAATATTACTGGCATGTGGAACACACAGTCCTCCTTTCCATTTGAAAAGATTGTATTTTATCCAGATTTCAAGCTTGCCAATTGCCAACCGAAAACTTTTGTCGGTATCGCCATAGGAACCAAGAAAGATAGTGGCGCGTTCGCCAGTCATTAAGATAACAGGAATTGCGTGGCCAAGTTCGTGAAAGACCGTAAGAAAAGGTCTGGAGATTAAAAAAATAGCAAGCAATTCAGCCATCAATTGTGTTTTCATATCTATCAGGATTTGGCAAGAAAAATGCTTAGGGGGTAATTACATTTCGGTCTAAAAATAGCAATAAATTTTTTTCTTAAAGCAAATGAGTTTTCATCAGCTTAAAAAACTGATAGTAACATTTTTATAGGTTTCAAAAACATACATACAGCACGCTTATCAGATAGGATGTTAAATTAAATCATAAATCTAAAATGATAAATCTTAAATAAATTATCTTTGCCTCCCAAAGTTTGGGATAAAGAGAAAAGAATGAAATTTGAACTATTACAAAATGATCCGAATTCAAAGGCAAGAGCCGGAAAAATAACAACGGATCACGGTGTTATTGAAACGCCTATTTTTATGCCGGTCGGAACAGTTGCTTCCGTAAAAGGCGTACACCAGAGAGAATTGAAAAATGATATCAATCCCGATATTATTTTAGGAAATACCTATCACTTGTATTTAAGACCGCAGACTGATATTCTTGAAAAAGCAGGCGGGCTGCACAAATTTATGAATTGGGACAGAAATATACTGACAGATTCAGGCGGTTATCAGGTGTATTCTCTTTCTTCCAACAGAAAAATCAAGGAGGAAGGTGTGAAGTTCAAATCGCATATTGATGGTTCCTATCATGTCTTTACACCTGAGAATGTAATGGAAATTCAACGAACAATAGGGGCAGACATTATTATGGCATTTGATGAGTGTACTCCTTATCCGTGTGATTACCGTTATGCGCAGCGTTCGATGCATATGACACACAGATGGCTTGACAGATGTATCAGCCATTTGGACAAAGTGCCTTATAAATATGGTTACGAACAGACTTTTTTCCCAATTGTTCAGGGAAGTACATACAAGGATTTAAGACAGCAGTCAGCGGAATATATCGCAAATGCCGGAGCGCAGGGAAATGCTATTGGAGGACTTTCGGTTGGTGAGCCAGCTGAAGAAATGTATGCAATGACTGAAGTTGTTACGGAAATCCTGCCAAAAGACAAGCCCAGATACCTGATGGGAGTAGGTACTCCTATCAATATTCTGGAAAATATTGCGCTTGGAATTGATATGTTTGATTGTGTGATGCCAACCAGAAATGCGCGAAACGGGATGCTGTTCACGGCTCATGGTACAATCAATATTAAAAATAAAAAGTGGGAGTCTGATTTTTCTCCACTTGATGAAATGGGACACACTTTTGTCGATACAGAATATACAAAAGCCTATTTACGCCATCTTTTTGCTGCAAATGAATATCTTGGAAAGCAAATCGCTACAATTCACAATTTAGGATTCTATATGTGGTTGGTTCGTGAAGCAAGAAAACATATCTTAGCGGGAGATTTCCGCGTATGGAAAGAAATGATGGTGAAACAGATGGACCAAAGATTATAAGAAATTCATAATAAGATTAGAATCTGGTAGAAAAATGAAGATAATCGACAAGTATATCCTGAAAAGGTATCTGGCCACATTTTTTGTGATGCTGTTTCTGTTTATTCCCATTGGGATTGTTATTGACGTGTCCGAAAAGGTCAATAAAATTATCCAGAATAAAGTGCCTTTCGGGAAAGTAGCGCTATATTATGTGGACTTTACGGTTTATTTTGCCAATCTTCTTTTTCCTATTTTTCTGTTCCTTTCCGTTATCTGGTTTACTTCCAAACTCGCTAACAATACGGAAATTATTGCAATTTTAAGTTCCGGAATATCCTTTCAGCGATTCTTACGTCCTTACCTGATTGGAGCCACGATTGTATCAGTTTTTGCCTTATTGATGGGATTTTTTATTGTCCCAAAGGCAAGCCAGGGTTTTAACGATTTTAGATATACCTATCTCAAAGGGAATAACAAAACCAGGGAAACCACTAACGTTTACCGTGAAATCAGCCCGGGTGAATTTATCTATGTGAGTAATTTTAATATCAATTCTAAGACAGCTTTTGATTTTTCACTGAAGAAATTTAAAGATAACAAGCTCGATTTTGCTATAAATGCATCTCGTATTCATTTTAACCAAAAAGATACTACTTACTCTTTGTACAACTATAAAAAAAGAATAGTTGGCGAATTTGATGATAGGTTAGAGACATCTGCGAAAAAAGATACTGTTTTCAAGTTCGACCTTGAAGATTTGACACCGGTAATTTACATTGCAGAAACACTGACTTTAGGAGAGTTGAATGACTTTATCGATAAAGAAAGAGAACGGGGTTCGTCAAATATCAACACTTATCTTGTTGTATTGTATAAAAAATATAGCCTTCCAGTTTCGGCTTTCATCCTGACTATTATTGCGGTTGCCGTGTCTTCTATGAAAAGAAGGGGAGGAATGGGGATGAATCTGGCTATTGGTATTGGTCTTGCTTTTACATTTATCTTTTTTGACAAGATTTTCGGAACTCTGGCTGAAAAATCAAGCATACCGCCATTTATAGCCGTATGGCTTCCAAATTTTGTCTTTGGAATTTTAGCGATTTACCTGCTTCGAAATGCAAAAAGATAACAATCTCAAAAGCTACCTGAATCTCCACCTGATTGTTTTTATCTGGGGATTTACAGCAATACTTGGCGAACTCATTACAATAAAGGAAGCGCCTGTGGTATGGTACAGAATGCTTCTGGCAGGGATATTTATGCTTATCTACGTTTTGGTAACCAAAAAACCATGGCGCATTCCCGGAAAATCATTTTTCCATCTGATTAGCGTGGGGCTGATTATAGCCCTGCATTGGATATTTTTCTTCAAGGCAATTAACGTTTCCAATGTTTCGATTACCCTGGCTGTTTTTTCAACCGGAGCTTTTTTTGCATCTATCATGGAACCGATATTTTTTAATAGAAAAATGTTGTGGTATGAAGTGTTCTTCGGACTAATTATAATTGGCGGACTGTTAATGATTATGCAGGTAGAAACACATTATGTTTTGGGAATGGTTTATGCGCTGATTTCCGTTTTTCTGGGTGTTACTTTTACACTTTTTAATGGCAAGCTGATACAAAAGTATGACCCTTCCGTAATTACGCTTTATGAATTTTTTGCCGGTGTCTTTTTTGTGTCGCTCTATTTGTTATATGATGGGCAATTTACGGCTGAATTCTTTTCCGTATCTCAACATGACTGGATTTTACTGCTGGTACTTTCTTCCGTTTGCACGGCCTATGCCTTTACAGCATCGGTAAATGTCATGAAAAAACTTACACCCTATACCGTAATGCTTACTACTAATATGGAACCTGTTTATGGTATTATGCTGGCTTACATTATTTTAGGTGATAAGGAAAAGATGAGTCCTGCCTTTTATATTGGTGCGGTCATCATTCTGGCAACAGTTATTTTGAATGGAATTTTAAAAAATTATACAGCTAAAAAATCGCTTTTATCCGATAAACAAAGCAATTCATAAGGAATGCCGATTTGATTTTTTAAGACAAAAAGAGGCTAAATCTTTTCGGAAATTAGCTTTTGTTCTTAAATGAAAATCCTATCTTTGCAGTTCGAACTAAACAAAAAATGCACAAGTCCTATGGAATATTTAGATTTTGAGCTCCCAATAAAAGAACTTGAAGACCAACTAGACAAATGCCAGGTAATTGGCCAAGAATCAGACGTTGACGTATCGAATACTTGCAAGCAGATTGAAAAGAAACTGGAAGAAACTAAAAAAAATATATACAAAAACCTAACTGCCTGGCAACGCGTTCAGTTGTCAAGACATCCTAACCGTCCTTATACTATGGATCACGTGCATGCATTATGCGGTGATACTTTTCTGGAACTTTTTGGAGACAGAAGTTTCAAGGATGACAAAGCGATGATTGGAGGTTTGGGTAAAATTGGTGGACAGTCATTTATGATTGTTGGCCAGCAAAAAGGATATAATACAAAAACACGCCAGTACCGTAATTTTGGTATGGCAAATCCGGAAGGCTACCGTAAAGCATTGCGTTTGATGAAAATGGCAGAAAAATTCGGTATTCCGGTAATTACTTTAGTAGACACTCCGGGAGCATATCCTGGATTAGAAGCAGAAGAAAGAGGACAGGGAGAAGCAATTGCAAGAAATATTCTAGAAATGATTCGTCTTAAAGTTCCTATCATCACAGTTATTGTTGGAGAGGGAGCTTCAGGAGGAGCTTTAGGAATTGGTGTTGGAGATAAAGTTTATATGTTGGAAAACACATGGTATTCAGTAATTTCTCCGGAATCTTGCTCTTCTATCTTATGGAGAAGCTGGGAATTTAAAGAGCAGGCAGCAGAAGCTTTAAAACTGACTTCATTTGACATGAAAAAACAAAAACTGATTGACGATATTATTCCGGAACCGCTGGGTGGAGCCCACTATGACAGGGAAACAACGTTTAAATCTGTTGAAAAATACATATTGAAAGGATATAACGAATTAAAAGACTTATCAACAGCTGAATTAGTGGCCCAAAGAATGGACAAATACAGCAAAATGGGCGAATTTAAAGAGTAAACCTTACTAAAATCGAAACTAAATCCGAAGCCCCGTGGTTTCGGATTTTTTTTTGGTTATCAACACAATTTTAATACTTATAAACAAAAGTGGCTAACAAATCAAAAGGCACTTTCTTTTAATTTTGGCTACATTCGCATTATGGAAAATCTCAGAAATATAAACCCGGTTAGAGTAGATAAAACTACCATAATCAATCTTGAAAAAGGTAAGCTCCCACCACAGGCTGTCGAATTGGAAGAAGCTGTTTTGGGTGCTATGATGATTGATAAAAAAGGGGTGGATGAGGTTATTGATATTCTCCAGCCCGACGCTTTCTATAAAGAAGCCCACAAGTATATTTTTGAAGCAATCGTACAGCTTTTCAACGATTCACAGCCCATTGACTTATTAACAGTTTCGGCTCAGCTTAAAAAGAATGCAAAACTGGATCTTTCAGGAGGTGATTTCTATCTGATTCAACTAACGCAGAAAATATCATCTTCAGCACATATTGAGTTCCATTCCAGAATTATTCTTCAAAAATTTATTCAGCGAAGCCTGATAAAAATTTCTTCCGAAATTATTGAAGAATCTTATGATGAGACTACAGACGTATTTGATCTGCTGGATAAGGCAGAATCAAAACTATATGAAGTTACTCAGGGAAATATCAAAAGAAGTTCTGAAACAGCCCAGAGTTTGGTAATCCAGGCAAAGAAAAGAATTGAGGAGATTGCCAATAAAGAAGGTCTGAGCGGTGTTGCTACCGGTTTTGAAAAGTTAGACAAAGTGACTTCAGGATGGCAGCCAAGTGACTTGATTATTATTGCTGCACGTCCGGGTATGGGTAAGACGGCTTTCGTTTTGTCGATGGCGAGAAATATTGCCATAGATTTTAATCATGCCGTTGCGGTTTTCTCTCTGGAGATGTCATCCGTACAGTTGATTACCCGTCTTATTTCCTCCGAAACAGGACTGTCATCTGAAAAATTACGTACCGGAAAATTAGAAAAACACGAATGGGAACAGCTTAGTATCAAGGTGAAAAACCTTGAAAAAGCACCATTATATATTGATGATACCCCATCGCTTTCCATCTTTGACTTGCGTGCCAAGGCGCGACGTCTGGCTTCACAATATGGAATTAAACTTATAATTATTGATTACCTTCAGTTGATGACTGCCGGCGGAGGAGGAAAAGGAGGCGGAAACCGTGAACAGGAAATCTCTACAATTTCCCGAAACCTGAAAGCACTAGCTAAAGAATTGAACGTTCCGGTAATTGCACTGTCACAGCTTTCCCGTGCCGTTGAAACTCGTGGTTCCAGTAAAAGACCATTGCTTTCGGATCTTAGGGAATCGGGAGCAATCGAGCAGGATGCCGATATCGTTTCGTTCATCTATCGTCCGGAATATTATAAAATTGACGAATGGGACGACGATGAGCATTCTCCAACAGAAGGTCAGGCAGAATTTATCATTGCAAAACACAGAAATGGTAGCTTGGAAAACGTGAGGCTTAAATTTATTGGAAGTTTGGGTAAATTTGACAACCTTGATGAATTTGGAGATGGTTTCGACGACCTCCCATCAAAAATGAATATGCAGGACGCACCATTCCTGACCAAAAATCTGCCATCTGCCAATGAAGCTTTTGGTAGTAACATGAACAATGTTGACGACGACAGCGATGTGCCATTCTAAAATAGAGTTAAATCCGCCCAATGAGGCGGATTTTTTTATAATTTGCTTCCTTAAACCGTTATCTTTGAAGTAAAATCTTTGGAATGCTTAAAAAAACAGCCTTTTTATTTCTTTTTTTCCTGCTCTCAGTTCCTTCCTGGGCCTCATTCATTTTGCTTCCTATGGACGAAACTACGCAAAAAAATCACTTGAAAGCTTATGGGATAACGTATTGGTCATTAGATAAGCAATATAAGGTAAGTTGGCTTTTGAATTACAGGGGAGGTTCATTTTTACTTCCGGATGCTCCCGAAATCAGAAAAGAATGCCAGATTCGCGGGGTCAGTTTTGAACTGCTTTCTGACAGTCAGGCCAATCAGATTTTGGATGAAATCAGTAGCCCTTCGCAAAATATGGAAACGGTAGTTTTGGAAAAGGCGCCTAAAATTGCAGTATATACTCCAAAAGGGAAACAGCCTTGGGACGATGCCGTGACATTGGTACTCACCTATGCAGAAATTCCTTTTACGCCGGTTTATGATGAAGAAGTTTTGGCAGATGGCCTGCTTCTGTATGACTGGCTTCACCTGCACCATGAAGATTTTACGGGACAATATGGCAAATTTTATGGGGCATACAGAAATGCACCTTGGTATATTGAACAAAAGAAAGAAGCGGAAGCATTGGCTAAAAAGTTAGGCTATAGTAAAGTTTCGGAAGAGAAATTGGCTGTTGCAAAAAAAATCCGCGATTTTGTAATTGGAGGTGGATTTATGTTTGCCATGTGTTCTGCCACTGACAGTTTTGATATTGCTCTGGCTGCCGATGGAGTGGATATTTGCGAACCCATGTTTGACGGAGACGAAAGCGAAGCAAATTATCAGGCAAAGATAAAATATGAAAACAGCTTTGCCTTTAAGGACTATATACTGGAAAGAAATCCTATTATTTATGAATTTTCAGATATTGACATGACAATGAAAAGAAACGTACTGCCTGAAAAGGATTATTTTACGCTCATGGAATATTCTGCCAAATGGGACCCGATTCCGAGCATGCTTTGCCAGAACCATACGCAATTGGTTAAGGGTTTTATGGGTCAGACGACATCTTTTGATAGCAATCGAATCAAATCAAGTGTTCTGGTTATGGGTGAAAATAAGGTAAACAACGAAGCAAGATATATTCATGGCACAAAAGGGAAAGGAATGTTTACTTATTTTGGTGGACATGACCCGGAAGACTACCAGCACAGAGTGGGTGACGCTCCAACGGTTTTAGACCTGCATCCTAATTCTCCCGGATATAGGCTGATACTTAATAATGTACTGTTCCCGGCAGCAAGAAAGAAAAAATTAAAAACATAATCTTTCCAATATTTTTAACGGAATGAATTATCAAAAAATACTGCAAGAGGTTTACCTAGAAGCCAAATCACTTCCGCAAATAGGGAATGTTGCTCAAACAATTCCGCAATTATCAAAGGTAAATCCCGATAAATTCGGAATTCATCTCACAACAATTAAGGGGCAAGACTTCGGAATTGGCGACAGCAATGAAAAATTTTCGATACAGAGTGTCTCCAAAGCGTTAACCGTAGCCCTTGCTTTTTCTTTTATGGGTGAAGAAATTTGGAAAAGAGTAGGAGTTGAGCCTTCCGGCACGGCTTTTAATTCTCTGGTACAATTGGAATTTGAAAAAGGAATTCCCCGAAATCCATTTATAAATGCAGGAGCTTTAGTTATAGCAGACATGCTGGTTTCGCATTTAAAACATCCCAAAGAAGATTTTTTGGCTTTTATAAGGGCCATTTCGGGTACACAGGAAATAGACTTCAATTTAAAAGTGGCACAATCTGAAAAAGATACGGGTTACAGAAATGCTGCTTTGGCTAACTTTTTGAAATCGTTTGGCAATATTGAAAACGATGTTGAAATAGTTTTGGATTTTTATTTCCACCAATGCTCCATAGAAATGACCTGTAAGGAACTGGCACATTCATTTTATTTTTTTGCCAACGAAGGAAAAACGATGGATAGAAAGCAGATTTTATCAAAAAGTAATGTCAAACGACTAAATGCCCTGATGCAAACTTGTGGTTTTTATGATGAATCGGGAGAATTTACCTATAAAGTGGGGCTTCCCGGGAAAAGTGGTATTGGCGGAGGAATAGCAGCCCTGTTTCCTAAGCATTTTACAATAGTAGCCTGGAATCCGCGTCTTAATGAAAAAGGAAATTCAGAACTGGGCATGAATGCTTTGGAATTGTTTACCACTAAAACTGGAATGTCTATCTTCTAATAAAAAAAGTCCCAAGTTTAACTTGTGACTTTTTTGACTATTTAGAATACCTTAGTTTTTTACAAACTGTATGCTTTTTTGAGCAGTAACACCTTCTATTTTCAAAACGTAGCTTCCTGAAGCCAGGTCTTTAATATCGATGGTCATTATGTCTTCATTTGTAGCTTCTTGAGATTTTATTTTCTTTCCGCCCATGTCATAAATAGTGAAAAACATATTTTCGGATGGAGAAGCCATGCCGGAAATATAAATTTGCTCTTGCGATGGGTTTGGATAGAGCATAAAGTTTTTTACAAAATGTTCTTCTGTACTTAAACGTTTGTCTCTCTTTCCAAAATAAGTAAGTTGGAGATTGGCAGGATTGGCAATTGTAATATCTCCCAGAAGCAGAGCACTTTCAGGTGTTCTTCCTTGATAGTAATACACATTTTCATTAACTGAAACATCCAGAATTTTAATTTCTCTGGAATTATTGGCTTCCGTAATTTTATAAAAATCACTTGGATTTCCATTCGTATCGTATTTTACAGAAAACAGATTGCTAATACCCGTATTGTTATTGTTTTCAAAAACAAAATTATTTCCAAAATTGATAATTTTTATAAATATACCTGTAACATGAATGTTATTATTGCTATCAACAAATAGCCTTTCGAAAGAATTCATTCCGTTACCTATGCCAGGCTGAGTATCTGTCGCTATTTTTGCAGCTTTCGCCCAAAGTACATTTCCAGCAGGGGCATATTTTGTAAGAAAGGAGCCCTGGCCGCTACCAATGTTTAGCGTAGTTCCTCCAAAACCAATTTGGCTGTTATATACCTGACCGCATAGGAAAATATTATTGTTGCTGTCAGTTACTACATCAGTAACGGTAGTGTGTGATGTAGAATTGGTTGGAGCGGACGATGCCCAGAGAACGGTTCCGTTACTATCATATTTCGTAATAAATAAATTAGCATTATTGTTGGTCACGGATTTGTTAATCGTTATGGAACCGAATGTTGTAGACCTACAGAAAACCATTCCGGCTATATATACATTTCCAAGATTGTCTACAGTAATGGCTTTTGGTTGTGTACCTACTCTGTGTGGCTCATTAATAGAAGAACTTCCGTTATAGGTTGACGATTTTAACCAGATTGCATTTCCGGAAGTGTCAAATTTGGCAACAAAGGCCTTATCCATAAAGCTTATAACTGCTGTGTAACCTGCACTTGGTGTTGTGATGTTGTCGATCGTATAGGTATTACCCGTATGTGTTCCGGTAAGGTATAGGTTATTGTCTTTGAATTTTAAAATAGGGGCACCATGATAATCCATTACTTTGCTCCAGACTACATTTCCATTCAAATCAAGTTTGGCCAAAAAGGATTTCATTTCATCATTTTGGGATTGTAATGTGTTTGTACCCAGTGTAATGTTGCCATTAAAATATCCGGTAACATAAAAATGATTATTGTTATCATAAGCAATCGAGGTAAAACCATCGATTTTTGATCCAGGAAAATGCTCTACAAAAAGCAGGTTACCATCAGAATCATGTTTGGTAATATAAGTATCCTGGTATTTTGCATTGGTAATTGGCGATACTTCGCTGGAATTAGTAATAACAGTTCCTCCAATAGTTAATGTTTCAGAATTGAAGACACCAATGTGGTAGATGTTCTTTTGACTATCCATGAAGGAGTCAGTAATGGCAACATTGATATTTGGAAAACTTTTGGCCCAGCTCCAATCAGAGGTTTGAGCATTTAGAAAAGTGTAGAAAAATAAAAGAAAAAAAGTAGTTTTCTTCATTATTATTTAATTTTTAGGGAGTTCTTAGGGAATAAATATAAGAATTAATTAAATGATTTAAAAAATCTCCAACTGTTTGAAATAGAATAATTACTTCAAACAGTTGGAGATTTGGGCTCCTGTCATTATTTTATTTCGTTTATCTTTTTACAAATTTGATGTTTTTTTGGATAGTACCGTTTTCTATCTTTAGAACATAAGTGCCTGAAGCTAAATCTTTGACATCAATCGCAATCGTATCATTATTTGTAAATTCTAAAGATTTTATTTTTTTTCCTGTCATATCGAATACAGAGAATATCTTATTTTCTGCAGAATCTAATCCGGAAACATAAATTTGCTCTTGGGATGGATTAGGATAGATAGTAAAATTGTTTCCAGAATGTTCTTCAATACTAAGTCTTTTATCTCTTTTTGCTATAAATGTAAATGGATTAGTTGTAGGATTACTAATAGTAGTATTTCCCAAAACAAAATTAGAATCGCTTACTTGTCCGCTATAATAAAAAACATCCCCTGTGATATCGAGAATTATAGGATATCTGGAGATAATCGCCTCTGTTATTTTATAATAATCGCTGGCATTCCCGCTGCTATCATATTTTATAGAAAAAAGATTAGGCGTCCAGTTATTAGTTTGAAAAGTTATATTGTTTCCAAAATTTATGTAATTTGCAAAAACTCCTGTTACATACACATTATTGGTACTGTCAATATACATACGATCGAAAAAGTTGTATCCTAATCCTGTACTAGGTTGTGCGTCTGTAGCTAATTTTCCTGATTTTGCCCAAAGAACACTACCGTTTGTAGCATATTTTACTAGGAATGACCCATAATTACTAGGGAAATTAAGAGATACTCCACCAAAGTTGGTTGCAGAGCTATAGATATATCCCAGAAGATAGATGTTATTATTGCTATCAGTGGCAAGATCAGAAACGACACTATTGGCTGAAGAATTTGTTGGTGCCGTATTGGCCCAGGCTACATTGCCCGCATTGTCATATTTGGTTATAAATAAATTTGAATTGTTATTGGTTACTGTTTTCGTAATAGTAATAGAACCAAAAGTTGACGAGCGTGAAAAAATAACTCCTGCAACATATACATTACCTAAATTGTCTATTGCTAATCCTTTTATCTGTGTGCCTAATCTATGAAAGTCGCTAATTGAAGCAGTTCCTGTATAAGTAGACGATTTTAACCAAATTGCATTTCCAGATAAATCGAGTTTGGCAACAAATATTTTGTCCATATTATTGACTACTGCCGTATATCCAACACTTGGAGTCGTAAGATTGTCAATCGAATAGGTATCGCCGGAATGGATTCCTGCCATATATAGATTATTGTCTTTGAATTTTAGGAGTGTACTCCCACTAAAATTAAGCGGCTTGCTCCAGATAACATTGCCGTTTAAGTCTAATTTTGCGAGAAAACTCTTGGTCATATTGTCTGTGGCTTCGTAAGTACTATTGCCAATCGTTATGTTACCGTTATAATGTCCGGTAACATAAAAACTGTTATTGTTGTCGTAAGCGATAGAAGTCAGGTTTTCAAATTTTGATCCGGTAAAATGCTTGACAAATAAAAGGTTTCCTTCAGAATCGTGTTTAGAGATATACGCATCCATATATTTCACGTTTGGATTGACTGGTGCCTCGCTGGAATTTGCAATCACGGTTTCTCCGATTGTTACTGAAGTAGAACTGAAGGATCCAATTTGGTAGATGTTTTTCTGATTGTCCATAAAAGAACCGGTAATTGTACCGGCATTTAAATTTTCATAACCCTTGGCCCAACTCCAATCTGAATCTTGAGCATAGATAGAAAAACTTAATAAAAAGAACAGTAATGTAGTTTTATTCATAATTATTTTAGGGATTAGTTAGGTATGTGGATGTAAATATACTAATTAATTAAAATAATTATAAAAAAGAAAGCTGTTTAATGAATTTTCACTAAACAGCTTTTTATGATTTAAATTAGTCCATCCTCATTTTCTTTATCGAGATATTGCTGGACAATTTCGATGGCATTGGTTACGACATCACTTAATGCGGTTATAAAAGTTCCTTCATCGGCACTATTGATGGCATGTTTAATTGCTTCGGTTTCTTTAGGTATGATTTCGTAGGTGATATCTCTTCCGGATTCTTCGATTCCTTCCAAAATCAAATTGATGATTTCTTCTTCCGTTCTTCCTCTGAGATGTTTTTCCTGTCGGATAATAATATGGTCAAACATTCTGCCTGCAATCATTCCACATTCCTTGATGTCTTCATCACGTCTGTCGCCCACACCTGCAATAATTCCTATTTTTCGGGAAGCCTCGATGTTGTTCAGTAAATCTTCAATAGCCATATATCCTGAAGGATTATGGGCGAAATCAATCATGACTTTGAATTTTTTGAATTCAAAAATGTTCATACGTCCCGGAGTTTGGGCAACGCTTGGAATAAAGGTTTGAAGTGAAAGGCTGATATCCTCTGTCTTAAAGCCCCATAAATAGGATGCGAGGGTAGCTGCAAGTACATTGGCAATCATGAATTTTGCCTTTCCGCCTAACGTAAGCGGAATATGCGCAGCTTTTTCAACGCGTATTTTCCAATCGCCTTTTTTTATAGTAATATATCCGTTTTCATAAACAGCTACAATTCTTCCTTCTTTTCCTAACTTTTTAATCAGCGGATTCTCTTCATCCATACTGAAATAAGCCACATTGCATTCCAGTTCAGAGGCAATTTTTACACACTCTTCATCATCGGCATTTAAGATAGCCCAGCCGTCTTTTTTTACGCTTCGGACAACAACTTTCTTTACACGTGCCAAATCCGAAAGCGTATCAATATCACTCAATCCTAAATGGTCGGCAGAAATATTGGTAATGATGCCAATGTCACAACGGCTAAAACCAAGGCCGGAACGGAGTATTCCGCCACGGGCAGTTTCTAATACGGCAAACTCTACAGTAGGGTCTTTAAGAATATATTCGGTACTGATAGGCCCGGTTGTGTCACCTTTTTCCAGCATATGGTTTTGGATGTAGATACCGTCGGAAGTAGTGAATCCAACTTTATATCCGTTATTTTTAACGATATGGGCAAGGAGTCGGGTTGTTGTAGTCTTCCCGTTCGTTCCAGTAACGGCAATAATAGGAATACGGCTTGGCTTTCCTGGCGGATAGAGCATGTCGATTACAGGCGAAGCAACATTTCTTGGCAATCCTTCAGAAGGGGCAAGGTGCATTCTGAAACCGGGAGCTGCATTAACCTCTAAAATAACACCGCCGTTTTCGTTCAAAGGTTGCGTCAGATTTTCGGCCATAATATCAATACCGCAAATATCCAATCCGATAACCCTGGAAATTCGTTCTGAAAGGAAGATGTTTTCGGGATGCATCATATCGGTAACATCAACAGAAGTTCCACCGGTGCTCAGGTTGGCAGTAGATTTCAGATAGACAATTTCTCCTTTACGGGGAACAGTTTCTAAAGTATAATTCATCTTTTCCAAAAGATCAGTCGTATCGCGATCTACCGTAATTTCTGTAAGTACGTTTTCGTGTCCGTAACCTCTGCGTGGATCCTGGTTTTCAATCTCAATTAACTGTTCAATAGTATTGGTGCCGTTTCCTTTAACGTGGGCAGGAACTCTTTGTGCGGCTGCAACTACTTTATTGTCAATCACCAATACCCTGAAATCAAATCCGGTGATAAATTTTTCTACAATAACCCTGCGACTGTATTTTTGGGCATAGGCCAGTCCGGCTTTTGCATCTTCATAATTCGTCACATTAATAGAAGCTCCCTTTCCATGATTGCCATCCAAAGGTTTTATAACAATAGGATAACCTATTTTATCAATCGTATTTTGCAAGTCTTCTTCGTCTACACAAATAGAACCTTTGGCCACAGGAATAGAGGCATTGTCCAGCATCCTTTTGGTTTCCTCCTTATTACAGGCAATATCTACTGCAATACTACTTGTCTTGCAGGTAATTGTTGCCTGAAAACGCATCTGATTAATGCCATAACCCAACTGCACCAAAGAATTAGTTCCCAGACGAATCCACGGAATATCTCTGGTAACGGCCTCTTCGACAATACTTCCTGTACTTGGTCCTAAACGGTCGCGTTCTCTGATTTCGCGCATTTTTTGAATATCGGCTTCCAGGTCATAATCTGTGCCGGCTATCAGTGATTCGGCAATTGCTACGGCAGATTCAGCGGCAAAAAGCCCCACGTTTTCTTCCGTATAACTGAAAACTACATTATAAACACCGGGAGTTTTGGTTTCGCGGGTTCTTCCAAATCCGGTTTCCATTCCGGCCAATGTCTGGATTTCCAAAGCAATATGTTCAATAACATGTCCCATCCATGTCCCTCTTTCAATTCGCATGAAAAAACCTCCGGGTACACCTTCTGAACATCGATGTTCATACATGGTGGGAAACATGGCTTCGATTCTCTCTTTAAATCCGTCGATCTTATTCGTTGGATATTGTTCCATTTCTTCAAGATCCAAACGCATCTGGATTAATTTTTTTCTGCGGACGCTCCAAATATTTGGCCCGCGTAAGGCTTGTATTTTAAGTATTTTCATAAACGGATGGGTTAAGTAAGTTAATTAAAAGTGTAATTGTTTAGCATGTAAGGAATTATAGGTTATTGTGTGCCGTTTGCTACAGGATAGTAGCTATTGTATACGGATTTCGTTAAAAAAATTAAAATAAATTTCTACTAAAATAATTTTTTTAAAATATCAATCAAAATTTTTTTAAATTTTTACTATAAAACTATTGTTTGGGCTAAATTGTCAAAAGTTTAAATAAATATTACGCGTTTAATTGCGTTTTTTAAGTTTTTGGTTATTTTTACGGAATTCACATACCATTTGAAATGAATATAAAAGGAAAATTAATGATCATTGGAGGTGCTGTAGATAAAGGAAGTTTTACAGAAGCCAGTTTTGATGCCAATGTAGCCAATAACCTGAATTTCTTTGAAACAGGAATTTTAAAAAGGCTTTTGACCGAATCAAAACACAAAGAAAAATCAAGAATAGAAGTCATCACTACGGCTTCAAAAATACCCAGAGAAGTAGGTCCTGAATATGTAAAAGCATTGCAATATCTGAATGCAACCAATGTCGACGTTCTTCATATTGAAAAGAGAGAACAGGCAACAGATCCTGAAATACTGAAAAGACTCAGGGATGCAGATGTTGTCATGTTTACAGGAGGTGATCAGTTAAGATTGACCTCTATTTTAGGAGGAACAGAATTCCACGATATACTTCTTGATAAATACAAAAATGAAGATTTTGTGTATGCCGGAACATCAGCAGGAGCCGCAGCAGCTTCTAACAATATGATTTATCAGGGAAGCAGTTCTGAAGCATTATTAAAAGGAGAAGTAAAAATTACGAGCGGACTTGGACTTATTGACGATGTTATTATTGATACGCATTTTGTTCAAAGGGGAAGAATTGGAAGACTGTTTCAGGCAGTTGTAGGAAATCCTAAAGTGCTGGGAGTAGGATTGGGAGAAGATACAGGACTGCTGATTATAGATGACAAAATGGAAGCTATAGGTTCAGGATTGGTTATTCTGGTTGACGGACATCAAATAAAAGATACCAATCTTACGCAGGTTGAACTCGGACAGCCAATCTCAATCAACAACCTGATTGTACACGTGATGAGCAAATATGATACCTACGACCTCAAAACGAATAAAATGCACATCCAATCCTCTCAATACGTTTAGGAATGAAAATTATAATCCACGGAGGATTCTTTTCGGAGTCATCCACCAGCCAGGAAACCAAAGTAGCCAAGCAAAATGCTTTGTTGCGTATCGTAAAAGATTCGTATGAATTTCTAAAGACGCATTCTGCTTTAGAAACAGTGGTGTATGCGGTTTCTCTTCTGGAAGATGATGAACTGTTCAATGCCGGAATAGGTTCCCAGATCCAAAGTGATGGGAAAATCAGGATGAGCGCCTCTTTAATGGATGGTTCAACACACAAGATGAGCGGAGTCATTAATATTGAGGAAGTAAAGAATCCAATCCAGGTTGCCCGGATTTTGCAGAATTATGACGATAAGGTTTTGGGTGGGAGTGGCGCAACAAACTTTGCCCGAAAGCATGGTTTTGAAGTGTTTTCTACAGAAATTCCTCAAAGAAGGACAGAGTATGAGGCAAAAGTAAAAGCTACCGGAACCGGAACTGTTGGCTGTGTTGCTTTAGACGGTGAAGGAAAAATAGCTGTTGCGACATCAACCGGAGGCAAAGGCTTTGAAATGCCGGGAAGGATATCGGATTCGGCTACCGTTGCAGGAAATTATGCCAATGAATTTTGTGGTGTAAGCCTGACCGGTGTTGGCGAAGATATTGTAAGCGGAGCAGTCGCAGCTAAAATCGTAACCCGTGTAACCGATGGATTTTCTTTAAAACAGGCCTTTGAAAAAACATTTAAGGAACTGAAACCTTTTGACGGTTTTGCCGGTGCAATTGCCATTGATAAAGATGGAACAATCTGCCATCAGGATTCACATCCGAGTATGGTGTTTGCCAGTTACGATGGAACTACAGAAGAAGTTTTTCAATAGAAACTATAAAAAAGCCCGGCAATTGCCGGGCTTTTTTCATTTAGTCTAATGCCATTTCTGTAGAAATTGCGATGCGGTTCCACGCATTGATTGTCGTAATCATCATAATAATAGCAGCAATATATTCTTCGTCAAATAATCTTCGGGCATTGTCGTAGGTAGCTTTTGACAAGTGATTCTGGATTAGGGTAATCTCTTCGGTCATGGCTAAAATTGCCTGCTCTTCTTCTGTATAGAGTTGGGTTTCTCTCCAGGCATTCAACAGATAGATTCTTTGCTCGGTTTCACCCATTTTGCGGGCGTCTCTCGTATGCATATTAATACAGTAGGCACAACCGTTAATTTGCGAAGCGCGGATTTTGATGAGTTCTTTGTGGATTGGGGTTAATGAAGTAGAAGCAAGGAATTTCTCTAACCCCATCATTGCTTTATAGGCCTCAGGAGCCGTTTTTAAAATATTTACTCTGGTTTCCATTTTGATGTGTTTTAAAGTTCACAACAAAGTTCCGTAAGATGGATTGGAAAAAACTTGAAGTACTTCAAGAAAACAGATTAGACTTTGCCGGCTCTGATTTTACTCAGAAATTCAGGAGAAAAATCAAGATAGGAGGCAAGCATATATTGTGGAACGCGCTGTATAAATTCAGGAAATCTTGAATTCATGTGATGGTAGCGTTCTTCGGCAGACATCGTAAAGAGATATTTGATTCGGGTTTGCGAAGCGCCAAATGATTTTTGAATGATTAACCGGAAGTATCTTTCGAGTTTAGGTAATTCCAGTAATAAAGCTTCAAACGATTTGCGATCTATAGAAAGTGTCTCAATGGGTTCTATGGCCTGTATGTAAAAATGAGAAGGAATTTGTTCCTGGAAACTCAAATAATCAGCAATCCACCAATTCTCAATTCCAAATTGCAAGGTCTGTTCAACACCTTTACGGTTGTTGATATAAAAGCGCACGCATCCTTTTGTGATGAAATATTGTTTGTTGCAGATTTGCCCTTCTTCCAACATAATCTGCTTCTTCCTGAAACTTTCGGTTTCAAAATACGATAGTACGGTTTCCGCTTCCCGATCGTCTAAAGCAATAAACTTTCGTATATGTTGAAGTAAAGGATTCATAAGGCAAATATAGCAATAACAAAAAAACCACCTCTTTCGAGATGGTTTCTTTATAAGTAAGTAAGACAAATAGATTTATAAAACGTTTATTTTACTTTGTTAAGTATAGCTTTGAAAGCTTCAGGGTGGTTCATAGCCAAATCTGCAAGAACTTTTCTGTTCAATTCGATTCCGTTAGCTTTTACTTTACCCATGAATTGAGAATAAGACATTCCTTCCAATCTGGCTCCAGCGTTGATACGTTGAATCCACAAAGCGCGGAAATTTCTCTTATTCTGTTTTCTGTCGCGGTAAGCATAAGCCATTGCTTTCTCAACCGCGTTTTTCGCAACTGTCCAAACGTTTTTACGTCTGCCAAAGAAACCTTTGGCTTGCTTCATTATCTTTTTTCTTCTTGCTCTTTTAGCAACTGAATTTACTGATCTTGGCATAATTTTAATGTTTTTTTGTAGCAGGCGTCCTGAATTTAATCAAAGGATCTTATAAGCCGTACTCCAAGGTTATTTAATTGTTTTAACCTAAAGAATATTTATAGTCAAATGTTGTAAAATCTAAGGTCAATGACTTTAAGACTTTCTAACCTTCGACGTATTAGATAATTCTTAATTGTTCTTTAACGCTTTTCACGTCAGATTGGTGAACCAATGCAGAGTGAGTTAACGCTAGTTTACGCTTTTTAGATTTCTTAGTCAAAATGTGACTTTTGAAAGCGTGCTTTCTTTTGATTTTTCCAGAACCAGTAACTTTGAAACGTTTTTTGGCGCTAGATTTAGTTTTCATTTTAGGCATCTTTTCCTAGTGTATTTGAATTGTCTTACTTACTTATTCTTTAGTCTAAAGTTGCAAAGTATTAAGGTTTGAAAGTCTTAAAGTTGATAAGCTAATATTGAATATCCGACTTTACTACTTTTTCCTTTATGACTTATTTCTTTGTGACTTTTAACTTTTTGACTTATTTCTTTTTCTTAGGAGCAATGAACATAATCATTCTCTTTCCTTCTAAAATTGGCAAAGCCTCTACTTTTCCGAATTCCTCTAAATCCTGAGCCAAACGCAATAAAAGAATTTGTCCTTGGTCTTTATAGATAATCGAACGACCCTTGAAGAAAACAAAAGCTTTTAGCTTAGAACCCTCTTTAAGGAACTTCTCAGCATTCTTTCTTTTGAATTCGTAATCGTGCTCATCTGTTTGCGGACCGAAACGAATTTCCTTTACTGTAATTTGAGTAGATTTTGCTTTCAATTCCTTTTCGCGCTTTTTTTGCATGTAAAGGAATTTCTTATAATCCATGATTTTACAAACCGGAGGTTCTGCATTCGGAGAAATCTCAACCAGGTCAAGTTCCTGCTCTTCTGCCATCCTTAGTGCCTCAGAAGTCTTATAAACTTTCGGCTCTACGTTGTCTCCTACAAGGCGTACTTCCGGGACACGAATCAGGTTGTTGATTCTGTGTGCATCTTTCTTTTCTACTCGAGGTTGTTGACCTCTGTTGTTTCTTATTGCTATGGCTCTAAAATTTTAAGTTAAACTCCAAATGTTTTTAATGTCTTTTTTATTTCTTCATCGACAATAGCGGCAAATTCTTCAATTGTAACGCTGATATTTCCTTTACCTTCCTGTCCGTGACGACGTACAGAAACGGTTCCGTTTTTCTCTTCTTCTTCGCCTACAATCAGCATAAATGGGTATTTCTGTACTTCAGCCTCCCTGATTTTTTTGCCTATTGTTTCGTTTCTATTATCAATTAGGGCGCGAATTTCGTGATTTTCTAGCAAATCTAAAACTTTTTTCGCATAATTTTCATATTTCTCGCTCAAAGACAATATAATAGCCTGTTCCGGCATTAGCCAAATCGGGAAATTTCCAGCTGTATGTTCCAGCAAAATAGCAATGAATCGCTCCATCGATCCGAATGGTGCTCTGTGAATCATTACAGGACGGTGCAATTCGTTGTCAGAACCTTTGTAAGTCAGGTCAAAACGCTCCGGAAGATTATAGTCTACCTGGATGGTTCCTAACTGCCACTGTCTTCCCAAGGCATCTTTTACCATGAAATCCAGTTTAGGACCGTAGAAAGCCGCTTCGCCATATTCAACAACAGTATTCAACCCTTTGTCTCTTGCTGCATTGATAATCGCGTTTTCTGCCTTTTCCCAGTTTTCTTCCGTACCTATATATTTAGACCTGTTCTCCTTGTCTCTTAAGGAAATCTGAGCGGTAAAGTTTTCGAATCCTAAAGAACCAAATACATAAAGTACCAGGTCGATTACTTTTTTGAACTCTTCATCCAATTGCTCCGGAGTACAGAAAATATGCGCATCATCTTGAGTAAACCCGCGAACACGGGTCAAGCCGTGAAGCTCACCCGACTGCTCATATCTATATACTGTACCAAATTCTGCATAACGCTTAGGTAAATCTTTGTATGACCAGGGTCTTGCATTGAAGATTTCGCAGTGGTGAGGGCAGTTCATCGGTTTTAATAAAAATTCCTCGCCTTCAGCAGGGGTGTGGATTGGCTGGAAACTATCAGCGCCATACTTTTCATAGTGGCCTGAAGTTACATACAATTCTTTTTGTCCGATATGTGGTGTTACTACTTGTTCGTAACCCGCTTTCTTTTGTGCCTTTTTTAGGAACTGTTCCAAACGGTCTCTCAAAGCAGCGCCTTTTGGTAGCCACAATGGAAGACCTTGTCCCACTTTTTGTGAAAAAGCAAACAATTCCAATTCCTTTCCTAGTTTTCTATGGTCACGTCTTTTGGCCTCTTCTAACAATTCAAGATAATCAGTCAGGTCTTTCTGTTTAGGGAATGAAATTCCATAAACGCGGGTCAATTGCTTATTTTTCTCGTCTCCTCTCCAATAAGCACCGGCAATGCTCATGATTTTCATGGCCTTGATGATTCCTGTATTTGGAATATGTCCACCTCGGCATAAATCGCTGAAATTAGCATGGTCGCAGAATGTAATTGTTCCGTCTTCAAGATTCTGGATTAATTCAGTCTTGTATTCGTTGTCCTTATATATAGCCAATGCTTCTGCTTTTGAAACAGAACGCATTTTGAATTCGTGCTTTTCGCGGGAAATTTCAAGAACACGATCCTCGATTCTTTTAAAATCAGCATCGGTAATCTTTTGGTCCCCAAAATCTACATCATAATAAAACCCGTTATCAATAGCCGGTCCTAAAGTTAGTTTGATTCCAGGGAATAACTCCTCTAAGGCTTGAGCCATAACGTGGGATGTAGAATGCCAGAACGCTTTTTTACCTTCTATGTCATTCCATGTATATAATATGAGTGACCCGTCCGTCGTTAGTGATGTCGTCGTTTCAACAGTAGTTCCGTTAAAAGAAGCAGAAATAACATTTCTGGCTAATCCTTCACTAATGCTTTTCGCAACATCCATCGGAGTTACACCTTGTGCAAACTCCTTAACTGACCCATCGGGTAACGTAATCTTTATCATCGTATAAAATTTATGTCCGCAAATATAGAAGTTTCTCAAAATACATACAATATATATATACGTATATATAATAGGTGCGATATGTTTTTTGTGATTAAGGGGCGAAAGTAATGGTTGAATAAGGTTTTGTTAAGGATTGGTGGCGAGGGTCAAAAAAAAGTTTCAACTCAAAGTAGTGTTTCGCAGGGAGTTAGCTTTTTGGTTAAGAAAATATCAAAAAAAAGTTACCAAAAAACTTGCAAAACGAATAAAAGGTGCTACTTTTGCACCCGCAATAAAGGCGAAGTTCATAGGTAAATACTGACAGGAAGTAAATTTAAAAAAGGAATAAAAATTTCCAAAAATAAATTTGCGAGTTTCAAAAAAGGTTTTTACTTTTGCACCCGCAATCAGGGCAACGTTCATAGAAGAAATGCGATACCGGCTTTCAGGAAA
>Ga0097677_1000814_pt1 | contig 26898 bp, 29 predicted proteins | sample ThiBiot_500_biof_FD_72842 | JGI IMG/M metagenome (GOLD analysis project Ga0097677, IMG submission 72842) | Wastewater bioreactor microbial communities from Cape Town, South Africa - Thiocy_expt_500_biof - 1398105537950 (version 2) (version 2) ...
GCAAGCCGGAGGTGGCTGCCTCGTGAGACCATGGTCATTCGGTAAACCGAAAACCCCCGGCTTTGGGATTCAGCGGTCGTTCTATCTCACTATCCTCTCGTCTCGACCGGTCTGGCCGCCCATATTGACCGTGATCAACCCTAAAGGAGAGGGAGGCGCCGTCACCGGATTTGGCGCGCCCCTCGCGGATGCCGCATCCAAGGATGCGCTCGGCGCCCCCATGGAACGCGGAGCCTACGTGATCGCGTCGAAGGATCGCAAGACGGTTCTGGAAATGCTGGTCATGAGCAAAGAGGAAGCCGGGTTTGATCCCGAGCCGTTCCTAAGAAGCCAACTGGCTCAGGAGCTCGATCGCGAACTTCTCAACCGAATCCGTGCCACTTGGCTCATCGCCCAGCTCACCTTCAAGTCCCATGATCCCATGGTCTATCCAGCCGTGGATTTCCTTCTGGAGTTCTCCACCCGACTTGCCGACCTTACCGATGGCGTAGTCGCCGATCCCATCTCTCGGCGCTATCTTCTCCCCCCGCAGGTCCGCCAACCGATCCGCGCCGATGAAAAAATCGATGCTCGCGATGTGGTCGGAATATCGCATCGGGCCAAACCCGATGGCATCCACCTTTTCACCCTGGGCATGCAGAAATTCGCCATGCCGGAGTTCGAACTGTCCGGCCTCGAAATCACCGATCTTGGGCTAGGAGAGGCTCTCCTCCTCAGCCTCTGTCAGACATCTCTCATGGGCCGGAAGTCCGATAGCGGAGATCGCGTCGGCGCCGCTGGCTTCGAATTTGAAATTCGGGAGGGTGGATTCGATCGAGGACTGTGGGAAGGCATTCCCGTCTTTGAACTATTGCCCCCGCCGACCAAAACAGCGGGAGAATGCCTTCGGGCGTGGCAAGCCGCGCTTAAGAACGCTTGAGCGTCATATTCATCGAAAGCCAGTACAGGCCAAGCTGCCTCACCGCTTCGATAAATTCGTCGAAATCGACAGGCTTTCGGACATAGGAGTTCGCTCCGTATCGATAACAGTCTAAAATATCACGTTCTTCGTCTGAAGAAGTTAAAACGACGATCGGAAGACGCTGAGTGGCAGCCTCGCTCCGAATCCGCTGCAAAACCTCCAAGCCACTGATTTTGGGTAGCTTGAGGTCCATTAGAATAAGGTCTGGCAATTTGGCGTTTGAACCGTACAGAAAATCGAGAGCCTCCGCCCCGTCCCGCGCAACCCGAATAATATTCGGAATCTCGCTCTGGCGCATCGCGCGTAGCGTCAATTGCTCGTCGTCGGCGTTGTCCTCGATCAACAGGATAGTTTTAGGCTCCAATGCCAACTTAGTAGGTTCCTCAAATAGCAAGGTCGACATGTCCAAATTGCGAACGTCCTGTCGCCGCCCGATAAAGGCATCGGCATCCAAGAACATCGAACATTATAGGGTTGTTCGTCGAACTCAATGGTTGGATCAATTGCGCATCTCGCAACAAACTAACCTACGTTCAAAATAAAGATCGGTTCACGCGGACAAGACGTAGTACCGATCAGGCACTCATTTTATATCAGAATTAGTTAAAGGTTAATACATGGAAAGCGTATATCCATTTTTGTCCCAAGTCGCGTGTCCCACGGACCTGCACAAGTTCTCCGACAAGGAGTTGGCAGAAGTTGCCAAAGAGGTGCGACAGGCAATCCTGGATCACGTCAGCAAGACCGGCGGGCACTTCAGCTCCAATCTGGGCACCGTAGAGCTGACCGTCGCCATGTACGCCGCCTATAACATCCCGCCAGACAAGGTCGTTTGGGATACCGGTCACCAAGCCTATCCCCACAAAATGCTCACCGGGAGACTCGACCGTTTCGACACCTTGCGCAAACACAAAGGACTTAGCGGCTTCCTCAAACGAGACGAACACGAATTGGACGTCTTCGGCGCCGGTCATGCCGGAACCGCCGTCTCTGCCGCCCTCGGATTCGCCGTTGCCCGAGATCGCCTGGGGACCGATGAGAAAGTCGTCGCCGTCACCGGAGACGCCGCCATCGCGTCGGGAATGTCCTGGGAAGCCCTCAATCATGCCGGAGAACTCGGCACCGACCTCTGCGTCGTCCTCAACGACAACCGCATGTCCATCGCCCCGAACGTCGGCGCGTTGACGAATTACCTCGCCACCCTCCGATCTCGCACCTGGCTGCAAAACGCCGCTCACCGTGCCAAGAACGTGATCGAGAAAATGCCAGAACCGATCACCAAGGTCGCCGCCGGTCTTCGGCACGGGATCACTCACTACCTCGCTCCCGAAAGCACCGGCACCATCTTCGAAGAGATCGGCTGGGAATACATTGGCCCCGTAGACGGACACGACCTCCCCATCCTCTTGGAAGTCTTCCGAAACGTCCGTGAGCTCAAAGGCCCCACGTTCGTTCATGCGATCACCGTCAAAGGGAAGGGATACGACGTAGCCGAGGAAGATTCCCGCAAGTGGCATGCCGCCGTCCCCTTCGACCTTGACGCGGGCGACATGGTGAAAGCCGCCGGCCCGGTGACCTTCACTCAGGCCTTTGGCGATGCCGCCGTCGAGTGCGCCGAGAACGATCCGAAAGTCGTCGCCATCACTGCCGCTATGCCCGACGGCACCGGACTCGCCAAGTTCAGTAAGGAATTCCCCGATCGCTACTACGATGTCGGCATCGCCGAGCAGCACGCGGTCACCTTTGCCGCCGGTCTCGCCGCCGGAGGCATCAAACCCTTCTGTGCGATCTATTCGACATTCCTTCAGCGAGGCTTCGACCAAGTCCTCCACGACGTCTGTATCCAAAAGCTGCCCGTCCGCTTCTTCATGGACCGCGCCGGACTCGTCGGCGACGATGGCCCCACCCACCACGGCGCCTTCGATATTTCCATGCTCTCCTTCATCCCGAACATCGTCCTCCTCGCTCCCCGGGACACCACCGAGTTGAGAGAGATGACGCGCTGGATGAAGGACTTCGACGCCCTCCCTTCCGCCGTCCGATACCCCCGCGGAGCAAGCGACGATCGACTCCCCGAGGGTCGCACCCCCATCGAACTCGGCAAGGCCGAAGTCCTCTCGGAAGGCGATGACCTCACCATTGCCGCCGTCGGCTCCATGACCAGTGTCGCCTGGGAGGCCGCCAAGCGCCTAGAAGAAGAAGGCATCCGCACCTGCGTAATCAACGCCCGATTCCTCAAGCCCATCGATGCCGAAACCATCCTCTCCCGAGCCCAAAAGTCCGGCAAACTCATCACCATCGAAGAAAACGCCCAAACCGGAGGATTCGGCGAAGCCGTCCGCGCCGCCATCCACGAGGCCAATCTCGATGGAAAGATCGAACACAAACTAAGGGCCCTCCCCGATCACTTCATCGAACACGGAGCCCAACCCATCATCCGCAACGAATGCGGCCTAAGCGCCGACTCACTGGTCGAAGACGCCCACAAGCTTTTGGCTGAGAAGAAAGGCGTTCAACGAAGGTAGCTACTAACCTTCAAGATGCGGTATCGATAGCCTCTCATGTCATTTATAGACATATCGAGAGGATATCGAGAGAGCTTAACATACGCCAATTTATAGCAAGAGTTGTTTGGTTCTTCTTGTCGAAAACCTGTGCAAATTGCGCAATTATGAAATTGTTAAATTTTAATGAACGATTCTCGTGCCGATCGTAGTCTTCCACTTGTCATTAGGGCTCGCGTATCTGATCTACACGTCTAATTGTCTGCGGGCTCCTAGTAATTTTGTTGCAGGCTATATGAATAGTCTGCCGATTGTTTGTGCCAATTTCGTTTGGAATAATTATAATGAAGAACCGATTCCAGAGTGCATTCACTCTTATCGAACTCCTCGTCGTTATCGCAATCATCGCGATTCTTGCAGCGATCCTCTTCCCCGTTTTCGCCCAAGCAAAAGCAGCAGCCAAAGACAGCGCGAACCTTAGCAATGTGAAGCAAACGGGTCTCGCATTCTTACAATACAGCGCTGACTATGACGACACCTTTCCTCTCGTAGTAATAGTAGGTGCTGGTTACCAAATTCCTTGGCAAGACTCAATTCAGCCTTACACAAAGAATCGAGATATTCTGGTTAATGCAAAGGGCCCCACTCCTGCCAAAGATGCCAACTATCAGATAAAGACTTGGCAATTCATGGGAGGCGTTCCACGATTCGGCATCACCGCCGGTTCCGCAACCGCCGGATATTGGGAAACCACTTCCGCTAACTTCCTAACCAACGGAAGAATCGGTCGATTCGACGGCATCCTCGGTGCAGGCGTCGACGGCGGTTCCTATGGTTCGATCACCTTGGCTGCCCCGTCGGCTGGTCAGACCCAGATCGAGAACATTTCCGACGTTGTGATGGTCGCTGAAGGAGGTCTTTACGACTTCGGTATGGCTGTTTGGGCAAGTGGCTCTGCACCCGGATTTGTCTGCGGAACCGTCAATCCAAGCCCATATGGGACAGGTGGCGTTCTTATGGGCTCTCCGTTTGCACAGAAGACTCCTACGGGATCCTGGCAAGGATACAAGTGCTCGGGAATTTCCAGTGGCAAAACGACTTATGTTGCTACCGACGGCTCTGCTAAGACCGCCGATCTCCGTGGCAGGATCTGGGAGACGGTCCAGGCTTCAGACGGCAATTACTATGTAAAGCGCTTCTATACGGGGTCCACTCAGTAAGTGAAAAAGTCTCAAATCCTACTCGTCCTCGTGGCTATGGTTGCCACCATCGTTGTAATGGGATGTGGTGCGCCAAGTGACGTATCCAATTCCAAGCCAGAAGATGTTGGCAATGCGGCTGCTCCGGCCGCTGCCCCCGGCGCCTCGGCTCCGGCTGCTGCTCCCGGTCAGTAAATCTGTTCTTTCAGAAAACGCCCAGAATCTCACGATTCTGGGCGTTTTCATTTACAATGAACCTCACGCACCCTTCAAAGCGTCTGGCGATTGTGGTGTAAGTTAATTGAATTAGCCAGGACAGAATCTCTCCAAACGATCCTGGGAGGCTTTCGTTGGCAAAATCCAAATCTGGTTTCACGCTCATTGAGCTCTTGGTAGTCATCGCGATCATCGCAATCCTGGCCGCCATCCTCTTCCCCGTCTTTGCGCAGGCAAAAGCCGCCGCCAAAGCCGCGGCCACCATCAGCAACATCAAACAGCAGAGTCTTGCCCACATCATGTACTCCGGCGACTATGACGACCTCGTTTGCCCTGCCCAAACCCAAAGCGCTCAACCCGGTTCATACGACCTCGGAGGAGGGCTTGTCTTCACCCCCTGGACCAAGCTCATCTATCCCTACATGAAGAACACCGAAATATTCGGAGATCCCCTCGGTCCAAATTTCGGCGCCGTCGCCGGCCTAACGATCGAAGATGTGAGATATCTCTTCCCTCGCTTCGGCTTGAACTGGAATGGACTCAACACCGCCACCTCCACCGGTCTCGCCGGAGTCAGCATGACCGCCGCCGCGAATCCCGCCGATACCGTCATGCTTACGACACGCTATGGAGTCAATGGCGATACGGCCTCCTACGAAATCGTAACCTACGTCCCGTCCAGTGGCCCCACCTATGACGTCTTCGGGGGGCTCCTTTCCTTCCCCCCTGCCGGAATTCAAGTTCCCGCCAATTGGGGAAAGGGCGGCGACTTCGATGACCCCGCATTCGGCCTCAATCCCGTCACCGGCCGCTACACCGCCGGAATCGCCCTCCGACATGCCGATAACATCATCGTCGCCTGGGTAGATGGCCACGCCAACAAGAAAAAGCCCGGACAACTCGGAGCGGGAACCGGCTTCCGGTTTGACAAGTCGGGCGCAAATACCTCCGCTGTCGGAGACATCGCCGTCCCCACCACCGACCCCGGACTTTCTCAATACCTATGGGATCTTCAATGAGGCGATTCTTCGTATTACTTGTGGTTTACGTCGTGGCCGGATGCTCGGCTCCTCCACAACCGCCTCTGGCCCCTCGGGAAGTCACCGCCTCCCCCTCCACGGGCCAAGGGGTGAACACGCAGGTCAGAAAGATCGGTCAAATCAAGAAGAATTAGGAATCGCAAGGATTCATATAAATATCCTTAGCTGAACCTAAATTCTTCGCAAAAGACAGCATCTATTTCCCCGAAATTCGTCGCTCAGAGAATATTCGGGGTCATAATGCCAAAGTGCGACATATTAACCGATTCACACTCATCGCGGCCGCTCTTGCGGGCAGCATCGTCGCTGCCAATGCCGCGGGCATCGGTCCGGGTTCGCCCGCACCTGCCCTAGACGTCAAGACTTGGTACAAGGGAACTCCCGTTAAGGAGTTCGCGAAGGACAAGATCTACGTGGTCGAGTTCTGGGCAACATGGTGCGGTCCCTGTAAGGTCAGCATCCCTCACCTCACGGAGCTTGCTCACAAGAACAAAGACGTAACCTTCATCGGCGTCAGCATTTGGGAAGACGATAACGGCACCAACGTTAAGCAATTCGTCGACCAGATGGGAGACAAGATGGACTACAACGTCGGCTACTCGGGAAACAAGACCGGAATGGCCGTCACTTGGATGCAAGCCGCCAGCCAAAATGGCATCCCCAGCGCATTCATTGTCAAGAATGGCCAAATCCAGTGGGTGGGTCACCCCATGACCATGGAGAAGCCCCTTGAAGAGATCAAGGCGGGCAGCTTTGACCTCAAAGCTTACAAGGCCGATTTCGACAAGAAGGCCGAAGAAACTCGACAGCAGATGGCCGCTCGCACTGAAATCGTCGCGATCAATAAACTGATCGACGACGGCAAGTTCGGTGATGCTTCCAAGAAGCTCGATGAAGTCCAGTCGAAGTATCCGGCCGTGGCGCCCCAGTTGAGAGGCATCCGCTTCAGCCTGCTCGCCAAAACGGATCCCACCGCATGGCAGAACGAGGCCAAGAAGATTGCCGCGTCAAACGACACCTCTCCTCTCTGGCAATTCGCGATGGATCAAACCGTCAAGAAGACCGGCGGAGATATGGCTAATGGCGCCATCGCCATGGACCTGGCCCTCAACGCCGCCAAAGAAGACGACCTCGTGGTCTTCTACTATGCAGCCACGTTCTTCTCAAAGGCGGAGGACTACAAGAAGGCCCTCGCCGCCGCCGATAAGGCGCTGGCCGCTCTTCCGAAGTCCGAATATAAGGACAACGCCCAGTTGAAGGCTCAAATCGAAAAGATGCGAACCGACCTCGCTGCCAAAGCGAACAACTAACCCAAGCACCAATACCTCCTGGGATCGAACCCAGGAGGTCCCTCCCAGGTAAAATAACGACCATGTCGACCTGGAAAGAGGGAGATCGCGTCCGCATCAAAACGCGTCCGGTCACCGAAGAAGACCGAAAGACCAACCGCTACTTCGACCATATGGCGGGCCTTGTCGGCACCGTTCAAAACATCTACAGCGAGACGGAAATCGCCGTCAAAATCGATGAAGGCTGCATGAGTCCCGTGACCGCGGAAGTCCAAGCCGAAGCCACCCGCCGCATGCGGGAAAAATTCATCGGCAGCGTCTCGGAAGAGCAACGCAAGCAGCTCACTAAAGAAGAGTTGGAGTTCAACGCCCACTACGTCCAACTCGTCGTCAGTGCCGACCTGGAGCCTGAATCCTAATGGCCGCATCCGAATTCTCGTTCGACATCGTTTCCCGCGTCAACCAGATGGAAGTCAAAAACGCCATCGATCAAGCGCAAAAGGAACTGTCCAACCGATACGATCTCAAGGGAACGAAGTGCGAAATCCTTTCCGAAAAGGACGACATCACCGTCATCGGCGATGACGAATTTCGACTCCAGCAAGTGCAAGACATCGTCTTCTCCAAACTCATCAAACGCGGAATCGATCCTCGTCAAGTCGAGTGGGCCAAACCAGAACCCGGCGCCGGTGTCTCCATGAAGTGCAAACTCACCTTCAAAGCGGGCATCCCTCAAGATCAGGCGAAGGCGCTCACCAAGCAGATTCGAGACAAGGGCCTCAAGGTCAACGCCCAAATTCAGGGCGAAGAAGTCCGAGTCAGCTCCAAGAGTAAAGATGACCTCCAAAAGGCCATCACCTTTGTCAAGGGACTCGACCTACCCTATCCCGTCGACTTCGTCAACTACCGATAAGCTCTCGGGCGTTTGCCATCGCGGTCTCCGTGATCTCCTCGCCCGCGAGCATCCTCGCGATCTCCGAAATCCGCTGATCCCGATCAAGCCCCACAACCTGGGTCACCACGCGGCCATCCACTTCGCCCTTCTCAATTCGGAAGTGAGAGGCCGCCGCCGCCGCGATCTGCGGCAAGTGGCTAATCACCACCACCTGATAGTGCTCGGCTAATTCGGCCAGCTTTCGCGAGACCACCGCCGCCGCGCGACCCCCAAGGCCCGTATCGACTTCGTCAAAGATCAACGTCGGCACGCCCGCCTTGCCCGCCAGCGCCGTCTTCACCGCCAGCATCATGCGAGAGATTTCGCCGCCACTCGCTATCTTGCTGAGGGGCCTGGCCGGCTCACCCGCGTTGGCGCTAAAGAAGAACTCAACGATCTCCGCGCCTGTGGCATCGGGCGGCTTGACTCGAAAATTAACTTCGAAAACTGCCCGCTCCAACGCCAAATCTCGCAGTTGTGCTTCAACCAGATCGGCAAATTCGGCTGCCTTCTCATGCCGGAGGGCGGCAAGTTCTGCGCAAAGCATCGCCAGCGCATCCTCAGACTCCTCCACCTGAATCATCAAGTCCTGCTCACTGGCCTCGGCATCGTCGAGCAAGTCAAGCTCCGTCTTGCATTTCTCCAGAAAGGTCAAGATCGCTGATTCATCGTCGCCATATTTGCGCCGTAGCCGATGCAAGGAATCGATCCGCGTCGCGATCTCGTCCAACCGGTTCGGATCGGACTCCAGAGTGTCCGCGTAGCCACGGAGCGCATGAATGCCTTCCTGCATGCTCACCAAGGCATCGCGCAAAGGCTTGACGACCGGCTCCAAGGAGCTATCGAGGCGCACCGCGTCTTCCAAAGAGCGAACGGCGCCCCCAAGCTTCTCGTCCGCGGATCCTTCTTGGTCCTGCAAGACCGCTAATGAACCAAAGGAAGCCGCCGCCAACTTCTCGACATTCCGCAAGCGAGCCAAGAGAACCTCGAGATCGTCGAGCTCGCCAACCTTGGGCGAGACCGCCTCGATCTCATTAATCTGGAAACGAAGCAGATCCAGCTTGTGCTCTCGGTCGCGCTGCCCCTGCCGAATTGCGGCCAGCTTATGTCGCAAAAGCTCGGTATTGTGATGAGTCGTGGAAACCTTGTTCAGCAGGTCATAGGCAGGCGCGCCAATCCAAGCGTCCAAGTATCCGACGTGCGTTTCAGGGTCCAGCAGACTCTGGTGGTCATGCTGTCCGTGTAAGTCCACCAGGAACTGACCAAGCTGCTTAAGCTGCCCCACCGGCGTCAGCTTCCCGCCAATCCTGCACTGCGACCGACCTTCGGCAAAAACCTCTCGATGAATATAAAGCGTCGTATCATCGAGGGGAATGCCTAAGTCTTGGCATACACGCACCAGCCCAGGACGATTGGAGAGGTCGAAAACGACCGAAACCGATGCTTTGGGGGCCCCCGCCCGAACAAGCTCCGCGTCGGCCCGCTCTCCCAACACAAGCTCAATCGCGTCGATCAGCAGTGACTTACCCGCTCCGGTCTCACCCGTTAGAACTGTATATCCCGGTCCAAGCGCCAGTTGAGCCTTCTCGATAATGGCGATATTTTCTACGGTAAGTTCAACGATCATTGCCCTGGGATGCCCTCTAATAAAGACGAAACGCCCGCCAGAATAGCGGCTCCGTAAACCCCGTTTTCCATCTCTACCCTGATATAAAACCCGTAAGGGAGCCGTGTTTGGTACAGAAACGGGACTATACAAACGAAAAGCCCGCCGCGCCTCATGACAAGGCGCGACGGGCTTTCAGAAATCGAAATCAGTCCTTATAACCTGGCAGGCGTCGACCCTTGTAGTAACCCTCGGGGCTGGCCATGTTCCGGAGCTTGAACGGCTCGCCGCCCACTTGCTTATTTTGCTCGATCTCGGGCAAAACGGCCTTGTAGTTGGTTCGGCGCAGAGCGGTTCGCTGGTGGCTAAATCGTCGTTTTGGATTAGGCATTTCAGTTCTTCCTTACTTCTTCTCTCGGTGCAGCGTGTGCTTGCGCAGGTTCGGGTTGTACTTCATCAATTCCAAGCGATCCGTAGTGTTTCGCTTGTTCTTGGTCGTGGTGTAATAATTCTTTCCGTCTTCCGTACACACGATCCGGATAATCTCACGGGCTTCCGATTTCTTTGCCATTGCGGTCCTCTGCTGGAGGACGAAGAAAAGAGGTGCCGTCCAGACAGCCTTGATATTATGCACGAACCATTCGTGCCATTTCAACCCAAGGTCGTGAGACCTACTTGGTATAATCTCTCCCACGCCCGCCCGGGTGGTGAAATGGTAGACACAGGGGACTTAAAATCCCTTGCTCGAAAGAGCGTGCGGGTTCGAGTCCCGCCCTGGGCACCACTTCATTCTCCACTTTGAGTCGCGGTAGGCGTAGTTCCACCCGTTTCACTCGGTCTCGGACCAGACCCACCTCCATGAGACTGAGGAGGCGCCGTCGTCTCTCCATCGACCGAGGTCGTTTCCGGCAGCTCCTTGAATGTCGGATCATCCACCGGAGCCGCCTCTGGCGCTATCTCGTGGAGGTATCCATTGTCCGTCGTCTCCTTCGTAAGCACGGTGCGCACATGCAGCTCGATAGGATCGCGACTGAGTCCTTTTAGCGTCGCCTCTAATGACTTGGTTTGGTCAGGTGTCACGGAATTAGGGGCTCGGACTACGGCCACTATGATCTGCAAGTCAGTCTCGGGAACAAAGCGCAATTCCACCAAGTAAGTCCCGCTAATCGGTCTCAGCCCCGCCTCCAGTTTGTCCTTGACGCTCTGCTCAAATCGCTCACGGGCGAGAGTGCTCGCCAGATTGATCCCCAGTACCACTGAGAGAACAAGCAAGATCCCCACGCTCGTAGCCAAACGACCGATGTATTTTGAATCGCCAATCGGCCGCCTCGTGATTCGGTGAAATCCATGCGCATACATCACGGCAGAAGAGGCGCACTGAATCGCAACCAAATTGGTGAGGAAGAGCAAAAAGCCGCCCGAGGCCAGTCCCATTTGCCCCCGCGCTAAGCAAATTCCGCAAGTTGTCAGGGGTGGCACCAAAGCGGTTGAGATCGCAACGCCTACCAATCCCACGCTTACCTTCGGCGAGACCACGGCGTAGGCACCCGCCGCGCCACCAGCAAGGGCAATAATCAGATCAAGCAGATTCGGCTTGGTCCGAGCAAGGATTTCCGCCGTCAGCGGCATATCTGCGTGAATCATCCCGATAAAGTAGGAAATGACCAAAACCAAGATCACTCCCGCTATCTCGGACCCCAGCGCCCATCGGAGCAGCCGAGTGTTCCCATCGACCAGAGCCAATGCTAACCCCGTGATCGGCCCCAAGAGCATCGCGATAATCATCGCTCCAATCACCACCGCCGTACTGTTGGCCAGCAGGCCGTAACCCGCCACGATGGTGGCGAGCGAGTTCATCACGATGTATGAAACGGTGAGTCGAGAACTCTCGGCGATCTGTCGACGAACCTCACTCCGAGCATCTCGCTCTTCCTCCGGTTCTTCATGTTCCTTGTCCCTAACAAGCCCAGCATCCAAGCCCGAACCCATGATCCCGGATTATAACGCCCCGCCCCTCAAAACACCCAAACATGCCTAAAACCTTTCTGTTCTCCTCTCTCTGATCCCTTGATCCTCTTCCATTTCCGCCAATAATAGGAAAAGCCTATGAGCAGCCGCACCCTCATCACCGGATTCGGACCCTTTCGAGACGTCAAAGAAAACCCTTCCGCCGAACTGGCCGGACTCTTCAACCGGGATCATGCGGTCCTGGAAGTTAGCTACAAGTACGTCTATGAGTTTTGGGACGCCCTGGAAAAGGAAGGGGGATACGACACAATCATTTGCCTCGGCCTATCGGCCAAAGCGCGAAGGATGAGACTCGAACTCTTTGCACGAAACAACGTGGGTACCACGCCTGACGTTCGAGGGGAAACCTGGTCGACGGACTTTATCGTATCGGAGGGCCCTCCCTGTCTCGGCGCCACCCTTATGCCCCCCGACCTTATCTTTGCCGCTTCGGAACTGCTGGATAACAAGGTTTTGGAACTCAGCACCAATCCTGGCGATTACCTCTGCAATTTCTTGTACTACTTACTGCTTGCCGGCCATCCCGGTCAAGTAGGCTTCGTCCACGTCCCACCCTTTGAGGTCGTCTCCATCGAAAAACAATACGAGACCCTCGCCAGACTCATCGTCTCCACCGAAGCCCTAAGCTCCTAACGCCCAACGCCCAACGCCCAACGCCCACGTCGCGAAGCGACCCTAACACCTAACACCTCGTCCCTGGTCCCTGGTCCCTAGTCCCTGCCGCGAAGCGGCGAAGTCCCTGCACGAAGTGCGAAGTCCCTGCGGCGAAGCCGCCAAGCGGCGCCTCAAAGATACTTCTTCGCGTTCTCAATCGAGCGCCGAACCGCGGTCAGGGGATCCTCATCCCCTTCATATTCCACGCTCAACCAACCATCAAACCCTGCGTCCTTGAGTTCCTTGATGCAGCGCTCGAGATCCACAGAACCCTCTCCGACGGCAGTACCAATAACTTTCTCGCCCTGAATGGTCGTATAGGCGAATCCGCCATATCCTTCAGGCTCCGGCTTGAAGTCCTTGAAATGAACCATATAGGCGAACTTCGCCACCTCGGCGATCGCCTCGTGGCTCTCTTGATGGACGATAAGGAAATTGCCAGTATCGGGATTTGCCCCTAGCGCGTCGTTCCCCGCCATCTTCCGAACGTCCTCGATGAGTCCACGCACCTGCTCGCCACGACCGGCAAGAGTTCCGTGGTTCTCAAGCGCTAGGCGCTTGCCTTTGGCGCTGGCATATTTGGAAGCTTCCGCCAACCCTTCAACGATCCAAGTACGTGCTTGATCGAAGGTAATCCCTTCTGCAACGTCTCCGGCAAAGACTCGAACGACATCGGATTGGTAAAGGACCGCTTCATCGACGCCGAACTTGATCCGATCGAGCTGAGCGCGACGCTCCTCCTCAGTCGGTTTCGCGAAGTTCTGGGAGACCGAAAAAATCGGGCAAGGAAGTCCGGTCTCTCGCAACGCTTGTAGCGCCGCCGCACGGTCCGCCACTACGTCTCGATAAAAAAAGTCAAGCAACTCGACGCCATCTGCGCCACTACGCTTGGCTTCATGAATAAATCCAGGAATGTCGAGCCGTCCGTCTTTAAATGCGCGGACATAACTCCACATACTCACGCCGATCTTCAAAACAAAATCCTCCTTGAAACACAGGAACGCCCCTGTAGGCCTGAAAAGATTGAGATCCAGTTACTTTGACTACCGAGTGCCGAACAACTGCATCAACGGCGAGAAGAAAATCGCCGCGCCAAAAATTCCAACCATGCAAATCACGCAAGCACTTTTCAGGCCATTGTTCATCGCAGAGTTTCGAACATACTCGCCTTCTTCGTCGACAACGAACATCGAGCGCAAAATACCCAAGTAGTAATACACGCTGATGATGGAATTCACCGCCAGGACGAAGGCCAATGGCGCCAGATCGGCTGCCATCGCATCTTTAAAGATCAGTAGCTTTCCAATAAACCCGGAGGTCGGCGGAATACCGATCAGAGAGGCCATGAACACGATCAGAGAGCCTGCCGCCAGGGGCGCACGGTGCCAAAGCCCCTGCACGTCTCCAAACTTGGTCCCTTCTTTACCGGCTCGAGCGGAAAGCGTGATAACTGCAAACGCCCCGATTGTCATCAGTGCGTAGCTCAACAAGTAGTAGCTAACGGTGTCTGAGCCAATCTTCATCGGCTCTCGAACGTGAGCAAGGATGCCCACCAAAATATAACCGGCGTGAGCGATCGAGGAATAACCCAACACGCGCTTCACGTCCTTTTGTCCAAGGGCGATCAAGTTGCCAACCGTCATCGTCAGGATGGCGATCCAAAACATCGCTGGCATCCAATACTGCTGCATCATTCCCATGGCATCCAGAACGCGCCACAAAGCCGCGATGGCTCCAATTTTGGACCCCGCCGCCATGAATGCCGTAACGTTGGTGGGCGCGCCCTGATAGACGTCGGGAGTCCACATATGGAAGGGAACGAGCGAACTCTTGAAACCAAGGCCGATGAGAACCAATCCTAAGCCAAACAAGAGCAACATATGGCTGCCCGAATTGCCCACTGCCCATGACTGGCGGATCGTATCCAGATGGATAGAACCGGAGCCGCCGTAGAGGAATGCGATGCCGTAAAGAAGAAATCCGCTGGCGAATGCTCCCAGCAAGAGATACTTCAGCGCCGACTCTTCGGACTTGTTCTCGCTTCTGCTCATTCCCGCCAAGACATAGAGCGAGATCGAGAGAACTTCGAGCCCAAGGAAGATCATCAGCAGATTCTGGGTCGCGACCATGACCATCGCTCCTACTGCCGACCAACAGAGAATTGGATAGAACTCGCCAAACGGAATTCGCTTCTCGCGGAGATAGCCCTCACTAAAGAGGACCGAAAGAAAGGCCGAAATCACAACCAATAGCTGCATGGTTAGCGAAAATCGATCTCGCGTCACCATGCCGGAAAGGGTCTCGCCAATCCGATAGCTGTCCATATCGAATTGGACCAAGATCGCGATGGCGGCAACCGCTAAACCAGCCAAAGTGAAGCCAACTATCAAATTGTTGTTCTTCTTCGGTCGCGCCATTTCGATGCAAAGCGCGATGATGCCCACCATCGCCACCAGTACCACCGGGGCGATCATGGACCAATCTATTGGCAGAATAACGGGCTTATACATGGCTTTCTTCGGTTCGAATACTCGATTCGAGCATTCGCGTCAAACAGGCGGTTCCCGGCTCTAACTGAATGTCGGACTCGGGATCGGTACTAACCAACGCGCCTTGGCGCATCGAGCGAACTTCGCTGACTGGAATCTTGGATTCGTCATAGTCCCAACCAAAGGCGTGGGCCGGAAGGTCACTCACAAAATCGAGATATACATCGTCTTCTCCGACGACGAAAATCATATTGAAAAGGGCATCCTGAACGCCGCTCAGCAACTCGCGGTCGCGTTCCAAGTAGAAGCCTCCATATTGCATCGGCGTGCAATGCCGCCCCCGGGCGCCATAGATCCGGTAGATAATTCCGTCGGCTCCCACTTCAAAGGCTTGATTGATATCTCTCTGCACTTCGTCGCAGAGGTCGCCCAATATCCGATTCCCTTGCTTCGGATCTTCCTTTAATTCCGTATTAAGATCGATCTCCCTTTGAAGTGCCAGCCCAAATGGGTTAGTAATTTCCACGAGGCTTAATTCTTCGGAACTGCCATCGATATGCTCGGGCAACGTTTCATGGTTGAAAAATCGAATATCCGAGGTCTCATCCCAATGAGGCCAATTGAAGACAGGCTTCCGATCCGGCTCGTCGCCGCGCGCCGTGACGAGAACGCGTTCTCGCGAGGTCATTCGTGTTCGCCCTCTTGCGGACGCTCCTGCGCACGCAATGTAGCCGTGGAACCCATTGCCCCTGCTTCCGGAACCTGAAACTCGCTCACAATCGGATAGTGCAGCTTTGCCGGAACGAGGATTTGACCGTTCGCAACAAGGTTCTGGTCCGCGTCGATCTCTTGAGTGGAATCTGCCCAACTCGGTCGCTGAGATTCCGGATTGACCGCCATCATCCTCGCCGCCCCCAAGCTAGCCTCCATCGGCTTCAAGAACGTATTCGGATAGAAACCGCCCCAGAAGATGAAGATCAGGAGAAGGCCGCACATCGCCATTTCACCCGGTTTGATGTCCTTCAACCGCTGATTTTCGGGGTTTTCATTCTTGCCGTAGAACACTTGCTGGAACATGTATAGCAAGTAGACCGCCGCCAGAACAACGCCAAACCCTGCCACCACGGCGTACCAAATATTCAGACCAAAGGCGCCTGCATAAGCCGATTCGAAGGCTCCCAGCATCGCCATGAACTCGCCAATAAATCCATTCGTACCGGGCAAACCCACGCTCGACAACATCACGATTAGGAAGATCGTCGAATAAATCGGCATCTGAGCCTTCAACCCACCAAAGTTCTTGAACATGCGCGTATGTCGCCGTTCATAGACCAGGCCGATCAAAAGGAACAAAGCGCCGGTGCTAATACCATGGTTAAGTTGCTGCATCGATCCCCCCAAGAGCCCCGTGTGGGTCAAAGAGAAGATCCCCAATAGCACGAAACCCATGTGAGAAACCGAGGAATAAGCCACCAACTTCTTCCAGTCCGGTTGAACCGCGGCCACAATCGCTCCGTAGATAATCCCAATCACCGCGAGCGCCATGATGATCGGCACCTGTTTCGCGATCGTATCCGGGAAAAGCGGCAAGCAGAACCTCAAGAATCCATAGGTCCCCATCTTCAGCAAGACGCCCGCCAAGATAACGGAACCGGCGGTAGGCGCTTCAACGTGAGCGTCGGGCAACCATGTGTGGAACGGAAATGCCGGACACTTCACCAAAAACGCCACTGCAAACGACCAGAAGATCCAAGGCTGAAGGTACATCGCCTTCGCCCACAGACTCCCATTCGCTACTGCATGCTGAATATCGATGATGCTAAAGCTCAGCTGCCCATTCGCCGTTCCCGCGTACAGATTGGCCAAGGTGATAATGCCAATCAACATGAAGATCGAGCCCGCAAAGGTGTAGATGAAGAACTTCAGACCCGCATAGGTCCTTCGCTCACCACCCCAAATGCTGATCAGTAGCCACATCGGCACCAACGAAGCCTCGAAGAACGTGTAGAACAGAATCATGTCCAGCGACACAAACACGCCCAACATCGCCGTCTCAAGGATCAGCAAACAAATAAAGTAAAGCTTGACCCGCTTATCGACATAGAAACTGAACCAGGTCGCGATGATGCTCAAGAACGTGGTGAGCAAGATCAACCAATAGCTAATCCCGTCGACCCCTATCTGGTAGTTGATCCCCAGGCTCTTAATCCAGGGCATAAACTCCACTAACTGGAAGTGAAACGTATCCCCGTTAAACTTGGTAATCAGTGCCAAAGAAGCAACAAAGGTGAGAATCGAAACCGCAAGCGCGACTCGCTTGTGAGTCAACTCCTGCTCCCGAGGAATCAGCATCATCACAATCGCCCCGAGAAGAGGCAAGAAGGTGATGAGCGAGAGTAATCCCAACCCAGTTGGCTCCACGGCTAGTTACCCCCCTGGGATCGCGTCACCGCCGGTCCACCCACCGGACCGCCCGGAGGCATCACTTTATATCCAGTTACCGACTTCCCGCCATCTCGACTGATGGCATAGCCAAGCGCGCCCAGAAGCAACACAACGCCTACTAGCATGACCAATGCATACATCCTTACAAAACCCGTCTGAAGCGAGCCAATAATCTTGCCCAGCGCCCCCGCGAACCAGCCAGAGCCATTCACCGGTCCATCCACCAGCTTTGCGTCCGCGCCTTTCCAAAGAGCAAGCCCTAAGTCGTCGCCTCCCTGCACCGCCGCGTTCACCATCAGCGCGTCATATCCAAACTGATCGCGAGCCAACTTGCGGAAGGGATTCCACTTACTCTCGTCCCAACCTTCTTTCGCCGACAATCCCTTGATATAGAAAATCGCGCCAATCAAGATGCCGCCCAACGCCGCAATCAACGAGTAACCCATCAAACTCAACCCGCCCGGCAGGTGATGAGGATGTTCCTCCAGTTTGAGCAACGTCGTGCCTTCTGGATAAAGCCAGTGCTCCAGCAATCCGTTATTCGCCAGAACAAAGCCCCCCACCGCCGAAAGAATCGCCAAAACCACCAACGGGAACCACATACTCGGCGGAACCTCATGAGGCTTGTGCGTCTCATCCAAGTCATGGTGATGCTCATGCTCATGAGGCATCGCCGCCAGTTCTTCATCGGTGTAGAAAAACCCGTGCTTATCCGGCCCGTGGTCGTGCCCTTCGTGATGCGCATGCCCATGATCGTGCCCGTGGTCATCGTGAGCATGATCGTCATGGTGCGCCGCCGCCGGAATCAACCGCCATCTCTCCTGGTTTCCAAAGAACGTCAAGAGCGTCATGCGGGTCATATAGAACGCCGTCAGCAACGCGGCGAACAGCGCCACCATACCGGCGTAGTAACCAAGATTCACCCCGTCAATCGACGCGTGATCGTTGGCCAAGGCATAACCCAAAATCGCTTCCTTGGAATAGAAGCCCGCCAAGAACGGAAACCCTGCAATAGCCAGGTAACCGATAAACATCGTCCAGCAGGTAATCGGCAGGTACTTCGCCAATTTCCCGTAGTTCCGCATGTCCTGGTTGTGCGCCATCGCGTGAATGACCGCACCCGAACCAAGGAACAACAGCGCCTTAAAGAACGCGTGCGTAGTCACGTGGAACATGCCCACCCAATACGCTCCCGCACCGCAGGCCACAAACATAAAGCCCAGCTGCGAGACCGTCGAGTAAGCCAAAACCTTCTTGATATCCGTCTGCCCAAACGCGATCAACGCCGCAAACAGCGCCGTAAACGCGCCAACGCAAGCAATCACCGCACTCGCCACCGGGCTCATCTCAAAGATGAAGTGCAGTCGGTTCAGCATGAACACGCCCGAGGTAACCATCGTCGCCGCGTGAATCAAAGCCGAAACCGGCGTCGGACCCGCCATGGCGTCCGGCAACCAGAGATAAAGCGGGAACTGAGCCGACTTACCGCAGGCGCCTACAAACAGCAAGAGCGCAATCGCCGTCGTCACTCCCGGCATCCCTTTCAACAGGGTCACCACGTTTGGCAGGATCACGTCGTAGCTCAGGAACCGGTTATCCGCTCCCGCTCCCAACTTGTCGGCGTTCGCCGCCATCACCACGAACAGCAAGAACATGCCCAGGGTCAAACCCCAGTCACCAATTCGGTTCACGATGAAAGCCTTGTTCGCCGCCTTCGAGTTGTTGACGTCCTTGTACCAAAAGCCGATCAGCAGATAAGAGCACAAGCCCACGCCTTCCCAGCCAATGAACATCAGCGCCAGGTTGTTCCCCAGCACCAAGATCAACATCGCCGCAATAAACAGGTTCAGGTAAGTGAAGAACCGCGTGTAGTCCTTTTCTTCACTCATGTACCCCGTCGCGTAAAGGTGAATGAGAGATCCGATTCCCGTGATGATCAACGTCATCATCATCGAAAGCGGGTCGATCGCCGCCTCGAACGGAATATTCAGCCCCGCAATCTTAATCCAGTCGAAGGCGTGAACCACCACATAGCGCTGGTCGGGCGCCGCCTGCGCCAATTGCATCGTCAAGTAAACGCCAATCGCAAACGAGACCGCGATAGGCAGAACCGCCAAGGCCCCCGCCACGCGCTTCCCGCCCCCGTTGCCCACGATGCGCTTGCCGAGCAAGGACTGAACCAGGAAGCCCAAGATAGGCATCCCGATTACCAACCAGATCAATCCAAAGTTTCCCGTCATCCTAACTCTTATCCGCGGAGCAGATTCATCTCATCGATGTCGATATCCTGTCGAAGCCGGAAGATCGCCATGATGATGCCAAGCCCAACGGCAACCTCCGCCGCCGCCACTGCCATCACAAAAATCACCATCATCTGGCCAGACATCGCCGCGTCAGCTAAAGGCGCCTTGCCAGGAATCGTCATCGTCGGCAAGAACTTCGCAAAGGCCAAGAAGGTCAAATTCACCGCGTTCAGCATCAATTCGATGCACATGAAGATCACGATTGGGTTACGACGAATCACAACCCCCACGACCCCAACACTGAATAGAAAGAGCCCAAGCGTCAGATACGCGATTAAAGGAACACCCTGCATCCTACTTCTGCCCTCCCTCAGGCTGCCGGAATCGCAAAGCGAACGCCGCGATCGCGATCAACAACAAAATCGGAATCAGCTTCATCGTCGCCCCTAAATTCTCCTCTTCGCCAGCAAGATCGAACCAACGATGCCGACCATCAACAAGATGCTCGCGATCTCAAACGGATACAAATAGCCAGAAAACAGCGAGTATCCCACCGCCTGAGGAGAACCAAATCCTTCCGGAGCCCGAGGCTCTTGAACGCCAACCAACGGCGCCAAGACCTGCGCCCCAATCATTCCCGCCAGCGCCAAACCCATCGCTCCGCCCACGATCATCTTGGGATCGCGCTGCTGAATCAAGGACTTCATCGGACCCAAATTCAAAAGCATGATCACAAACAAGAACAAAACCATGATCGCACCGGTGTAAACCACTATTTGGAGGATCCCCAACATCTCGGCGTTCAACGTGAAATACAAGAACGCCAACATGAAGAAGCAAACCACCAAACAAAGGGCGGAACGAACCGCGTTGTTGAGAACAACCACGCCTAGAGCCGCCAAGGCCGCCACTCCGCCAATCGTGGCAAAGATCGCGAGATTAGGAGTTAACCACTCGGGAAGGTTCATGAGTTATTCAGAAGCTCCATCGTAAAACTGCTTAAGATGCCGCCACTCCCTCTTTGGAAGGATCGACCAATGTCACCGAACGAGATTCCAGCACCGGCTCTCCGGACATCTTATTGAGAACCCGCCAGATCGAATAAACGAACACACCCGCAACGACCCAAAGGCCAACTCCCGCAATAGCGCCCATCATCTGATTGCTGGCGTTCTCCGCCACGATTCGCGAAACCAAAATCCAAGCGCCAACCACGATGAAGTTAACCGTTGCCAGCGGAAGCAAGGACTTCCAACCCAAAGACATAAGCTGGTCGTAGCGCAGGCGAGGGAGCGTAGCGCGAAGCCAAATGTAAACCGAGATCATGAAGGTGATCTTGCCCATGAACCACAGCGGCGCTAACCAGTAGTTCAACTTGCCCATGATGTCGGCCAAACCAGAGAAAACCGGAATCGTTGAGTGCTGAGCCACCCAGTCCCAATTGATCGGAAGCGCGTTCCACCCACCCAAAAATACCGTGGCCAAAACACCAGAGAAGATGAACATCGCCGCGTACTCTCCCATGAAGAACACCGCGAACTTCATTGAGGAATACTCCGTGTGATAACCGGCGATCAATTCGTTCTCTGCTTCCGGCAGGTCAAAGGGAGCACGGTTAGTCTCCGCAACCATACAGATCAAGAACACGACCATCGCCACAAAGCCGAAAGGCGTGAACACGTACCAGTTCTGAAGGAACGGCGCCAGCCCCCACAAAGGCTTCTCCTGCTCGTGAACCATGTCGGTCATTCGAAGGGAGCCGGTGGCCAAGACGATGCAGGCCAACGACATACTCATCGCCAACTCATAGCTGATCAGCTGGGCCGAAGCACGCAAACCACCCATCAACGAATACTTGTTGTTGCCTGAGTAACCCGCCAAGACGACTCCGTACACGCCCAAGGAAGAGATCGCGAGCATGTAAAGAACGCCAACATTCGCGTTTGAAATCGGAGTGAGCGAAGGATAAGGCCCCCAAGGCAAAGTCGCTCCTAGAGCAAATGCTGGAAAGAGCGCAATGCCCGGCGCGATGAAATAAATCACCTTATCGACCGCGGAAGGCGTGATGTCCTCTTTAAAGAAAAGCTTTACTCCGTCGGCAATTGGCTGCAGAAGCCCAAAGATGGAAGTTTTCTTGCCTCGCAAAAATGGAGGCACGAACTTACTCGTCTTGGACCACGTGATGGTAGCCACACGGTTCGGACCAATACGGTCCTGCATCCAACTCAAAAGCCGCCGTTCCCACCAAATTAACCCGGGAACGAGGGCTAGAATCGGGACGACCAGGAGCAAAACTCGAATGAGCGCCTGGATCGCGGGATGGAGATGGGAAAACCAATCGGCCATGGATTCGGTTCACAATTTACCAGCCTCAGCCGATTTTTCGCTCTCACCCAAACCTGTTTTAGACGTAACCAACGCCAACTCCGCTCCAATTCGGGAAAAAAGACCTCAAAATGCGCGAGAAGTCCTCAATTGTGCTAACCCGTTGAAAATACGGGCGTCTTGGATTACACTCACCGGTGACGCCCACATAGGAGGGCTACCAAGGAAGGTCAAGATGAATAAGATTCTTGCTACATTCGTAACGACCGTCGCAGTCGGATCGGCTGCGTTCGCGACCGGCAGCAAGCCTGCCCAAGGCAACATGCTCGCCAACGGAAAGTGGTCCATCCGAGTGTTCTACGGCTTCAACAGCGGGGACATTAAGGACGACGCCGACGTTGACGGCATCTTCGGCGGCGGCGTCGAATACACCCTCCCGAACATGGGCTCTGGGGAATTCGGCGGAAAGTTCCACCTCGGAGCGGAGTACAACACCTCTACCGAAGGAACCGGCAATCTCAAGATGGATAACTGGGGCATCTACGGCGGTCTCACGTTCCCCATCGGCCAAAACACCGTCAACGGTCTTGAGCTTCTCGGCAATGTTGGCTACTACAACACCAAGCTCCACGCAAGCGGCGCTTCTGATGACAAGTGGGGCTTCGGTTTCGATGCCGGCGTCCGCTACAACTTCGGAAAGGCTTCCGCGGAGCTCTTCTACCGAATGCGACCCGAAGTCAATAGCGTTAGCAATAGCGCCATCGTCATCGGTGTCAACTTCCCCCTCGGCAACTAATTTAACACTTAGAAGCGAAAGAAAAAGACCTCTAGGCTAACCCCCAGAGGTCTTTTTCATCTCATCTGCAAAGAGCATGAGCCGAGGGCTCCATGTCTGCCCCCGGAATCGCTAAATCGCCGTCACCCCAAACAAGCGCAGACCCGCATAATCGCTCCGGTTTTCCATTCGAATCCCTGTCACCGCCACGTCCTTCTTACCCAGCGGAATCCGAACTAAGCACACCCCCTTAGCCCGCTCCCCGCGCAAGACCGCGCGAGAATCGCCCGGAGTACGAATGTCGATCCCATACCGCAAATCGCGAGACACCGTTTGACCGTCCGAAGTCGTTACTAAGACGCGGGCCACCACTTCTCCTTCGTCTGCCTTTGCCAGTGTGTCAACTGCCAAATCCACTTCTTGAGCCCGAAAATGAGTATTGATCGATACTGAAGACCGAAGCGGTGCCTCCTCCTCCATGTTAGACCCCAACCCCACCGACTCGTTCATTAAGACCTTAAGCGGCCCAACCTCACGCACTCCGTCCAACTTCTCCCCGAACTGCAAAGAGAGTCCACCCTCGCCGCGGACAGATTGCTTCCTCTCATACATCAGCGACCGAAATACCTCCGTTGGGTCGTAGCCAAGTTTCTCGGGCAGTTCCTCCCGACCGCTCGTCGCATAGTCTCCTGCCAAGACCATCGCGCTGAACTGCTCCGGCGCCGCCAGCATCCCTTCTTCACTACTCTCATAGCCTGCCCAAGTCGTTTGCAGGGTTCCAAATCCGTGGGCAGCCGCCGCCAAATTGAAGCCGTAGATATTCTCCGGCCGGAACCAGGCCGAGGCCACCGGCTGAAAGCCCTCACGCTCCCACAGCATCAAAGAAGACATGAACGGAGAGGGCTTGGGCTCCGCCTTATAATGCCAGTCCGCCACAAACGCCCCCTTGGGAATGACTGCCCGCCGCGCCGCCGCTTCCTCCGCGTTATCGCCCAGCGCCGCATCCACCGCTTCGCCGGGGGCCAACCCCTTGTCGCCCCACAGCATCATCTGCACTCCGTGCCGCTTCGCAATCTCGCCCAGCATCGGCACCTGAATCTTCCAAAGCTCCGTCACCAGCTTCGGATCATGCGGGAAGCCCAACATATCCACCTCGTCGAGTCCAAAGTGGATCGTCTTCGCTTTCGTCACCGAGATCACTTCGTCCCACAGCTTGTTGAACAGCTCCTTCACCCTGGGCTTGCGCGGGTCCACCGCATAGGGAACGTCCGGGTTGAAAACAATGTCCTGGTTCGCCTTCCCCGCAAACAGCCACTCCGCGTGGCCAAAGCTCTGAACCAAAGGAATTGGCTCAACCCCCACGCTCCGGTACCAATCGCAAAGCGCCGCCAGATCGGCCCGCTTCATCGTGATCCCGCCCCGAACGTTGGGCAGGCATTCCCACGCCGTCCGCTCGCACTGCAAAACCACCTTGTTAAATCCCATCGGCAGCAGCACGTTCGTCCAGAGCTTCTTGTGGAACGCCAATGCCTTCGGCCCCACAAATAGATGAACCCCGCGCCACGCCGTCGCCGGAATCTCTTCCAGCGTCCCCGTCGGTAAAACCAGCTTCCCATTCGCCACAAAGGCCAAGAGCGCCACTCGGCGCGCCACCCGCTCAACCGGCGTCATCGGCCCCAGCGCCACCTTGATCGCCGTCGAACTGATCGAAAGCCGATAGCTGTCCACCGGCGCGTCCTCCTGCCGCGTTACTAAGATCTTTAAAGGTCCCACTGCCACCGGCGTCTCATCGAACCGCCGCGCCAACCCCGCTAGCGCTTCCTTTCGAAACGCTGCCGCATCTCCTGCCCCGGAAGCCAACCCCACCAGTACCGGCTTCGTAAAGTCCAACGTGCTCGCCGTGGGTTTCGGAACCAGCGGCATCCTAGGTCCCCCCGCCGCCACCGCTCCCTTCAACGTCCGCGTGACCGAGCTCAACTCAAGATCCTGGGCGGGTGAAATCGGTTTCGGCGAAAGATCCAGTTCGAATCCCACCTTCGCCGTCGCCCCCGGCTGAATCTCAATCCCCATGGCCCCGAGCCACAGGTAATCCCGACCCTCCGCAAAGTCCTGGCTATACCCCCGGGCGTCGAACAACGCCAACTTGGTGTCCAAGCCCCGGATCCCCATCTTCCCAACCGGCGCCTCAAACTCAAAAGAAGAGGCATCGCCCCCATACCGCCGCTCCGCCATGTCCGACTTGGACCGATACACCCCCGGCGCTAACGACCGAACCTTCGCCCCCTCCACCTTCAAGGAGCCCTTCTCAAACGCCGGCGCCCAAATCAGCCCCGCCGTAAGTTCCACATTCGCCTGCTTCTCCCCCTTCCAAGTGAACTCGTAGCTGCAAACCAACCGAGTCCCCTCCCGATGAAAAACCCCCGATCCAAGGGCCCGACCATCGGCCCCCACAAATCGCATCCGAACCGTGTCCGCATCGGGCCGCTCGATGGTCTGAGTGGTGTAAGTGGAAGAGTAGTACCCCTTCGTCCAGCCCGGCTCATAAAACTGAAACATCGACTTCCGAACCACCGGAACCCCATTCATCGAAACCGAAAGCCCCGCCCCCGACTGGTAGTCAAAAGAAATTCCCGAGGCCCCCACTGCCCCCGAAACCAACCATCCCAACCATCCTGCCAGCACCATCCCAAGAGCTTACACTCCATCCGTAGCATGGTCGTCTCGACGGTGGCTCCCCTTGCGCACTCAGTACCAAGCATTGCCGCACGCAAACACCCAGCCCCCGGCAGGGGTAGTCGCGGTAGGCGTCCCGCCCGTGAAACCTTTCCGCACTCACGCCTTCTCCAATCGCCTATTCGTCTCCCGGCGCAAGCCGGGAGACGAATCTCCAAAATCTCCTCCCTTTGAAGGGAGGCCGGGAGGGATGATCGCAAACAGAGCGCCCTGGTTCCAGATCACAACGCCAATGACACGACTCAAGCCCATTCCGACCCGCGATCCCGACGGAGCGCACTCAGTACTTCGCACTCACGCACTCAAAAATCCGGGCCGCGGGAGGGGTCCCGCGCTGAGCGCAACCGCCCAAAGAGTGCCTTCACCAAAAACCGCAATCCCTCACCCACCGACGCGAAGCGTGTAGCCGGGACCAAACCGTCACGCAGTTCCTTTTCGCATTTCGCACTCCCAGAGCAAGAGAATCCCAACGGGATTCCGTAGGCGAGCGAAGGGTTGGAGGCGCAAAGCGACTCCTACCCTGGTAATCCAGGAATGCGCATACCCAACCCCAACGGGGTTGCGTCTTACACGCCTCGGCAAAAGCCAAACAATCTACTCGGCGGCCAATTCTAAACTGCCCCGATCCGACCACCCCAAAACCTCGCCCACCTCTCGCTTCCCCTCTCGCCCCGGGGGTGAGGGGCACGCTACCGACACCTCAAAAAAGCCTCCCGAATATCTCCAACCACCTCCCATCCATCCCCCAACGCCCCCATAAAATCCCTCTTCTGTCCCTCGTCGCCAAAGAAGAGCCGCGGCCAAGGGCTATCGAGGGTGGCAAGCTCCGAAACAATCAAAGCCGCCCATCCCGATTGAAAAGCTTCCCGACCAACCGAGACCACATGAGAATCAGGTGATCGACACTCATCCAACCCGAAAGTATCCTCGGCCAAGCCTCCGGGCCTCGGAATTTCCCTTTGTGTGGCCTTCGCAAAGAGCGCTCCTTGGAGAAACGGACCATCAGCAAAACGTTCAACTCCGTACCCATGTAAATCGTGAATGGATCGCCACACCTCTGGCGGCGTCCCAAGTAAGGACAACGCGAGTGGCCAGCCCACCGCCTCAAGGAAACGGGAGGTGACCCAAAATCCTTCGCGACTCCAAAATTTCTTCCCTTCCGCCGTCCAATCGCCTCCCGGATCAAACCCGATCAGAGTCAAGCAGAAAACATCCTCAATCTTGCGGTCAACCACAAAGCGCAGCATTTCTACACGTCCTGGGAAATCAACTTCCCACCCCTCGAATGATAATCGCGAACCTCCCCCAATCCGAGCCCCAAACAATCCCCTTCCAACCCACCAAATCCGGCGATAACCCGTTCAATATCACTCAGGACCTCCTATCTGCCACCAAACCATGCCCCATTCCTAGTCCCTCGTCTAGTCCCCTGTCCCTTGTCCCTTGTCCCTTGTCCC
>Ga0097677_1001012_pt1 | contig 21169 bp, 17 predicted proteins | sample ThiBiot_500_biof_FD_72842 | JGI IMG/M metagenome (GOLD analysis project Ga0097677, IMG submission 72842) | Wastewater bioreactor microbial communities from Cape Town, South Africa - Thiocy_expt_500_biof - 1398105537950 (version 2) (version 2) ...
TGGATCGGCCGCCGGGTTCACCTGCGAGATTTTCCCGATCCATGTCCGACCGGGAAACGCATCGAAACTCAGCTTCACCTCTTGTCCAATATGAACGGCGTCCGCATTCTCGATCGGAAGCGAAGCCGTCACAAACAGCCACTTCAAATACTGTATGGTCACCACCGCCGAACCAGGGCTAGCCATGCTTCCCGGGTCCGCGTTACGAGCCGTCACCGTTCCCTCGATCGAGGATTTCAAAACCGTGTCTGCCTGCTTGGCCTGTGCCTGAGCAAGCTGAGCCTCTGCCGACTTCACCGAAGCCTCCAGCGCCGCCAAGTTCTCGCTATAAGCCGCCGAACCAGACCGATTGGCCTTGGCAATGTCCAACGCCGCTTGAGCCTGGTTCACCCTCGCCGCCGCCGTCTGGACATCCACATCCGCCTTTTTCTTGGCTATTTCGAGTTGCTGTTTCGCGGAGTCTAGCTGCGCGTTGGCCGAATCCAGGGCCGATCTGCTGGCATCGAGTTGGGCCTCCGCAACATCAACGCCTTTCTCCGCGACCTGATAATCGGCGCGAGCATCGTCCACATTCTGAGCCGCTACATACCCTGATTTGAGGAGTCGCTCCAAACGCTCGTATTTGAGCTTTGCGTTGTCGGCGTCCGCTTGGGCAGAAGCAACTTTCGCCTGGTTATTCCGAATATCACTCTGGGCGGCCTTAACCTTGGCTGTAGCATCCACTACATTAGACTGCGCGGATTGAACCTGGGCCTCGTAAGTTTGCTTGGCCTGAAGCAGTTCCGCCTTCGCCGTCTCCAAATTCGCCTGTTGCTGACGAACGTTTCCCTGAATGGCTACATCGTTAGAGGACTTGCTGATCTGAGCTTCTGCCAACTTAGCCCTGGCTTCTGCCACCGCCGCTTGCTGTTGAAGCGCCGCCCCTTCCAAATCGCTGGGATTGATCCGAACAACCACCTGTCCAACCTGAACGTGATCCCCCTCGCGGACTTCCAGAAAATCGATCCGACCCGCCGTACGAGGAGAGAGATCGACTTTGTAGGGGCTTTGAACCGTTCCCACCGCTTCAAGCGTCGTGGAGAGGGTCGCCGGGGCTGCCTCAGCCATATCCGCCGAAACCACCGCATTCTTTCGAGAGCCCTGCTGACTCGCCGCTTCCTGCGCCGCCGCCTTCTCCGCCGACAACCTCCAAAAGACAAGACCCAGGATCAGAACGATAGGAATTCCAAAGACTAACAGTCGCTTCATCGATGCCTCATAGAAAGTTTACGCGCGTCAAGTAAATTTGTTCACCACAATTGACCCAAAAACCTAATCTCCTGAATCAGGTCAAAATAAAGCCGACATGCTCAAAAGGCTCCTCCCCGCCCTTGCGCTCCTTCCCATCCTTGGTCAAGCTCAAGACCTCAAAGTCGAGAAATACACGCTGCCCAACGGCATGACCGTCATCCTCCACGAAGACCACAGTCTGCCGATGGCTGCCGTCAACGTGTGGTATAAGGTCGGTTCCAAGGATGAGCCCGAACGTCGAAGCGGCTTCGCCCACCTCTTTGAGCACTTGATGTTCATGGGAACCGAACGTGTCCCCAATGGTGAATTCGACACCTTGATGGAGAAGTACGGTGGCAGCAACAACGCCACAACGGCGGAAGACCGCACGAACTACTTCGAAGCTGGTCCATCGTCTCTCTTACCTACCCTTCTCTGGCTAGAGGCAGACCGCCTGGAAGACCTCGGTCGAATGATGGATCAAAAGAAGCTCGATCTCCAGCGGGAAGTAGTCAAAAACGAACGGCGCCAAACCACGGAGAACGTTCCCTATGGGAAGGCCTACGAAGCCATCCCTCACCTAATGTTCCCCAAGGGACACCCTTACAGCACCAGCGTCATAGGATCGATGGAAGATCTGGACAACGCGTCGGTAAAAGACGTCAAGGACTTCTTTGCCACCTTTTATGTCCCAAATAACGCCTCGATGGTCATTGCGGGAGACTTCGATTCCAAGACAATCAAACCCCTCATCGCCAAACTGTTCGGATCGCTTCCCAAAGGCAACGATATCGTCCGCAAATCGGTAGTCCCGTTCTCCTTCTCGACAAAGCGCACCACGATGGTGGATGACGTCCAGGTCCCAAAAACCATCATGGTCTGGCACAGCCCCGCCGCCTATAAGCCCGGCGACATCGAAATGCGCCTTGCTGGTTCTATTCTCTCGGATGGCTATAGCAGCCGACTCTATCAGAGCCTCGTGGTTGACAAAGGGCTCGCCAGCGACGTAAGCGCCTACCAAAGCTCACTCTTGCTCGGGTCGCTGTTCTACGTAGAAGCCACCGCGCGAGAAGGCGTGCCGATCGCAAAATTGGAAGCCGCCATCGATAACACGCTTGCTGAGTTCCGAAAGAAAGGTCCTACGAAATCGGAAGTCGATCGCCAAATCGCCGGAACCCTCTTCCAATCGGTAAATCGCCTCCAAAGCATTGATGCCCTCGCCGATCAATTGAACGAATTTAACTTCTACTTCGGCGATCCCAACTCGTTCACGAGAGAAGTCAATCTCTACAAATCGATGACGCCCGCAAAGATTCAAACCGCCGTCGCCAAGACTTTGGATCCTCAAAAACGGCTCGTCCTCCGCGTCGTTCCACAAATCGCCAAGCCCGAAGTAAATCCCCGCAACACAAAACCGGAGATGGCGGCGGATAAGCCCTTCAACTTCCCTAAGCCGACCCAATTGAAACTATCGAATGGCATTCCCATCTACTATTGGCGCCGAGCCGAAACCCCCATGGTGACAGCCACCATTCGGTTTGATGCGGGCGCCGCGGTGGACAGCCCTGCCAAATCTGGCCTCGCCTACCTAACCGCCGATATGCTGGACGAAGGCGCCGGCACGCGAAACGCCGAACAACTCACCACGGCGCTCGAATCGCTCGGCGCACAACTCTCCACCGATGCCGACCAAATCTCATCGAGCGTATCACTTACCGCAACTACGGACAATTTCGCCAAGGCTCTGCCTCTCATGGCCGATGTCGTTCGTCAACCGCAACTGAACAAAGATGAATGGGATCGGGTGAAGTCAATCCAGATCGACGACCTTAAACAATCCGCGGACAATCCTAATTCGGTCGCCGGCCGCGTTGGAAATCGAGAGTTCTTCGGATCGAGCCACCCCTACGGCCGTCCCACTGGCGGCGAAATCTCCACCGTCAGTAATTTGAAACTGGATGACGTCAAGGCCGAGTACAAGCGAATTTTCCGGCCCGAGCAAGCCGCCATCTTCGCCGCCGGCAACTTGTCGCCGGAAGCGTTCAAAGCGCTGATGGAAAAACAGTTCGGAGGATGGAAGTCGGCAGACAAAGCCATGATTGCCAAACCCATGTACGCCGCCGTGAATCCTGAAAAGACTCGCGTCGTTGTTGTGGATAAGCCTGGCGCCGTCCAAACCGTGATTCGCATATACATGCCCACCGAGCCGTTTACCTCGCCAAACCGGCCCGCACTAGCTGAAACGGGCATTGTCTTCGGCGGAACCTTCACCTCCCGTATCAATCGCAACTTAAGGGAAGATAAGGGATATACCTATGGCGCCAACTTGCGATTCAACTTCTCCCGAAACGTGAGCTATGTCATCGCAGGTTCCTCAGTCCGTACCGACGTGACCGGCGCATCGCTAAAGGAGTTCCTCAAAGAGTTTGAGAAGATACGCACCGGCGACATCACGGACGACGAAGCCTCGAAAGCTCGCTCCACCTATCGTTTCGACGCCGTCAGCGGCATCGGGTCCATCCAGAGCCTCGTCGGCACAGGCATCGGTTATTACGAAGATGGAATCCCCTTCAACGCTGTGGATGCCGAACTCGCAAAATTCGCCGCCCTCAAAGCCAGCGACCTCAATGCCGTCGTCAAAAATGGACTGCCCGTAGAACGAGCCCTCATCGTTCTCGTGGGTGACAAGGGCGAAATCCTGCGCCAAATTACCGACCTCGGACTTCCTGAACCGGAAATCGTCAAACCATAACCTCATGTACGTCCCAAACTATGTCCCAGACCCCATAGAGATCCCCGGTAACGTCACCGAGGAGCCCTATATGGCGCGTCTGGGATTTGTAAAGCGGGTCTCCGGCCTTCACTTTTTCAGCCTCATCTTGGTCGGACTTATTGCGTATGGATCGTATGCGCCGGATCGAGATGCCTCCATCTGGCTGCTTATCGTCACCCTCGTGGTCCTGGCCGTTCTTCGCGTTGCGCTGAGAAAGGGCCGTCAAGAGGCCCGCGTCTCCGCCCTTTGCCTACCATTCGTCTTGGTGGCCGTTGGATTTGTCCTGAACCACGTCCAGCGAGCGGGTTGGCCGGTCTGGACAATCATCATCGGCCCAGGTTGCGCCCTCATATATTCGCTGCTCTGTGGACGAGACTTCAGCTTCGTGGGTCAGTACCTCCTTTCGCTTATCGCCAGCAGCACCATGATCGCCGCCATCGTCGTCATGGCGCCCGAAGGTCTCCCCAATGCCCGCTTTGCGCTCATCGCCAATGGGATCTATCTGAGCTATTTCGTATACGATCTCGCCTCACTCCTCGCCCGCCGCCGACTTCGCGAGGAATTCGCCGCCGTGATAGATCTCTACCGAGACGTCCTCAACATATTTGGCTATGTCGTTCGGTGCATCGGTCACTGGCGTAAGCATCGAATTTGGGTACTCCCACGCTAGCCCTCCGGTTTGATACAATAACGGTCACATGGAAGGAGACGCCCGCTGCTAATCCTCGTTAGCATTCTGCTTGTACTTGGAAGCGTTTTCTTCGTCGCCGCAGAGTACGCCATCGTCAGCGCCCGAAAGACGAGGGTGGATTCCCTCGCCAAGAAGGGAAGCAAGATGGCCAAGGCTCTCTCCAAGGAGTTGGAAGACGTTTCACCCTATGTGGCGGGCAGCCAGATCGGTGTCACCATGATCGGCATCGGCGTCGGCTCGGTCACGGAGCCATTCGTCACGGAAAGTCTGGTCGAATTGTTTGGGCATTCTGTGCCCCGCGCCATCAGTTTCACCATCTCATTTCTTGTCGTCACATTCATCCTCGTCGTGGTCGGCGAGCTCCTGCCCAAGTACCTCGTCCTGAATTCCCCCGAGCGGGTCGCTCTCGTCACCTTCCGCCCGCTTAAGTTCATCATCACCATCCTCCGTCCCCTCATTTGGCTCGTTCAAGGAGCGGCTCGGCTCCTATTGCGCCTATGCGGCGTCAAGAAAGGCCCTGACTCAGGCTCCGTGGCCAAGGAAGAGCTGATGATGCTCGTGCAAACCGGCGGCGCCGAGGGCACGCTGGACAAAATGCACGCCGAGATGGTCACTCGAGCCCTGAAACTCGACGTTTTGGATGCTCGAGACATCATGGTTCACCGTCTGGACGTCAAATGGCTAGATCTCTCTTTGACCAAAGATGAGTTGCTTGAAAAGATAGCCGCCATCCCCTTTACTCGTCTCCCCGTGTGCCGAGGAGATATCGACGACATGGTCGGCGTAGCCTATCTCCATGACATCGTCAAGAACTTACACCGATCCGATTTCAAACTCGAATCGCTGATGCGTCCCTTGGTCGCCATCCCAGAGAACCTGACCATGGAGAAGATCGTCGCCACCATGCGCGATCAAAAAACCCAAATCCTCGTGGTCATGGACGAGTACGGTGGCACGAGCGGACTGATCACCTTGGAAGACGTCGTCGAGGAGATATTTGGCGAACTCGAAGACCGCCTAGAGAGCGAAAGACCTCACATCGAGGTTTTCGCCAATGGTCGTGTTTCCGCTCGCTCAGACGTGCGTCTGGACGAAATCATTGACTTCTTACACCTTCCAATCGAGTCGGGTGAAAATACAGACACCCTCGCCCAAATTATCGTAGACACCCTAGAGCGAGTACCGCGCCCTGGCGACTCAGTTGAGACTGACCTCGGCAAGATGCGAGTCGAAAACATGGCCCGACGCCGAGTCACCCGCGTTTCCATCCAGTTGAAGCCGGAACTTACAGATCCGGCCAACAAGGAGTAACTCGCTAGGTACCGACGGCGACAACTGGTTCGTAAAGCATCTTCATGCGCTTGGCTATCTCCACCGCATGATCCGCCACATGCTCCAACGCATGAAACGCCTCGATCGTCCGAACCAAGTGAGCCGTATTCTCCGGATAGGCCTGAATGATCTCGATTACTCGGTCGCGAGCATGCGAATACTGCGTATCCACGCTCTCATCCGACTCGATGATCTCCGTCGCCAGTTCCGGCGAGTACTCCGCGTAGAGCCGCAGAGAGGCCGCAAACATCTTTCGCGCCTCTTCACCCAACTCCAACAACGCCACTTTCATCTCAGAAGGGAACTGGCCACTCAACTTGCGCGCCCGACGCGAGAGCTTCACTGCATCGTCCGCCGCCTTCTCAATTTCGCCGACCACGCCAAGGGTGGAAATCAAGAATCGTAGATCCGTCGCCACCGGCGCTTCCTGCATCACGGTCAAGACCGTGCGCTGATGCAGGTTCTGCTCCATGTGGTCCACCTCGTCGTCGCCGCGGATCACCGAATGCGCCTCTTCAACGTTTCCGTTGATGATCGCATCCACCGCCTGCTTGACCAGGTCGTTCGCACAAGTGCCCATTCGGATCACTTCCGTGCGAATCTCTTCTAAAATCTGATGAAAATGTTGTCTCAAAGCGCTGGGTATTTCCACTATTTGTATAGGTTTCTCGATATTGGACGAATCTGTAACCTTCTCCGCGTCAATTTAACGTACACTTCGCATTCGTAACGCATGCCGCAAGTAGACGAACCTCACGAACGTGGGGCCGACGAGCGAAAGGCGCCATCTGCGCTTCGTCGGCTGTTTTCGGAGCTCAGACCGTTTCTGGGGCTACTGCTCACCTGCTCCAGCCTCACGATTGCGCAATCGGCGTTTGGATTCGTACCTCCCCTTATTCTTGGCGATATTGTCAATCGCCTTCAGCACGGGGATCCGATTAATGCGTATGCCTACTTAGGTTACATTGTAGGGTTTGCAGTTGTACAAGGCATTCTAGGATATGCCTTGGGTGTTTACACGTCTCTGATGGGCCAAAAGTTCCTTTTGCTTATTCGAGAACGCCTCTACCGCCACATGCAGAGCCTCCCGCTCGCCTATTTTGAGAAGAACCAAACCGGCAAGCTCGTCAGCTACGTTATTAACGACGCGTCTACCGTAAACAACCTCATTACCGGAAACCTCAACACCCTCGTTTCGGGCGCGGTTCAACTCGTCATCGTCGTCATCGTCCTCTTCGCCATCAACTGGAAGCTCGCCCTTCTCGCCCTCACCCCCGTCCCGTTCTACATTGTCAATTTCCGCCGGTTCCTCAAGCCCCTCCAAACCACCTCTGACGACATTCGAACCCGCCGAGACACCATGTTCGGCGTCATGCAAGAGCGCCTTGCCGGCGTCCAAGTCGTTAAGAGCTTTGGCCAAGAGCGTCGAGAATCCCGAGGATTCATGGCCATCACCCGCGGCCTGATGGGTCTCAACGTCCGCCAAGGCGCCCTCGGCGGCGGTCTCTGGACCTCCGCCGACGCTCTCTGCGGCATCGGCCAGGGCCTCGTCCTCTGGTATGGCGGCATTCTCTGCCTCCAGGGCACCATCGGCGCTGGCACCCTCGTCATGTTCCTGATGTATTCCGTCACCTACGTGTACGGCCCTATCATCCAGTTCCTCGTCGCCATCGACCCCATCGCCCGCGCACAAAACGCCCTCTGGCGTATCTTCCGAACGCTGGACATCAAGAACGTTGTGGACGACAAACCCGAGGCTCCCCCCATGCCCCCCATCAAGGGCGATGTCCTCTTCGACAACATCTGGTTCGAGTACGAGCCCAATCAACCCGTCATCAAGGGCCTCACCCTCGAAGCCAAAGCGGGTCAAATGGTCGCCTTGATCGGATTCAGTGGCAGCGGCAAGACCACCCTCACCAGCCTCCTGCTCCGCCACTACGACCCCACCTCCGGCCGTCTGACGATCGATGGTCATGACCTTCGGGACATCCAACTCCTCTCCTACCGAGAGCAAGTCGGCGTCGTCGCCCAAGAGAGCATCCTTTTCAACACCTCCGTGTTCGAGAACATCCGCTACGGTCGCATGGACGCCACTGAAGAAGAAGTCCACCGCGCCGCCCGAGCCGCCAATATCCACCAAGCCATCCTCGATCTCCCCGACGGCTACGAAACCAAGATCGGAGAAGACGGCGTCAAGCTTTCCGTTGGCGAAAAGCAGCGCATCGCCATCGCCCGCGCCCTCCTCGCCGATCCCAAGATCCTCATCCTCGACGAGGCGACCTCCTCCCTGGATTCCCAAACCGAGGCCCAACTCCAACAGGCTCTCGATAACCTCCTCCAAGGCCGCACCAGCTTTGTCGTCGCCCACCGCCTCTCCACCATCGTCAAGGCGGACGTCATCGTCGTTCTCGAAAAGGGCGTCATCACAGAGCAAGGAACTCACACCGAGCTTCTCAGCAAAGGCGGCCTCTACGCCAGCCTCTACCAGAAGCAATTCAGCGTGGCCCTAGAGAATGCGTCGTAACCCACCTGAGCATCGAACGTCGCTCCTCTTGGGCCTAGTCGCCAACGGTCCCATTCCATAAACAGGTAAGTTTCACCCGTGCGTTCGATAACCTCCCTTGCGTTGATCCTCGTTTGCGGTGTGGCAAGTGCTGATCGCTTGATCACCATTCCCACCGGCTCAAAAATCCGATTGAACACCGTTCGCGTCGAGTCCCTCTGGGAGCAATCAAGATCGCGAACGCAAAAGAATTACGTTGGGTTCGGCGTCACCGATGGCATCGACATGGAGGTCTTCACCGAGAAATACGAAGGGAAGAACATCCGCACCTCCTTCGATGTGTCGTACAACTACATCCCACCCATCGTTGGTATCGGTCCTGGCATCAGCTTCGGAATCAAAGACTTCCTCAACGTGAGCCGCGACGGTCGCCGAATGTTCCTCGCCATCACCACCAAGGAAGGCTATGCGGACTCCGTCACCGCCCAGATTCCTGCCGAGATCACCATCGGCGGATACTTCGGCTCCGTTAATGCTCCGTTCATCGGCGCCATGCTCCCGTTCACAGACCGCGTTCGCTTCCTCGCTGAGTTTAACGGCAAACACTTGGAAGCCGGTCTAGACATTCGCCCCCTCCGCAACCTCGGTCTCCGGGCGATCTTCGACAACAAAGACGTCTTGGTCGGCGCGCAGTTTACGTTTCGCTACTGACCGGAACCGCTTCCGGTACTGACTCAAGAGCCGGAAGCACCTCAAACCCGTTCTCATTGCAGAGTTGCCGAATGCGCTCTGCCAATGTCTTGGAGAACGCCTCCCGAGCCAGCTTCTCATTCCCCGTCGTGGCGACCACATCCGCATAGGTAAACGGCTTGCCGAACACCACCTTAATCCGGTGCCGCTTGCCCTTCGCCCCGCGTGGCATCACGATGTTGGAGCCAATAATCCCCACCGGCACCACCGGCGCGCCGGATCGCTTCGCCAGCATCGCCGTTCCCTTATTGATCGGGTTCATGTGAATGCCATCCCCCCGGGTCCCTTCTGGGTGGACCAAAAGCGCTTCCCCTTCCTCCAACATCGCCAGAGATTTCCGAATCGCCTCCGTGTCGCCTTCGCCGCGATGAACCGGAAAGGCCCCCAAAGAGAAGATGATCTTCCCAAAGATTCCCTTAAACAGCTCTTCCTTGGCCATAAACCGCAATCGCCGTTGCGGCATCGCGCAACCCGTCGCCGGAGGGTCCAGATGGCTCACGTGAATCGGTGCAATAATGACGGCACCTGTCTTCGGGATGTTCTCCCGACCCACCGATTCCAATCCCCCCGTCACTGCGCCGAAATAAACCGTTCGGACCAGCCAGTTGACGAAGCGATACCACCCATCATAGTGCTTCGCCATCGACCCTAGAGGTTACTCGGAAAGCCCCCTTTCCTGTATAACTACCCCAATGGCTACCCTTGCCGATGACGCCTCCCCTCCCTGGTACCGGGGTCTCACCCGATTCCAATGGACCATCCTCCTCGCCGCTTGGCTCGGGTGGGTCTTTGACGTCTTCGATGCCGCCATCTTCAACTTCACTAAGACTTCGATTCTCAAGGAAATGATGGGAGCGGAAGGCTACGCTGCCAGTGGCCCTACGGTGGAAGGTTGGATTCAGGGAATCTTCCTCTTCGGTTGGGCGCTCGGAGGCCTGCTCTTCGGCATCCTCGCCGATCGCTGGGGCAGAACTCGCACCCTGGTCCTCACCATCCTCGTCTACAGCCTCTTCACCGGCCTCACCATCTTCTGTCGAGAGGTCTGGCAAATCGCCGCCGCCCGATTTATCGTCGCGCTGGGGATCGGCGGAGAATGGGCCGCCGGCGCCGCCTTGGTCGCTGAGGTCATGCCCAACCGATCCCGGGCCGCTGCCGCCGCTATCCTCCAATCCGCTGCCGCCTTCGGCCCGGCCCTCGCGGGCGTGGCTCAGCTCTTCCTCAGGGGAATGCCCTGGCAGTACATGTATGTAGTCGGCGTCGTTCCCGCCCTCATCTGCGTCCTCATTCGCCTTGCCATCAAAGAGCCTGAACCGACCGCCGGCAATTCCCCCACTCATTCGGTCAATCCACTCCGCGACCTCTGGGCAAGTCCAACTTGGCGAAAAAGAGTTCTCGTCGCTATGGTCATCGGCGCCGTCGTCGTCACCGGTGCCGGGACCGCCTCCTTCTGGGCGCCCAACCTTCTGGAGTCCGCCAGCAAGGGACTCTCCAAAGCAGACGTGGATGCTCGAAAAAGCATCGGAATTATGGTCTCCCACATCGGCACCCTCATCGGGGTTCTCTTGGTGCCCTACCTGTGCGAGAAGTTCGGCCGCAAGCGCACGATCGGCGCATTTTTTGCCGCCACCCCCATCGCGGTGGTCGCCATCGCCTCTTCCGGATTGGATTACGGAAGCCTCCTCCTCATCCTGCCGTTCATCAATTTCTTTGCCATCGGCATCTCCGGCGCACTGGCCCTTTATTTCCCGGAGCTCTTTCCCACCGCGCTCCGGGCCACCGGAGCAGGCATGGCTTATAACGTCGGACGTGTCTTCTCCATCCTCATGCCCATCGTAACCGGATTCATCATTAGCCAATCCCATTCCATTGGAACCGGATTCCTCGTCTCGGGAAGCATCTACCTCGTCGGCCTTCTTGCCCTCCCCTTCGCCCCCGAGACCAAAGGCAAACCTCTGCCGACCGCATAAAGAAAAATCCCTCGGAAGATCGACTTCCGAGGGATTTCAAAGAGGATTACCGACTAAGATCAGTCGGCGGGTGCGATGACCACACGGCGGTTCGGCTCTTCGCCCTCGCTGTAGGTAGTGATTCCCGCGTACTCGCCCAACGCCTTGTGAACGATGCGTCGCTCGAACGCCGGGAGGGCATCTAAAACCGCTTCCTCGCCGCGCTTGATCACTTCGTCGGCTACTCGCTTCGCGTGAGCCGTCAACTGCTGCTCGCGTCGAGTGCGGTACTGATTGCCGTCGATCGTGCTGCGAACGCCATTCGCGAAGGATCGTCCCGCGATGATGTTGACCAGATACTGGAGCGCGTTCAAAACTTCGCCGTGCTTGCCTACCAAGTAAGCCGCGTCCTTTCCATCGAGCTCGATGTTGACGTACTTGCCGCTCACGCCCGAAAGTTTCGCCGTCACCTGCAGATCGGCCTTCTTGATCAGGTCCTCGACGAGAGCCAAGAACTTCTCTCCGTCCTCCTGAGTAGCCACCACTTCTTCGGCGGCCTCCTCTGCCGGAGCCTCGGGAGCAGCCACTTCCTCAACAGGAGCGGGCTCCTCCTTCTTAGGCGCCTTGGTCGCGCGCCCCTTCTTCACCGGCTTCTCTTCGGACTTCGCGGGCTTTTCCGTAGCTGCCGGCGCTGCCTCTGCCGCCTTCACTTCTGCCCGAATTCGAACCGTGCTTTTACCGAAAAGACCCTTTGTCTCTTCTAATACTGTAATCGTAAGCTGGTCTTCTGATACTCCCAGCTTCGAGACCGCCGTTTGGGTGGCCTCCTGTACTGTCTTCCCCGTGGTTTCGATGGCTTGCATAATCCTCTCTTGCGAACTTTACTTGAATCGGTTAAAGAATGGTTGGGGGACGCCCCTCTGCGTCTCCCATTTTCATCTACCTACTTCCTTTTCTTCGGCTTGTGCTTGGCTGGTGCACCCGTCTTCCCGTTGAGCGAGTTCACGTTCGCACCATTTGCTCCCTGACTGTTCTGAGCCTCTTGGAACTTGGCAAAGAAGCCGCCGCCCGGATACGCCCCGCCGTCCTTCGTATTTACTTTAACCAAAGGCGGCAACGGCAACCGGTAAGCCCTCAGCGACTGCGCCGTCGCCAAAATGTTCGTGAACGTCCAATAAAGTACGAACGCCGCCGGTACCGGGAAAAACCCAAGCAACATGAATACCGGCATCAAAACCGCAAAGCTCAAACCCATGATACGCTGTTGCTTCACCTGAGTCGGATCGGTGACCGGCTGCAACATCGTGGAAGTACAGAGCGAGATTCCGTAAAGAATAATCAGAATCGTGTCGACCTGCCCAAGGTTCGGGGCAATGAATCCCTTTGTTGCCTGGCTCGTGGAAGCGTTGATCCAAAGGAACGTGCCTTTCTGGAATTCGAACTGGTAGTGCAGCATGCACTGGTACACGAACAAGAACAACGGCATCTGAACTAAGGCCGGACCGCAGCCCGCCATCGGATTGATCCCGTACTCCCGGTACAGCTCCATCGTCTTGGTCTGCTGTGTCTGCGGACTGTCCTTGTAACGCTCCTTAATCTCCTTAAGCATCGGAGTGAGCTGAGACATCTGCCGTGACCACATCAACTGGCGCTGAGTAAGCGGGTAGACCACACCTCGAACGACTAACGCCAACAAGAGCGCCGCAAACCAGTAGCTAAATGCCGGAATGGAACCCGTGGCGTGAACGAGGAGATCTACAAACTGATAGCCGCCCGGCATGAATCCCCATACCAAGTCGGTCTTGTTGCGCGTCGTGAGCTCACTGACGACCTTCTGATAAAGCTCGTGGCCCGTCCACTGGCTCCACGTAAAGCGCTCCGGCTGCCGAACCGTCTTCGGAATCTCGACGGTCGTCTTATTCCACTCGTCCAGCCCCGCCTTCTTGCGGTTCATCGTATCGAGCGAATAGTAAGCCTGTCGAATGCGCTGAGTCTCGTTGCGCTGCATACCCGCCTTCAGCTGGGTATCCGCCACCAAGATCGATCCCTCAATTCGAAGGGCCTCTGCTTGTTGTTCGGTCAGTTTCTTGGCGTTGGTCTCTTCGTGGATCTTGGAGTTAAGCGCAGAGTTCTCGCGAACGATAGAAACATCCAAAAGCTTGGAGTTCATCTCCCGCATCGACTTCAACACGTCGGCGGTCGTGCGATTGCTGTCTGCAGTATTCTGCTGTGGCTTGTTGCAGAAGAGCTGCATGCCCAAGAAGACCGTCGTGACGATCAGCAGGGTCTGTAAGAAGTTCTGTTTAGGGGTCGGGGCGGGGCGACTCATGGTTACTGGGGGATCTCGCGGGTTGCTTTCAGACGAGCGCGCACGATCAAGTTACTGTCCAAATCGATCGGGGTTGCGGAGCGCGGGCCATTCTGCCCAAGCCCCCTCACTACGGAACCGGATCGTGACCTCCGGGGTTCCAGGGACCGCATCGACAAATGCGTTTGAGGCCGAGCCACGAGCCCTTGAAGAGCCCGTATTTCTCCACCGCCTGTAGCGTGTAGTTGGAGCAACTCGGGGTGAATCGGCACGTAGGCGGCATCCATTTCGTCGTTCTCTGGTAAAGGCGGATCAAGAAGATTCCGATTCGGCGGCCCATCTCTCATTCATCCTGCTTAAAGCGTCGTCGATCTCGCTTCCCATCTCGCCCCACTCGGCGTTGACGGAAGTCGCAGAGGCAACGAAGATGTAGTCGAGATCGGTTCTTAACACGTCATCGAGCCTAAGAAGGATTGCGCGAATGCGTCTTTTGACCCAATTCCGGCGCGCATGGCACCCGATCTTCTTAGATGTCGCGATTCCGACCCGGCCTTCCCCAAAGGTGGCGCTGAGACGAAAGTGACGAGTCGAGACCCGCTTGCCGCCTTGGAAGACGGCTTCGAATCGTGGCTTGCTTAGGCCTTTCCTCAGGAGGAAATCCGGTGGCGACCCTTGGAGCGGCGTCGCTTCAGGGTGTTCTGGCCATCCGTCGTTCGCATGCGGACGCGAAAGCCGTGCGTCTTCTTGCGGTGGCGGTTATTCGGTTGGTAGGTCCTTTTCATGGTTCTAAATCGTCTCTAGTTGATTAGACCTGGCATTCTACCTCAATCAATCGCTCCGTGTCCTCGGGCGATTGCCGTTTCTGATGCCTAATACCAGGTCTTTCGGGCCAGTTTATTAGTCGAGGAATTCACGCGGGTCCGCGAACTTACCCTTCAATGCCGTCGCCGCCGCCGTTAAAGGACTGACCAAGTGGGTCCGAGATCCCGGCCCCTGTCGCCCCTCGTACGGTCGGTTGGAAGTCGAAGCGCTGCGCTCTTGCGGTCGCAAGATGTCGCCGTTCATGCCCAAGCACATCGAACAACCCGCTCGGTGCCACTCGAAGCCCGCTTCCTTGAAGATCGAATCCAAGCCTTCCTGCTCAGCCAACGCCTTCACCGCCTCGCTGCCCGGAACGACCATCGCCCGAACGCCCGACGCAACCTGATGCCCACGCACCACTCGCGCCGCATCCCGAAGGTCTTCGATGCGAGAGTTCGTACAAGACCCGATGAACACCGTGTTCACCGTCGTCTCCGCCATAGTGTCGCCCGGCTTAAGGCCCATATACTTCTGCGCCCGCTCCTCGCCCGCATCCTGCGGCTCCGGAATGGCCTGATCGATATCAACCGTCATCGCCGGAGTCGTTCCCCACGTGATCTGCGGCTTCAACCCGTTAATGTCCAACGTCTCGTGACGCGTAAACAGCGAAGAGTCGTCCGTCTTCAGTGTCCGCGCGTCTTCCACCATTCGGTCGAAATCCGCTCCCTTCGGCGCAAACGGTCGATCCTCCGCCGCGATGTAGTCGAACGTGATATCGTCAGGCTGGATCATCCCCGCCCGAGCGCCCATCTCGATCGACATGTTGCAGATCGTCATCCGCCCGCTCATCGGCAAATTCCGAATTGCCTCTCCGAAATACTCGACCACGTAGCCGGTTCCCCCGCCCGCGCCGATCTTCCGAATGATCGCCAAGATAATGTCCTTGGACGTCACCCCTTCCGAGACCTCGCCGTTAATTTCAATGCCTAACGACTTCGGTCGCCCGCTGGAACGCAACGTCTGCGTCGCCAGAACGTGCTCGACTTCCGTCGTGCCAATCCCAAACGCCAGCGCGCCAAATGCGCCGTGAGTCGAGGTGTGGCTGTCGCCACAAACAATCGTCAGCCCTGGCAACGTAATGCCAAGCTGCGGACCAATCACGTGAACGATCCCCTGCTTCTCATGGCCATAGCCAAAAAGCGGAACTCCAAATTCCTGACAATTCCGCGCAAGCGCCGCTAGCTGTTTCCCACTTAGAGTCGTCTCGTCGATCGGACGTCCGTCGGTAGGCACGTTGTGGTCAACCGTCGCAAACGTAAGCTCCGGTCGCCGCACCTTCCGACCCAACTCCCGCAGACCATCGAACGCCTGCGGTGAAGTGACTTCATGGACAAGGTGTCGGTCGATATAAAGAAGCGCCCCGCCGCCCGGCAATTCGGACACGACATGACGATCCCAGACCTTGTCAAACAGAGTGGAGGGCATACACTCTATTTTACGCCCGCCGCTCACCCTATAGTTGACACAGACCCATAACAGAAGAGGGGAATGCCAACGGCATTCCCCTCGATTCGTTAGCGAATGGACTCGCTTACTTCTTATTGCGTCGGCGTCGAATCAAACCCAACGCACCCAGTCCAAGCGCCGCCATGGAAGCAGGCTCCGGAACCGGGTTGGCTCGCGACGTGAAGGTCACGTCATCGATAGCCAATGCGTGGTCATTTCCAGAATCGTTGAGGTCCGTCCACTTGATCCACAGGCTAGAGCCAGCCGTCCAGACAGAAGACAAGTTAACCATGTCGTTCAGAGTGGTTCGATTCGCCGCGGCATTGCCATTCAATGCGCCCGCCGTAGTGGTGTGAATCGGGCCTGTAAAGTCCAAGCTGGTAACCGAAGTCCAGGTACCCGTCGTGAGAGATGTTGCGTCCAGCGAGTAAGCAAAGCTCAACTTCTGAGCGGTTGCGTTACCGCCGTTGCGCCACTGTTCGCCGGTGTACTGCAAAACGAAGAAGTCTGCGTCTCCGCCCATCAAATTGACGAAATTAGCACCGTAGATCATATCTCCTGCGCTGTTGGATCCGACCGAACCCAATGCTCGCTCGTTATCAGTAGAGGCAGAACCGTAGCTATGAACGCCACCCGTCGTGCTCGTTCCAGAGTCGGCAATATAGGTCGTCTTGTTCGCGTACCAGCCGAGCAACGTGCTGTTGTCTGTCCAAGTATTCGAAGTGCCGGTCATCGCCAGAGTGTTGAAGTCTTGGCTGTAAGTACCACCCGAATAACTAACCTGAGCCATCGCGGCGCTGATCAGGCTCAGAGAGCCAACGCCGATAAGTGCAATTCGCTTCATACGCATTCTCCAATTCAAGACACGGCAACCCCAGCGTCCACCGATTCCTGACAATAATAGCAGTCAAGAACCAAAGTAAAAACTGATAATTTTGCCTATATCGTATTTTCCCGATCGAACGGACCTGCAAATACACGCCCGTCCGTCCCAGAAGATAAAGACAATCTACAGGCCCAAAGTTAAGATGGTGTTAGCGACCAAGGCAACCCGTATTTCTACCTATACAAGTACAGGATCGTCCATGCCAAGTTCCGCAAAAGCGTTCTTCCTCAGAATGCAAGAATCGCATCTTCCACAGGCTCGACCATTTGGCAACGGATCGTAGCAAGAGTGCGTCATCCCGTAGTCCACACCCAACGAGAGCCCCCGCTCGATGATCTGTACTTTGGTCAGCGCGATCAAAGGAGCGTGAATGCGCATCCGCTTCCCTTCCACCCCCGCCTTCGTGGCAAGCTGCGCCAAGTGCTCAAAAGCGGCAATGTACTCCGGTCGGCAGTCTGGGTACCCGCTGTAATCCACCGCGTTCACCCCCACAAAAATGTCCGTCGCCCCCACCACTTCCGCATAGCCCAACGCCAGCGAAAGCATCACCGTGTTACGAGCAGGCACATAAGTGATCGGAATATCTTGCATCGCGGATTCATCGCGATCCTTCGGAACGTCCAGCCCCGAGTCGGTCAAAGCCGAGCCTCCCAAGGTGTCGAGGTTCACCGAAACAAACCGATGCTCCGTCGCCCCCAAAGCCGCCGCCACCCGCACCGCCGCATCCACCTCCACCTGGTGCCGCTGTCCATAAAGAACGGACAAAGCATAAACATCAAACCCCAGGTCTCGAGCAACCGCCAAAACCGTAGCCGAGTCCAACCCACCACTCAAAAGGAGCACGCACTTAGGCATAAACCCATTATCCCCAAGCCAAGGAGCGTATCATGGGCGGCCCGCCCATGAACTCCGCCGCTCACCACCAACCCAAAATCCCAACAAGAAAAGGAGCGTATCACGGGCGGCTCGCCCATGAAGTCCGCCGCCCACCACCAACCCAAAATCCCAACAAGCCAAGGAGCGTATCATGGGCGGCCCGCCCATGAACTCCGCCGCTCACCACCAACCCAAAATCCCAACAAGCCAAGGACCGTATCCTGGGCGGCCCTCCCAGGAACTCCAGCTACCTGAAACTCGTGGGCTTCTTCGAAAGCCCATGACCAACAAAACGTAGCGGAATCCTCGACGACCGCGAAGCGACTACGCGCTCACCGCTTCTGGCTCGCGCTCGTAATCCCCCGCCATGATCCGCTCGAACGCCCCGCTCAGCACCCAGCGCTCAAGCTGCTGCGTGCGGTGGACCGGCATCGGGTGAGAATAGGTCCCCGTCTTAGAAAGGAAGATCAAAACCTTGCCCAGTTCGTCCATGATCGACGTGTCCTGATAAGCCCGCGCCTGTTCCATGAACGCTTCGCGGCTCTGTTCGCCACGCAACCGCGTCGGCCCCGCCGTCAGCGCAATGTTCGCGTCCACGCTGATGTCCAGCGATTGCGAAACCAAAAGCCCCGCCCGGTCCGCCGTAATTTCTGCTTGGCGAGACCACTCCTCATAGGCCAAGATCAGCCCGATCGTCGCCACATCTCCCAACCCAAACGTTCGCCGACCAATCATCTCCAACAATGGGAACAGCACCGCGCCCACCGACTTGTAAAGCACATGCTTCGCCTTGATGTGCCCCAACTCGTGCCCAATTAAGTGGAAAAGCTCCTCGTCCGTCAACGTATCCACAATCGAGGACCGAAGCGTGATATACGGCCGCTCCACCCCGCTCGTCCAAGCATTCGGGAAGGGGTTGCTCGTCAAGTACAACTCCGGCTCCGGCATGTCCAAAACCGCTGCCGACTCGCGCATGATGTCGTAAAGCGTCTTGTACTGCGTCGGCCCACATCGAACCGACATGCTCATGTTGTAGCAATAGAACCAGCGGTCCAGGCCAAGCTCATAGAACTTCTGAATCACCTGAGGAAGTAAGGGAATTCGCTTCAGCTTATCAAGCGCCCATCGGTCGGTATCCGCAATGAACGCCTCGGCGGCGATGCCTTCGAAATGCTTGCGCGTGGCCATGATCGATCTACTATACGACCGATCCTCAAAAGGGATGCACCAACTAGGCCGTTGCGCCCTCTAACAGATCCACCGGCAGCGTCGTCCCCATCGGAACCTCTTCGCCCGCCACCCGTCGCATCAAAACCTTGATCGCCGTCTCCGCCACCAAAGCCCAATGCGCGTCGATCGTCGTCAACCACCTTCGCCGACCAAACTCCACTGAGATCCCGTTGTAGCCCATCACCGCCACATCTCCTGGCACAGAGAAACCCATCTCTTCCAAGTCTGCCACCGTCTGGTCCGCATTCATATCTTCCCAGCACGCAATCGCCGTCGGTCGATCCGGCCCCAGCATGATTCGCTTCTCAGGATCGGTCAGGCCACTCCAGCCCCCCGCCACCGTCATCGTCCCGTCCACCACTTCCAACCCCAAAGCCGCCGCCTCTTCCCGAAACGCGGTTTCTCGACGAATGGTAGAGGCGTACTCGCAAAACGCCGGTCGGTACATCACCCGCCGATGCCCCTTCTCATGCAGATACCGAGCCTGAATCCGCCCTCCTTCCGCGTCGTCCACCACCACCGAAGGCAAGAAATCGACCTGATCTACAATTGCCACGGCAGGCACCCGAGATTCCGCGATGATGTGAGGCAACTGGTGGTGCGTCGAAGCATGGACAATCACCCCATCTGCCCGACCATCGAGCAACGACTGGGCAATCGAGTGATCATCAGCCTCCGGTGGCCCCGTGTGAATCAGTAAGTCCACTCCACACTGCGCACACCCCACCTGGAGCCCCCCCATAATCTCCGCGAAGAAGTAGTTCTTGGCGCTCAACTCCTCGTACCCAGAGTAAATCGCCACCACCCCCGACCGCTGCCTAACCAACGACCGCGCCACATTGTTAGGCCGATACCCAAACCGCCGAGCCGCCTCCAAAATCGCTTCCCGAGTCTTATCAGAAACCCGAGTCCCGGACTTGGCTCCGTTCAGCACATAGGAAGCCGTGGTGATCGTAACCCCCACTTCCTGCGCAATATCCTTAAGAGTAGGCCGCCCACCCACCGAACGCCCTTTAGAGATTTTTTCCACTTGAATGAACGGTCATTGTAACCACGAACCCAACGAAGGCCAAATTCGAAGACCACAAATGGCCCCAGATGCTCAAGTTGAGGTGCCGTACCCTGGCTCAGATCCGGCAAACACCTTCACCCCATCTAAGATCACCTTCACCACATTTGCTTCGAAGCGAGGCTCCAGCAATTTACATTCGTCCCTAAGCTTGAGATAGGCAGACTCATTGTTCCAAGCCAGTTTGAGTCGAAAGCTCCGTTTGTAGATCTTTCGCATCAGTGTGACAATCCAATCGTTGAGCGGATCCATCCCCAACGCCTGCTCGCCCCGGAGTTCAGCAAGATCCCACCGCTTGGCCTGCGCATAGGCGTTGGCCGCAAAATAGAAACTCTGGCTATCTGTGGGCCGCAACTCGCAAGCCCGATCAAAGCTTGCCGCGCTCTGCGCAAAGTCCCTTCGCTCAAACATCACTCGCCCCCGAATGAAGTGCGAGTAATAGAAGTGCGGCTGTTGATCGACAATTTCACGCGATTCGAGATCCGCGTCCTCCCCTGTCAAATCGCCAAGCCTTGAGAGGGCATTCAGCCTCTGCAAAGGAGAGGGCCCCGACCCAACAACATCAAGAGCAGCATCACTCGCCCGAGCAAAAAGCTCCGGCGGGGTCGGTTCCTTATCAGAGACCAACGGCAATCGGCCCAAGGCCTCGACCAGGACTTCCCTCACCCGAAACAACCTCATCCTCTCCGCAAACTCAACTGCCGCCCGGCACCCATATGCACTTCGGCAATCCTCTTCAACCATCTGCTCCAGGAGTGAGAGCGCCTCCGCAAATCGCTTCGACTTGACAAAACTCCAAAACAACCCCTGCTGCGCTTGGAACGGATAGGATTGAGCCACCAAGGATTCATAAATCGCGATTGCCGCCCTAAACTCCCCTCTCATATAAAGAACACGCGCCTTCCCGTGAGCAATGACCTCATCGTCGAGGTCAAATTCGGTCCTCAACTCGCACAGTCTCAAAGCCTCATCAAAGAATCCCGCCGAGGACTTCACATAAATCAGATTCGCCCACGCCAACGAATCCTGAGGATCCTCGCGCCACCGGCCCTCCGCCTTGCGCATTCCCTCAAGAATCCACCCATGAAGCACCAACTGATCTATCCCCACCCTTGTCCCTTGTCCCTTGTCCCTTGTCCCTTGTCCCTTGTCCCTTGTCCCTTGTCCCTTGTCCCTTGTCCCTTGTCCCTTGTCCCTTGTCCCTTGTCCCTTGTCCCTTGTCCCTTGTC
>Ga0097677_1001069_pt1 | contig 19892 bp, 22 predicted proteins | sample ThiBiot_500_biof_FD_72842 | JGI IMG/M metagenome (GOLD analysis project Ga0097677, IMG submission 72842) | Wastewater bioreactor microbial communities from Cape Town, South Africa - Thiocy_expt_500_biof - 1398105537950 (version 2) (version 2) ...
CCGCACGCGCGTCACCGCCCGGCAGGAACCGCCGCTCCGGCCCCTGGCGGAGGTCGCCGCGGAGCAGGTCGAGACCGAGACCGCGCGCCGCGCGGGCACCATCGTGGGGTTCTGGATGCCGCGTGTCTATCAGGGCGTCACGGTCGCGGGCCTCCACCTGCATTTCCTCAGCGAAGACCGTCGAGTGGGCGGTCATGTGCTGGACGTGACGATCGACGACGCACTTCTGAGCGTTTCCGCATTCGCGCACTTCTCGCTTCGGCTTCCCCTCGACGAGGATTTCCTGTCGCGCGAACTGTCGCACGGCGAAGATCACCGGATCACCGCGATCGAGGGCGGGGCCGGACGTTCTTCCGTGAATGACTGACCGCTTCGGTGGGGTTATTCCTCGGGTGAAGTCGCCCATCTTTCACGGAATACGTGCACGCTCCGGTCTTACAATCTCAAGCATGGCGAAAAAGCAGATCACGCAACTCATCGACGATCTCGACGGATCGGTCATCGACGACGGAACCACGATTCATTTCTCGGTCGAGGGTCGCGCGTATGAAATCGATCTCTCCCCGGAGAATGCCACGAAGCTCCGCGCCGCCTTCGAGCCGTTCGTCTCCGCGGGTCGTGCGCTCGGTTCCGTTCCCGCTGGCCCTCGGCGCGCGACGAAGACCCGTTCCGGCTCCGCGCGCGACCTCGGCGACGTGCGCACCTGGGCGGAGGAGAACGGCTATTCCATCAATACCCGCGGCCGCATCTCCGCGACGATTCTCGAGGCCTACGACGCGGCACACTGACCACAGCGAAGAACCCCGGATGCCACGGCGTCCGGGGTTCTTCGCTGCAACGGGGGATCAGACCAGCGCGTTCGCCGTCGCGCCCACGCGCAGGCGCTCGGCGGCCAGGCCCTCCGCCGCGGCGAGCGGCGTCACCCCGCGCGCATCCGCCTCGTCGAAGACGCGGCGGAGCGTGTCGCCGATCCCGGCGACGCGGCCCATGATCTCTTCGCGCGAGCCGAGACGCTTGGCTTCGAGGTCCAGGTAGATCACGCCGCCGGCGTTCACGACGAAGTCGGGGGCGTAGAGCACGCCGCGGGCCGCGAGCCGGTCGGCTCCGGAACGGTCGGCGAGCGGGTTGTTGGCCGGACCGCACACGGCGCGCGCGTCGAGCGCGTCGATGACGTCGTCGGTGAGGACGCCGCCGATCCCCGCGGGCACGAACACGTCCGCGGGCACCAGGTGCACCTCGCCCGGCTCGACCCAGGCGGCGCCGAGCTCGGCAGCCAGGGCGCGCTTGGCGGGATTGACGTCCGTGACGGTGAGCACGGCGCCCTCGGTGGCGAGGCGCGCGGCGAGTCGGCCGCCCACCTGACCCAGACCCGCGACGGTGATGCGGCGACCGGCGACGTCGCCCGAGCCGACGGCGCGCTCGAGTGTGGCCACCAGCGAGGAGTAGACCCCGAGGCTGGTCGGGCCCGCCGGTTCCCCCGAACCGCCCACCGCGTCGGGGAGGCCGACCACGTGCGCGGTGCGCTCGCTGACGACGAGCATGTCCTCCGTCGTGGAGCCGACGTCCTCCGCGGTCCGGTACAGGCCGCCCAGGCTCTCGACAGCGTCCCCGAGGTCGAGGAACGCGGCGCGACGACGATCGGCGTCCAGCACCGAGCCCTCGGGGAGGCCGATGACGGACTTGCCGCCGCCGGCGTCGAGACCGGCCGCGGCGTTCTTCAACGTCATCGCGGCCGACAGCCGGAGCGCGTCACCCAGGGCGTCGCTCCAGCGCGGGTAGGTCCACAGGCGCGCGCCGCCGAGAGCGGAGCCGAGGACGGAGGAGTGGAGGGCGACGGCGATGAACAGGCCGCTGCGGCGTCCCGTCACCACCTCCACGCGCTCATGGGCGAAATCGGGCAGGGGAAGGGCGTTGGTCATCGCGTTCCTTTGGTCGGTCGCCTTGTGGGCGGCTCTGTCATGGATGCCGCGGCGTTGCGGCATCCCCTCCCATTCTGACCCGCCGGGGCGGTGGGAGCGAGCACCCTAAGCTGGCGCGATGAGCGAGTCTCTTTCCGCCCGCAATCGTCTGGTCGCCGCAGCGCTGGAGCGCGCGGGGATCACCGCCGGAATCGTGGTGCTGCCCGCCGCCGCGCATACCGCTGTTCTCGCGGCGGAGGCGCTCGACATCGAGGTCGGAGCGATCGCCAACAGCCTCGTGTTCTGGAGCGACGACGAGCCGTTGCTCGTGATGACCAGCGGTGCGCACCGCGTCGACACGGCAGCGCTCGCTGCACGGCTCGGGCGCGGTGGCATCCGTCGGGCGACGCCCGAGCAGGTCCTGGCGGCGACGGGTCAGCCGATCGGTGGAGTCGCCCCGACCGGACACCCGGCGCCGCTCACGACGATCGTGGACGAAGACCTCGCGGCGTACCCGCGGATCTGGGCCGCAGGGGGAACCCCGCAGACGGTGTTCCCCCTGACCTTCGACGAGCTGGTGCGGTTGACCGACGGCACGGTCGCGCCCGTCGCCTGACGCCCGGGCGTCGCGCGCCGACGCCCCGCGCGGCGACCGGGTGTCCACGACACGCGGGTCTGCCGGAGCGGCATCCGCGTGTCCTGGACACCGAACGCGTCAGTCGGTCGCGCCCACGACCGTGAGGCACACCACGGCGGCCGCGGCCGACCACGCCTGCGGACGGCAGGCTGCGGGGTAGGGCGTCGGCGCCGTCGTCTCCGAGCGGGGGTCGCCGGAGTGCAGCTCGGGTACGCGGTACGCGAACCCCTCGGCGGCATCCAACAACTCGTCGACGATCGCGCGCGCCGGGGTGAGCAGACCCGCGCGCCGCAGACCGTGGACGGCGATCGCGGTGTCGTGCACCCACACGCTGCCCCCGTGATACGACAGCGGCCAGTAGCCCGCCGCGTCGGTGGACATGGTCCGGATGCCGTACCCGCTCGACATCGACGCGCCCCGCAGCAGCTCCGCGATGTGCGCCTCGTCGTCGGCATCCAGGATTCCCGTGCCGATCAGGTGACCGATGTTGCTCGTGAGGGTGTCGACCGGCCGCTTCTCGCGGTCCAGCGCGACGGCCGGGTAGCGGCCCTCGGGGGTCTCGATCCAGTAGGCGGCGGCGAAGCGCGTCTTCAGGTCGGCGGCCCATTCGCGCCAGAAGGCGATGTCGCCGGCATCCTGTTCGTCGCCGAACTCCGCGAGCAGTTCGGCACCGGCGAGAGCGGCCTCGTACGCATACCCCTGCACCTCGCACAGGGCGATCGGGCCGTCCGCGAGCGACCCGTCGCGCCACTGGATCGAGTCGCCGGAGTCCTTCCAGCCCTGGTTCGCGAGGCCCGTTCCGAGGCGGTCGATGTAGTCGAGGAAGCCGTCGCCGTCGCTGTCGCCGCTGTCGCGGATCCAGCCGAGCGCGCCGCGCAGTGCCGGGAGCAGAGCGCGGACCTCGTCGGCGGGGAGCCCGGCGCGCCACGCGTCGGCGAGCAGGCAGATCCACAGGGGGGTGGAGTCGACGCTGCCGTAGTACCGCGGCGGCAGGGAGATGCCCTCGCTCGGGATCTCCAGCGACGACGAGCGCAGCTCGTGCAGGATCTTGCCCGGCTCCTGCGCCGTCTGCGGGTCGTCGACCTCGCCCTGCAGGCGCGCGAGCACGCGGAGAGTGGATGCCGCGATGTCGCGGTCCAGCGGGAGGGCGAGGCGCGCGGCCCACAGCGAGTCGCGGCCGAAGAGCGTGAAGAACCACGGGGCGCCGGCGGCGAAGAACTCGTCCTCGGGGTCGTCGGGGAGCACGAGCCGCAGGGCATCGAGGTCGCCGAGCGCGGTCGTCAGCCACCGCGCGAGGCGGGGGTCGTGAGCCTGGGCGGCGACGGCCGCGGCATCCCAGCGCGCCGGCGCTGCGGCTCCGCCGACGACGAGCGTGTCATCGCGCAGGGCGAGCTCCCACGTCACGGCGGCCTCGCCGAAAGCGGGGACCTCGACCTCCCAGCTCGCCTCGACGAACTCGGAACCGGATGCCACTTCGGCACCGTCCGCGGTGAGCTCGAGCGCCTGCGGCCCGGCGGATACGCACGCCGATCCCGCCTCGATCTCGACCTCGATCTGCTGGGGCCGGGCGTGCCCGGACTTCACCTCGTGGAGCAGGGCGAACTCGGGCTGGAAGCGCAGCCGCAGCGTCGTGCGGATGGCGGCGTCCACGCGGGAGCGGAGCGTCCAGGTCTCGGCGACGCGGCCGTCGGCCACCGTGCGTTCGCGGTGCAGTCGCACCTTCGGGTCGGGGGTCGTGTCGTCGATCCCGCGCAGGACGCCACCGAACACGATCCGCGAGGGCCCTTCGGGCGCCGTCGAGATCCACTCGATGGGCGAGCCGTCGCAGGACGCGGTGAGCGCCCGGACGTGCCGGACGTCCCCGTGGTAGATCCCGTGCACGGCGGCCGTGCCCACGGCTCCGTCGCGGTCGGACCACACCTGCGTCGGGGCCCGCAGCACGATCACGGCGTCACTGAGCAGGGGCTGCAGCGGTGCAGGATCGGCGGGGGCGAGGGCGGTCGGCGCGTCCGTCGAGGCGGCGGGGGCGGTGGTCATTCTTTGACGGCTCCTTCACTGGCGTTCATGATGCGGCGCTGGAACACGAAGAACACCACGGCGACCGGAATCGTCATGATGGCCGCGGCCGCGAGTTTGAGGGGGAACTGGCTGCCCTGGCTGAGCTGTCCGCTCGCGAGGGAGGCGACGCCCTTGGTCAGGGTGGTGAGCTCGGGCGACTGGGTCGAGATGACGAAGTGGCTCAGCTCGTTCCACGATCCCTGGAAGGACAGGATCACGATCGTGATCAGCGCCGGACGCGCCATCGGCAGGACGACCGACCAGAAGATCCGGAACGTGCTCGCCCCGTCGATGCGGGCCTGCTCCTCGACGGACGGGGGGATCGACTCGAAGAAGTTCTTCATGATGAAGACGCCCGCGGCATCCACCAACAAGGGGAGGATCATGCCCGCGTAAGAGTCGTAGATGCCGAGCTGATTGATCACGAGGAACTTCGGGATCAGCAGCACCACCGCCGGGACCGCCATCACCGCGACCAGGGCCGCGAAGACGATCCCGCGCCCGCGGAACTGCAGACGGGCCAGGGCGTACCCGGCGAGGGAGTTGAAGAACACGCGGCCGAGCGTCACGAACACCGTCACCACCGCGGAGTTGGCGAACCACACCGGGAAGTCCGACCGCAGGAAGAGCCGCTCGTACGCGGCCCACGTGAAGGGCTGCGGCACGAGCGAGATCGGATCGGCTGCCGCAACGGCATCCGGCTTGAAGGAGGTCGCCACCTGCACGAGGAACGGATAGATGTAGACGAGCGCGAGCACGCACAGCAAGGCGTACAGCGCGATCTGCCAGCGCAGGGCCTTGCCCGACATGCGGTGCTTCGCGGGCGTGCGGCGCGGGCCGCCGACGACCTGTCCTGCGGCGACGGTGGTCTCGGGGGAGGCCGTGGTGGTCATCGCGTTCCTCCCTTCGGTGCACGCACCTCGTACTGCCGTGCACGACGGCGTGACACGGGTCGCTCGCGCAGCACCCACCGCTGCACGATCGTCAGGACGACGATGATCACGAACAGGACGAACGCGATCGCCGCGCCCTGCCCCCACTGCTGCGACAGGAAGGCCGAGGAGTAGCTGAGGTACGCCGGTGTCAGAGTGGTCTTGCCGGGGCCGCCCTGGGTGCCGGTGTAGATCTGGTCGAAGACCTGCCAGGTGCCGATGAGTCCCAGGGTCAGCACCGTGAAGAGGACGGGACGCAGCTGCGGGAGCGTGACGCGCCAGAAGCGCTGCCACCCGTTCGCGCCGTCCATCATCGCGGCCTCCTGGACGTCGCCGCCGATGTTCTGCAGTCCTGCGATGAACAGGAGCATGAAGGTTCCCGAGGTCGTGAAGACCGCCATCAGGATGAACGCCGTCATCGCCACGGACGGACCGCCCAGCCAGTCCCACCACGAGACGCCGAGGAACGTGTTCCCGGTCAGCGCGGCGGGTCCGTTCGCGACGCCGATCGCCGCGAGGGCGTTGTGCACGATTCCGGACGGGTCGCTGAACCAGTTGGGGCCGTTGATCCCCAGCCACGACAGCGCCTCGTTGACCGCGCCCGAGGTGGAGAAGAGGAACAGCCACAGCACGGTGATCGCGACGGAGCTGGTGACGGAGGGGAAGTAGAACGCCGTGCGGAAGAAGCCGCGGCCGCGCAGCACCGCGCGGTTGACGAGCACGGCGAGGAAGAGGGAGAGCGCCGTCTGAAGCGGCACGACGAGGAGCACGTACCAGGCGTTGTTGCGCAGAGCCGTGCCGAAGTCGCGCTCGGCGAGGCCGCCGCCGGTGGTGACGGCGGCGTAGTTGTCCAGCCCGACGAAGTTCACGTTCGACGAGAACGGGCTTCCCCGACCCGTCCAGTCGGAGAAGCTCACCCACAGCGCCATCAGCACCGGGACGAGGAGGAACACGCCGAGGATGATCAGCACCGGGGCGGTGAAGAGCCAGCCGGCGGCGGCCTCGCCGCGCCGGATCCCCGAGGGGGAGGACCCGGCGCGGCGAGGCGCGGTGGTGAGAGCGGTCATGAACGGTCGCGCCTACTTGGCGATGGCCTCGAGGTTGCCCTGGACGGTCGTCAGGATCGCCTGGGGGTCACCAGTCTTCAGCGACTCGAGCTGCGCGTTGAAGTCGGTGATGACGTCGGCCGCACCCGCGATGTTCGGCGGGAACTGGGCGTACTCGGCCCCGGCGAGGAACGCCGTCAGGTCGGGGTTCCCGCTCGACCACGCGTCGGCGGCGGACTGGATCGACGGCATCGGGCCGAACGCCTTCGAGAACGCCAGCTGCTGGTCGGTGCCGGTCAGGTATTCGGCCAGGGCTCGCGCGTTCTCCTGGTTCGTGCTGTCGGCGGCCATGCCCCAGCAGTTGGTGAACTGCAGCGTGCCCTTGCCGCCGGGGCCGGCGGGGAGTTCGGCGACCGTGTACTTGACGTCGGGGTAGTCGGCGGTGAGGGCGCCCGTGATCCAGTTGCCCTCGATGGTCATCGCGGCCTTCTGCGTGCCGAAGGCCTCGCCGCCCCAGCCGGCGCCCACGTCGGAGGCGAATGCGAAGCTCCCGTCGTTGAGGTGCGTCTTGACGTACTGCAGCGCTTCGACGTTGGCCGCGCTGTCGGCGGCGGCCGTGCCGTCGCTGAGCAGTCCGCCACCCGCCTGTGCCATGAACGCGCCGACGCGCTGGTACTCGGCGCCGAACGCGAGTCCGACACGGCCGTCCGCGGTGAGCTTCTGAGCGACGGATGCCAGCTGGTCCCACGTCTTCGGGATGTCGGCATCCGTGAGCCCCGCCGCCGACCAGAGGTCGGTGTTGATGACGAGGGCGAGCGTCGAGAAGTCCTTCGGGGCGCAGTAGAACTTGCCGTCGACGGTGAAGTTCTCGACGAGCGAGGGGTAGAAGTCGGCCTTGTTGGCGAGGTCATCGCCGTACGCGGCGATGGACCCGTTCGCCGCGTAGCCGGCGAGGGCGTCGGGCGTGAGGTAGAAGAGGTCCGGCGGCGAGCCGGCCGCGAAGCCCTGGGAGAGCTGCTGGGGGAGGTCGTTCGCGACCTGCACCTTCGCGTCGACGCCGGACTCCTTCGACCACGCCGCGACGGCGTCTTCGACGGCCTGCGTCTCGGCGTCGCCCGAGGACCCGATGAGGATCGACAGCGAGCCGCCGGAGGACTGCTCGGCGCTGCCGGAGTCGGTGAAACCCGAACCGCAGGCGGTGAGTGTCAGGGCGCCGGTGGCCAGGAGTGCGCCGGCTCCGAGCCAGGTGCGGGCGATGTGCCGTGTCATGTGTCTCTCTCCTTCGATGAGGCATGCGACCCCTCCGCATGTGATCGGAGGGCCCAGGAGTTTGAACGTTCAAACTCTGGTCCGACTAAAGTACGGAGCGGCGGGCCGCGCTGTCAAGCCGTCGCCTCCGACCTACGATGACCGTCGAGACACCGGGAGGACGGGATGACGAAAGCCCCCACCGTCGAGGACGTCGCGCGGGTCGCGGGCGTCTCGCGGCAGACGGTGTCGAACGTCGTGAACACCCCCGGCATCGTGCGCGAGGCCACGCGTCTGCGCGTCGAGGCGGCGATCGCCGAGCTGGGGTACCGCCCGCACGCGGCCGCGCGGCGTCTGCGCACGCGGCGCAGCTCCACCATCGGCATCCACCTCGATCCGTACGCCGGCGGTATCGCCGGCGTCGTGCTCGACCGATTCGTCCACGCCCTGACCGAGCGCGCGAGCGAGCGCGACATGCGCGTCCTCCTCTACGCCGCACGCACCGCGGAGGAGGAGATCGACCGACTCGGCGACCTCCTCGAGGGCGGAGAGGTGGATGCCGTCGTCGTCACCGGCACCTTCCACGGCGATCCGCGCACGGGGTGGCTCAACGAACGCGGCCTGCCGTTCGTGTCGTTCGGGCGGCCGTGGGGCGAGGACGACGTCGCGGCTCCCGCGCACCTGTGGGTGGACGTGGACGGTGCCGCCGGGACGCGCGCGGCCACCGAGCACCTCTTGGCCGGGGGTGCCCGGCGCGTCGCATTCCTGGGGTGGCCCGCCGGGTCGGGCACGGGTGACGAACGCGAACGGGGCTGGCGCGAGAGCGTCGGCGCGGCCGCGGGCCCGCGGTGGGTCGTCGAGGACAACGTCGCCCTCGCCCGCGACGTCCTCGCCGAAGGCCTCGCCCGCGACCCCGAGGTGGACGGGATCGTCTGCGCGAGCGACTCGCTCGCCATCGGCGCGCACCTCGCCGCCGCGGTCGCCGGGCGCGCGGACATCCCCGTCATCGGCTTCGACAACACCCCCGCCGCTGAGGCGCTCGGACTCTCCAGCGTCGAGCAGCTGCCCGAGCGCGTGGCATCCGGTGCTCTGGACCTGCTGATGGGGGAGAGCGGGACGGTCGTGGCCCCGCGTCCCGCGACCGCCGGTGCGGCGCACGTGCTGGTCGAACCGCGTCTCGTCGTCCGCTGAGCACGCCGTAAGGGGTGCCGAGTGTCCAAGACACGCCGCGTGCGCGGGGGCGCGAACGGCGTGTCTTGGACACTCGACGGGCGAGACGGCGATGCGCGAGGGGGGCACCGCCGCCGGGGGCGTCAGATGGCGGACCAGCCGCCGTCGCTCGGCAGGATCGCGCCGTTGACGTTGGCGGAGTCGTCGCTCAGCAGCCAGGTGATCGCGGCGGCGAGCTGCTCGGCCTGCGCCACGGGCGGCACGATCGTCTGCAGGATCGGGCCGACGCGCGACCCGGCGTAGGCGCTGCGCATCGGCGCCTCGATGTTGGTCGCGACGGCGCCGGGCGCCACCGCGTTCGCGCGGATGCCCTGAGGGCCGTGGAAGAACGCGACGCTCTTGGTGAAGCCGATCACGGCGTGCTTCGACGAGGTGTAGGCCGCGCCCGCTGCCGAGCCGCGCAGGCCCGCCTCGGACGAGACGGTGACGATGGCGCCCCCTCCCGCCTCGATCATCCGGGGCAGGACGGCGCGGGTGAGGCGCATCGGAGCAGTGAGGTTGACCGCGAACACGCGGTCCCACGTCGCGTCGTCGACTTCGCTGGGCGGCAGGAACCCGTCCATGATTCCTGCGACGTTGGCGAGCCCGTCGATACGGTCACCCGCGGCATCCAGGAGCGCGTCGATCGTCTCGGCGGAGGAGACGTCGCCCACGACCGTGGCGAGGTCCAGGCCTTCGAGTTCGGCGGTCAGTGCGTCGAGGCGCTCGGCGACCACGTCGGTGGCGATGACACGGCCGCCCTCGTTCGCGATTCGGTGGGCCGTGGCGCGTCCGATGCCCGATCCGGCTCCGGTGACGATGATGGTCTTGCCGGCGAAACGTCCGGTGGACGACAGTGACATGAGAACTCCTCCTCGAGATCGGGTGGCGCGAGGTGCGTCAGAACCGTTATAGCACTGAGTGTCGAAAGGATGCCATGACCCCTTCGCCCGGTCGGCCGCGGACGATCTCCCCGGATGCCGTCTCGCTCGTCGCCCTGCGCCTCTTCGACGAGAAGGGCTTCGATGCGGTGTCGATGGACGACATCGCGCGCGAAGCCGATGTGAGTCGGCGCTCCCTGTTCCGGCTGTTCCCGAGCAAGCAATCACTCGTGTGGGGCGGCCTCGATGAATTCGTCGCGCGCTTCCGCGCCGCCCTGCTCACCGACGGCGACGATGCGCTCACAGCGCTGCGGTCGGCCTACGTGACCGCGTCGGTCTTCCCTGACGACCAGATCGAGGTGACGCGGCGGAGGCTTCGCGTCATCCATGCCACCGCGGCGCTCGATCTTCGCTCCGACCCGCGTCTGACCGCGCTCACGGACGACATCCACCGATTCCTTGCTTCACGTGACCCGGAGGCCGGAGAACTCGCCGCCGTCGTCCGGGCGCACGCACTCGCCGCCGTCGCCAGTTCCGCGCTCACCTGGTGGGCCGAGCACGACGAGGGGCGGCCCGAGGATGTGCTGGCGCGGGCATTCGCCGTCGGCGGCGCCGTGTGAGGGCGCGGGCGCCGCTCAGGGGGTGAGCAGCTCGAACTCGTCGGGCGCCGCCGAGCCGACATCGCTCCACTCGCCGTCGTGCCACGTGAAGATCGCCACCGCCGACGTGACCATCCGCACGTCGCGCTCGGCGAGCCGGGAGACGAGTTCGCTCATGCCCGGGTCGTGGGCGACGACCATGACCTCGCGGGCACCGCTCATCCGTGCGGCCTCCAAGAGGGTGTCGGGTTCGGCCAGGTAGAGCTCGGGCCGCTCGCTCACCTCGACCTCGAACTCCTCCGCGAAGGCCTCTGCCGTGCTGCGGGCCCGCACCGCAGTGCTGGAGAGCAGAGCCTCCGGTCGGACACCGCGGCGGAGGACCGACCGTGCCATGGCCGGGGCATCACGGCGCCCCCGGTCATTGAGCGGGCGGTCGTGGTCGTCCAGCCCTTCGTCGGCCCAGTCCGATTTGGCGTGCCGGGCCAGGATCAATTGGATCATCGTCTCTCCGCTTCGCTGCCACTGAGGAGTCGGACGCGGAGCGCGCACGAGCGCGGAGGTACAGCCGGCATCCGAGATGAGGATATCGACGTGGAGCCCGCGGGATGAGGGCTGGCGCCGACGGCGTGTCCCGTGCGATGAGGGGCGTCAGTGGCCGACGTACACCCACGCCCGGATGCCGCTGGCCAGCAGCACCGAGACGCGGCGGTACAGCGATACCTCGTACTCGTCCGCGGCATCCAGCTCCTCAGGGGTGAGGGAGAGCACGCGGCCGAACACCCGATCGCGTGGATCGTCGGTCCGGCGGAGGATCGGGTGCGAGTCCGACCCCGAGAGCTGGGCGACGCGGTCGTCGTCGATCGCGACCCACTCGAGTCGGAACCCGGGCAGCACGTCGGCCTCCCCCGAGAGGAGCCGGCCGAAGGTGTCCAACTGCACCTCGGGCAGCTGGAGAGTGCCGTACACGAAGAGGGACTCCGCCCCCGAACCGAAGCTCACGCGCTCAGGGTACCCATGCGGCTGCGTCGATGGCAGCAGGTTTCTCTCCGCGTCGCGGCGTCAGGAGCCCCAGGCGAGATGCGCGATCGTGAAGATGGCGAGGCCGGCGAGGGCACCTACGATCGTGCCGTTGAGTCGGATGTACTGCAGGTCACGGCCCACCATGAGCTCGATCTTCTCGGTCGTCTCGGCCGCATCCCAGCGCTCGACGGTGTCGGTGATGATCGACGCGATGTCGTGGCGATAGCGCTCGACCAGGAAGACCGCGGCGTCGGTGACCCAGCCGTCGACACGGCGCTGCAGAGATTCCTCGTTCTGCAGCCGCACGCCGACGTCGGCGAGAGCCGCCGCGGCCCGACGACGCAGCGCGCTGTCGGGCTCGGCGAGGGAACGCAGGAGACCGGTCTTGGCGGTGTTCCACGCGTCGGCGGCGAGTCCGCGGACGCGGGGGCTGTCGAAGATCGAGGCTTTGGCGCCCTCGAGGCGCAGCATCGTGGCCGGATCGTGCTGCAGATTGTCGGCGAGTCGGGCGAGGTACTGATCGATCGCCCCGCGCGCCTGGTGGCGCGGATCGGCGCGCACCGCATCGACGAAGCCCACCGCTTCGCGGTAGACCGTGTCGTCGACGAGCCGGTGCGCGAGGCTCGGCACCCACGAGGGGAGCCGCTGGGAGACGAGCCCCTGGAACATCTCGCGGTTGTTCGCGAGCCACACCGCGATGTTGTCGAGCGCGAGGTCGACCGCACCGTGATGCGCGCCGGCGCCGACGACACGTTCCAGCCATCCGCCGATCGACGGACCCCAATCGGGCTCCAGCAGGTGTTCCCGCGCGAGGTCTTCGATGAGCCCCTGGACGTCGTCGTCGCTGAGGGCGCGCAGGACGCTCGACGCGAGCGTGGCGCCCTCCGCCGCCAGACGTTCGGCGTGCGCGGGGTCGGCGAGCCAGGCGCCCGCCCGCGCAGCGAGCGGCGTCGCCTCGAGCTTGGTGCGGACGACGTCGCCCTCGAGGAAGTTCGTCTCGACGAACTCGCCGAGCTGCTGGCCGATCTCGTCCTTGCGTCGGGGGATGATCGCGGTGTGCGGGATGGGAAGCCCGAGCGGACGCCGGAACAGCGCGGTCACCGCGAACCAGTCCGCGAGCGCACCGACCATCCCGCCCTCGGCCGCGGCGCGGACGTACTGCAGCCACTCGACGTCGCGCTGGAAGGCGAAGGCCACGCCGAACACGACCGCCATGGCCAGAAGAGCCCCGAGGGCGACCCCCTTCATCCGGCGGAGCGCCCGCCGACGTTCCTGATCGGCCGGGGTCAGCAGCGCCGTCGGTGTGCGCGCCATCAGGCGTCGACCGGCCCGAGCCAGGCCGTCGCCACAGCCGAGTGGGCGGATTCGGGGTCGGACGGATGGAACTGCCCGGCCAGCACGTCGCGGTACAGACGGCTCAGTTCGGTGGTCGCGAAGTACGCCGACCCGCCTCCCACCAGCATGGCGTCGTCGACGACGGCCTTGGCCGCCGTGACGGCTCTGTGCTTGAGCCCCGCGAGCAGCGAGAACCAGCGGGCGCCGTGATCGACGCGCTCGTCGACCTCGTTGCTGAGCGCCGCGATCTGCGGGGGCAGCGCGTCGTAGGCGAGAGCCATGTCGGCGATGCGCCAGCGGATGTCGGGGTCGGCCGCGTAGCTCGCCCCCGTCTTCTTCGACCGTCGTGCCCGGGCGGTGTCCACCGCGAGGTCGAGCGCGCGGCGGGCGATCCCCGTGTACACGGAGGCCAGGAGGATCTCGAACACCGCGAAGATGCCGAAGACGAGCGGGTCGGGCTGCGGGCCCGGATCGAGGCGGCGCACGACGCGATCGGCCGGGGCGTGGGCGCCCCGCAGCTCGGTGGTGCGGCTCTGCGTGCCGCGCATGCCCATCGTGTTCCAGTCGTCGCGCGCGACGATGCTGTCGTCGCGGTCGAGGAACGCGAACACCATCTTCGGTGCGTCGGGGGAGGTCGTGTCCAGTCCGTGCACGCCCAGGTGGTCCCAGACGGGGGAGAGGGAGGTGAAGATCTTTGTGCCGGTGAAGCGGTAGCCGCCTTCCCCGTCGGGCGCGGCGTCCGTGTCGCTGCCGAACAGCACGAGGTCGTTGCCGGCCTCGCTGATGCCGAACGCGAAGACCTCGCCCACCGCGGCTCCCCGCAGCACGAAATCGAGATCGTCGAGTCCCCGGTCGCGCAGCACCTTCGCGACGCCGGTCCAGACCAGGTGCATGTTCACCGCGAGCGCGGTGGCCGGGGCGGCGCCCGCGAGCCGCTGCTGCAGCACCGCGGCCTCGGCGAGCGACAGTCCCGCCCCACCGAACTCCACGGGCGCCAGGATGCCGAGGTACCCGGCGGCGCGAAGGTCGTCGAGGTCGTCGTGCGGGAACGTGTTCTCGCGATCGTGCACCGGTGCGCGTTCGCGCAGCCGGGCGATCAGGTCGTCGGCGAGGAACCGAGCGGGGTCGAACGCGGAGGCCATGGCATCCATTCTGGTCCTCCGATCCGACATCGCGGCGGCGGGCGTCAGCCGAGTGCCGCCCGCAGGGCGGCGACGGTCTCGTCCGGGCGATCGCGGTGCGGGGAGTGCCCGGCGCCGGAGACGATGGACATCGACACGACGGGGTTCCGGCGCACCTCGTCGGCCAGCGCTCCCGTGAAGATCGAGTACACGGCGGGGTCGGCGCCGATCACGTGCGTCGGGACGGAGAGGGCGGCCGCCGCCGGCCGGACGTCCCACGTCGGGTTCTGCAGGCTCGTCTGCTCGACCGCCCACCGGCTCGCGCGCTGCGTCGCCCGGGCCTTGAGCTCGACGTCGATCGGATGCCAGTGGGGGTGCTCCGCCCGCACGGCGGTCACGGTCGGATCGGCGAACGACTGCTCCTGGCTCGCGCGAACCGTCTCGCGGTCGTGGTCGGCGAGGAGGATCGCCGGGTCGATGAGCACCAACCGACGCGTCCACGCCGGGTCGCCCGCGGCGGCGAGGGTCGCTGCGGCGCCGCCGAGCGAATGGCCGACCACGGCGTCCCACGCACCGCCCCGGTCGGGACGCGTCGCGGCCAGATCCGCCCCGTACGCCGCGAGCGTGTAGTCGAGGGTGCGGGGCGCGTCTCCGTGACCGCGCAGGTCGACGGCGACGGCATGCCATCCCGCGTCGGCGAGGGCCGTTCCGAACCGCCACATGAGTGCGCCGTCGGATCCGAGCCCGTGAGCGAGCAGGACGGCGGGCCGGTCGACATCGCCCCACGAGAGGCGGGGCAGGGTCACGGGAGCAGGCATGGCATCCATTCTGTCGGGTCGGCGACCGCGGCCCCGCCCGGGCCTTGCGCCCCCAGAATGGATGCCATGATCTCGACCGAGATGGCCCTGGCCCTGCGCGAAGCCGGATTGGTCTGGCATCCGCGCTCGGGTGACCGGTTCCAGCTGAACGAGCCGGAGTTCGAGGCGGACGTCTTCACCGTGAGCGAGATGACGGTGGAGCCGCGCGAGTACCCGACGGGGCGGATCCTGGCCTTCAACGGAACCACCGAGTGGGCGCTGGACTCGGTGGCGACCGAGGACGCGCTGTGGCTGCCGTCCGAGGCGCAGCTGCGGGAGATGCTGCGGTCGTCGTTCCGGTCGCTGCGTCGGCTGTCCGACACGCACGAGGTGGAGATCTCGGTCGGCGGCGCGACGCTCGTCTTCGATCACCCCGAACCCGCCGACGCGTATGCGCTCGCGGTGCTGGAGCTGCTGCGGCGGTTGCGCTGACGGGCCCTCGCCGTCCGGGCTCGCGGGCGTGCCGGCGGGCGGAGCGGACGTGCTGCCCGGTGCGCGGGCCGTGCGTCAGGTGATCGTGTGCACCGGTTCGGTGTCGGGGATCGGGCTCGCGTCGCGGTGGCGCAGGTCGGGGAAGCCGCGGACGAACAGCACCGACACGAGCAGCCCCGCGGCGGCGAACCCGGCGGCGGCGATGTAGGCGCCCTGCGGACCGGCGCCGTCGACGAGGAAACCGGCCACGGCGGAACCCGCCGCCGCGCCGATGAGCTGTCCTGTTCCGATCCAGCCGTAGGCCTCGGCGGTCTCGCTGAAGCGCACGCTGGCCGAGGTCATGGCGAACATCACGGCCAGGGCCGGGGCGATGCCCGCGCCCGCGACGAGCAGCGTCGCGCCGAGCCACCACGCGTTCAGCGACACGATCGTCAGGGTGAGGCCGACCGTGACGATCGCGAAACGCCGGGCCATCGCCCAGCGGCCGATCGGGATGTGGCCGAAGGACAGGCCGCCTGCGAGGCTGCCGACCGCGAACACCGCCAGGATGAGGCCCGCCTCGAGTCCGCCGTGGTTGAAGGTCGCGACGACGCCGGCCTCGACCGCCGCGCACGCGCCGACCAGCAGGAAACCGGTCGCCGTGGCGAGGATCACCGGCGGTTTGCGCAGGACGGTCCCGAGGGCGCGTCGGCTGCGCGGGATGCGGACGCGACCCACCTCGGGGCTGAGGATGAACCACGTGCCGCCGCCGAGCAGGATCACCACGATGAGCAGCAGCGCCGGCACGGTTCCCACCTGGGTGCCGACGAGGGTGATCACCACGGGGGCGAGCACCCAGATGATCTCCTGCAGTGACGCGTCGAGCGAGTACAGCGGCGTCAGCTGCGACGAGGGCACCATCTTGGGGTAGATGGTGCGCACGGCCGACTGCACCGGGGGAGTGGAGAGGCCGCCGACCAGGCCGAGCGCCATGTACACCGGCAGCGGCACGACCAGCAGGGCGATCGCCGCGATCGCCGCCGCGCAGAGGATGAGCGTGACGGAGAGGACGCGGCGCATGCCCCACCGGCCCATCCACCGGCTCGTGACGGGGCCTGCGACCGCCTGGCCCACGCTCGTCGCGGCGAGGACCAGACCCGCGGCGCCGTAGGAGCCGGTGATGTGCTCGATGTGCAGGAGCACCGCGAGGCTGATCATGCCGTTGGGGAATCGAGCCGTCAGCTGCGCGGCGATGATGCGCCCCACGCCCGGGGTTCTGAGGAGTACGCGGTAGCCGGCCACTGCACCACGGTACCGGGTGCCTCCGACACGACGGCCGGCGCCGTGGGTGCGCCCCGCCGCGACACGCCGCGACACGCCGAGGGGCGATATCCACCCCCTGTGCGATGTCGGAACCCCCGTCTAGCGTCCGAACTGTGGATGGATGCCGGAAGGAGGCGCGAGATCCGCGGAACGACGGGCCTCGACGAGGTCGAGATCCGTGCGTTCCCTGTGGATGAAATCGTGGACAACCTGTGTTGTACATGGGGAGAGCGGTGGAAAATCACATCCGTGTAACTACTACCCCTTGTGGTTCCCCCCGATGTCCGTCCCCATATGTAGTATTGAGCTCCCGGCCCGCCCTGAGCGGCCGGACGAAGATTTCCAGGGGAGAGAGAGAACGAGAATGGCGATCACCGTCTACACCAAGCCTTCCTGCGTCCAGTGCAACGCGACCTACCGCGCGCTGGATTCCAAGAGCATCGACTACGAGACCCACGACCTCTCCGAGGATCCCGCAGCGCTCGAGAAGGTCAAGGCCCTCGGCTACCTGCAGGCGCCCGTCGTCATCACGGACGAGGACCACTGGGCGGGCTTCCGGCCCGACAAGATCGACGAGCTCGCAGCCCGTCTCACGTGAGCTGCAGCTCACAGGGGAGAGCCCCGGCCCGGATTCACTCCGGCCGGGGTTCTTTCTTCTTCCGCGGTCTGGTCACCGGGATCCTCACCTGCGGATGATCTCGCAGCCACTCGAGCGTCGGCCGCGGCGCCGTTGCCAGCCAGGCCTGCGTGCGGCCGCGGCTCATCCGCCCCGAGGGGACGATCACCCGCGAGGGGCCGACCGCCTCGAGCAGCTCGCCCTTCGCTACCTGGGCCCGGAACCTGTTGCGGAACTCGACCTCTTCGATGACCTCGCCGCCATCGGCCCGCAGCCGCCGGCTCATCTCGCCGCTGTCTGGGTTCGTCAGGCGCACGACCAGGACGCCGCGATCGCGCAGCTGCACCACAGTGAGCAGGTGCGGTCGCAGCCATCCGTCCCGCTTCCAGGCGTCGCTGATCGGCGCGCCCCGGCCGGCGATGTCCCACAGCGCCTCCCGGGCGAACAGCAGCTCACGGCGCTCACGCTCGAGGACGGTGGTCTCCGGAGCCACGAGTGCAGCGACCTGGTCTCGGCGCCGCTCCGGGACACCGTTGCGCACCCAGCGGCGCACCGTCGACGGGCTGACACCCAGCTCTTTCGCCGCCACGTTGGCATCCAGCCGTGTACGGCGCCCGAAGGCACCCAGAGCGTTCGCGAGCACACTCGCAAGCTGCCGGTCCGCCCAGGGGTCCGGGGTCATCTCATCGGTCACGAGGGGCCTCCGATCGGCGCACGACAACCCGTGCAGGCCGGCGGCGCCGGAACATGCGAACGGTCGTGGCGATCGCGACGACCAGAATGCCCACGCCGCTCGTCGCAACCAGGATGATCGCAAGAATCGGCCATCCGCGCATGCCGACGATCGCCACGAGGACGATGACGCACACGGCGATAGCCACGAGCGGGATGAGCGGGGACATCAGCGGTGCGTCCCTGTGAGCTCGTCGAACGTGGTACCCAGGCGCTGCGCGAACCGCTCGAGCTCGATCTCGCGCCAGGTCGTCTTGCCGGAGAAGCGCTGACGCAGGGCGTTGTCGGAGATCTCAGCTAAGGACACGAACTCAGCGAACGTGCCGGCGGCGCGGATCCGCCGTTCGATCTCGGCGTTAGCCTCCGCCGGCAACTTGTACCGCTTGCTGCCAACCGCCGGCGGGCGACCGCTGCGGCCGGCGGACTTCGCACCACGCTGGTCGACGTACTTCTGCATCACCTGCCGGTCCCAGCCGGGAGAGCGCATCGAAGGCGGTGTGATCGGCTTCGGGAAGCTCGGGTCCGTGCGCGCCGCCTTCATCACACCGGGCACGGAGATCTTCATCATGTCGGCGATCTCCGCATAGCCGACGATCTCAGTCTTCGCCATCATCACTCCTAGTTTTAGGCGGTTTACATGCACCAATATAGGGCATCCGTCGGACACCCGCAGTAGAATCAGCTGAACACACGGGAGACACTAGTTTTTACGTCGTGAGTGTGACTAATATAGGGGTCGTCAAGTCACCTAACCCACGGGAGTAGAGCGCATGTCTTCCCTCACCACCCTCCTCGCCTCGACAGATCCGGACGGGCCCGCCCTCGTCGACGGCCTCGACGGCCTCGCATCGTCGATTTCCTCATTCCTCGCGCCGATGCTGATCCTGCTCGCCAGCGTGATGTTCATCATGGGCGGCATTCGCATCGTGAAGAACCTGAACAGCGGCTACAGCGACGGCTCCGGCTGGATCTTCCTCATCATGGGCGCCCTTGCCGCCGGCGGCGCGGTCCTCTTCCCCTGGCTGCTGGGCTCGTTTACCCCTGAGACCAGCCCGTCACCGCAGCCGACGTCGACGCCGTCACCGACCACACAGCCCACGACAGCACCCGAGCCGACCACCGAGCCGGCAGACCTCACCTGGCTGCTCGTCGTCCTCGGCATCATCGGCGCCCTGATCCTCACCGCCGTACTGATCTGGATCCTCATCGCCGCCACCGGCCGCGCTCGCCGCAGCATCCGCGCGGCACGCAGGGAAGCCGAGGTGGAGCGTGCGGGCCGGGAGCGGATCGCCTCGGCCTGGCAGGTCTTCCACGATCGCCACAACGAGCTGCTGCGCAAGATCGTGCACTCCGAGACCGATTGGGATTCGCTGTTCTTCCTGCCGGCGCTCACCGACCCGAACGTCCCACAGACCTACGCGATGCTGCGGGCCATGCGGGCCGCCGGCACGCAGCGCGACACGGCCGGCGAACTGCCCGCGGATCTGCCCCTGGACGTCGATCTGACAACGCTCCCGTACCCCAAGGCGGTCGAGGCCTTCGCGGTCGCATGGTATGCCGCAGAGCGCAACGCACGCCGCCTCGGACAGAAGGGCGTGCCCCACGCCGAGCGCAAGATCATCAAGGAGATTCGCACCCTCCTCGACATGGCTGAGAACGCGGCCGCATCGTCGACCGAGCGCAGCCTCGCCTACCGCCGCGCGCAGAAGCTCATCGATAGCCTCGAGACCGTGCACGTCCCCGAGAAGGCGATCGCGCAGCTCGAGGAGCGCCAGCAGCTCATGATCACCGCGAGCTGAACCCGAACGGATCCGAGCACATGAGTTCACAGGCAGACCAGCAACCCGAATCGGACGCCACCGGACGCGCGAACGCGGCACTAGCGGCCCTCGCCGGCAATGTGACCCACCGGCCCACCGATCACGAGATCGACCTCTCAGAAGCGCTCACAGCGCTCCTCGCCGATCAC
>Ga0097677_1001101_pt1 | contig 19182 bp, 16 predicted proteins | sample ThiBiot_500_biof_FD_72842 | JGI IMG/M metagenome (GOLD analysis project Ga0097677, IMG submission 72842) | Wastewater bioreactor microbial communities from Cape Town, South Africa - Thiocy_expt_500_biof - 1398105537950 (version 2) (version 2) ...
GACATGCTGCACGTTGGAAACCGTCGGGATCTTGCTTAGTTGGGAGCGGGATACATTCTGGTCAAATTCAACATATACCACCTGATGCTGGTCGTCGTACTGCAGGTTTTCTGCTTTGTCGTCGGCCACAATCGCACCTCTTTTGATAATGATAACACGGTCACAGATCGCTTCCACTTCCTGCATAATATGTGTGGACAGCATTACCGTTTTGGATTTCCCGATATTTTTAATCAGCTCACGGATCTCAACCAGCTGGTTCGGATCCAGACCGGAAGTCGGCTCGTCCAAAATCAGAACTTCGGGATCATGGATAATCGCCTGCGCCAATCCCACACGCTGGCGGTAGCCTTTGGAAAGCATCCCGATTTTCTTGTTTTGCTCAATTTGTAATCCTACGGTTCCGATCATCTCATCTACCCGTTTTTTGATATTGGGAACGTGATAGATATTTCCCACGAATTCCAGGTATTCACGAACATACATATCCAGATACAGCGGATTATGCTCCGGCAGGTAACCGATCTTTCTCCTCGTATCCAGCGAATCGATATCCACCGTTAAATCACACACTTTAATCTCCCCGGAAGATGCGGGAATAAAACCGGTAATCATCTTCATCGTAGTGGATTTACCGGCACCATTCGGCCCTAAAAATCCAACAACCTCACCTTTATTAATCGTGAAGCTGATGTCGTTTACGGCAGCTTGCTCTCCGTAAAATTTTGTCACATTCTTTAATGCTATTGACATATATAAACTTTGAATCGGCTAAGATAGAAAAAAGAAAGGAGAAGGGAAAAATGACTTGGTAAAAAACAATGCGAACACATAAGAGCTTCCTTTCTTACTTTTTATCTTTTAGGGAAGCAAAAAGGCTATTTTAGCCTTTTCTTGATCAGATAAAATCAGGGCTATTTGTAACCCTTGGAATCTCCTCTTTTCACATACTTCCTGATTTAAAACTTCTGCTTTTATTCACAGATGACAAAGCCTAAGTTTACAATATTATGAAACTTCTAAACCGGAACATTTCTTTTTCCAACTGCACAATTCAGCCTGAGAAATGCCCGGTTAACAACAAGCCTCATCCACGTATGTGCATGTTTTTCTGATTGCTTAATTATAAAACCATCCGGGTTCTTTAAATTTTGACTTTTCACGATATCAATTTAAACTTTTTATAAATTTAGTACCTAAAATCCATTTTCAAATTGTCCGGCTTATTGAGGAGGTCATTCATTTAACAGGAACACTCATTTCAAAATTGAATCTATTATTTACATCAACTATTTTTTTGAGCTTAATCAACTCATCCAGGTTATTACCATAATAAATATTCAATAATTCTTTTCTTTTTTCTTCAGAGGCGTTATAATCAGCAATAATATCTTTATCAATAAAATTGATAAATGCTCCTTCAATTATATCTTTTAATTTATTTCTGGTTTCATGTACCCAGTTAACACTTTCAGTATTAAACTGATTATCAAAATCAAAATCCCACCAGGCTTGCAATTGAACGATAAAGTCTTTGTCTTTATAAGGCATAGCAGAGTCTATCTTCAATTTACCAATGTTTCCTCCCATCCCATGAAGGCTGACATATTTATTAATTCTATTATCGTATTTTTCTTTCTGAACAATTTCAATGATACGATGGATTAAACCTGTGCTCTGATCCTTTTTAGGATAAAAGGAAGTTACTTTATGTGGATGCGGCCTGTCACAGGTAGAGCCGGGAGCATTCGGATAATTAGGTATTGGCAGCATGAAATTATTTTCAACCTTTTTACTGCTTTTGGCATGAATACTTTCTTTATTTACAGCAGAATAAATGTGAGTATCCAACAACTGTAATTGATCAGGAATTAAAAAATTCTCTCCTTCATATTGGTCAGATAGAACGGATTTTCTTTTTAACACACCCTGATCAGTTTTTTCTAATGGAAGAGGAGTTGTTTCAACATATTTATATCTGCATCCCTTTTCCAGTAATCCAAAACGATTTAAAAAAACTATTAGCTCTTGATTATTTCCCAAATATTTACCTACAATTATAATTCCGGCAGAATCAGTATCTGCTTTATCAGAAACAGCGATCCTACAGGCAGAAGTTTGCCTCGCATCAGGATAGGTTATCATTGCCAGCCATTTTCGGGTCACTTCTTCAGCCCGATTGGCATGGTAGCTTAACGAAAACTCTGTAATTTTATCGTGTACCTGATGTATGCGGTAGAAGAAATTTACGATTACACCAAAGTTTCCACCACCGCCACCTCTGATGGCGTACAGTATATTATCCTTTCCTTTACAATAATCTATCTTTGCATTTTCACCCAATTTTAATTTTTGGATTAACTGCGCATTTAAATTTTCAAATGCCTGATCAAAATATATTTTTTCTTCGCCGTCAGGCAAAACAATTTGTACGCCCAAAATATTATCACAACCCATTCCGAGAAAACGTGAATACGGTCCCCAGCCGCCACCTTGGGCAAAACCTCCGATACTCACCGATTCACAGCCGCCTCCGGCAATGATATATCCTTCTTTAATTAGTTGATTATATAAGGCACCAAATTTTGATCCGGCCCCAATGACGCCTAATCCGTTAATTCCCGGCCATTTATCTTGTTGCTTTTCAAAACGAAAGTCTTTGTCATTAAAAATCTTCACTTCATTTATCTTTGAGATATCAATGACTAATGTATTATTCGCACTGCAGTATCCTTCATGATTGTGGCCACCGGAACGTATTCTGAATGCTAGCTTATACAGTTTTGAAAACGACAGGCAACGCTTGATATGTTCCGCATTTTCGCAATATACAATTGCTAAAGGATAGCTTTTTTTTAATGTATTTGATACTTGAATTTTTAAATTGTAATCAGCTAATTCCGGAAATGTAATCTCAACATTACCACCATTAAAGTAGTTTAGTAAATCTGCTATTAATCCATTTGCTTTCATATACATCTCATATTATCTCAACCTGAAAATATTCAGGCATTTGTTTGTGTTCTTTTCTTTTGGGGCTAATAAACTCCTATCGGAGGCCAGTTCTCATTTGTAGTTTCATCTTCACCAGCCAGCTTATTTTTATCACGATTCTCCAATTTTATTCTGGTTGCACTTGGTACATCTGAGCTAGGAATTTGCACCTCAACTAAATAGTGATTGTTTGGATTTTGTTCAATCATCTGAAGTGCTGTTTTTAGTTCTTCAATTGTATCAACACGAATACCCTTACCTCCTAATGACTCATTAAATTGAGCATAATTCCACTTTGGGAGAATATTATACTCATGACATTTATCTTTTGGACTTATAAAAGGCAAAGGGTCCACAATCTCTTGTTCTATACCATAAATACCATTTACAAGTACAAAAATCACATTATTTTGTTTCAATGCAATTTGATCTGATATCGCTTGGCAGGTCTCTTGAAATGCTCCGTCACCAACAATACATACACTACGTTTCTTTGGATAAGCCATAGAAACACCTGTTAAAGCACCTAAAGAATAACCTATTGATAACCAGGATGCCTGTGCAATAAAGTGAGAAGCATGAATTATCTTTAAGGATTGAGCTCCGATAAGTGGAAAACCTGCATCAACAACTACGGGTTTGTCAATCATAAACTGTTGAACTGTTTCAAAGAAGGAATCATAGCTCAATCCTACACTACTACTTAATGTAAGAAGATTTGACAGCTCTAATTGAAGGGGTTCTAGTTTTAGAAGCGGATTTATTCCATTTATATTCGCGTTTCTCTTAATTTGGAGGTCTTCAGACTCCAATAACGAGAGATCAATACCGAATATCTTTTTGAATGGATCTCTAAAGAAAGAAATAACGGCCTTAAAAACCTTAATTTCATCAGAACAAGAGATTTTTATGAATGCTATTGTAAACTGACCAATCAACTCACGTAAATCTATTAGTGGAAAAAACTTTGCCCCTACCCAAAGTCCACCATGAGAAGCTAGTATCGTTTGATTACTTCTGATATTCTGATTGCCATTATCTTTACCAATTGTCCAAGCTCCAAATCCTACAAGACACCCATCTTCTCCAAGAAAATGTTCTACTTTAGATTTATTTAAAGTAACACATCCATTTTCTTCAAAAAAAGGATTATCCTCACTCAAAACAGACTTGCCCAAAGGAGTCGTAATAAATTTGATGGGTTTTTGCTGCTTAAATGCTCTTACCCGATTGATCACTTCCAACATCAACTCAAATTCATTCGTCAAATTGTAACGTTGTAATTCTATTCCTGCCCAGAATATTATTTTTTTGTGAAGATTAAGGTTCTTGAAGATCGCTTCAATCGCTTCATCCATATTACTTTTGGTAATATAATCTCCTTTGCCAGATTTGAGCTTGGGTAATTTTTGGAAATCTACTTCAATCTCTTTTCGCCAAACATCCTCCGTTATCTCCAAGTAAACCGGACGGTTGTAGGTAATCATGGCAGTCAACGCTGAATCGATTTGAAAAGGCGCTTGCTTAGCATTGATAATGCGTTCGGCAGCAACTGTAATATTTCGATACATTTCAATATCTGGAACCATATCACCGGTGGTATGCGCATAAGTAAGTCCCGCATTTCTTTCAATACTGTATTCCTTATTGGTTGGTGCTCCATTAATTAACAACACGGGGACCTTTTCTGTATATGATCCGGCAATTGCATTAATCGCACTGAAAGCTCCAACGCTGTAAGTAACATACACCGCGGAAGGTCCTTTTAATCTTGCATAACCATCTGCCGCAAATCCAGCTACTTGTTCATTTGCATTTCTAATTACCTTAATCTTACTGTCAATTTCACCAATGGTATTGAGCAATGGAGCAGTATAATTCCCTGCTACTCCAAACATTTGTTGAATACCTAATTGCTCCATACGAACAATTAGGTATTCTGCTACAGTTATTTTTTTCATTTTTCTGGAGAATTTGTTTTAAGAATGTAACATACCATCATACTTTCTTCTCAATAAGTCAAGTAAAGATTTTTCATTATCATACTTTTCTTCTTTACCATTTATTTCTATAATTCCATGAATACCCGTATCTATTTTTTCATCTAACTTTTTTAACATCAAATTTGCAGATCTCAACGCTCCCTCAACCCAACCCTGGAAATCAGAATAGGCTTCGCCACAAGTATAAATTGGTAAATTACCAAAGGGTCTAATCATTGTATTTATTACTTCATCATCTTTTGCACCTACGCCCCATTGGTGAACACCGTAACCAAAGTTTCCGTAAGCATCTGTTTTTAATGATTGAGAACCTTCCCAAATACGCACACTTGTAGCAATTGGTTTTGGAACATTATTCGTCTGAAATAATTGTTGAAAATAATCCGTAATCGCAGTAACCATGTATTCTGAAGCAGGAGTGATATATTGAGGTTTAATTGACGTTGTTTTGCTTTCTAAAGGTTCGTTTTTATTAAGATCCGTAATTTGCATCACACGATCAGATTGAGGGTAAGCATTATTTTTTGTCAATGTTTTAGCAAATCCTTGCCAGAAATTAATGTTTTGATAATCACAATAGATCGTAAGTGCGGCTGGCTTTGAATATACTTCGCTCATTTTCTTTATGAGCTCCTCTTCTAATCTATGTAACTCTTGCTTATCGTCATTTTTCTCAGTATCACTTGTCATTTCCTGATAGTCATCTCTACTTATTTTAACACGTAATAGTTGAAGCTGACCAGAAATTTTACTTAGTATTTTGTCATCCGAATAAAAAGGATAGACACTTCCTAATGGTATATCTGTAAAGCTAGGACCAAAAGTAACGCTTGCGTTAGGCGTATTCCCACTGTTCCACCATGCCTTATCATAATACAAATTAATTTTAGCCAAAGGCTGATTTGAGGTTGACTCCAGCGTTTTCCACAGTGCTTGCTCTTTAGTAACTATTGAAGGAGACGCGTTAACCAATTTTTCAATAGCTACTCTTGGTAAAGCTAAAATAGAAGTGGTAAAATGGATTGTTTGTTCTGAATCGCTGTACGCTAGAATTTTTTTATATTTTTCAATTAAGGATGGAATATCTAATAGACTATTACAAGCCGCCTCATTAATACATTGTAAAATATGATCTAAAGAACTTATTACTGATTCCGAATCAAATTCTTTTGCATTTATAAATTCTATTATTTCCCTGTGTATTTCTTTAATAGTTTCTGCATTCCTTTCATCAACAATTGACTGTAAGATTGGATTAATATCATCGAAGAAATCATAAACATTCGGAGTGTTTATAACAACACTATTTCCCTCAATTCTAATGACTTTAGTTTGTAAAACAATATCAACTACTCTATGTTGCTCTTTGTTAAATTCAGATAGTTTATCAACTAATGCATTGGTAAGCTGACTAAAACCATAACGTAAAGACTTGAAATCTGGTTCTGCAGGGAACTCCATCAATAATTGGAAGGCTTCTCCAGCATTCATCATAGAAAAATAGGTTCCATTAAATCCTGAAACACGAGCCATCATCTGAATGCACTCATTGGAGTAGCCCATATCTGCTAATAAAGACCATAAAGTCCATTTGTACAATTCGATTCCTTTCCATTTAAAAGTCAGACGGAAAAACTGCCAAATGCCTGGTGCTGAAATTTCAATACCTTCATAACTTGGAATAAAAGGTGCTTGATTATTGGTAAGATTACTTTTATGTGCTTTATTTAATTCATCTAAAATATTTTTTGCTTCTTTATTTTCGTCAGCTTCAATGATTGACGCATAAACTTGCTGAGGTATAATATCAGATGGATTAATACCTTTTTCATTGTTTTTTAAACCATATAAATCGCTCCAAACTTTATAATTATTACGTTTGCTTTCTCTACGGCTGAACGTTCTTCCTCTATACAACATGCGATTATTGTCGTCTAAATGCATTGGAAAAGGAACAATATCTTTATCTAAACCTAACTCAACAAATAAATTCATCAATTGAGGCATATCTTCAAAGGTAAAACGCATACCGCCTTCTTCTTCTTTTAGTAGGTTTTTATCAATCAAAAACAGGTCCGTATCTAATCTTCCTCCTGTTCTCTTAGATTGTTCAATAATCAGTATGCTACACCTTTCATTTTTACTTTTTTTCTCTTTCAATATTTTGTATGCAGCATACAATCCGGATATTCCTCCACCCACAATGATTTGATCATACGCATCTTTGATATCCGTTTTATTGATGAAAATAGGCAAATCTCTCTCTGGTGTAGATTTTAATGAAGATTTTGCGTTGACATTTAATTGGCTATATATATCGTTTATATTATAATGTGGCATGACTATTATTTTTTAGAGTTATGAAATGGACATTTAGAAATTAACTCCTCTTTGACTATAGATATTTGTTCTATGAAATCGCTTTCCTTTGAAGTGGAAACAGGACATTTAGCGCTTACTATTTCAGGATTAGAAATGATTTTCTCAAAAAACGCATTCCTTTGAGGACATATAAATTGAGAATCTACTAATTTTCTGGAATAGTCATTTAAATCCTTGTATTGCCTCAAAGTATTTACCTGTATATGCGGCCAATTGGTAGTTCCTCCTCCGTCTCCAAAACCAAATTCGAAGAAAATAATTTGCTCGTATTGTAGCTGTAAAATTTCCTTATCTTCTTCAATTACTGTTTCCAACCACATATTCATTTTCATATTTACTGTTGGAACAAATCGATTTACAAATGGAATGTTGACAATTCCACCTTGTGCACCTTCTTCCTTTTGAGAAAACATTTCAACTTTGATATGATTTTTTATGACTTGGTTTTTTAGGGCATCACGTAATCTTAAATCAGGCCTCACTGAGTAGGGATATAAATTATGTAGAAACATGGTTTGTGAATACACAAGGTTTTCGCCGTTGTCATTTTCAATATTTAAATCTTCGACAGGCGTAAAGGGTAAAATTGGCGGATTGTATAAATCGAAAGGTCTTGATTTATCACTCGGACTTGTAGCTCCACCCATTGTTGGCGAAACTGCGAGATGATCATAATCCCACGTTCCTTTTGCAGGATTTACAAACATGGGTTCACCATTGATTAGAAAGCTACCGCTTTCACGTTTTAGATCTCCTAACAAGGTAATGGTACTTCCATGAGGGACAACACCGCTACGCGAAATAGAATAATCTGGAACAAAGGTTGGGCGATCCATGCCTTCACCCACTTGTAATTCTTTTGCGGGAACAACACTCACAATTACACTTTGATTATCAGGTAATTCAGTTACATATTGAGGCTTTTCTAATGTGTTAATATTATAAAGAGTAACATCTAAAAACGGATGATTCTTTACAATTGATTTAAAATTATTTAATTCTTCATCACCAGGTTCTGAAGGATATAATCTTTCTATCAACTCTTTTATTCCTTCTTCGTTATTCCAATTGTGAACACCTCTATCTTTTTTAATGGAGTCTTGCGTGGCCGGATGTTTGTATAAATCTGCCAACCATAAATACATTCCATTTTCTTCATGAATTCCGATGAATTTTTTTTCACCTTCTATTGTATTTATACTTTTGATTGATTGTTCATACTTAACCGCACCACAAAACTGTTCGTTTGCACCGCCTCTATTTCGAATGCCTCCAGGTACTAAATCAAAAGACAGTTTTTCAACATATTCATCACATTCAAAAGAAAATTTCCCTGGAATGTTATTTTGCGTTGTGCCCGGAGAAGGCATTATGGTTGTATGAATTCCAGAACCAATATTATCCTTGTATTTATTATGTTCAATATTGCTAATGCGTTCGGAGTTATCTTCAATATAACTATACCAGTCACCCTGTAATAATTCTAAAATCCCATATTCAACACTTGTTTCTTTATCTTTTAGAATTTTCTCGGTAAAAATTTGAAAAGGTTGATCAATTGTAACTTTCTCAAAGCCTTTCATGAATTTTTCAAGAACATCTTTTTTATCATCTCCTGATATATCTTTTAAATTAGAAGTATTCTCCAAGCTATAACCTTTTTCGTGAATGCTATCCTTATCATTCAATACTGATTTTAGCCTATGACTAGAATCTAAATTTGATTTTAACATAATTTTATTTTTTTAGTATTTATTAAAGAGTTGAATATTCAAAAACAGGTCTTAGATTTTCTTTTTTATTATTGGGATTTGACATCGTTACTATTCCCTTTGACATAGAACTAAGACATCGCATTATTTGAATAGATTGGTCTATAAGTGAAGAATCACCAGTTGTATATGCATTTTCAATTTTTTGAAGCATTTCATTATAATGATTATTAAAATTTTGCAGTATTTTATATTCCGCAGAGTCTTCCAACAAATCAGAAAGTTTAAGATTTTCTGAAAAAGGATATAACTCATTTTCATCATACTTGATGGGCTCACCTTCATAGCTCACTTTACCGTCTTTGACAACTGCTTTTCTTTGATGCACTATTTCGTTGAATTTATAATAGTGTGCCAAGTCTTTTCCTGTAACAGGGGAAGTTGATGTTCCCTCTCCTTGTTCAACGATTTCATCAATTACTTTAACTGCATCTGCTGCAGTTTTTACTAAAATCTCAACACCTTTTTTGACAATTTGTTTTTTGGTGTTGAATTCAAAATCAGGATTTTTCTTTTTGTGGAGTAATATGTAGAATTTGACAATGTGGTAAAACTGGCCAATTGTAAAGGTGCTGTTAGAACTGATAATCTTTTTAATTAATAATTCAGCTATAGCAGGATTATGTTCAATCAATTCTGTTGCAACATGAATAAGGTAAGTGATTATTTTAGTTTCAGCATTCCCTCCGAGCTTTCCTGTTAACGTATTCTCTACATTTTTAAATACCTGCTGAATATCTTTTGGAGAACTACCTACATTATTAAGTTTGTGAATTAGCTTCTCCGACGACAGCTCTGTACCTTTCAATTTTTCATTGACTTCCAGTGGGTCAAAATCCGGTTTTTCGATTTCTACAAATTTTTTAATTTGCTGAAGGCTTGCCTTTGATAATGGAAACTCATTTTCAATATGCAGAATGGAAGGGCCATTGGGATAATCAGGCATATTTTCTTTGCAGTGGACTTGTGGCGTACCATTGTAAGCGGTTAAAAGATTGCATGCCCATTTCATATGATGCATTTCATCCATATAAATCTCCCTTAAACTTTGGGACAGTAACCCTAAACCTTCATTTTTTTCACTTTTCTTTTCTTCAGGAATTGAATAATAGGCTATCAGATACAAGGGAATTGTGAAGTGTTCGATTTGAATGGCACAATTAAGTAGTTGATGAATGGTTGTCAGATCAGACTCCGTATTTTGTGATTTAAAAGCATTTCCATTTATAATGGAGTTTAAGTGCTGAGAATTAATTTTAATCATAGTAGTTATCATACTAGTAGTTAATATGTCACAAAATAACATAACTGCTTTTTAATTCGGATAGGTATAAATACCTGTTTTTACACATATTTATACCTGTTTTCAAAGAAATCAAATTAGAATTTCCTGATCCGGATTTCATTTTCAAATTTTATGATTCCTCCAAACTACCATAGATCTGTTGCATCTATAACTTTAAAAAGCAATTCTGTAGTAATACCAAAATTCCCCCACCACTTCCTTTTATCACTTTAAATAAATCCGGGAAATGATTAGCTGAAACAACTCTTTCAACTCGATCATTTAAAATTATTTTAGCAGCTAATAAAGCATCACATGTCAAACCATATTTTCTTGCCATCAGGTTCCAGCCACCACCCAAGGCTAATCCACTGACACCTACTTCTGCACATGATTCTACCGGTATAAGTTTGTTGGTACCATTAAAGACAGGAAAAATTTCGGAGTTCGTTAATCCTGTTCCAAAGCCAGATCGCACTGTCAGTTTCAGAAAAATCAGATGTTTTACAATCTATGAATTCCTCAATTTCTGATTTGGACAGGAATGCGCTATGACTTTTCTATTGTGATACATTTATTACCACTACGTCATTTTCCGCTGCACATCGCTTCATGATGATGCCCTCCGGACATAATCCTGAATTCCCTGCCAACTGTCTTAAAGCTTTTTATAAGTTTTTCAAGCTCAGCAACAGATTCAACTTTTATAGTCTCTTGGCTGATACTTATAGGCTATGTTATGATATGTTGAATAGCTCATGAATTATTGTAAATCAACTTTGTGATTTTGTGATTTAAGAGCACTCCTGTTTATGATGGTGTTTAGGTGCTGAGAGTTGATTAGTAGTCGTTTCATAATTCCTATTTGTATTAAAAAAACAAACCTAATTTTTACTGATTTTATATTTCTTCCTAATCCACTTTCCCCAAATCAACTGCCTCGGCATTGATAAGACCATTTTGGATAGCAAACAAGACTAATCCGACAACACTTTTAGTGCTTGTTTTGGAAAAAAGCGCATTTTTATATCCTTCTATTGTCTTGGGAGAAACATTGAGTTTATCAGCAATTTCTTTTGCGGTCAGCTGGTTCGCCAATAAGTAAATAACTTCGATATCCTTCTCACTAATATCCAATACTTGTTTGGAGAAATTCGGAGTGTCTTCAGAAAATGCTATTTTAAGATAAGGGAACTGTTCAGGGCTGATATAATGTCCTTTTTGTATCACTTGTTCGATAACAGTAATCAGTTCGTCCGGTTTAATATTCTTCGGAAGATATGCTGCTGCTCCGGCCCTTATCATGTAACCCATAAGGTACTGATTATAATGTGATGTCAGTATTATTACCGGAACCGTAACGGCCTCCTCATACAACTCTTTCAGGATCATTTCCGCATTTATATCTCCCAGCTTAAAGTCCAAAATAATTACACCCAATCCCTGTTGTGTTTCCTTTATTGCATTAAGAAAAACGATTCCATCAGTGTAATTATATATTTTATCAAACTTCCCGGAAGATTTTAAAAAGCCGGTTACCAACTCCAGAATTAATTTATCATCCTCTACTATTGCAATATTATATTCCATTATATAGTGCTATTATTACTTTCGTTCCTTTATTATTTTCGGATTTGATCTTGAATGATCCTTCAATAATGAATAAGCGGTTTTCAATGTTTTTTAACCCCATTCCCTTATCGTCAGATGAGAATCCGATTCCATTGTCTTCCACAACAATGAATAGTTGCCTGTTTCTCTCCCGGAGCTTTACAGTGATCAGGGTTGCCTGTGAATGCTTTACAATATTATTTACCAGCTCCTGTATAATCCGGATAACTTGTATTTTAAGGTCAGGGCTCCATATTGTCTTGCTCAGGCTTTTGCTCCATTTCCTGACTTCATATTTCGGCAATAACCGATCAAATTGCGCCATCACCAAGACATCTATGGGGATTTTATCAATCATCGGCGGATTCAGATCATGCGCTATTCTCCGTACGGCATTGATGGTTTCATTAATGTCTTCTTCAATGTCGTTTTTATTATTGCTTACCCGAAGTTTCAGCAAAATCATGTTCAGCCTGTTGGAAATAGCATCGTGTAAATCACTTCCTATTCTTTCCCGTTCGTGCTCCTGTGTCCGAACATGTTTATTCAATAAATCCTTCAAGTGTTTTTCTTCCAGCAGGGATAACTCCTGTTTCCGTTTGTTTTCCTGTGTGAGATTTCTGCGGATCAGGTGAATTACAAAGAAACCTACCAAGATGACTGCAAACAAGGTGTAGATTATCCAAACGAAAAGTGTTGGGGATTCTTTCCAATTTTCCATTGATAATAAGGTAAAAAGAGATAAAACATATGTAGTAGAAAAGATCGGAATAACCAGACAAAAAATTTATACTCATCTTCCCAATAGATGGAGAAATCCAGAAAAAGATAGAAAAAGCAATTGAACAATGCATATACAAATACAAGCGAATAAATGCCCCAGCTGATCGCAGATTCTATTCTGAATACTTTCAGATAACTGTATATCATTACTATAACTATAAATAAATTAGCTAATGAAGCTCCCGGAATCACCAAAAAATCTTTTCCTGCTGACAACTGATATACCTCAAAAAACACATACACTACCAATAAAGTATCCATCCAGACCAGCTGTTTTCGCCACTTGGATTTTTTCAGAGTAAAAAAGCGGGACCAAAAGAAATAATCGGCCAGACCGAACAACGGGATCATAAACAAATTATACCCGTACAACTTACCGATTATCAAACCACTAACAGCAAACAGCAATGCAAGCATTAAATAACCCGAAATTAGATATGATTTCCTGGCAGAACCAAGAGTAAAGACAAGACTGAGAAGTGTCATCAGCATCAGGTTGAAAGTTATACTCTGCGCAGCTATATATGAAATATTGTGTAAATCCACTGATTGTTCTTATACTGATAGTTCCAGATAGTTGTAGAGTCCTTTCGAAAAAGAAGGTCTATGTGGAGGTATAGCAAGGGCCACATCATAAAATGCCTGGCCTATCCTTAAATTGGAATCGGTTTCTGCTTTAAGCAATAAATCGTATTCTAACTTTTTAAAGCAACAGCATTTTTTTGCGATTCTTAAACCGAACAGCAATCTCTTCTGACCCTGCACTTTAAAGTTTTCCTTTGGCACTTCAAAAATCAACGGTGCAGTACTCACGGATTTCATTACTTTCATTCGAAGCCGTTCATCCTCCCAACGGGCAATACGCTTTAAGGCTCTTACAGTTTCAATCTGAGTACCTGAACCAGCAGAGATTGCCTCTATTTCTGTAGTAGCGGTCAGTAAACGCCCCGTTGCATCGATCACGACCATATCCTTCATAACTCCCTCAAGGTCATTCCTGTATCTTTCAGAAAGATCCTTACTCGCCTGAATCAATACCGCAAACAAAGCATTATCCCGATAACCGAAATACACGTTTACACCTGTCAGAGAGCTGTCCAGCGGTAATTCTTCACTTATTAAAAATTCAACAGAAGTCTGAAGGATTCTGTTTGCTAATTTAAGAGAACGAGCAATTTTATTCCAGCTTTTAATCCCTTCAGAGATAGCTTTAAAGTCTTCCATAATTGTGGTTACATTAGATGGTGTAAATAAAGTTATAAAATTTACCGCAAATAGACATAAAATGTCACTAATAACTCTAATTGGGCTCATTTTACAGTAATTTTCCATGAAAAAATAAGTAATTTCCCTATGGACAAATAGTAAAATCCCTCTTTCGGAGGCTAATAAAATGATTTAGGTTTGTTGACGTTATTTTTTTATTGTTGATCGTAACTCACTACATTTCCTTCGCACAGTTTGAGAAAAAAATCTAGGGAGATTGAATTTTAAAAAGGAGGAGATTTTCTTGGGTATCATATCTGCAACACAACTCAAAATAAAAACTTTACTGCCTGATTCCCTTGATTTAATCAATACGAAAGAGTTGGTTTTATGTTGTCGTAACAGTACAGGGTACGTTTATATCAAATCTTATGGTGGAAGTAATAATTTTTTATGTAGAGAAGGTCATAAGCACTAAAAAAGAGAATGATAAGATACATTTTTTACTTAGTGTTTATTGAAAATATTCAGAAGAGCGATTTAAATGGTGCAGCTTATGTCTATTGGGTACTTTGAAGTTTACAGGCAGGATGATATTATGGAATACAAGAAAGAGCTTATATCAAAGGTTGGTTGAAGGACAAAGTGGTAAAAAAATAGAAACTCCTGTTATTTATAAAAACGAGATTATTAGATAAATCTAAAAGGATACACATAACTGAAATTGTATGGAGAAACCGGTTATTTTAGGGGTAAATACCTTATTATCCAAAAGACATATTAATAATTTAACAGGATGCGAAAAAAAATACTTAAACGAATCATAAAAGGAATATTAATCATTTTAATATGGTTGTTTTATGAGTTTGTTTTAACGTATCATTATAAAACCAGACGATGCTACGAAAACATAAGAGAAGTTCATATAGGTGACTATATAGATAAAGCCATAAGAACGATGAGAAAAGGAGGTTTTTACCTTATTTTTCTGAAAGAAACACAAGAAATAGATTACCGGGACAGAGGTGATGACGGCGGCGATCATGTAATCATATTTCCTTATAAAGATGAAGACCCTATGAGTCATTATCCTCGCATATACTACAATAGCAAAACAGGGAAAGTTGTTGGTGTTTCTGATGGAGGATTTCCTTAATAATGTAATTAAAAAATCAGCGCAGCGAAATTGAAGAAACCTTATTACCTTTGTAAGTATGAAAATCAAAATGAAAACAATACTGACAACAACCATCTTATTATGCTTCTTTACGTTTAACAGTTTTTCTCAGGAACAGAAGGTTACCATAAAAAAAGATTTGGTTAGTGTCAATGATACACCTGTATTTACATTGGTTTCAACCAATTATCCCGATGCCTACACATTGTACAATCTGAATAATGAAAAATTAGCGGTCTTTAACGCACAGTTTTATTCGGATTCCAAACAAATTACACCGGGTAACCCACAAGGCAGAATCGGCTATTTTGACATTACTTTTTTAAATGAGGATATGGACAAATGCGAAATCCGAATTGTGGGGGCAAAAAAACAGCTGGCCCAGCTTATTATTTCGGAAGAACTTGTTAAAGACGGGAAATTGAATGAAACTGCCGTTAAGCAATTCTGTCGCATCAACGGCATGAAGTTTTCGGAAGAACGAAAAAATTCAGGAACAACTATTATTATTAATCATTGATTATCTGCATATTGGCAGTCAAAAAAACATGTAATTATGAAAAAAATCCTATTTATAGTAGTGGCAGTAATAGTATTTGCTGGCTGTAGTAAAGAAGAGAAAATTGAAAAAAATCTGTGGAAAAAAGGCGGTGAATGGGGTGTTAGTTCATGGACAAGCTGGAGTGACGGAACTAAAACCGAACATATCGGAGCAGATGTACAATCAGCTTCATTCTCTTTTAACAAAGACAACGAGGCAACAGTTGTCATCAATGGTGGATCAGGAGATACTTACACCTATAAAATGAAATACTATAATACCGAAAGTCAGTTAAAGTTGATAGATGTAATAGATTCGGAAGCAGGAGAAATTGAATATCCATCTATTTTTTATTCTATGGAATGGAAAAAAAACAATCTGGATATTAGAGCTACTGGAGGTTTTGCAGGAGGTGATACCGAAACATTGATCTTAAAGAAAAAATAGGATCCCATTCATTCTTTTAAGATAAAAAAATATCAAGTATACTGTTCAGTGTTCTTATTTTCACTTGCTGGAAATTTCTTTCAACAACATAACAAATAAGATGACAATCAAAATTTTATTTCACTCACCCACCTTTGAAAATTCAGGGTTTTTCCCATAAAAATTCAGTAAAATCCCTCTTTCAGAAGCAGATAAAATGGTTTACGTTTGTTTAATTCAAAAGATTTCTGAGTTCATCTCCGGATAATTATTTGATATTATCAAAGATATTAAACATACCAAAAACTACTGTTATGAAAATAAATTTCAAATCATTGCTTGCTTTTATTCTTCTATCCGGGCTGTATTCCTGTTCAACATCAGAAGAAAGATCCATTATTCCTGCTGAAAAAATAGCATTTAAGAGTCATAGTGATTCGATTCCTAAAAATCACGGAAAATTGTTTGAAATCAACTGTGAATACCCACAGAAACTTCCCCACACAATTTATAAGCCAGATTCCGAACTTTTAACTATTCATAACGCGGAATCTTACATCGAAAAATTAAAATATCACGTAACACCTGCTCTCGAAAAATTCATACTTGACAATAAAAGCTGGAATGCAAAAAGAGAAGGATGGTTTCACGAACCCTGGATTGGAAATACCCGCGAGCCAATCTTGGGATGTTACAGTGGTAATGATAATAAAAAAGGAACATTCAGCAATGTAAATGAAGACCAGTTAGGTTATGTCCTCGTTTTATATGATTCACTAGCTGCACTTACATTAGGAGAAATATTCGGAACGGATGGTATGGTTCCGTTAACCAAAAGCGGGAAAATTGATCTGGAAAAAGAAAAAGGACAGTTCAGAGAAGGTTCTGTAATTCTGAAGTTGGCTTTTTCAAGCCTGAATAGTGATAAGTGGAGTGATATGGAAGGAGCTCCTGAATTTCAGATATATAATAACAATACTTTCGATAAGACATACAAGTATCATACTGTCAGCTTATTTCAAATAGACTTAATTGTCAAAGATTCTAAAAATGCACCAGCTACCGGTTGGATGTTCTCCACATTGGTATATGATAAATCCATCAAATCAAAAAATATACTGGACAAATTCATTCCACTAGGAGGAATGTGGGGGAATGATCCTGAAGTGAATACCGATATCAGCCAGGTATATTATGAGCAAAACCCGTTATTAAAAGAAACATGGATTAACAATTCAGCTCCTTACTATAGCAGAGAAACATTAGGTTGGGGAGGTAGATTAAGCGGACCGAATGATGGTGCCATCGCCTTAGATGGGATCGTTGACGGAAAAAAATACGAAAGACTTCAAATGACATCCTGTATGAGTTGTCATTTACCAGCGCAGCAAAAGTTTAAATCGTTTTTATTACCAGCGAAAGATATTTCTAAAAACATTTTTTACTCTAATAATGATCTCAACTGGAAAAGATATTTCAGAAACTTAAAAGGAACAGAAAGCTTTGATGAGGGCGAATATTCATTTGACTACGATATGGCAATTGCTTTCAAGTCTATGTCTGCATATTTAAACTACTTGAATACTCTTCAAAAGAAACCGAGTTATAACATAACCGACCAAAAAGATAACTACCAACTATTTGAAGATTACCGGAAAGTAAAAAATAATCCAAAATAGAAACGTAGACCAAAAGGAAAAAATCTACACTTTATTCCTAAAAAATGCTGACTGCCCACTTATTGATGCAGTCAGCATTTTGAGTTTATAGCAGAATTCTATCAAGAATATTTAAACGTAATTGGATCCGGAATATCCATCGATTTCCTATATACTTATAAACTCTGATAAATTCGTGGCCTATCTTAAATCTGAAATTTTATTAAAGAATTGATTATAAACAAAAAAGCGCATTTAAAATGCGCTTTAATTTTTCTTTGTGGGCCGCTGGGATTGACTAATATTTTAAAACCACCTGATAATACAGGCTTTTAGACATTTTCAAATTCTTGCTGGCTGATATGCTAGCTGTTTTTTTGAATTAAATTGCTTCTATTTGAAAGACCGTTCTATACTACAAATATAGTCTAAACCACTGATAAACACAAATAAAAAGCTGTAAATTTTATGGTTTTTATGTGTTGAGAAATAAGCAGTTTTAAGCAATTCAAAACAAAATTTCCTCCACCTCATCGGGATTCAGTCCTAAGTATTCAGAAAACTCACGTATGGTCAAATACTGGTATTCTTGTTTCCCGATTTCTTCCTTTATTTTCTTGATGAGGTAACGTGAATAACGTTCACTTTTTCCGGTAACGATCATTACATCTTTTGTATGGATGACAAGGCGTTTCATTTTTTAGTCGGTTTCATACTGTATGTATGCTTTATCTGTACTTCTTCTATGGTCGTGGCATACTTTTCACTTTTACAAAATTACGTGCTTTACAGGCTTGTTTTTCCTGCAAAAACACTCTAAAACAGCACAAAGTTTATTGCTCGGAAGCACTGGCTTTGAGCATATTTGGTTTTATCTGATGTTTGCTGTGTCAATGTGCACATGACAGGTAAAATAGCGGACCTGGTAACTCGCTTAGTAATCAATAAATCTTGAAACATGGCAAGACAAAAAGGGATAATCAAACTAACCGGAAAGGTCGGTGATTTATCATTCTACAAGTCCAAAGATGGTTTCTTAGCTCGTGAGAAAGGCGGTGTTGAGGGTGAACGTATCAAAAATGATCCTGCGTTTGTAAGGACTCGTGAAAATGGTGTTGAATTCGGTTCTTCAGCCAGTTCGGGGAAATTGCTCCGTGATTCTGTTCGTACGATGATGCAGAATGCTTCGGATGGTCGTGTTACGGCACGATTGACCAAAGTAATGACGCAGATTAAGAACATGGATCCGACAAGTGCAAGGGGTGAACGTACTGTTGGGGTTGGAATTGCTACTCCTCCTGCAAAAGCATTGCTGAAAGGGTTCAATTTTAATAATCGTGCTGT
>Ga0097677_1001356_pt1 | contig 15338 bp, 9 predicted proteins | sample ThiBiot_500_biof_FD_72842 | JGI IMG/M metagenome (GOLD analysis project Ga0097677, IMG submission 72842) | Wastewater bioreactor microbial communities from Cape Town, South Africa - Thiocy_expt_500_biof - 1398105537950 (version 2) (version 2) ...
TACAACTCAAATGAAATCACTCATCGATTCTGTTTTATCAAATGCACCAACAATTGAAAATTCCCACTCGACAAATGTTCAGTCGGCATTACAAACTTCATCGTCACATTCAAGCAGATCTTCATTTAATAGTTTTGATGATACGATTCGTTCGTATATTGAATCTTCTGTTTTATTCACACGAGGAAAAGATCGTTCAAAATACTATTTATCTATCGAACAAACTTTGAAGTCATCTGGTTCAAATCCATTAGCATCGAATAAAGTTTTCATAGCCAATATTAACTTTGCAGTTACTGACGATCAGTTGAAAACTTTCTTTGCAACTCTTGGTTTTACCATCGTTGATATTTATTTTCCCAAGAAAACATCAACAGTATATATATATATATATTTCACCATTATTCTCTTATAAAATATTAATTTTAGTACAACAATGGTGGTATAGCATTCGTTCGATTCGATTCGAGTGAACTAGCTGAAGTTGTCTTAGATAATTTCGAAAGAAATCCAAAACGATTTCGATTTCAAAATCGTGATATGAAAATCAGTCGACCAAGACTGTCTCAACGACCGATAAACACAAACATATTCAATCAATTTACATCCGATACATTTGATTTTGATATTTCTTATGTTCTCTACGGAACTTTGATTAACAGTAATACAATTGCAGGAGGTTATTTTGCTGATGAACTCAGATTTATTGCACATCGATTAGTTGAAAATGAAAACCAAATACGTACTTTGTTACGAATTAATGTAAGTGAGAAAAAAATCGCGATTATTATTAAACATTCAAATGTGATGTACAACACTTCGACTGAAATTCTATTCGAATGGTCTTTTGAAAATCTACGAGCGGAAAAAATCAGTCCGATTCGAATCAGTCGTCGATGTTTTTCATTACTCATTCAAATAAAACAACCACCAGTTATTCTTCAGAAAGTTTCCGAACAAAGTGCTAATTCAGGTCATGAAAAACGTTTGCCCGGCACGCCACTTATTGGACATGCTAATGCATGGCTTGTTTATTTGTCTGGTCAAAATGTTAACAAAGATTATATTCGTTTATTTCAAATTCTTAATTATTATAATCTTACACCGAAACGATTTTTTCGTCAAAATATTTTAAAATTAATGAATGATTCAATGAAACAAGATAATTATACATATTTTCGACATGTTGACTTCTTATCAAACGATCAATGGATGAAAGAAAATCGTCAATTAGTTGATCATTTTCTCAACAATCGTTGGCCACGATATCCATTTGAAATCAAATTTGAAATTATGAAATTACTTTCGAAACATATTCTCACCATTCATAATTTGATCATCGATGATCAATTCGATCTTATTCTAGCTAAATGTTCATTGAACATCGTGATTAATTGTGCAGAAAAGATTGTTACCTATGCTTCATATTGGTTTCACGAGATTTGTGGCGAAGAAAACGAAAATGACACAACAACAACAACAACAGAAGAATCACCTATGAATATGGAAAATGATGATGATGATGATAATCCATCGATGACTGTTCTATCTGCAATGGGCACACTGATTAATGTGAAAGATACAGATTTTGTTCTACCAACGGATAATATCGATCGATTGAATATTCAAGGACGAAAGAAATTTCCTGGTCATTTAAGTTGGTTGTTAATGAGAGCTCTAAAAGAATTGCAAGCACATCATGAACTTCGACGAACAAAAACCGATGGAATCTTTGTGAGTAAACATGAATTACACTCGGACTCGAGTTCGTCGAATATCATGTCAATTCGAAAGATTTACATAACTCCATCGACGATTCTCTACGAAGGACCGTATAACGAAGAAAAATGTCTCGTTACTCGACAGTTCAGTCAAGTCAATGATGGATTCCTACGTGTTTGTTTTCGTGATGAAAGTTAGTTATACTATTTTCGATTACGAAATCGTATTTTAATTTGTTTCTAATTTAGATTATAAAAAACTGCAAAGTATCAGTGTTGATATGAGCAAATTATACGAACGGATCAAATCGATTTTAGCCGATGGCATCGAAATCTGCGATCGATATTACGATTTTCTTGCTTTTTCAAATTCACAAATTCGTGAACATTGCTGTTGGATGTTTTCACCGATGAAAACGATTTCTGCAGAAAGTATTCGTCGATCGATGGGCACTTTCACAAACATTCATCCGGTAGCAAAAATGGCTGCTCGTGTAAATCGATTCAAATCTAGAAATTAAGCTCATGAAATCTTGTTTTTTTTCTCATATACAGTTAGGTCAATCATTTTCAACAACAAAAAAAGGAACTATTTTAGAAAAACATCAACATAAACAAATACCCGATGAAAAATCGAATGAATTATGTTTAACCGATGGTATCGGTATAATTTCACCGTGGTTGGCGAAGAAATTATCCGGTGATGATGATGAATATCCTTGTGCTTTTCAAATTCGATTCGGTGGTTACAAAGGAATGCTTTGTTTGGATGTAGCGAAACGAATAACTGAGCCTAATGTTGGTTTATACCTTCGTCCATCGATGAACAAATTCACGAGTGAAAATCTAGCGATTGATGTTGTTCGATCTTCGGACGTGTCAACGATTGGCTTTCTCAATCGACAGATTGTTCTTTTACTTTCAACACTCGGTATTGACGATGAAGTTTTTCTTTCGATGCAAGATCAAATGCTCGAACATTTGAAAACACTCCCGACAAATCCTGAGAAAGCTCGAGAATTCCTTAGGAAATTAGGCGTCAATGCTGGCAATGGTTATCATGCATTTCTAATTGAATATTTAAAACGATTTCGTCATCAAATCGATCCATTTGTGAGAAAACTTCTCATTGCTTTTCAAGGATTTTTACTCAAAGAAATCCGAGTTCGAGCACGAGTGTTCGTGCCCAATACTTGGAATATTTTAGGTGTCATCGACGAAACAAAAACACTTAAATACGGACAAGTTTTCGTTCAAATCGAAGAACGAAACGAACTCGGTAGTATAAACACAAAAATCATTACTGGACCCGTTATTGTTACTCGTACGCCTTGTTTTCATCCTGGTAAATGATTTACGTTTTTTTTTGTTTTGTTTTCTGAATTCAAAATTGAATTTTCAGGTGACATCCGTCGGCTAGAAGCTGTTGATATTCCTGCGTTACATCAATTAAAAAATGTGATTGTTTTTCCACTCGATCCAACGGGCTCTCATCCAACGGAAATGTCGGGTGGTGATCTCGATGGAGATCTATTTTGGATATCGAGCGAAGAAAAACTTCTATTCAAAGAAAATGAACAACCATTTGATTATCATGATCAAGCCAATGAAAATGCCAAACAGAATCAAAAGAATGTCAAAACTGAATATACTATCAATGATGTAACGACATTTTTCGTTGAATATATCGAATCAGACAAGTCAGAACAAAATCAACTATATGATATTTAGTGTGAGAAATCATTATTTTTTAGTCTTGGTATGATTGCCGACAGTCATTTGGCGTTTGCTGATCAAATTTCCTTTGGAGCTCGAGGAGCTCAGTGTTTAAAATTAGCTCGAATGCATAGGCTAGTTCAATTTTCTGTTTATGAGAAAAATAATCGATATCTTCTCTTCGAAATTTAGTACGGCTGTTGATTTTGCTAAGACGGGAGTTCGTGCTGAACGTATCACTGGTGATCTTCGTCTAACAAAATTGCCTCATTTCATGGAAAACACTTGGAAACCTAATTATCATTCTCAAACTATTCTCGGCAAACTCTACGATTCAGTTGTCGAATTTGAAAGAAATCTAAATCAACAAGAACAATTCAATTCGACTAATGAAATCGATTTAATTCCCTATGAAAAACTGATGATCAACGGTTCTCAAGATTATCTCGCGTCAGTTCAATCGACTAAATTCGAATATGATCTCGAATTTCGTCGAATAATGAGACAATATGGTATTCGAAATGAAGCTGAACTTGTATCAGGATACATTCTTCAATTTACTTCGAAACAATACGTCAAACAAAGAAAATTATACGATCTCAAAAATGAAATCAGTCATTCGGTTAAAATTCTGCAAAACAAATATTTACACATCTTTTACAAAGATATTTACGAGGATTTGGCCAAGAAAAACGAAGAAATTCGTTCTTGGTCAGAGACTTCGAAGGATTTGTCATGGAAAAAACAACTTAATTGGTTTGAATTTCATACGAAGACAGATTTCAGTATTGACAATGAATTGGCAAAGAAAGCATCAGCTTGGTTTACCGTAACTTATAATCCAGAACAAAAGAAACACTCGGTTGAAACACAACCGTTATTCAGTTTCGCTTGGATTGTCTATCCGATTTTAATGAAAATCTTCGATGAAACTCAACTTTAGATTCTTTTTTTTTACTGTGTGCGTTCTTTTAACTGAAGATAAAACTGATAAGAGATAAAAACCAAAGAACAAAACTATAAGAAATACAAAAAAAGATATTTTCATTTCATTAGTTAGTTCGAAATGTACTTCGAGTTGTTAGCAAATGAATTAATTCTTGATTTATTCGAATATCTCGATGGAACGAATTTATTATATTGTTTTTCCGGTTTAAATTCTCGATTGAATCACTTACTTCTTTTTCATTTTCGTTCGTATCATTTCGATTTTCGTTCGATATCAAGACGCAAATTCGAAACCATCTGTAGATATTCCATTCCATTGATATTCGATCGTATTCAATCGCTAAGTCTTTCGAACGACGATGAAACACCTCATTTACCTGATTTCTTTTTTTCGTTTGGTTTAACATTTAATCAATTTACTTATTTAAAATCTCTTTCATTTTATTCAATTGAATCATGTGAACAATTAAATTATTTCATTACTCAATGTCATCAACTTTCCTATTTAGTTCATCTACAAATCATTGAAAGTAATTTAAATAACGACAAGAAAGAATTACATCGATTGATGAACAATATTTGGAGTTTATCGAAACTTGAATATTTAAATCTCGATGAGAATACATTCGATAAACTACGTTTGAAGAAAATCAATGTCATTTCGAATTCACTTCGAAAGATTTCAATGGAAAATGTACGTTGTAGTTTAGACGAGTTCAAACATTTAATTAAACAAACGCCGAATATTGAAAGTATTCATTTATCAATTGAATTTAATTTTCAAGATGAACATATTCGGATTTTAAAATCGAAAATCAAACATTTAAAATTAACATTCGAAAGTTCGTATCCAGTGTTAATCAAACTCTTTCGAATGATGCCAAATTTACTTTCATTGAAAATCAAAACATCCGATCTCTATTTTAAAGGTGCTCAATGGGAGAAAATTCTCGATAAATATTTAATTTATTTGAAAATCTTCCAATTTCGAATGTATTTTCAATTTCCATTAAAGAAACGTTTGGATGAAGAATTCGATGAACTATTAACAAGTTATAAAACTCCATTTTGGATTGTTAAACATCAATTGTATGTTGCTTGTGATTGTATTCCATTTCATGAATCATTTCATGGAATTATCTATACACTTCCGTATAATTTCGATCAATTTATTCGTTATAATACGATTAAATCTGCATCAACATATCCAAATCCGATGTTCAATTGGACATTTGATAAAGTTCGACATGTTCAATATTTAAATCCAACCAATGATTCGAATATTTTGCCAATTGAATTTCGAAAAATTCGCCATTTAAAAGTCGGCATTCCATTTGATGGTTATTTTCTTTCGTTAATTCCTTCATTAGAAAATCTATATTCGGTTGAAGTCATTCTCGGTGATAATTTTCCGTATGAACAATTACAAAAATTACTTGAACTTGCACCGAATGTTTATTCGTTGAAGATTTTATGTTCATTAGATTTTAAAATCTGTTTAAATCGTTTGAAAAGTTCGTCGATTCGTCGATTAAATTTCATTCCGAAATGTTCATCAACCAAAGGATTTTTTAATAACGACGAATGTTCGAGATTAGCTTATTCTCAACTTGCACAACAATGTCAAGTTCTTTCGATTCGACTTGAAAATCGAACGAATATTCTTGATCTTCTTCGAACAATGATTCATCTTCGTTCATTGAACATTCAATGTTTCGACGATCCAATGCTTCAACAAAATTCATCGATCGCTGACGATCAGTTTCTTCAATGGTTAGCATCAGTTCTGCCACCGACTTATTTAATTAGTCGAGATAAACATCAATATCAATTATCAACTGTTAAAATCTGGATCGATGAACAACAACGGCTGACAAATTAAAAACTGAATCAAATGACTTTTATAATTTGCTTTGATGATGAAATATTGAGAGTTTAAAAAGTAGAGATAGACAAGTTTTTCAGTAAAATTTTTATTTGAATAATTTGTGTGTAGATATGTTGACATTGAGTTTTAAATCTTTCGTTAGAAATTGTTATAGTATAATAATTTTGGCTCAAATTTCTGCAAAACTCTGTATAACGTTGAGCGAGAAATTATACCGCTTTCGAATTTGTTTTTTGATTTTCACATAGAATTTGACAATAAGTTTTGCTAGTGCTTCTCTCTTTCTTTCTGAGACATTTTTTTCTATATTTTCAACCTCTTTCATGGTTTTGAATGAGAAAATATTATTGTATACTAGTGACACGCATTCGTCTCATTTACTTACGCATCGCACGTTACTCGTTTCTTTTCCTTTAACACCTTTGTTTTTTTCCTTGAGTAAATAAAAAAAAAGCCACATGAGTTTAAAACCTTGTATCAATGAAATTTGGCGAACAAACACCGATTATAATTATCCTGAACAAGCAATTAATCAAGCTGAATCATTGAAATCTTTATCGAGCGATTTATATACCGATAATATTCGGTTTATTTACGAATTGATTCAAAATGCAGATGATGCTCAAGCGACAACTATTTTGTTGACAATTCTCAATCGACAATATCTTGTTGTCGGTCACAATGGTAAACCGTTTGATAGAAAAGATTTCGAAGGTCTTTGTGGAATTAATCATGGAACGAAAAAGAAAGATTTAACGAAAACAGGTTACAAAGGTTTAGGATTTAAATCGGTTTTCGGTAAATCGAATTATGTTCTGATTTGTTCGAAAAACGAATTCGTTCGATTTGATTCTTCATTTCGAATTCCTTGGAATGATAAATGGGGAACAAAAGATCAACAAACATGGGAGAAACGAAATGATCGTCAATTTATTTATCCATGGCAAATAACGCCAATTTGGACAGACGAATCTGAAATTGATGCTGATGTTCGAAGTTTTCTATCGAATAGAAAAGACAAAATTCAAGTTGCTTATGTTATTCGTTTTGGTAACATCGATGATATCGACTCAGCTCTAGTACAATTAAAACAACAACCACATATGTTCTTATTTCTTCGACATATCAAACAAGTTCATTTCTTGATGAAAAATCTCGACAAGATTTCAATTGATTTCAATGAAAATCTGAAAAAAATCTCGATTAATAAACGAATCTATTCACAATGGATTATCAAACGTTTCGAATTCGATATTCCGGAAACAGAACAGAAGAAATTAGCTGAAGATATGAAAGCTCCGGAAAAGTTACGTTCTATTCGAAAAACTGAACTATTTTTTGCAGCAAAATTCAACGAACAAATCGAACAACTCGACGAACAAGATTCAATTCTATTTTCTTATTTACCAACGAAAATCTTCGAGTATAAATTTCCATTTTTAATCAACGCTAATTTTCTCACCAACGTCAATCGAGAACAAATTCATACGGATTCCATTTGGAATCAATGGTTATTCGAAAAGATACCTTCACAACTATTTCAATGGATCAAAGATTTACTTCGAAATCAACAATTTCAATCACAAGCTTATCGTTTAATTCCAAAGAAATTAAATTTACTAAATAATCTTCTTGCCAATCGTTTTAATCAATCGATTGAAACCATAATTCACAATTTCCAATTTATTCTCAATCGAAGAAAACAATTTCTTCGAATTGATCAAGCAGTTCTCGATCAAACTTCGATGTCGAAACATTCGTCTTTTATTAATCTTAATGCAATGAGAGAATTCATTGAGAATATATATTCACGTGAATTTCATGAAGATCCATTTATTGATTATGATCAAAATTTAGAAGCAATCGGTGTGAAAACATTTACTTGGAACGAATGTATTCGAATGTTTCGATCAGATCTATTTAATCGAATGCATTCGATCGACGACAATAAACAAATGATTAAATACTTTTGTGAACTTGAGGGTGAAGGTGATGAAATCGATATTCAACAAATACCATTTCTTTTCAATCAAAAACATCGTTTACAAGCAATGCAAGATATTTATTTTCCTCAAGAAACATTCGACGAAAATCCAACGGAACTTGCCGATGGATCATTCGTTCATCCTGAAATTTGCTCGTGGTTAAATAATAAATCGCAAAAAACGATTAAACTCTGGTTGCAACAGTCAGGCGTTCTCGAACGAACTGATTTAACTTATTTATTTAAAACAATCATTCCGAATGCCGCTCATTTTACGACGAAGGAAAATGCAATTCCAACGATAAGAATGTTATTCAAACTCTTTCAAGCAAATACAATCACAAAAGCGGATCTTGACAAATTAAGAAAATTGAAATTGTTAACAACAAAACAAAATCTCCTCTCAGCTGATCGATGTTTCTTTTCGGATAAATATAAACCGAGATTAGCATTCGAAGGATTTCTCAACGATAAACAAGATCAATTCCTATCGTTTGACTATGTCAACGAAAATGTTGATCCAACTGAATGGCGACAGTTTTTTCTCGCATTTGGCGTTCAGGAAGAATTACATCCGACTGTATTTCAACAACGATTGACTTGTCATCAAGCTGTACAATACGGTTTTCGTGAACAATTTCTTATTGCTAAATCACCCGATACAAAACATCGAGTCGATGCTTTTGCTGGTCTCGTCATCATCCCTTTCATCGAACATACAGAAAATAATTACGAGTTCGGCAAAGTTTTTTGGTCCTATGCTATTAAACATATTCAACCGGAGATATTACAGGCTAATGTCAGAGCCTATTGGGGTCATCCGGACAAATTAGGTGCGACGAAAGGAAGTCCGTTAGAAGATGGCGATTATATCAAATGGTTTGTTAGTCAAACTAAATCGATTCCAACTACAATTGACAAAATCTGTGAATCGACAAAGAATATTTTTGTTGACAATAAACTATTGAAGGATCTTTGCGGGAAATATATGTATTTTCCAGCGATTTCATTGGGAACACAAGAGAATTCAGTTTGGAATCAAATATTCAATTTGAAAACGAAATTATCAATGAATGATTATTTCGATTTAATCGAGAAAATTCACCGAGATGGGGATTGTCTCAAAGAAAATCTCGATCGAATACAAAATATTTATTCATCAATGTTAAAAGAAATCGCCTCTTGGTCAATTGATGAAAAGAAACAAGCGAAAATTCGAGTTAAATCATTGTATCTTCTCACTGAAAATCAACAATGGAAATTAGCCGATGATTTGTATTTTTACACTGAAGGAACAAATCATTGTCTCAATGAAGCCATTCCTTGTTTGAAATTGAATTATACCAATCGAAATCATCAACAATTGAAATTGTTTCTGGACTTGATGAATATCAAACGAATTGGATTCAATGATTTGCAATTAGCTGATAAACAGTCGGCTCCAGCTCACTCTTTTCGAAGAAAATTAATTGAGATTTTACCTTTTTTAAAGAAATGGATGAAACATTTATCTGTTTCGTTGGAAATCATCGGATCCGTTGATAAAATCTTTCAACAAGACATTAACTTTATCGAATCAAATTCATTGGACTTATTCTATCAAAACAAACTCGTACAAACAACAAATGTCTACTATGACCATAAAGATAAACTGCTGTATGTCACACGTCCTTGGAACAGTGAAACAGTATTCATTAATCTGCCCAATAAACTTTGTCAATTGATTAATATTCTAAATTTTGAAGATAAACTAAGATTTTTATTAAAAGGAACAATCGAAGAAATTAAAAAACATTTTCAAACCAACTCAATTCAAATACCAACAAATCAAGATATTGTTATTCTACAACCATTATCTAAAGTAAATCGATCAGACGGAAACAAGTCGATTCCTGTCAATACAAATTTTCAAATCAATCCAATCGTTGCTGCTCCTCCTCCTCCTCCTCAACCGCAAATAGTCATCCCAATGCTACCGATGCAAAGATTTCCACTTTTCAGACCACCTTTACCAATACCAACAGTACCGCGACCATCATCCGAAGAAATTATTCACATGGAATTGATTGATCTATCATCAATAACAAGTTCAAATTCAATACTCTTTCAAAATTTATCTGATATTACGAATGAATCGAATATAAATACTGGTCGAATTGGAGAAAAAATGGTTTATGATTATCTACTAAATAAATATTCTCAATCTTCGACATCTTTTGCTCTTAAATGGTTAAATGAACAACGAGAGAGTTATTTACCTTACGATATCATCATGACTTTAGATGGAAAAAAACAATATATTGAAGTTAAATCCACTCAAACACGAAATCAACATCTATTTCCTCTGTCGATCAATGAAATCGAATTTATTCTACGAGAACGAGAGAATTATTTTATCTATCGAGTTTATATCAACGAGAAAGAATTCATTATTCTCGATAATATTCCATGGCGTTTGAGACAAAAAGAACAATTATCCTGTTTTTTGAGTATTATGCCTCAAAATCAGACAGTTATTAATTAGTTGTGTGATCGAATTTGTCTATAGAAAAAAGCTGCGTGTTCCTGAAATCGTTGTGCTTGATGTTGATTTCCCACCCGGTGATGAATCAATGCGATTAATTCACAAAGTTTGCTCAATCGAGAATATTTCGATGGTCTTCGTCGATGAAGATATTCGAGTAGATTTTGAAAATAATTTAAACATCGATGAAAATCTTGTCTTTCGAAATAAATATTCGCAATCATCATGTAAATATCTTCGTGTTTGAAATTCAAATTTCGTTTTCTATCTAATAAATTCTGTAGATAATACAACGATTGATCGAGATGACGTCGTTTGTAATGAAAATTCGGATCGTATTCGTCTTTCTTTTGATGTAACAAATCTTTTTTCAAATAAATTTGTCCAATTTTCATGTAAACTGGAAAACTATGTTTAGTTCTTTGATAATCAAGACAACGATAGTAATAAATCAGTGATTGATCATAATCACCTTTCTCAAAGTAAATCTGTGCGATCATTTGATAGAGAGATAGTAGATTTGAATCGCCTTTTGTCATTTGTTTAACTAATTTCAAACAATAAGTCAATGCTTGATCGTAATTTTGTTTTTGATAGAACATTTTTGCTAAGATTTGATAGGCATTTGTTTTCGAAAGTTCGTTGTTTTCTTGTTTTTCGAATTGTTGAAGATTATTTTCGGAATGAAATAGAAATAATTCTAAATGTCGTTTTTCGAATTGAATATTTTCGATATCGATCAACGAATTGGCTTTCGTTTTTTGATAATAGAAAAACGATGCATCGAAATTCGTATTTGTCTTATAGATTTTTCCAACCGTAAGAAAAATCTGTTTGATCATTTCGTCATTCATTGGTTTCTGTTGTAAATAACAATCGAGCAAACGATTGTAATAGACTAAAGCTTGATCAAGTGTATTTTTCTTCATATAAACATCGGCAATTGCTTTATAAAGATCTGTCAGTGAAAAATCTACGTACAATTTATTCTTGAGTTCATTATCAAGTGCTTGATGATAGAATTTAAGGGCTTCATCGAAATTATTGACTTCAACAAGCAAATCACCGATTCGTTGGAAGGAAATTGTTAAAGATAAATCACCGAGTTGTTTACGTTCTAATTCACTTTGAAGAACTTTATCGAAATAAGTAAATGCTTCGTCGTAGTTTTTCTTTTTCGTATTAACTAAACCAATGCTCAGATAGGTTTTAGTTACGCCTGGATGAAACCACGAGAGTGTTAACAATTGATTTTCAAGTGCTTTATGATAATTGACAAGTGCTTCATCATATTCTTGTTTACTATCATAGAAATCACCGTATTTCGTGTAAAGTTCAGCAAAATCCGGATGACTTGCGGGCAGAGACTTCAACTGAATTTCAAGTGCTTTGTTCATGAATTCGAGCGCTTTGTTTTCGTCGTTATTTTTAACAGCTTGATCACTCAATGCTACATAAGTATAACTTAAATCAGGATGTTCAGGCGACAGTGCAGCCATTTGTAAACTTTTAGCTTCGCTGAAGAACTCATCGGCTCGAGTCATTTGATTTAAAGCAGTGAAAATCGCACCTTTTTGAAGATAAATATTCGCAATATGTGCATCACTAACATCTCCTCGATTTTCCAAGGCTCTATCGTAATAATCCAGAGCAATTGAATAATTTCGTAGACAGAAGAAGATCTTTCCTAGTCCCGAATAAATACTAAAAAAATCCTTGTTTTTCTGTTGTAAAGCTTTGTCATAATATTCAAATGATGAAGTATAATTTTTTTGATCCGTTGAAATCAAAGCTAAATCGGAATAACATTTCGAAACAAGAATATGATCAGCGTTGTTGGCTAATTCTGTCAAAGTTTTGTCGATATTCTCAATAGCTGATGTATAATCTTGTAATTTGATCTTAACTTGAGCTAATCCATAATAACAATAGGCGAATTCAACGGGTGTTTCAGCTAGTTGAAGTCGAAGAATCTTTTGATAATGTTCTTCAGCTGCATCGAATTTTTGCAATTCCATGAAATAACTTCCTAATGCAACGAATGGACTTTGTCCTTTGATATCTTTCGTTAGACTTTCTTGAAATTGAACATAATCAAGATCATCGTACGCGCATAATTTCAAAAACAACATCCAAAGTTTCTTTTTTTCATCATAAAAAATCTCCTCAATACGAAAAACAGAACCGAACATAAATAAAATTTCTTCTTCTTCAGCAAATGCGCTCAAATGTCGAATATCTGCATATGGTTTTGTCATTGAATACAAATCCACTTCGATCTGAAGTAGAATCGATGCTAATTGATCGTTCGGTGGCGGTCGACTCGTAGCAAATTCGAAAGCTTTAAGATAATTCGTACTTGTCGATAGAAATGAATTTGTCGCCAGTAATTGACCTTTGGTCGATACCAATCGATTGATTTCATCTTTGCTAATAAATTGACCTCGATAAACTTGAATTTTATCGGATGTTTGCTGTCGAATAAATGATTGATATTCCTTTGCTAATTGTTTGTTTAAATCTTGAATAAATTTATCAAACGGAATGATATCATCGATGTCTTGTGTTCGCAAAGCTTTGTTTAAGATTTTATAGATACATGTTTCTCTTGTATACCAATGAACGGCTTTGCTCGATCGATATTTTGTATCGAATTCGTGCATCGTTTTCAAATCTCGTTCGTCGATCGGTTGAAAATATTCGGCAAGTGTGGCCGGTTTCGTTCTAAACGGATTTCGTTCGTCCAAAACTCGATTGAGAAGAATTTGATAGAGAACAAATTCGGCGTTCAAACCTTTGTGTAAACTTTGATTGTCTTGCGACGAAAAAACATTCGCACCCATCGTATCGATTCGATCATTTTTCTCATTGGGATCATATCGTCGTTCTCGTTGATTTGCCATTTTAAAATTGAGATTATATTTTGTACTTACCTTCGACCGCGTATGTCGCACGAATAGATATTTATAGGGTGAATATATGTTGGTACATTGTCTATCGGTTGATACGGTATAATGGTTTTTAGTTAGTTTTATTCTTTTTTCGTGCGAAAAAAAAATGAGACAAATCGAAAAAAAAAAAGAAGAGAAAAAGAACATCTTTGTTTTTATTTGATTATTGACGAAATTGTAATGCTCGTTCTTTTTCTTGACGAATGTTCGAGATAATTTCTCGAATATGTTGGCTATTGGAATTAGTTGTTTGTTGTAAAATATCTTCGAAATAATTCAAAGTTAAATCTAAATGACGTTTTTCAAAGTAAATATTTTCAATATCTTTCGACGAATGAACTTCTAATTTATGATAGAATAAAAATGTTGGATCGACATTTGTCTTTTTCGAATAAATATCGCCGATTAACGAATAAGTTTGTTTGATCGATTCGTTGTTTTTCGATTGTTGACGTAAATAACAATCGAGCAAACGATTTGAATATAAAAGTGCTTGATCAAGAACATTCTTTCGATGAAAAATATCGGCAATGACTTGATAAAGCGATACCAATGAAGAATCATCATAAGATTTACTGTTGAGTTCGTTATTCAATGCTTGTAAATAGAAGTGGAGAGCTTGATCGAGATTAGTCAATTCGAAATGAAGATCAGCCATTCGTTTGAATGCAGCGGTTAGTGATGAATCGCCCGGTTTCTTTCGTTCTAATTCATTTTGAAGAACTTTGTCGAAACAAGACAATGTTTGCGGATAATTTATAAGTTTCTTATGAACTAAACCCATGATTAGATAAGTTTGAGAAACCGATGGATGTGATGATGAAAGTGTTTTCAATTGATTGTCTAAAGCTTTTTGATAATAAACTAATGCTCGAGCAAAATCTCGTTGTTTCTCATAGAAATGTCCGTATTTTGTATAGACTTCAGCAAAATCTGAGTGCGTATCCGGTAGAGAATGCGATTGAATTTGATATGCTCTATCTAAATAATGTAAAGCCCTTCGATTATCATTCATTTGCAAAGCCATATCGCTCCATGCGAGATAAGTATAACTCAAATCCGGATGATCAGGCGAAAGAGTTTTTAATTGAAGTTTTTCTGCTCGTTCGAACATTTGTGCAGCTTGATTTTTTCGATTTAATTTCGCCAAAATATTTCCCATTTGAATAAAAACATTGGCAATGGCTGAATCGCCCGCCGAACCTCGATGTTGTAGAGCTAAATTGAGATAATCTAACGCAAGTACATTATTTCCTAATCGAGAATGAACATTGGCAAGATCGGAATATGTTTGAATTGTGTTATTGTTTTTCGTTTCAAGGGCTTTTTCATAGAATTGAAGAGCCATTGGGTAATCTTCTTGTTCGGCATAGATCGAAGCTAGATTATTGTAACATTGTGAAATCAATGGATGATCATGTTGATGTGAAGGATCTTTCAAAATGTAACTCAACACTTTCTCGATACTTTCGATAGCTAATTGAAAATTTTGTTTTTTCATGTAAATCTGCGCTAATCCATGATGACAATATGCGCGTTCAAGGTCGTTCTTAGCTAAATTTTGTTGTAAAATCCTTTGAAAATGTCGTTCAGCTTCGTCGTATTT
>Ga0097677_1001366_pt1 | contig 15274 bp, 10 predicted proteins | sample ThiBiot_500_biof_FD_72842 | JGI IMG/M metagenome (GOLD analysis project Ga0097677, IMG submission 72842) | Wastewater bioreactor microbial communities from Cape Town, South Africa - Thiocy_expt_500_biof - 1398105537950 (version 2) (version 2) ...
AAAAAAAAACGAGATAAGAGAACAAAGAGAACTGATGAAATGCGAAAAACGAAGAGAGAGAGATTTCTTTCGGTATTACACCGAAAATTTGAAAAACTAGGCCATTAATGACGTTTTTAATCCCTGATACATCGAATGTAGATCAATTTAAGTTTTCTGATGTTCTTTTAGATTGTTTTTCATTTCAGACGCAAAAATTCGAGAAAAAAGTGTCAGTTTCATCGTAGTTTTATGTTTATTTTCAATTTAATCATGAAGACGTAGTTCGACCTTCGAGAAAGAAATTCATGTAAATAGAAGATAAAAAGAATAAAATGAAAATACATAAAAAGTTACCCCTTGAAAAATTGTTTCATATTTTGCGACGAAGATGATATGATGTGATGTGATGCTCATGATAGGTATCAAAATGATTCACATGTTTATTATGCAATTAAATTTTTTTGATCGATCAATGATGGAAAAGCAATATTTTATTTTAATTTTTTGATTTTTTCTAGAATCTGACTGAAATTCGATAAAATCAATAATAGATGTCACTCAAATGCAGAATCATTCGATAGATTGAACGATTCTGTTTTCATATTAGATCAGTTAATTTCATTTTGACATTTTGCTTTGCTCTTGAAAGAGAGGGAGAGTAGTGTTTAAAAAAGCCTCTAATTGATAAAAGTATTTTCGTTTCAAGATATCTTATCTAAGAAAGAAACTTAAACGGTAAACAACAACTATAGAAAGTCCAAATTCTTTTATTCAATTTTTTTTTGGTGTTTGAAATATGTAGTTTGTTTTTTTATTAACATTATCAAAGAGAGAAAAAGATAACTAGTTTAACTCTTATGCCTCTTTTTTTTCTTACTCTATTCGTTATCTTTAGATGTGTGGGTGTTATTTTACATAAATAATCGATTGATTTTCAATTTATGAAAAAAAAAACAACAAATGTTAACCTGATTATTTTTTTCCGTTTTCATTTTGTTTTTAATTTACAATATATCGTAGGAGTTTAACCATGTATCTACAAAACAGATGGTTTCAGTGGGAGGAGAAAAAAATCAATAATCATATCTATTTTTAACAGATTAAAAGTCATGACAGTTGTGTGTACAAAAAGAGAGTGAGAGAAAAAAAACGACCTAATTAATATCGAATTGTTCTTGTTTTTTTTCTCGTTTATATGAATTTGTAAAAATAACTCAATGATGAGAGTAGGACTACATCTGTTAGACGAAATACGATCGATATTCCTCTACTAACGCCAACGAAACGATTTCGTCGAGTACAATATGTTCCATTGCAGCAGCCAACTGTATTCGATGGCGTACAAACAAAACCAAATTGACTAATACAAGCATTTGTACATTGTTCAGCATTGACACAATTTGCTGTTGAATAATAAATATGTGGACCACATTGACAACGACACGTTGGAATATAACCTGTACATTCATTACCACAACAACCTTGAGTATTAGCAACATTGCATTGAGCAATCGATTGTAAACATGTTTGAACACATTGTTCAGGTGAACCGCAGGTTGTAGCTAAGGTTGTATACTGATTGGAGCCACACATGCATGAGCATGTTGGAAAGGAATTTAAACAATCGACGCCGCAACAAGCTTGAGTATTTTCTTGTGTACAAGCACTGTACGAACTGAGACAAGTTTCTAGACATGTTCGTCCACTTTGACATGGAACTGATGTTGTCATTGTAAAATCTGGACCACAATTGCATTTACATGTCGGGACATAATTTGAACATGAAGCACCACAACAACCCTGTGTTTGTTCAGCTGTACAATCGCCATACGTCTGAAATATACGTAAAATTGAATATAAGAAAAAAGAAACTAATTGTATAATCGTACCGTCATGCAAATGCTGACACATCCTTCTGCACTCGAACATTTCGGTGCTGCATAAAATGTATTTCCTTGACATTGACAAGCACACGAATCAGTAACAGCTTGCGCATAAGTCTGACAATCTTGTCCACAACAAGCTTGAGTTGTTGTCGGTTGACATGCTTGCGGAAAATTTGCTAGACATCGTGTTAAACATGATTGTGACGATGCACAAGTATCAATCGGATTGAGAAATTGTTGACCACCGCAATTACACGTACAATAACGAGTTTCAAGCGATTGAGTTTGAAAATATTGACATGATGTACCACAACAACCGTACGTATTCACGAGTGTACATCTGCCAGGATACATTTGTAAACAATATGCAACACATGTTTGAGCGTTTACACAGCTTGCTGGTGGCCCAAACGAAACATCACCACATGAACATTTACATGAACCTGATCCGCCAGTATTGAAATTTGTTTGATACAATGGAATATTCGGCATATTACCGCCATTATAATCAGGATTGAATGCATAATACGGATCAACGAGATTCGTACCTAATGATTGACGTTGATAGAATCGTTGTTTCGGATTAACAATTTGTTCACTTTCAACTAAAATAAAAACATAAAATAAAACGATCACTTGTAACCTAACCATCTCTTTACCTATTAAACAAGTGATCATAAATATCAATAATGTAACAATGATATCTGACACCATGATCATTTATCAACAATACAGCTACGAAGTATACCGTCCTTGTCTTAAGTCATACAACGAACACGATTATAGATTTCATCATTTCAATCATCAATTCTTGTACCGACAAGAGAGAAAGAGAGCAACGAAGCACAAATGTAGCCGTCTCGAGTTGTTCAATTTGAATAACTACGCTGTGTCAAAAGAGAACGCAAGAGAGAAAGAAAAAATGGACCTCGCCGCCCAGTAGACGTCATAAGGTAAAAAAATGTAACATTCAACATCGTATTGGTCACAACGGTGACACATAACAAGAAAAAAACGACCCTAGGAGCGGTCTACATCTTAACGATGACCGAAGTAAAAAGAAAGAAACAATTTTTTTTTCTCTATACGCCTATGTAAACATAATAGAGTTTGTCTGCTTTTTAAAATTGAACTTTATTTTCTAAGAGGAAAACGAGAATAGTTGTTATGTTTTTTGTTTTGACCATGTTAATAAAAATGTTTGATTAGCCGTATGATTCGTAATTGTTTTTGGAGAATAGATTTTTAATGTTGGTAATAAAAAATCAAGTTTATCATCGAGATAAAATCTTAATCGATCGATGAATTCCACCCATAGACTCGACATTGTTTTCATAAGTTTGTATTCAATCGGTGAATTTTTCCATAGAGTTAACAATTCTCGTAGACGATTGTTTAACAGATGAGTCAATATTTGAATGTCTGTTGATGAAAAATATGTTATTGATTCGAAGAACATAGGCGATAGTCGCATAAGAATATCGAATTGTTCTAATTGTTGTATTGAATTCGAGAGAAAATATTCTTTACTTTCCAAAATGAGATTATTCACGAATTTGTAGAAATTCAAATGAATAGTCTCGGTTAGATACGTTAGAATTGCACTAATCGAATGAGGATAATGTTGAAAATATTCGAACATAATTAAACTTTGATTGACATGTGAAATTGTCTCGTAAATCAATGTGTTTATAGTCAATGTACTTAATTGAGAAATATTCAAATGAAATAAATTTTGATGATGAGAAAGACAGGTTAAACTAGAAAATAGATTTGATTGAGAACTGAATAAATGAAGAAACTATCATTTTACTTGTTAAGATATTCTTCGAAATAATTTTCAGTTAGAAAAGCGTACTCGAAGAATTTGTCAAGCAAATTTCGTGTTGTTGAATTGAATCGTTCGAATGTTGATTGAAGATCATCGTCGAACTTGAGATGATCGATTAATTGCTCAGCAAATTGACCGTGTTCATCAATAAAATCGAGTTTGAATTGCGAGAGAAATTGTTTGATATCGCTGAAAAATTCTTCGATATGATGATTTTTCAAAAGATACGATTGAAAACGTTCGAGCCAAGTTGTTTCATTCGTAATTTGTATTGAAAACTAAAAAGATAAAGATGAATTTTTGATTTATTTTGTTTTTTTTACTTTCGGAAAATTTGTTTGACTGAAAAATGTGATCAAATTTGCCGATGAATTTGCGTGCAAATTTCGAAGTGAAATAGCTGCTAAGATCTGTTCATCCGATCTCGTTTGTACAATCAATTGATTCAATGATATATTCACTGCATATTCTCGAAAACGAAGTTTTAATATACTTGGATCGAATTGTCCGTAGAAATATTCGTTATTATCGACGACGAATGTCGATTGAAGGATGCCCGATTCTGGATAGGAGATCGGCAGAGATAGATTCCAATGAATGAATTCTTGAAGTTCAACAAAGAGTTTCAATTGTGAATTTGTTGTATTACCGTAGAAATGAAAGAGAGTTCGTTCGTTCGATGATTGATTCGATTTGTAACGAACGAGTAATTTTCGTTGCGGATAGCGATCGATTGTTAGACTTAGATTCGTTCGAGAATAATCATGAGACAGATTGAAGACGATATATTGTCGTGTGAAGAGATTTCGATCGATATTCAATTGAACAAGAATCGGTTTTGATGATCCGTACGAAGTACGAATATTGACGAGAAACATCATGTCATTTAATTGTGTATCGATATCGGTCGAAATTGATTTCGACATTTGATCGTTGGGATCAAGAATTTGAACATTTCCTCGAGCAATTTTTCGTTGTAAATCAATTTTTAAATTCCATTTAATAAACAATCGTTGGTATCGTTCAAAACCATAAACTAATTTCCAACGTTCAGTCATTGTTAACAAATCTTTATTATCGATATCATCGAGTCCAAATGCGAGATTACCTTCGAGAAAACATTGCTTATGTTTCGTTTGATAACCTATTCGAAATGTTCGACCACGAACAAAACTAAACGATGACATTTGCAGAGGTATAAATTCGAATATAAATCGAACAAAACGATTTTCATTTGTATCAAGATAATAGACGATTTCAATGTCATAGATCGGCGTTTGAATATTGAAATTCTTTCGACGAAATTCTCCGTATTTATAATAATGAATTGTTAGATTTTGGTTGGATGTTTTATGAAAAAATTCAAGATCTTTTCGTGATTCAGATGATAGATTCGAAAGAATCATACCGAATGTATCTGTTGTGAAGAGAATCGTATTACCATCGAAAAAGAAATATGTTTTTTGATGTTGAATCGAATGTAGAAAAGACAAATGATTGAAACTACCATTGAATTGAAATTCGAGATTGTCATTCGATAGATCGAAACGATTGTTTTCGATTTTAAGAATCCATGTTTGATTAATTTGTTGATTCAATTGAAAATTTAATTGATAACTCGTTGAATTTATCGATTGAGAAGAAAAGCTGAGATCAATGTTCGATGAATTATGAAAGAACTTCAATCCGATTAATGAATGTAAACCAGAATATTGAAAAAGTGAATGAAAACGAGATTTCAAGAAGATTTCTAATGCAAATTGAGAGTTATTCGTTGGTAGAAATTGAACATATCGTCCAGTTGCAATGTGAAATGTCGAATTGAATTGAAACATCGATGATAATAACCAATCATTTCTTGAAATATTCAAAAATGCTTGAAAATGATCGTATCGAAATGTTCCATTGATAAGCCAGAATGTTTTTCTATCGTTTGGATAGGCGAATATTCTATAATGATTATTTATCACTTGTAAATGTGTTGTTAGAGTTTGATTGAGATGAAAACGAATCTTTAAACGAATTATATCATCGGAATGTTCATCGAATGGTAAACGACGAAGAGTTAATTGTCGTTTTTGACGATTATAAATCGATGAATATTGAAAAGCTGTTGTATGAAAATGAAGAATATAATTTGTTCGCGTATCGATTTCGAATTTCTGTATGGGAAGAACAATTCGAGCATTATTCGTATAATTCCATGAAAAGTACGAACGTGTCGACCATTCGAATATCATCTTCATAAGACCATCATTAATTGTATAATAATCAATTTCTAATAAACGAGCTGTACTTTGAATGATTAAATATGGATTACATTCGAGAATATCACTGTGATTGACTCGTGTTCGTTGGAAAACAAATCCGATTTGTTGATGAAGTCGTTCAATAAGTATTTTAATTAATTTCGGTTGAAGAATCGTTTTCGATTTCATAGTTTCTGTATTTAAACTTAAACTATTTTCAGTTGAATTCCAGTCGCCTGTTATTCGATGTATTTCAAAATTTTTCTTCCATAAACCACCAATCGTTTGATTGAAATGATAGTAATTAAAATCTAAATCATATTTCGTACTGATTAACTTCAATTGAAAGATTAAATTCGATATTAATGTCGTATATGTATATTGATGATGTAAACGAATTAATTCTTGCTGTTGATCCGAAGTTAAATGAAAGTCAATCGTCCATTGACCATTCCAAAGATAATCATTTGTTAGATTGAGATTCCAATGGATTGGTTTCGATGAAAGTAGACTTAATTTCGAATTGAATGTCCAAAAACGAATCGATGCTAGATTGACATCGTAATCATAGTCGATGAGACGACGTTTATGAAGAATTTTCGCTTGAATTGAACCGGAAAAATGAAATAATTCTTTTTGAACAGAACGAATCCAAACAAATGACAGAAATTCACGTTTAAACAAAGGTATAAACGATGATAATTTCAAAGTATGATTTTTCAATGAAAAATCCAAAAGAAAATCATTCATAAATCGTGTAAAATATTTCGAAAAACGTATTTCAATGCGGATTAACGTTTGACTGTCACTGTAATAGTGTATCGGCAAGACACGAGTTTGATTTGTAAGTAAATTAATTTGTCGAATTAAGAAAACCGAATCCATTGGCGATGTAACAAGTTCATAGCGAAATTTTTGATTGACTATCAATGATATCATCCAATTTCGATCGATTTCAATGAGAAAAACTAAACGTTTATTGAAAATTGTTTGTTCGAATTGAAAGGAGATTTTAGCTGGAAGATTATTTCGAATGAATAGATGAAGACCGAATGATGTTTGCAAATGTGAGTTTCGTTCGATTTGAGTGAAATTTGCCCAATGAAATAGTTGAAGAAAAATTTTCGAATCTTTTTTGTAATGAAAATGAAATGGTTTCGAAACGAATAGATTCGGTAGATGAAACGATCCGTTTAAAAGTTGAACGATAGTTGAGTTTTGAAAATAATTTATGATTAAATTCGACGAGATTAAATGATACTCAAACATAGTTAAATTGAATTCATGATTGAGTTGCGAAAGAAATTGATTGGTAAACGTAAGATTTTGGATTGATCGGAGAAAATATTGATTATGAAGAGTTGAAGTTAAATTGAAAATGAGACTATTCGATAAGGAAATGAAATCAAAATGAATATGAGAAGTTTGTTTCGAATTTTCAAAGATCGGAAAATCTAGAGAACAGTTCGTGTAATTCGCTAATAATTTGCCATTTGTTTGATAGGAATAACCTGGAATAATCAATTGAATAAGAATATCATCGGATCGATTTAAATTTGAATGGATTTCAATTAATCTTTGATTTAAATACTCGATTTTCATATTTATCATTCGATTTTGAATGTCAAAATTTGCGAATAATCGATTCAATTGTATTTCAATTCGTTTCCAATTATTAATTGCACCTGTGAGATTCCAAACTGTCCAACCATTGACCATCAATTTCGATGAAATATTCATATAACTCAAATTGAAATAATATCCCTGTAAAAAAATAAAAGATCTCAATCGAATTTATTTTTTGATAAAACAAATATCTTCGTACGTTTATATTTTGATTGATTTCAACAAGTGAAGTATTGAGAAGAAAATTTTGATTGAAATATGTTTGATTAACTCGTGCTGTCCATTGAATTCGACTGTGATTGTTATGAATAAATGTTAGATTTAGTGATTTGTTGATTAGATCGTAATCAAAATAGAGAAAATATGTTTGTTTAAAAAAGAAAAATATTCGTTCGGCAAAGATTTTCATTTGCATGGCATTCCATTGATGAATTTGATTGAATTCAATAAGAAATTTTCCAGCAAGAAATTTCGATGCATTAATCGTGAGATTTCCATTGTAATCGAAACGAATATCTCCGATATGTTGAGGAAATATATTCTTGAGATGAATCGAGATATTTTTCATTGATTTCATTTGAAATAAACCTGAACCATTGGTGAGTTTTTGATTATTTTTTAGTAGATGAAAATTAAAATCTTTCGAATTATTCCATTGAATCGATAGACGATAATTGCTGGTTGGAGTAAGCAGCTCGAATGAAGACGATCGACGATGAAATTCATACGAACGAAAGATCTGTTCGTTTTGTTGAATATGAAATTGAAGAGAGGTTTTGGTTGATGTTAAATTATAGATTAATGACGGATCATCGGCGAGTAAACGAAGCTAAAAGAAAAAAGAATTGCAGAAGATAGATGAAAGTCAATTTCGTGTCTACGGATATCGATGATGGCCAAAGACGTTCGAAGATAAACGAGAGACAAAGTTTGGAATCGAAATGTGGAATTATATAGCAGAAATCTTTGTTTGAAGATGAATTTGTCGATGAAGATATTTGATGATTGACTAACGGCTGAAGAACTTGTCTGTAAAATGTTTTCGTAAGAAAATGTTATTTTAATACGCAAATCATTTTTACTCGAATTGAAGAAGAATATTTTCATTTTGATTGGCACGCCAAATATAAGATTTCGAATGAGGATTTTCTTCGATATGAATTCGAAAATTTGAATTTATACTCAATAGAATTTCGTAGCCAGTCATTAGACTGCCGAGACTATGTTCAACACGTAATTGAATTTTAGTCGATGATCTTAAATAGAAATAACAAAATTCGTTTCGAGAAAAACAAAAAACGTCAAATGAAACTACTTCGAAAAGAATTGCGTTCGAATTTTGATTTTCAACATGAAACCATCGAGTGTTGGTATTTGAAATATTCGTTGATATCGAATCCATTGAAACATTTGTTCAATTGACTTGAATTCTGCGAAGATTTTTCGATTGATCATGATCAAAATTTCAGAATTCTAAATAAAAAAACAAATCGACATTTCGTTTTTTGATGTTTCAAAATCGAACTGTATTTCGATAGAAATCAATTCGTAAATTTGACGTTAATCGAATGTGAACAATTTGCGGTATGATCGACAGTGAATCATCAGGAAAGATGACATTCATCTTGCCAAATGGAAATTCATATGAACCTGATTGAGCCAACCAAAGTGATGATTGTTTCGAAAGTGATTGAAGATAAAATCGAAATTGTTTCGATCGAATCGTTTGAATTAATCGAACGAGTTCGAGAGAATTGTAATATGACGCGAGTTTTTCGAATGCTAAGATTCGTATTTGTGCGAATTCATTTTCATCGTCGATCAACTGTCGAAGATCGTCAGTGAATCGATCGGTTTGTTCGATGATTTCAATAGCCATCGATCGATATAACCACGGATTCGTTTGATTTCGAATACAAGTCATTGTTAAATTATCATTCGAAAGAAAGACTAACATTCGAAATGTAATTAAATCAGTGATTTGACATGAATCGAGAAAATAGTTCTCGAAAATGTCTTTCGATGGATTATCGAGCAGATCGAAATGATAATTGACAAGTGTCGAATCGGAAAAGAAATGTTCGAGAATATATCGTGTTGATTGTGGACGAGGAATATGAATCAGAATTTCTTTGAGTAATTTCCTAAATAAATAAAATTAGGATTCAACAAAAAAAAACAGCAAAAGTAAAGAGTTTTCTACGTTCGACAAGTCGAATAATCAGTGAGATTTAAATCGATTTGGTGATTAGATAGAATGTCGATTAATTGATCACGAAGATTTTCATCCGAATTCGAACAGAAATCTTTCAATAAATTTTCGAAATTGATTTTCTTTCGATTGTAAACAAACTGTTGTTCGTTTGTATTCGAAATCTGTTCGATAAACTTCAATTGTCGATTGATTGTTACCAATCCAGCAGTTGTTGAATTACACCAATGACTTTCTAATCGATGGTTCGTTAGATTAATCACTAGTTCACAATCGATTTTTGTCGAAGGAATCAATTTATTGAGTAGAAAATTCTACACAAATAATAAAAGTTCACCTTTTTATCATCCTGTGAGAAGTTTATTTACAGCTAATATTGAACTTCCATGAAAATAACCGTGATGAGTTCGGTAAGTTTTTATTCGACGAAACGAATGTGAATTGAATTGATAATCAACAGATGAAACAATTTGTTTCACATCGATTTCATTGAATAACTGTTGAATCGACTTTTCCAATTCAACATTTTCATTTCTTACTCGAATAAATGTTCGATTACACGGTGAATTCGATTGATAATAAAACACATCGGTCGATACATTGATCGATGTTTGATTGACAATATTTCTTGGAATATATCGAAAATTTGCAAATGATTCATATTTATATTTTGATATCGAATAAACACCTGATTAACAAATAAAAAAAAACTGCAAGAAGAATATACAGACACTCACATGATTCTTCGATTTGTTCACTTCTACAGCACAAAATCCATATCAAACTTACATAGACAAGCACAATCATCATTTGCCTCGTATTCAAATATGCACATATTCACTTCACACACGTCGGAATGTCTTATCTTTCACTTCAACATCATGTTTATCGCAGAAAAAGAAACGAACCCAACTGTAGTAGTTTTTACACTTCTATACATTCAATTTTTATTATGTAAAAACAAAGACAAATACACTCACACACACACATACATAAAAGTATATGAATTTCATTACTAAATTTTATTTTCTTCGAAAGAAACGGCAATCGTTCAATTTCTAAACGCGAGAATTTCGCTTGTTAACACGTGTAAAACTTGTTTGTTGCGGAATTTTTTCGATTCGTAGACAATATGAACTAATCTTTTTCGTGCAACATTTACTTGCACAACTTTTCAATAGTAAAAATAATTCATGCCGAAAACGATGACCACAAAGCGAATAAAGAAAAAAATTCAAACAAAACGACATGAAATAAAAATGTCGTAGAACGCTTAGTGTTCGATCGGATGACTTGTCCAATATAAAGAAATAAAGTAAGACAGCATTGTATGGTGAATTAAATAGTAGAAATGTTGTCGAACAAATAACGAGCATTTTTGTCGTTCGTTGAGATAGACCTTGCCGATTTTGATAGGAATTCGATGCGCAAACGGGTGTTAATTCTTGTGAAATCGTTACATTCGATAGACGAGGATAAAAGAAACGACTCGAACGATGACCATTATCAGTCGTGTTTGGTGTAACAACGTCAGGAGGTGATTTCGATCCGTTTTTTAATGGAATATAAGTATTGGTTGGATTAGAATCATAAAGATGTTGACGTTCATGGTAAAGATCATTATTGCCTGATAGACGTGCATTAGTAGTTGATGATCGACGATTACGTACACGTTCGGATGTTGTTAAAGAACTTTCTAAATATAGATTGAAAGGAATATGATCGTTTTGTTATTCTATTTCATAAGAAAATATCAAATTCTTCGATGTTGTTTTGTTTTTAATTAGCAAAAAAGAAAAGAAAATCTTACCGAATATATTTTCGAAACGTTTCCGATTTCGTAATCTATAGACAATTGCACAATTACATAAAAGTATACAAATAAATGGGATAATAAATGTTAGACATGTATCAATAAGTAACAATGGAAATAATGCTGGATGATTTTCGTCTTCTCGGCATTGTCCCTTAACAAGTTTCGTAACAAAAAAACTGAATGTATAATAACCACAAGCAAGAAAACTTAAAACAAGAATATTAATTAATGATGCACGATTCGATATGATTGTATTTGCATGTAATGGAAAAATAACGGCAACAAAACGTTGCACGGTAAATGATAAAGTAAAACTAGCCGATAGGAACGAACAAATATGTGTTATATAAACTGTTGTTTGACAAAAAATTAATGATCGATGAAGACCAATGATTTGACCTGCTAAATGATCGACAATCGAAAGAAATATGATGGCTAAATAGAGAAAATCGACAACAGCTAATGCTGTTAATAACATTGATGAACGCCATTTACGCATCGATCGTCGATTGAGAACTATAATTGTGAAAGCATTTCCGATAAGACCGATTATCGCTAGTATCAATGTTATATATGTAGTTAATTGTTCGACAACCATTAATGATTCTGAAGGATTAATTGGCGAATTATCCGATAGAGTTGTTGTATTTAAAATTGACATTGTTGATAATGTCGTTGATTTAACTTTGAAAAATACAAGCGAATTTGTTCGATTGAGTTTTGCCATTTGAACTAATTAATAAATCATTCGATTCGGTCGTTGTTGTTTTTGGTCTTTATTATGCGTCGAGTTTTTATTTGTTTTCTAGAATAAAAAACTGATAATCTAAATGCAATATTATTATCAGAAGGAGAATATGTCATAAATCAAATTAATTAGCAGATGTAAACAAGAGAAAATAAGAAGACAACAAATCATTATCATTTCAAGAAAATGTCAATGATACAACAAGGTCTCGAAGACCAAAAGCAAAACTAATTTGATTAAAATATTTATTTATGTATACGAAAGTATCAGCAAAGCCAGAAAGAAAAAAAGAAAAAATGAGAGAACGTTTCAACGAAACTATGCATCAAATGTCTATGTGTTTGTATTTATATGTGCATCTATTTACTCTTTATTTTTCTTTCTTCTTCTATTGAAAAAAAAACGGTTGGATTATGAGTGTGAATGTTTTCTTTTTCCTTCGTTTTCGTTTACAGTCTATGAGTCGAAATGAAAGAAAGCATAGAACATCATGATGTTTTATGCAAAATAAAGAAGAGAATCTAGTACGCAGAAGGTGGTAAACAAATATTTCCATTCGTGATAGAAAAAAAAGAAAAAACAATACAATTTTTACTTCATAACCCTGAAAACAAGACGAATGTGTTGACGGTACCAGATTTATTATTCCTGTAAGTTTAGTGAGCGTTTTTGTTTTTTCGTCTTTTGTAATAAGAAACTTTCATTAAAAGAAGAAACTCGACGAGAAAAGAAAAAGAACTGACGACATAATCTAATATTAATAATGAATCTCTCATTTTCCAGTTTTTTTTTAGTTAATACGTTCAGTTTGCATGCTGATCAGGATAGAAGATAAGCAAAGACTCGAATATCATCGCACGTCAATTAAAAACTCATCAAAATTAACCTATTTTAACCAGAAAAAAAACGTCAAGTGCATATTTCCCGGTTACTTCTACTCAATGATTTTTCGATAAAAGGAATGCGATGTAACCTATCATCTGCAAAATCAAAGATCAAACCGATCGAATTACTCATACCGAGAAAGAAAAAACGGGGAAAATCTACTTATCAAACAAAATGAATGTTTATATGCACTCATGCATATACATATCGAAGAATGAAACCTTTCGGGTCGGTTTCATTGCGTAAGATGGATAGGAAAACGAAAGTACACGTATGATACGTCGAGAAAAATTGAAGGACGTCTATACATATTGATAAAACGTGATTTATTCTCCTCAATTACTAATAAGACACAAGAGAAGCATACGATCCTGTTTATTATCTTTATTATTCAATTCATATTCGTATTTTCGATGTTATCTAACCAAATGAGAATAGAATCTTTTGTTTTCTTCTATGCATGTTAAGATAAGTAATTGACTACTAATCATAAGAATCAAAAGTACTCATCGAAATGTTGATCTATGTAATTAAAGTCTTTACCGTTCGTTAATCTACGCAGTTATTTTCTCGGTAAAAATACGGTATAAATTATTAATGATAATTAATCGATAAATACCCATAAACAATTTAATTACTTTCTTTGGTGAACGATAATGCAAAAGAAGATTCAGTTCGAAGGATTTTCTTAAAGAAAAACATATAATCACATGAGAATTCTTCTAATGAACTCAAGTACATGATTCAATCTATTGATTAATAGAAATTTATAACAAAGAAAACAAAAATCAATTTCTGCTCATTCTCGTAGGAAATTATTACTTGCCGTTTTATAGTTTTATTTTTCATCGTAATTTTGTTTGTATAATCTCGTCAATAAATACATCTAAATTTAAACGCAAATAAATTTCTGTCTGAATAATTTGTAAAACGATTTGAAAATCGAGTATGTTTGTTATGCGTATAAGGAGTCGTTTTTGAAATTATTTCGAATAATTTATATTCATCTACGCATATAAACGAAAGAAGAAGAAAGGGCACAGTAGCAACTAGTACAAATCCTTGATAGAATAAATCGAATTAAGACGAAGTACTCGTTCTAATTTAGTACTATTAAGATTTTTTATGTTGAGAATATAATATTGACACTTACAGATATTATATTCTCAAGAAGAATGTAATTAGAAACAGTTATCAAGTTAGATGCATGAATATAAAATGATTTTTTCTTGAAATAGATGACTCCTTCTCTCTCTCTATCTGTCTCTCCTTTTAAGACCTAGATTAAGTCGAAGGATGTGATAAATGAGTAACATGCGATGAAATTCATCTTGTGATAATGAACACGATGAGTCGAGTATGTGAAATATTTCAAAGGAAGAAGATTTTCATAAGAAGAAGGAAAAGAAAAGCAACTGAATAAGTACTATCCAATGAAGTTTCTTTTTTTTCTAAACGGAAGTAAGAAAATAAGGATATCTTTGTGAAAAATCTGAGTTTTTATTTTGGAACAAAAATATATTAGTCACATCATTCATCTCAATATTACCTTTTTCAACTGACATCAAGCTCGTTACGAGTCATTGACGATCTCGTTTGGGCGAAGAATTACTTAACTGCAATAGAACTAATTCAAAAAATTGATGACGTCCCCAGGAAATTATTTCATCTTTCACACAGACACATATTTTGCGTAGGATATCGATGCCAAATCAAATTTATCTTTCTTTTTTTTGACCTCACTGCATAGCATGATTCCTGATCCACTAAAATCTTGAAAAACTTAATCGCTATAATGATGAAAGTGGATAATTAAAGACGACTGACAAGAAGAAAAAAAAAGATTTACCGGTGTATGTTTGTACGTTTATTTTTATTTTACTTTTCCAAGGAGAAAACAACACGAGAAATGTCAAAATAAATTGATGACAACTTCTCGAAGATTCGACAAAATGTGACTAATGCATTTACGTATATCAAACGTCGATCTTCACATTTTATTAGATATATAATCATTAGAAAAACGGGCGAGGTCTTCG
>Ga0097677_1001392_pt1 | contig 15077 bp, 18 predicted proteins | sample ThiBiot_500_biof_FD_72842 | JGI IMG/M metagenome (GOLD analysis project Ga0097677, IMG submission 72842) | Wastewater bioreactor microbial communities from Cape Town, South Africa - Thiocy_expt_500_biof - 1398105537950 (version 2) (version 2) ...
TCGACTTCGAATACATCCGATGTATTCAAAGTAACAATACCTGAATGCAATGGATCTGCAGGCATAAAACATTGCAAATCTTGATCCAGCATGCCATTGGCTTTGATACGTTGACAACGTTTAAAACAAATGCCAACTTGTTTATTATTAACGAGTATTAATTGATCTCGAACATCACTGTTCTCTAAAGTATTTCGAATCAATAGAGTAAATGATCGATAGACACGAGACATCACATCTTCGAGTTTCGATATTTCGATTTCAGTTAAACGAACTATTGTCTCCATGCAATGACATCCCCATGTATCGATTGTATATGTATCGATATCATACGGTTCAGTTTGTCTTGGATTGAGCAGATATTTAATCAGAGAAAATAGATCGACATTACGTGTTACATTTTTATATCGTTCAGCTTCGTGAAATTCATATAGAACGTTTTGATCATGATCAAGATCATGAATAACCACGGGATCATTGATGAAATGGTGATTTGCATTACTTGAATAACGTATAAGATCGAATTTGAGAAAACCATCACAGGTTTCCATTTCATTTCGACTTTGTTCGAATAACCATGAGAATAAATGTGGTGTGTAGATGCCAAGAAGATTTTTATCGATCGATGATGGACAAAATTGTGCGAGAAGATGAAGTAATCCATCGATGAGAATGACTTTTTCGAACGCAAACAATTGACGAATTAACATATGTTTCATAGCTTGAAATGCAGGTGGAAATAAGTATTTTCTTAGATAAAGCATAAATTGAATTTCTAATGCTCGTCGTGTTGCTTTTTCATTGAGTGGAGGACGACGAAAATATTGATAGACAACGTAGAGTGTACTGAGTAATGTACTTTGAGCAATTGGTATTTGTTCGACTTGAGAATGTGATTGCCACCAAAATGAATTATCAAATATTCGTATTGGATCTTTTTCGAAAATGTACATATTCTCGTATAATTGCTTTGGCAATGCATAGACAAAGAAATCCGGTGTATCTTCGATTGGAATCGATTCGTGATGTTGAGTTTTTAGTTTGATAATTGTATCGATTCGTTCGTTGTCGATATCGATATTTTTAAAGATATGCATACGATGATTAAAAAAAAGTAGCCGATGTGTTCGATTGGAATATTTATTGGGCTGACTCGATTGTTTCAATTGTTGTTTCATGAGATTATGTAATTGTCCAAGTGCTGTTTCCGGAGTCAGACTCAATGAATAAACATCGTCGAGTGTTCGAACTTGAATAGGCATTTGTGTTGATGAAGCAGAAGTTCTTTTGGGCATGTCTCGATTCGCTGCAGGAACCATGATAGTAAAATCTAAAAGATCCGGTGATGAACTTCGACTACTAGTCGATGAATCGTATCCCGATGTTTCATTCGATGACCCAATTGGCAATCGATTTCTGTCCAATCGTTCTTTGGATTCAGTTCGAATGGCTGAATTCTTTCGTACAGATACCGGTGAATTCATGGAGACTGATATAGTGAAAGTTGTTGGATGACGAACAGGTGAACAACTTCGAAAACGATTCCTTCGTGAATGACTTGCCATCATTGGTAAACCATTGAGTGTTTCATCGACAGGTATTTCAATTGGCAACATTGCTCTTCGAGCTGATAGTTTTGGACTCAAATGAGGTTCTTCTTCATCAACGGATCTTACCATTGGATGACGAGCAATAACAGGCGATTTCCATTGGAAATTATCATTTGAAACAATTGAACTTTGACAAATAGTTTCGGTTTCATCTTCAATAATTTCGTCGAAAACACTATCGCGTGAAGGTACTTTATATATAGTTGTTAGACGAGGAGATTGTTGCAGAAGTTTTGTCGGTCGTACAGATGATCGTGGAACGACTTTCAATGGTGTTTCATCATCGAAACAATTTTCATCTAATGAACTTGTTTCTAAAACTTTCGAGCCTTTATAATATAAATCAAACTCATAATCTAATTGATAAGCTGCCTGAATTTCTTTTTTTATTTTATGCATGGGCATATAAGGATTAGTTGCTGGTCGTCGATGTTGTTCGCCATTAACGTTAACTATATAGACAGCTCTGTCACCCATTTCTACGTTCTACTAAATGCAGAATTTGAATCACAACGTCACATCTGACGTTGCTTGTTCTCTTTTTTTTCTCTCTTCCTTTTATTTTTTTGTACAATTTCGACAAGTAGGAATGTTTTTGTAAGACGTCTCATCGATAGACGCCAAAAAACAATTGTCCTAGCAACATCTATTTACTTGGTAGTTATTTTAGACAGAAAACATGTATGTTTCTTTTCTTTATTTGAAAGATGATGAGATCTTTAGAAGAAGAAGAAGGGAAAACATGATAGAAGAAAGTATATCGAGCGCAAATAATTGCCTGAAAATTTCATGTGTCATGGGAATCGATCGTCGTGGTGGTTGTTATTGTTGTTTGTTTGTAACACAAAATAAAGAATGTGTGTATTTTCAGTGCGTGCACACAAGAAAAAGTAATGTTGAAGTGAAAGTTAAACAAGAAGAAACCAAAAGAAAAGAGAAAAAGACAAAAAAAAAAATGTTTATTATGAAGAGAGAGAAAAAACACGAGAGATAATTTTGAAAGGGTTACGTATGTGAGAAGTGCAGGAATACCTAAATAAGTTGCTCTAAATGTACAATGATCTCATAAATTGTTACACGCTCTTGATTTTTTTTTGAAAGTTAAAGGAATGATTTTGCAAACACTGTTTTATAAACATACATGCAAACGAAAAGAGAGGCAAAAGAAGAAGAAGAAGAAGAAGAAAAAAAGAAAGAACAACAAATGAACAAAAAAAATGAAAACATGGCCACTCTAGTTTAGATTTCATTGTAAGACAGATGATGTTTGCAATATCAATGACATAAATGAAAGATTTATCACCAGTCATTGTCTCATTCCTCAATATCACCTTGACTACTTTCATCATCATTTGATTGTTCATCATCATCATCATCATCATCAATATCATCGTAATCTTCAGACAAATCGCCTTCGCCTAATTCAGCGGGAATAAATCCTCGAAGGCCATGTCCAGCAGCAGCCGTAGCCAATGCATTTTGTAATTCAAAACTCATAGCACCAGTTGCATTTACCGATGGACTATGTTCGTTACTATTATCATAAGCAAATTGTTCGGAATACATGAGAGCATCAGGCGAATTCACAAACAATGGTTCGCCTGTTATCCATGGATTCATTAAACATTCAGCTGCTGTTGCACGTTGATTGACATCATAGTGAAGCATTGGCTCGAGAAAATGTGTAAATTCAAGTGCTTCATACGGTGGCCATTTATATTTGTCAGTTAAAACATGATACAAATCCCAGGGTTTCAACTGTTTGATATTTCTTAATTGTCCTCGTTTGTTAAAATATTCTTTCGAATAACGACCTGAATGTGCGATTTCAGGTGGAATCGAACCTAACAATTCGATAATATGTGCAATGTGATCTTCATCTCGACTGTAATCTTCTCCACTATGTGGTTCGAATAGATAATCGCCTGTTGCTAATTCAAAGGCCATACAAGCAAGACTCCAGATATCAGCCGATGCATCATAACCTGCACCGAGAATAACTTCAAGTGAACGATATTGTCGAGTTTGAATATCTTCAGTAAAATGTTGATACTGAATAAAGAAAAAATTCGTATTTTCTCTTTAAATTTATAAGAAATCTTTACCGTCCAACAGGCATTTCCAAGATCAGCAATTTTAACTTGAAAAAATTCTTCAGGTACAACTTCAAACACAGGATTCGGCATTCGTTCAGCCATTGGTCGAGCTAAAAGTAGAAGGAAAAAGTTACCATAAACCTAATTTCCGACAAATATTTCGTCTTACGTCTGTTAATCGGATCCGGTTGACTCTCGTCCGTTGGCTTAGTTTCATCGCTTTCTGTTGTGGCCGCCGCCGCATCAGTAGTAGCAGTAGTAGCAGCTGATGGCGCTTCTTCAGTTGGATTTTCCTCGTCACTATCTTCGATTGAATTTGGTTTATGACCGTTCGTTGCAACTTCATTATCTTCACTAATTGATAGTTTATTTAAATTGAGAAGATTCTGTTTTTGTTTTTCTGCATCCTACAAATCACAAATCGAATGTTTTGTCTTGTGTTATCGAACAATGATTCTGTTTTCTTACTTGAATTTGTTGCTGAGTTAATTCGAGTGTTTTCTGTTTTTGTTTTTCTTTCTTTTTCAATTTCTTTTTCTTATTTTTCGACATAGATTTTAAATCTGGCTTATTCACGATATGTGTTGTTGCGACTAACAAAAAACAAAGTCAAATAATCAATCAAAAAACAAAATCAAATCTTCTACCAGCCGAGCCTAATGGTGTTACACCGAGTTTATGCCATTCGGCAGCTTGAGCAGCTAATGCTCGTATGTGTTCTTCGTCGACACACATGAGAACATTTTCTGGTTTGATCTAATTCGAAATAAAACCCAACAATTCGAAATACAACAACAAAAGAACAAATCGACATACATCCGTATGAATAATCTGACATTTTCGATGTAGATAATCTAAACCTTGAAGAACTTGTTTCGTAATTGCTTTCACATTTGCAATTGGTATGCCACGATAATTCGAACGAATAATTAATTTCAATAGATTATGTCCGAGAACTTCGAACACCATACAAACATGTGTACCATTGATGCCAGCAACTTTAAAATCATCCAATAATTGAACACATTTCAATCGATAGGGATCATTGGGATCACTTTCTCGAACATTAGTTAATAATTTGATTTCATCTAACGCTGTTTCAGTATAATGTTTGGCACTTTTAACAACTTTCATCGCAACAAATCGCGATGATTTACGATCCCAACATAGCCAAACAGTTGAAAAATGTCCCCAACCTAATTTTCTAATCACATGATAACGTTGATTGAATGTCGAACCGATTGTAACTGGATGATAGCCACCTTTACAATAATCTTTTGGGTCTTCTTGTTCGTCATCATCGGAACCACGAATATCATGTGTTTCACCGCCTTCATCGCCTTCTTCATTATCACTTCCAGCATCACCTCCATTGATCGGTTGAGTTTGATGACCATTATTATCTTCAAGAATATGTTCATTCGGCGGTAGAAGTCTAATAATGATTAGAAATTCGAAAATTTCAATCGATTCAAAGATCGAATATACCTTTGTGCAAGCGGTACACTGGATGATAAACCACCCGAACTCGACACTGTAAATGATGAATCTGATTGAGGAATTTGAGCATTTTCTGGAACAGGAGAATCAAGATTTGGATTGTTTCTAAGGCAAAAAACAACGAAAATAATCGGATTTTTTGCTTTCAAAACAGAACAGATATTGAAATCTACAATTTTTTTTGAAGTAAATCTCTCGGTGGTCGTGGTTTTCCCGCATTTTTTGGTCGACGTTTCTTAGCTTGAATTGTTCGTGCAATAGCTAGACGAAGAAATAATAATAATAAATCAACATTTGAGTTTTTTTCTCTACCTGGTTTCGGCATAGTTTGACTTGTTTTGTTATTTCGTTGAAAATCAGTTGTAATCGTTTATATGAATTTTATTTTGTCGTCAATCAATTTCCATGATTTGACAAACGGAAATAAAGGGCTAACAAACAAACAAACACAAACTAATCTGAAATGAAACGAAAAAACAAAACAAAAATCTCTCGAATTTCTGATGACTTTAGAACCTATTGTGTATTTATGATGAAAAAAAAACGATTCGTTTAGATCAGATGACATATTAATGCATTTTATTTAATGACAATGTTGTATGGAGTTAGAAAAAGAAAGAAAAAGAACGAACCAATGAAAATAGTCAATGAATCATCACGAAAAAGAAGAAGTTTTTATAATTTCATGACTTCGGCTGTTGAAGCTGTTAGTTGTTCGAGATATTGAAGATTTTCTTTCGTTTCCTTGTGATTATTTCCGTAGATAAATCGAGCTTTATCTGTTGATTTTTGAGCATAATCAACTGCTTTACCATGTTCATTTAATCGTTCACATGCAGTTGCAAGATTGAAATAAGTTAACGCCGATCCTGAATGATTGATTGGCACGGTTTTATCATCACATTTTATAGCACGTTCATAATATTTGATTGCTTTCGAATAATCTTGTTTATTAAAATATAAATTTGCCAAATTGTGATTCATATCAGCTAGAATTGAATAAGCCGATGGATAGTCTTTACGACAGGTTTCAATTGCTTGTTCGAGTGTTTTCTCAGCTTCACGAGATTTTTTCTGTTGTTGATAAATCAACGCTAATGTATTGTGAACAAGAAGAATATTTGGCTCGTTGGTTTGCGGAATATTCAATGCCAATTGACATTGATCTTGAGCTTTACTCAGATTGCCTTGTTTTTGTAGAGTATTAGCAAGATTGAGATAGGTTAAAAATAGCGTCGGATGATTTGGTGAAAGATATTTCTCAGTTAAACTGATTGTTTGTTGATAATATTGAAGTGCATTTGTGAGATCATTTTTCAAATCACAAACATAACCAAGTTCATGATGAAGAAATATACGTTGTTCACGTTGACTGTCATCGAGTTGATTAAGAATATACTTATACATATGTTCGGCTTGATTGTATTGTTTAACTTCAAGCATAAATTTACTTAATTTATACAAAGCTGACGAGCCTTGTGTAACATTTTGCATGAAACTAACGAGTCGTACGATTTGTTCATCTTTCGATGTGACAGGTGCAAGTGTAACTTCGTAGAGCCGATCGAAGAGTCTTTCAATGAGATCAATTCGAAAGATGGTATTCATTGACAAGAAGATGTCACCTTCGGCATCGGATAGATAATCTAAATTATTCAATGCAATGAATGGTATCGATGATTTCAATGGATCAATATTGATTTTGAATAGAATTGCAATTGATTTTTCATCTTCACGAAGTTTTTGTGCAAATTTCAAAGCTGTACTTCGTTCGAGTGTTGTCAAAACGAAATCATCGAACGAAAGTAAACCATCACTGTTCTGTTCGAGATTTCGATATTGTTCAGGCGTTATTGTTGCTGAACGATAGACACGTATTGGATTGTGTTGATGATGATGCGTTTGTAAATAACTTTTCTTTATATCACGATGTAAGTCTCGAATAAAAAAAGCGAATTTATACATAATTTCAAAGTTAATTTTCGCAAAACTATTGCGTAACATGTGATAGATGAAACATCTTCTCGTATACCACCAAATTGGCGAATGTAATTGATAATTTTCTTCGAATGTACTGATAATTTTCAATTGATAATCATTAGTCGAATAGAAATCTCGACAGTAAGTCATAAAATCTTGACGAAATTTTTTGTCAAACGTTGCTTCTAAGATGAGATTTTTCAAGATTTGTAAATAGAGAAAATTTCGATTGGCTGCATTGAGTTCAGTTATTGGTCCCGGTGGAAGAATGCTGAATGCTGTCAAACTTTTATCATATTTATTTGCATCATATCGTAATGATTCAGTTAAATCTTTGATTTGCGTATGAATACCTTTGATTTTTTTGTACGGTTTCGTCCATTCGATATGATTGGCTTTATTACCACAGAAAATATAAATCGAATAGATTTGTTCGAAGTCCACAATACGTGGAACGATCTGTGGACCAAATGAACCCGAAACAACGAAGAGAATTTGTGTATTCTTGACTGATTGAAGAAAATCGAAACATCTGTCGAGATCCGTAAATGTTTGAACAATATTTGCTGCTCGACGAAAATTGTTCAACGTTCGTTTATTTGTATCGTTGACTTTATCTGATGATGCATCTAACCAACAGAGAACAATATTTTCAACAAATTGAGCTGAATCATTCGTTGATGCTGTTTGAGTATTCGATGAGTTTTTCTTTCGATTATCCGGCGATGCTGAGACGGACCTTGTTTGATCGAACGATGCACCTGAAGCTGTTTTCGATCCCGGTTGTCCCATGTTATGATTTGATTATTAGCAGAGAAAAATAACAAACAAAAAATCGATCAAACTACTCGTCACACTCGAGTGACTTAGCCTCGACCTTCGTAAATAAAAACAAAATCATAGGTAACTTATATTCTTAACTTAAACATAATTTATTTATTTTTTTGCAAACGTATGACAAGCTAAATTTGATGAAAAGCAGTTTTCTTTTTTTATTCGATGTTTTTCTCTTTTTGATCGTCGTCGCGTGAAAGTCAATTACCAACCAGTCGTCGAACGTTGGTGACTATCACGTTCGATTATGATATTTGGGTCATCAAGAAGATATTTTGTCGAATAAATATCGGCTGGAAATGTTTGCTGTTGAGTTGCTAATGTTGCATAAGAAAATGTTTGACCTGATGGTGTCGTATAAATATACGAGGCTTGTTCGAGATTTGTCGGCGTTGTATACGCTAATTCATAGTATGTTGGTGTACTTGTTGTTTGTGTTGATGCTGATGTTAATAGTGCTGTTGATGGTGTTGATGTTGCTGATTGAGGATAATAAAGAGGTTGAATACTTGAATGAAGAAAAAGAAGAAGAAGTCGAAGTCAATGATGAGTATATTATCCAGATGGAACAGATGGGAGAAAGAGAAAATATATCATTTGTTTATCAGAATATGTCATCAGTTAAGTGAAAAGTTGCTTTTCCTTCTCTTCTTTTTTTCTCTTTATTGCTCGAGGGAATTAAAATGTTTCAACGTACCCATAGGTAGCTGGTAGAGTTGTTGGATAACCGCCCGATAGCTGAAGTGGAATTAAACCTATTGAAAAAAGATAAAGAATAATTCATTTGATTCAAAGAAGAAAAACAGACAGAAATCTTCAATTCGTTGTTTTTTTCAAGGTTAATTATTCTCACATTCAAGCAATGAGAACACTAATACCACAACAGAAAACAAACAACAAAGACAAAATCATCCAGCAGTCGAATAATCACTTACAAATCTAGTCTTTAGTTTGTTTTTGTCTCTCTCTTTCTCATGCTGCTTGGACTACAATTAATGAGTAGAGAGAGAGTGTGTGTGTGTGTGAGCAATGTATCAAATTAATTCTGTCTTTTGATTTTTTTGTCTTTTCCTATCGATAAACTTGTCTTACCAGCAGCTGTCGGAATAGCACGTGGCTTGGCACCAAGATATGCTAAATTAACATTAGCTTTTCGGCCATCAATGACTGGATTCGGCTCTCGTGTTGCTAAACTAGCTGCTTCTTGATTCGACATTGTCACCTTTCAATGAGGAAAAAAAAGCAATAATACTTAATCCATTGTTCACACATCAATATGAAAAATAATATCGATCGGATTAGGATCTAGTTTAACTTACAAATCCGTAGCCACGCGATTTGCCTGTCTGTCGATCAGTAATAACCTGAATATGAAGAAGAAAATCAATGATCTATTAGTTTTCTTCCTGATAAACAATCGAAACACATACAACAGCTTCTTCAATTTCGCCGAAACGTTCGAAAAATTTCCGTAATGTATCATCAGTTGTATGATACGGTAATCCGCCAACAAATATTTCTAATTATTAATATTATATTATTATTTTTGTTCGTCATTTCAATTCAATAAAAGAAAAACGAGAAGAGATTTTCTTACTTGTTAAAGTTGTATCTTTGTGTAGCAAGGACATGATGAATCAAGCGATATCTTATTGGAAAAAAAATGATTCAGAACAGAAAATCGATATGCCGGAATAATTTATCGCTCTCGAGAAATAGAACCAATCGTCGTAGATAAATAGTCTGAGAATGAATGAGGATGTTGTACAGTTATCTCTGACGTTTGCTTTCCTGTTCAGATGATGAAATAGAAAAATAACAAATGTGTATAAACAATATTTTCTCGCCGACGATTGCTAACATCGCTTCTTCTTCTTTCTCCTTCTTTTTCTCTCTCTCTCCGTACAATCTATCCGAAGAGAAAACACAGCAGGAGGGAGAAAATCTTGATGAGATATTAGAAAAGCGAAGACGACCTTTTGGTAGAAGACAATATCCTCTAACTATTTGCTATAGACATATCATCACATGTTATATTAAATCCTCGATATAAACAAGATCTGCTATCTTTCGTATTTGATTCAAAGTGTCATCTATTTGATATTTTCTATTGGTTTTACTAGTTCACCTCATCGTTCGTTTGTTTGACTAATTTATCTATCGTATAAAGATGTTTTTAAAAACTACATATATTGCCGTTCAATGGCGAATTTGTTCGATGAGATTTGTTCATAATCTAGCAAATGAAATAAAAAAATTCAATGAGAAAAAACAATTTCAACAAGCACTTGATTTATTTCGTGATTATCAACGAAAAAATCCAAAGATGATAACAGATTTTGCGATAGTTCAAGCATTGAAATCTGCATCGAATTTAAAAGATTTTCAATATGGATCAAATACATAAAAATTCTTTTGCATTATCATCACTGATCGATCTGTTCAGTAAAAAATAGTTTCATTTGATTGATATTTACGTACATCGAGATATAATTTAGTGCAATCCGGAGATGTTGATCGTGCTCGAGAGATATTTAGTCAAATTGAAAAAAAGACACTTGATAACTATGGTTCATTTATGAAAGGTTAGTGCTTAGTTAAAATACATTGCGAATTCAATTGTTAGATTTGGATAGGTCTAATCAACAATCGTTTATTCAACGAAGTGATTAATCTATTTTCACAAATTTCGAATCCCGATGAAGTTGTTTGTTTTATTCTTTAATGCTTGTTCACATGTGCCAACAAACCAAACATTAGTTCTAATGAAGATAGAGAATCGCATCGAAGCAGATGTAGGCACTTATTTGCTTTGAATCAAAGCTTGTTCACATTTGGGAATTTCATCCATATCGAAATCGATAGTTGAGCAAATTCCAGCTGATACATTAACGAATTCTCATATACAGAATGCACTGATCGATACGTGGGTGAGTGAAAGAAGAAAGTTAGATTTGATTTTGTTCTTTTACAATGAAATTATTCTAGGGAAAGTCAGCTTGTGTAAACAAAGCCGAAGAAATCTTTCATTCTATGACTCAACCTGATCGAATTGCATTTACATCAATGAGTATACGATCGAATAGAATTTATTCGAAGAAACATATGTTTGTGTATTGAATGCATGCTCACACACAGGATTAGTGAATACAGCTCGTTCGATATTTTCGACGATTAGTAATAAAACTGAGAAGGTTTATTCGACGATGGTTGATTGTTTGGGTCGAACATTTCATTTTGATGAAGCAGAACAATTAATAAAAGAATTTGAATCGCATCATGCACTATCGGCCTCAATGTTAAGTAAATTGACTTGAAAATTTATTCTATAAACAAAATACTTTCTTATATTTAGCTGCACTTCTATCAGCCGCACGAAATAGTAAAAATAGAGAACTATCAGAAAAAAACATTTCAACGAATTCAATTGAATTTTTCACAACTTCAGAATCGAATGATGTCAGCTTCGATTTTGCTTTCGAATATGTCTGCATCGACAGGTGATACGGAAAAATCGTTCGATTTCAGAAAGAAACTGTTCGAAAATGGTTTGAGAAAAAAAAATTGGTTTATGCTAGACGGAGATTAATGGACAGCTTTTTGTGAGTGCTGTTCAATGTGAATAATTGTAAATTAAATCGTTCAATTCTTCAGACATTCCGTGCTCATGATCGATCACATCCACAATCAGAGAAAATCTATGCAGAATCAAAGAAAATATCTCAAGAAATTATCGATCACGGATATGAATACGATCCCAGTTGGATCACAAAACCAATCGACGAAAATGAAACTACCGAGTCAATCCTATGTGGACATTCAGAAAGATTAGCAATAGCTTGGAACTTCGTAATAGATTCACATGCAAAACAGATTCAACTGACGAAAAATCTTCGCATATGTGGAGATTGTCGTAAGTTATTTTTCTATTTTGCTGTAGAAAATTACAAATGATTTATAGATGCTGTAACAAAATTAATAGCTGCTATATGTCAATGTGAGATAATCGTCCGAGACGCACATAAATTTCATCATTTTTATACAACTGGACAATGTTCATGCAATAATCATTTCTAGAAGAGCAATTTTATATTTATTTGAAAATATATGTCAGAAAAGAATCAAAAGTTTTTCTATTTTTTTGATTTGGGCTTTTGATCATGACGTGGCGTTGTACCATACGGTAGCCAAATCGGATGAGCAACCATGGATTTTTGTTTACTTTGATTGTTTCGAAATGGATTGCTAACAGGATGAATCGGATTTGTTAATCCTGAATAGACATTTGAAGTATTCGGATTGAAATTATACTACAAAAGAAACAAGCATATAAATAATCAATCGAATAGAGAAAAGAAAATCAATTTGTACAGGATAACGACCAGGTCGATTCGGTTGATAAACAACAGTTTCATCGTTTGGTAAAGGATAATTGATTTGAAAACGATCAGGATATTCATCAAGAAATCGAGACCATTTCTCGCTCGTTTGTCTAATCGAATTACAAGAAAAAAATTACGTAATACAAAAAAATTTTCTTTTACGTTGTATGATTCGGTACAGTATATGGACGAGTTTGATTGAATAGATCCTACGAAATATATTCAATTACATATAAACGAAATGTTTCTAATAAACTCATTTACAAGCGAATTGAGATCATATTGAGGTTGATACCATGATTTATAAGTATCATATTCTTTCGGTAGAGTCGAAACAGAATCTAGATCAACATCGATATACGGTGAACCGAAGACATTTTGATGTTTTTTCGAATAATTAGTCCATGCTTTTTGCCAATTATTTGCAAATATCGAATTGAAACTTTTTGGTTCATATTGAACTTGTTTCGGTCGACTGACAAAAACAAACAACCTTTGCTTTCCAATTAGTCTTTCTTTCGAAACTCACCGTGCGATATAAGTTGGTAGATAAGGCAACGGAAGTATTCGTTCTCCTGAGTCTGTCATTCGTCTCTCTCTCTTTCAATCGAAATGGCAAGTATATTTTCACCATCACTCAATTCCTGATTCCATTAGAAGACATTTTCTTGTTTTTTTGTTTATTTAGTTTCTTGAAAAAAAGAGGAAAAAAATTGAATGTTACATATTGAACAGCAAAAAAAAGAAAGAGACGAAAGAAAGAAAGAAAGAACGAAAAAAAAGAAAGAACAAGTTTGAACTACACCAATACTTTTGGTTCTTTGTGTTTTTATAGAGTATAAGGTTAAAACAGACAACACACACGCATACATAGAGAGAATTTCATCTTTTGTCATCCATAGAAAGTGTTAACCACATTAAAATCGAACTTTGTTGGTATATACAAACAGGCAAACAAACAAAAAGAAAAAAGAAACTTTTCTCTAAGATGTACCTGTCGTTCCGTAGTTCATTAGTTCCGTAAAAGCACGATCGAATGCTTGATGTAATTCGGAATAACTTACAATGATAACATTTTGTTCGTCACGTGATGTTAAACAGATTTTATCATGTGAACCAGCATCGAATTTATTTAAACACTGAATAATATGTGCCATGTCAACAATTGGTTCGCCTTCGAATCCAATCGAATGAAATATAAAATCTCGAAAGAGTTTCAAGATATAACGATCACCCGTTTCTGACCAAGCTTGATTCATCGAATGTCTAAACGAGAAGAAAAAAAACAAATATCAATTTAGTTGCCAACTTTTGCAAATAGAAAATATATACTCAGGTCGTTCTAAGAGTGTATTTAATTTACAAATCAATCGAAATAATCGACTACAGTCAAGTTCCTGAAGAAGAAGCAGAATGAATGAAACTTTTTTGTTTTAAATCAATAGATGTTTTTACTTTCGATAATTCATTTTCTAGAATATCTCCTCGTACATATAAATTATCAATATGTGCATAAAATCTCGCTCCAATCATAGGCATACATTCGTTGATATTTTTTGGTTTTAAATTATTCGATGGTAGAAGAAAATGTCTAAAAAACAAACATATGCATAAGACACGAAATTCAAACAAAACAACGATTTACAAGATTAAATTTTTCAGATCATGTGAATAACTTCTTTGAACAATTTCTAATGACGTTTGTAAATGTTCTTTTTGTGCGCCAACAATTGAATTACAGGCTAACATTAAAATCAATCGTCCGAAATCTTGCAAATCATTTTGTATATGTTGATGAATAGTTCCATTGATTGTTCCTTCGAGTATATCGGCAATACCGACACCACTCAACCAAATACGTGATTTCGATCGACCTGTTTTCGAATCACCGTCGACGAGAATACGTGACAAATGTAAACAACGACAGGACAATGAAACGGCATGTAACGTTCGAATTAATGAAGATATTTGCACGACATATTCCCAAATTAATGATTCAGCTAATAGACCTGTTTGACTTGTTCCTTGTAACGAAAATAGCAAATAAAAAACAACTTCATAAAAATGAAAATTTTCTACCTTTTCCAGCACTAAATGGTCGATCTTCTCCTGAGATATTATACGGATTCGACCAACCTTTTAATAAACTATTATTTGCACTGAAATGACGTTTTTGTAATGTTTCACAACATGGAATATAATCATAAGCAAAGACAATAGCTAAATAGGAATTCAAAAATGTCGTTTTAATCGATTTTAATTCGTCTATTTTCTTACATGGTTGATCATCTTCGAAATCATTCGTTAGAAAAACTTCACGTAATTGTACAATATTCGCATGATTTATCTTTTTCCAAGCTTCGATTATTTCATACGAACGTACAGTAGGTAGTTTACAACCTAAATCGTCATTTAAATATACAAATTCAAGATGAATCTTCGCTTTTCTTTCTCGTTCATACCCATAATTCGTTTTAAATAACGTATCTCATTTGTACGAATATGTGTGGCTTTGTAACTTATTGTTTGATAACGAAATGTACGAGATTTATGAGGCACATTAGCTTGACTACTATCGAGTGGCATTAGATTATAATAATCACCGACTCGTTCAGGCATTGCTTTGAAAAAGAAAAGGACAAAGAGAATAACCATCGATTGTCAGTTCGTTATCA
>Ga0097677_1001433_pt1 | contig 14715 bp, 19 predicted proteins | sample ThiBiot_500_biof_FD_72842 | JGI IMG/M metagenome (GOLD analysis project Ga0097677, IMG submission 72842) | Wastewater bioreactor microbial communities from Cape Town, South Africa - Thiocy_expt_500_biof - 1398105537950 (version 2) (version 2) ...
CATGAGTGGCGTATGCGCCGGTCTCTAAAACCGGGAATGCGGGTTCGAGTCCTGCTACCTTCACCAAATGTCTTCATGTCACCCGCACTCGCGGGGATGATCCGGCACTCTCTCAGCTTCTCAGGTTGCCTCAAGAATTTCACCCGCACATGCGGGGATGGACCGCAATGGAGGTGGGGTGATTTGGTACTCAAATAATCCGGCATACCGGATTCCGGGTATATGGTATATAGATTGAATAGTTATATTCACACGGGGTTAGTTACATAGTATCTATAGAGGTGCGACGTGTTCCGCCAAATACTCAGAGTAGTGCTGACATTGTCGTGTTTGAACCTACCATTACTTGCCCAGTGCGACTCGCTCCGGCAGTTCTATCCGCCGGGAACAAAAGTGCATCCAAGGACGCCGACGGGACGAGATACCACCGTCTCCCTTGACCCTCGTATCTATGTCACGCAGTGGCATTTCGAGACGCAGTCCGACTCGACCATCACCCGATTCGTCTTCGACGACTTTCTATCCAACGGACATCGGGTATGGCTCAATAATTGGTGTAGGGGGAAGACGTGGAACTGGAGTGACTCGCTTCAGGCATATACTCCAGAGGTCACAAATGCACAGCTTAGCTCCATCTCCCATACGGCATACATGCCACTTATCGGTGGAGACACGATAGGCTTCTACCGTCATGCGTACTGGTTGTGGAGGGGACCACAGAGCGGTTCTATCGCGAAATACACCTCCGATGATGCAGCGTCCTATTCCGTCGAACTCGTGAAGCAGACGACGGGCCAGCGGATGGCTCTCCTCGATACCTTCAGGATCAGCCAGAGCGGAGCATCTACACCCTGTGTTTATACATGGTATCCTCTCGCCTCGAAGGTCAGATACATCATTCCCTCGAACATTACGGATACGACGTTTGCATGTATTCGGATTAACGTCTACACAAGCGGTGCAACCAACGATACGTATTCGAGGTCAGACAATTTCGGTCCAACCAACTCCCGCTACTTCATTGGCAATCCGTACTTCAACAACTTCATGGCCGTAGTGAATGCCGAGAACGCATGTACAGCGTCGAGCAGTGGTTGTGGGATGGTAGTAACCAACGGTACGCCCGGCAGTGTCAATGCTGCCGTATCCTCCAACTCAATCACCGAGGTCAGGGCGTTCTCACAGAACGGATACATGGTAAACAGTGCCTCTGTCACAAGCTGGCCAAGCACACACGCACTGACGACAGGGGCGGGTCTGTTCATCGTCTGTGGCCTCAATAGTTCCGGTACCGTCGTATGTACCAGTACCATGCTCGTTCCGTAGTACCACCATCCCACAGTAGACCATGATTGCGTTGATGACTCCTAGCAGGCGTCTTGTTAGCCTATTCATCCTATTCAGTTGCACTATCACGGTGAGTACCGCACTCACGTCCAAACGAAAGCCCGGCGGCCAGAACGACAAGAATCCGTTGTGCGATCCGGATGCAGGTGAAAGAGTTGATGTCGTAGCGGGTCCAAGACAATGCTATTGCTACGAGGCCATGACTGGACACCCGACGTTTACCCCGTTCTATCCACCCGGAATCCTCGGTACACTGTTCCATTCCCAAGTAGCGGTTTCCTGTGATCCGGAATCAGAAGCCACGAACACGCCCTACGTCTGTACATTCCGTAACGACTGCATGACAGACTACGAACAGACGGTACCGGGATGGTTCTACTACTTCAACATGGACTTCCCGATCTACATGATAGAGGGTGGTCCGGGAAGTTGGCCGTAGGTATGGGTGCCGTCACTCCCGAACCTACATATGATTGTCTCGAACTCAAACAAACAGGAATGGCATCATGGCAATCGATTACGAGCGTCGAAAGAAGATCAACAAGATCATCTACTCTGTTATCGGAGGAATTATTCTAGTAACAGTCGTCGCGGTTGTAATTCTTAAGCAAAGGCAGAAGGAGAATTTTAAGGAATGGCAGGAAGAGTTCACGAGAAACTTGGAGAAACAGAGTGCAGAGTTCCACAGGAAGGAATTGGAGGAAGAACGAGCTAAGGCAATTCATGATTCTATGATGCTGCATAATCCGAAATACCGGGACAGCATTCATACGAAGGATGTTATTTCAAAGATTGATACTGCTAGTAAGTGGTTGTATTGTACTATCACGCCGAGTGACGGAAAGGGGCGATTTCGCTATGCCAAGATTCAGGTTTTCAATAGATCGCTAGTAGCGTTTGACAACGTAGTAGTTGAATATTCATACGAACGCGAGGTTCAGCCGGGTAAGGCTATTACTCATACGACTACGTTTGAGCGCATCAATCCCGGTGAAAGCAAGTATGTAGAAGAATCTGTAGGTCAGACACGTTATAATGCCCCGATTAATCTTGTGTCAAGTATTATCTCAGCGTCGGAGGATAATGTATCATACAAGAAGATAAGAAAGGATAGTTCGAAGTACTTCGAGGGCGAGAAAAGATAACGCAATTATTCCTTCCCCGCCCGGAGCCGAAGAAAGTCAAGAGACCGAGGAGGCGACCGTACCAGTAGCGCTCTACCAATGTTCACTTGAGGGTTAAAATGGCAAGTCAACTGATTGCAAAACTATCTAGGCACTGGGTTTACTCAGAGGAGGAAATACTTGTATTGCACAAGCGATTTCAATGTACGGCAGTACCAATGGACAGTCCACTACTTCCATTCATGACTTGGGAGGATGCTCAACATACTTCCGAAGCCCTTGTTGAACTCAGAGAATACAGAGAAGCGACGTGGTGCAGGGCTTGTTGTCCGGTGCCTGTCCAACAGGTAAAGTGCATTGTTAGGCCACCGAGAAGTGGAATAACAGCCATTGGTATCTGGGGCGTGAAAGGGGGCACACCAATTCCGATTGATGACATCATTACCGCTATTGAGAACGCCGAGTATCGACTCGTTACCATCGTTGGTAATGAGGAAGAAGGTTTTGTCGTCGCTAATGTCCACATCATGGACGGAATGGAGCTTAGGACTGACCCGGACGCAAGAGAGGAGAACAATCTCTTAAACGTTGGCACCTGTAACATAGTGGGACAGCGGCGACCGTAGAGACAGAATGGCTTTGCTTGGTGGACACATACCTGTGTCTACTGCCCATTGAAGGGCTTGTGAAGCACTGAACAGTTCTCTCCAGTGCTGTTCATTTCCCCAATTATTGGACATCGCTAAGTATAGGTCACGTATTTCGCCGTTAATACGGCTCAGTATTTCTTCGGTGGTCTCTTCACCCTCAACAAGTGTTTGAAGACTCTCGTTCGTGCTTTTCAAGTTCCACTCCCACTCGCCCCGTCCAGTCCCAGCAGGGACAATCAACCCCGGAACCTTGCTCTGGGTCCCATATGGTCCTGTGATCTCGCGACCGTTGACGGTCGCTATCCCACTCCATCCATTGCCTCGTGCGAAATCCACACGAAGCTGTACGTGAGCGTTACCCTTGTACTCCGGCTTCGCCCTGCGAGTGAGGGGTAACGTGACCTCTACAACCTTCTCCACAGGCAGGTTGCTCTCGACGAGGGATTGAAGGTTCTTCATACCAATAAGACGTCTGGCCGCTGAGATGCTCTCCCAGCGGCCAGATTGATTCCTGAGGTATCGTTACCGTATCCGTGGTTTCTTAAGGGAATAATTCCGTTACGGAACGGAATTATTCCCTTGAGAAACCAAGAATAGGATACGAAATACCTGAAAACAGGTAAGTGTCTCTACGAATTGAATCTCAATGATTTGCTAGAGAAGTTTGGGGGCCACATTATATAGAAATGGCTACGTTCAAATGTTCAGGGCCCTGTTGTGCAGCAGCAAATTTTCAAGTATCAAGACGAGAATCATTTCTCGGACGTGAGAACCGTTGAAATTGATGGTGAAATATGGTTTGTAGCTAGAGATGTTGCGACATTGCTTGGTTATACCACGCCTGCCAAAGCTGTTGCAGATCACTGCCGAGAGAAAGGTATCAAAAAGAACTACATGATGGAGACCAGTAGTGGAGTTCAGGGGTTTACTCTAATCAATGAGCCAAATGTATACCGCCTGATCTCTCGTTCAAAGCTGCCTTCCGCTGAAAAGTTCGAGGCTTGGGTTTTTGAAGAGGTCATACCGCAGATCAGAAAACAAGGCTTCTACGGAAAGATTGACCGTACCGCTTTACCGAATTTCATCTCTAGGTACAAAGACAATTACCACAAGCTCGACCACAACTACTTTTCAGTAATAAGTGAAATGTATGCTCGACTCTACATCGCACTTGAAAAGGTTGGGTATAGTATACCTGATAAAGGGGTGGGCGGTAAACAGATGATGCCGGACATAAGCGTTGGAAGAGGCTTCGCATCTTTCTTAAAGAAGCAGAATTCTGAGTTTTATAACCAGCATCGAACGTATTGGCACTCATTTCCAGATGGCAGACCCGACGTAGAAGCTAACATGTACCACATTGACGCCTTGCCAATCTTTATCCGGTACATACATGAAAAATGGATTCCGGAAAACGCGCATGAATATTTCAAGCAACGCGATCCACTGGCCCTTGACTACTTGCCTAAGCTGCTGAACTAAAACAGGTTATATCTCTTATAGGGGGGGGGGGGTGACGATTCGTCACCCCCCCCCTAATTTGACTTTCACTGGCTATTACCCTCCACCATTGCGGCCACTTCACGTAGCAAATCCCACGGCTCCATCTCCAGCTTTTTGGCCAACGCCACGAACATCGGCATGTAAACCTTCTGTTTTCCACGCTCCAACTTCGAAATCTGGGACTGGTTCACGTCATCGGATTCCAAGCTCTCCTGACTGAGTCCCAGTTCTTCTCTCCTCTCCCTTATAATCAGGGCTAGGGCAAGTTCGAAACTGAGTTTACCTCCTTCCGGAACCTTCAATTCTGAGAGCTTTCGTGGCATGAAAGCAAGCTACAGGGGTGTTTTACTCATGATTAGTTGAATTCAACTAATTGGCTATATTCGTTCCCTACTAACGTGTTGTTCAATGGAGGATGTAATGAGCCAAGAGGCAGAGAAGAAACCCATCTACAAAAAATGGTGGTTTTGGGTAGGGGCGGTCGTCGTAATCGGAATAATCGGAAGTATGGCTGGTGGAAAGAAGGAAACGGCCAGCGCAGAGTCACCAGCGGCCATACCTTCCGCAGCAACGACGGAGACGCCGAAGGAAGAACCAGTACTGGCTGTTACGGCCACAGCCTTGTACGAGGCTTACGATGCCAATGAGGTCAGCGCAGATGCCCAATACAAGGGTAAGAAGCTGGAAGTCTCAGGTAAGGTAAAGGACGTAGAGAAAACCTTCGGAATGATCTACGTAAATCTTGAAGGTGACGATATGTTCGGACAAGTTACCTGCAAGCTGGAAAACGAAACGGAAGCAGCGTCCATGACCAAAGGTCAGAAGATCGTACTGCTTGGCGTCGGCGATGGGAAGGCTGGATTCCCACGTGTTACGGACTGTCGGATCAAGAAATAGTATTGGCTATAGAATCATTACCGAACGCCTCCATCAGGGGGCGTTTTTCTTCCAATGAGCTACGTCCTACCCACAACCTGTATCCGGCTTTTTGCCGAACCTACGCTAACCGAGGAAGAACATGAGTTTTTGGATTCTTTTGAATTCAAGACCTATTACGACGCAGCGTATGTCATAGACATATGTCACCCGCACACGCGGGGATGAACCGTACAAAAACATGGGGGCGGACAAAGGAAATACATGTCACCCGCACACGCGGGGATGAACCGCCGTTTCTCTCGCCTTCAACTGCCTGAGATAGATGTCACCCGCACACGCGGGGATGAACCGATGGGTACGGACGAGATCAGAATGTCGTATCCATGTCACCCGCACACGCGGGGATGAACCGCCAAGCGTACGAGGTGCTACAACTGCGAACATATGTCACCCGCACACGCGGGGATGAACCTCAATGGTGAAAGACAAGATCATTGCAGTGGACATGTCACCCGCACACGCGGGGATGAACCGCCACATATCCATGTTGGAAAGAGGTCAACGCGATGTCACCCGCACACGCGGGGATGAACCGACCTCCCATTCGCGGCGGCTGACATCCAGCAGATGTCACCCGCACACGCGGGGATGAACCGTATCCATCGGCTGTGGGTTGATTAGGCGGAGAATGTCACCCGCACACGCGGGGATGAACCGATACCGCACCACGCCTCCACCGTTTTGTTGGCATGTCACCCGCACACGCGGGGATGAACCGTATTGGAGGCCGTCCCATTCAACGCATTGATAATGTCACCCGCACACGCGGGGATGAACCGTCCGAATGGATTGCATCCGCGCGGGAATTCTAATGTCACCCGCACACGCGGGGATGAACCGAAGTCGGAGAAACAAAGTAAATCCGCTTACGAATGTCACCCGCACACGCGGGGATGAACCGCCAGAGCGCGCGGGGAGAGGGAGTATGACTGAATGTCACCCGCACACGCGGGGATGAACCGGACCTCGGCGTCTACATGGGATACCGGCACCCATGTCACCCGCACACGCGGGGATGAACCGGCATGGACCATTGGCAACCTGCTGTTAACCTAATGTCACCCGCACACGCGGGGATGAACCGATATACTGCGATCCAGTCACGCCCGACGCGCGATGTCACCCGCACACGCGGGGATGAACCGGCGCAGACAATCTGTGCGCGTGTTTTGATTCTATGTCACCCGCACACGCGGGGATGAACCGCTGTCGGCGGACGATGCTCTGGCAGCAGGTATATGTCACCCGCACACGCGGGGATGAACCGTTCACGCCATTGCAGTTCCAGAGAACACCAGTATGTCACCCGCACACGCGGGGATGAACCGTTTGCCGCCATTGCCTCCGCGTCCACAGGCGAATGTCACCCGCACACGCGGGGATGAACCGGCAACAACCGACATCGGAGGAGTAGGTCAGGAATGTCACCCGCACACGCGGGGATGAACCGGCCACTGGCAAGTCGCTCTCTGACATGGGCAAATGTCACCCGCACACGCGGGGATGAACCGATGCAGAGCCTCCAATGCCTGCACCTGTTTCGATGTCACCCGCACACGCGGGGATGAACCGCCGAGCAATCGCAGGAAACACAACAACAGTCGATGTCACCCGCACACGCGGGGATGAACCGGCCCACGGCTTCGTCCTCGATGCATTCTCTGCATGTCACCCGCACACGCGGGGATGAACCGACGTCCGGTACCGTTGCCAGAGGCACGACGTACATGTCACCCGCACACGCGGGGATGAACCGACGTTACCGATATCTGTGGCGATACCTGCTGCATGTCACCCGCACACGCGGGGATGAACCGTCGCAAATGGTGTAGCGTTCTTTGCTACTGCTATATCACCCGCACACGCGGGGATGAACCGTTTTTCAGATTCTACTAGTTCTACATTACTTGATATCACCCGCACACGCGGGGATGAACCGTCGAGGAGCGGGCGTTCGCGTTTCGTCGTGGCATATCACCCGCACACGCGGGGATGAACCGGACCTACCCTTCGCAGCGGCTGACATTCAGCAATATCACCCGCACACGCGGGGATGAACCGACAGGTGCATGGCGATGAATGCAGTTAAACCCATATCACCCGCACACGCGGGGATGAACCGGCCCACGGCTTCGTCCTCGATGCATTCTCTGCATATCACCCGCACACGCGGGGATGAACCGTCTTCGATCCCATTTCCCTATACGCTGCGCCCATATCACCCGCACACGCGGGGATGAACCGCGATTCCTCGCCATCATGCTCGACACGCTTGAATATCACCCGCACACGCGGGGATGAACCGATCGCAAACGCATCGTGGTGCAACGAACGGCAATATCACCCGCACACGCGGGGATGAACCGTTTTGCGCTGGCCTGATATTCGCGATGCCGATATATCACCCGCACACGCGGGGATGAACCGTCGATTACAACGTTTTCATGCCTGATGCGGAGATATCACCCGCACACGCGGGGATGAACCGAGAAACGAGAGGATGCCGAGCGACATGATACCATATCACCCGCACACGCGGGGATGAACCGGGGCATCGGCGCTGCCGCCGGTTGTCCCATGAATATCACCCGCACACGCGGGGATGAACCGGTCCTATACGGCGACGCCGACGCCGTCCGTGGATGTCACCCGCACACGCGGGGATGAACCGGCCCCCGCGCCTGCACCGGATTCTAAACAAACATGTCACCCGCACACGCGGGGATGAACCGCAATGGATAATTGTTGTCTGTAATACGCGGCTATGTCACCCGCACACGCGGGGATGAACCGTGACGATAGGTATTATATAAAACCTCCCGCACATGTCACCCGCACACGCGGGGATGAACCGACCGGTGACTATTCCATATCAAATACTACGGGATGTCACCCGCACACGCGGGGATGAACCGGAGTTCTATTGGCACGATGTACTATTCAGGGCATGTCACCCGCACACGCGGGGATGAACCGCGTGCACGGTTGTTGCGGGCGGCGACCCCCTCATGTCACCCGCACACGCGGGGATGAACCGCAACGTGCATGGACGGTGGCGGCGCATGACGCATATCACCCGCACACGCGGGGATGAACCGGCGCCGGGCGTGGCCTATATCGATACGACGACATATCACCCGCACACGCGGGGATGAACCGACTCCGTACGCGGAACCAACCTATCAATCACTATATCACCCGCACACGCGGGGATGAACCGCGGTGTTCGGCCACTGTTCCAGTGTCTGAAGAATATCACCCGCACACGCGGGGATGAACCGTTTAAATCACCCTTCAATGGATCAGAACCAGTATATCACCCGCACACGCGGGGATGAACCGTATATGGACGAAGGCGATGCAGCTGCACTCCAATATCACCCGCACACGCGGGGATGAACCGCGGACCCAACGCCGCCGCTCACGGCCTCGGAGATGTCACCCGCACACGCGGGGATGAACCGGTCTCTATCAATATGATGAGGACACCAAACGGATGTCACCCGCACACGCGGGGATGAACCGTATCCTCCGTCATCGACGCGTGTATCATGGATATGTCACCCGCACACGCGGGGATGAACCGACGTCGCATACGATCTGGTGATTATCGGCTGGATGTCACCCGCACACGCGGGGATGAACCGACCAGGGCGTCAGGTTCAAAAAACAACACTATATGTCACCCGCACACGCGGGGATGAACCGGGCAGTACGTGCGCGGCACGGTCATCGAGGGTATGTCACCCGCACACGCGGGGATGAACCGAGGGAGAGAATGGATATTACGATCGCTACCGTATATCACCCGCACACGCGGGGATGAACCGCATGCTGCCGCGTTGCAGCAGTACGACGCGCAATGTCACCCGCACACGCGGGGATGAACCGTGGCATAGTGGTTTTTTCGTTGCCATATCTAGATGTCACCCGCACACGCGGGGATGAACCGGTCATAGGCCCACCGGGATATTCGTGATTCCGATGTCACCCGCACGCGGGGATGAACCGGAACTCGATATCAAAATCACCGAGGAGAAAAAATGTCACCCGCACACGCGGGGATGAACCGGCAACACGTCAAGGTCAAGGGGCCGATGGGAAAATGTCACCCGCACACGCGGGGATGAACCGAGAATCATCATCAACGGAGCGCCTGGTGCGTGATGTCACCCGCACACGCGGGGATGAACCGGGCAAGTCTCAGTGGGACGATACAGAACAGATATGTCACCCGCACACGCGGGGATGAAGAGGCACATGGAATGACAAAACGCCTGTCGGACTCCGTCCGACAGGCGTTCCTGTTTCGATGCTGACCGAGTGCCGATACGACGATACCGTCGTATCACATGCCACTGCACATCATCCCGACGTCATCCCATATAGGCGGAGTACATCCACACGAGTTTTTCCTGGGCGCGGATGTAGTCGCTCATCAGGGCATTGGTTCCCTCGTCGTGGGCTTCGGCCGAAATCTGCAGTATCTGGCGCTGAAGCACCAGGTTCGTCCTGAAGGCATCGAGGATATGACCGACGGCATCGCGGCCCTCCGTCACGTCTTCGACGGGCTTGAGTTCCGAGCGCTTCAGATAGGCCGTGAACGAGTGCAGAGGCCTGTCGCCCAGCGTCAGGATGCGCTCGGCGATCTCGTCGATCTTGAGTTGCAGGTCGGTATACAGTTCCTCGAACTTCACATGCAGCTCGAAGAACTTCTCTCCACGGATGTTCCAGTGGAAACCGCGGACGTTCTGGTAGAAGATCTGGTAGTTGGCCAGAAGGGTATTCAGTTCCTGGGACAGGGACGACGTCTTCTTGACGTCGAGGCCGATAGCACTACGCTTTGCCATTTCTACTCCTTGAACGAATGATGGATATATGCCATACCGAGGTCTACCGTCGCAACGATGCCATTGACGTGCGTGCGCTCCATTCCGTGCGACGCATGGACGCCGGGACCGATCAATGCCACACGTGCGTCGATTCCTGCGCGCCAGGCCGCCGTTCCATCCGAGCTGTAGAACGGATAGATATCCACTGCATGGGGAATCGACCGCTCTTCGGCCAGCTTCGTCAACGTCGTACGGAAGGTGTAGTCGTACGGTCCTCCCGAATCCTTGGCACAGATGGAACAGAGCGTCTCCGATCCGTCGAGTGGATCGCCCACCACGCCCATGTCGACGACGAGGATCTCTTCGACGGACGGGGCCCATCCTGCGGCACCGCCGTGGCCGACTTCCTCGTACGTGGAGAAGAACAGTTCGACGGGAACGTTCAGACCCTCCTGCTTGCATCGACGGGCGATCTCGAAGAGGACGAAGCATCCGGCCTTGTTGTCGAGAAAATGACTCTTCACGTAGCCGTTCTCCAGCGCCCGATAGCGCGGGTCCACGGCAACGATGTCACCGACGCGTATTCCCAGCTTCAGGACGTCGTCCTTACTCGCTACCTGCTCGTCGATCCTTACGTGCATCGTATCGACGGACCGCTCGGTGGAACCGGCCTTGTTGTTCGAATGGGCTGACGGGTTGTTGAGCAGAACGGTTCCATCGTACGTCCTTCCGTCCGTGGTGTGGACGCGCACGTAGGAGCCTTCGAAGCTCGGCAGCAATGGGCCACCGAGGAGGGAGAAGCGCAGCGTACCGTTCGGATTGATGGCCGCCACGATCATGCCCAGCGTATCCGTATGGGCGGCGATGGCCAGGCGGGAAGCCGATGATCCGAGGGAGCAGCGGACGGCACCTTTGGCCGTACGTTCGGGGACGTAGCCCATTCCCTCGAGGGTGCGCATGATGAAGGCCGCCGCGTTGTCCGTATACCCGGACGGTGAATCGATGGCGATCAGTTCTTCGAGCAGATGGAGCGTTTCCATTGAGGAGGCATCATATGATGAACAAGTCTCCAAAAGTAGCAATGAACAATGAACGTGGTGTGATGACGATCACCGCTACGACATCGGGGATCTGCCGGCGGAGTCAGGAAGCGAAGCTCGTCCGATGGCTGCCGGCCTGAACGAGGAATATCGCGCAGGGAGAAGAATATCGCGTACGAATATGACGTTATGGATATGAAGGACACGCCGGCGGGCGATGGGGATCCGCCGGCGTGTACGGTCGATCATCGTACGGCCATCGTCATGGACAGCATGGCTCGGGATTCAGATTGCATCCGATGGACAGGCAGGTCAGCGGTACGGTCGGCGGATGACATTCTTCTGGACCCGTACCGCAGACAGGCCCCCAGTTGAAGCTGCAGTCGCCCGGATTTGGAATGTTGAACTGATAGTGCAGTAGATACGTGCAGCACGGTGCGTTCAGGCATGGTTCCCAGCAGTTCGCGGCAGTGTATTCCCAGCACGTGGGGTAGTTCACCAGCCATACGAAGTCCGGGTTGGACGGGCAGGCCGACAGGTACGTATTGCCACCGCAGCACACGCCGATCTTCGGTATCACCTTGTTCAGGATGATCTGGATATCGCCCGTCGTACCGGTCCATCCCACAGGACAGATCTTCTTGATGACCGTACGGGCGTTGATGGGATTCGGCACGCAGGGTTCGCCGAGCGGCCGTGCAGGGCAGTACGTCTCGTTGCATACGGTCACATCCACCGTGCGGGTCTGTCCGCCCGGCATGCAGATATCTATCCGCCACACCTGATCGGGCTGGGCGCAGCTCGTACAGTAGGCCTGACCGAAGGCGCGTTGATCCGGCATCGACAGGCAGGCGACGAATAGCAGCGCTCCGAGGAGCGGACGGAGAAACGAGGAGCGTCGTGACATCAGACACCTCATCCGAATATGTGGAAGAACGGCAATCGATATTCATTCCGGGCCCCATCCCGGAAATACAGGATGAATATATGGGAATATTCCGGTGAGTGTGAAACTCACCGGAACATCATCGGTTGGACGAATCACCCTTCCCGATGGATATGCGGTGTACGATACCGACGACCTCTGCTCGACAGGGTATAGAATTCCGAAGGTCACGGTGACCCATTCGCAAAGCGATGTTCGTCGTACCGGAATCATTGCCAAGACTATGACCGTAAGTGGCATAGTCGTCTCTCTACAATTGCGTACGATCACGGTTCGATCGCCATGGTCCATGGCGTGCCCGGCGGTATCCAGGCGGACTTGTCACGAATCCGAAGCGACACACACGATATACGCTACGTGCCGGGATCGCGGACCGTGCATGGTATGACCGTGTCGACGGTAGACGACGTCGACCATGCATCGCTTCAAGAACGGAAGTCACACACATGCGAATCATGATACCGGGCTTGCATCGTTTCGAATCGATCCATATGTTCGATTCGTTATCTGTCTGCATATGTCGCTATAGAAGTTGTCGGGATAGGATAGTACGTACGGATCGCGGCTACATGGAAATACATTTGATAGAGGGTTATATGTTCACGATGTTCCATTGGGCTATCGGTGCTCTCGCCGTATGCCTGATGTCCTTGTACGGCACCCTTCCCGCATGGGCGCAGTGCGATTCCTCCTTCCAGTTCTATCCGCCGGATGCGAGGATCTATCCTACCACAGCGGACGGTCCCGATACGTCCCATCCGATCGATCCCCGCATCTACACCGCACAATGGCATTTCGAGACGCAGTCCGATTCGACGACGACGCATATCATCGTCGATGACTTCATCGGCAACGGGCGTCGTATCTGGATGCACAACTGGTGCCGCGACAAGGTGTGGAACTGGAACAAGGTCACGAAGCAGTACTTCGTCGAGATCAGCAATGCCGGGATGAGCGAGATGTCCCGCACATCGTACATGCCCATCGTCGCCGGTGATACCATCGGCTTCTTCCGCTGCATCTACTGGGGAAGCCGGAGTGCGACGGAACCACGGTTCAGATATGTTTCCGACGACGTCGTGTCCTACAGCGCCGAGCTCGTGCGACAGACGACAGGTCAGCGTCTCGCCCTTCTCGATACGTTCCGCATCAGCCAGAACGGAGCGTCGACGCCATGCTTCCATGCCCGGTACCCTCTCGCCTCGAAGGTCAGATACGTGATACCGTCGCATATCACGGACACCATCCATGCATGCATCCGGATCAACGTCCATACGAACGGTGCATCCAACGATACGTTCTCCCGATCCGACGTATTCAGCACGGCCCGTGTGCGCCTCTTTCTCGACAATGCCTACTTCGAGAACTTCATGTCGACGGTGAATACGGAGAATGCCTGCGGTGCATCTCCGGTAAACTGCGGTGTGACCATCGCGAACGGTACGGCAGGGACGATCAATGCGATGATCTCTTCGAATACCGTCGCTCTCGTCAAGGCATACTCCCAGCAAGGGCTACCGGTAGCGGAAGCTGCCATCACGAGCTGGCCCAGTACGAAGACGTTGACGACGAATTCGGGTCTGTTCATGGTATGCGGTCTGGACGATACCGGTACCATCATCTGCACGAGTATGGTAATGGTACCGTGATATACTACATCACTGGATAATGGACGATCGTGATCCGACTCTTCATACATCTGATAGTGCTACTGTGCGTGTCCACCATATCGACGAAGGCCCTGACGTCGAAACGGTCGCCGGCTTCCGACGGAAGCGATCCCGTATGCAATCCCGGGGTCGACGATATCATCATCGCCGTCGCAGGGCCGCGCGAATGCTACTGCTCGGAGACATCCACCGGAGGAATCGGCAGTGCCACGACGATATAGCCACCGAGATTGTACGACATCATCTTCTATTTCGCCGTTCAGTATCAATGCAATCCGGAACAGTACAACAGTACGACGTCGATCTGCACACGGCGCAGTGAATGTGCATCCGATGCCAGCTACCAGGTACCCGGATGGAACTTCTACGTCATCACCGGTGGTTATCCCGTCTTCACGATCGAGGCGGGTCCGGGCAGTACGCCGTAGCCGGCAGTGATATCAGGTGATCTTCGCTGCGTACATCATGTCGTCCGGATATGCATCGTATCCATGTATATCATCAGATACGAAACCCGGGAAGTCGCTCTGCCCTTCGCAGTATTGCCGCCGATGGATCGATCCCGTATCCTCTCCCTGGAACGCTCGCGTCAGATATTCTCCCTTGATGGATTCGATTCCTGCTCTCATCGTTCGCGATAACCCCTTCATGAAGTATAGGTCAT
>Ga0097677_1001436_pt1 | contig 14703 bp, 5 predicted proteins | sample ThiBiot_500_biof_FD_72842 | JGI IMG/M metagenome (GOLD analysis project Ga0097677, IMG submission 72842) | Wastewater bioreactor microbial communities from Cape Town, South Africa - Thiocy_expt_500_biof - 1398105537950 (version 2) (version 2) ...
GAGACCGAAAACAAGCTCTTCATCAAAAACATTCCAATAGGATTCAAGTGCCGCTTCTCCAACGAAAAGCTCTATTACGGAAGAGCCAATTATTTCAAGCTATCATTTGATTCCGAGCGCTACAGAAGCTCCCTGAAGAACCAGTATTCCCAACAGCTTCTGGAACTCGAAAAGCTCATCTTCAACCAGGAGCAGCAGCTCAAAAAATATGAATCCAAGCTCGCCTATCAGGAATATAAGAATAACTTTAAAAAACCTCCCGCCGCAAACATTGCCGGATTAGGAAAACAATACGGCATCAATACACAACAACCGGCAATGCCGGATTACAAAGTGCCCGACACTTCCAAACCGGATTACGACAGCCTCAACCTGAATATGCCGGATGTTCCGGATATAAATACTCCAAAAACAAATCTGCCTGAACTAAACAAACCGGATCTGAATTACCAGGTGGACACTGCTGCCTGGAAAAACAAATTGCAGGATTCACTACAGTTCGATACCAAAAACAAATACCTGGATTCAGTGCAGGCCATTAAGGCAAAGCTCGAAGAATATAAAAGCTCCTACCAGGAGCTTAAGCAAAAATATGAGCAGCTGAAAAAATACCAGGGAACCGATCTCTTATCCAGATTTAAAACCATCGATCTGGGATTGACAGGTCTCAATACCAACGGTACAGGAACATCCATTCCCGTTCAGGGACTGAATGTCCGTTATGAAGACAAACACTATTTTGTAGAGCTTGCGGCAGGATTTACTCTACCCAACCAGATCCTAACCACCAACGTATTCAACCAGATCGCATACAATCAGGCCAATGTTTTTAATTCAGGAGCAGGAAGCTTCTTTCAGATCAATTCCTCCAAGTTCATCTCACGGGTAAATGTCGGGTATGGAAAGCTACAGGGAAACAATATTACCCTTGAAACATTCTATAACAGTAAGATCATCAAATTCAGCAAATACGATACACTCTATAACCTTCCTTCCAAAGCAACGATGACTTCCAATCTGACAGGTCGTCTGGCGCTTCTGGAAAAAAAGAACCTGGTGCTCAGCGCCAGCGCAGGAGTTACCTGGCTGGATCACAACGTAGCTGTTTACAAGCTGCAGGAGCATATCGGAGGAAAGCTGCAGGCTGATTATATGTTCAGACGACAGCAGCTTTCGGCAAGCTACAGGTATATGTCCGCACATTACGATGCCTGGGTGCAGGGAATGTTCCTGGCACAGAACGAACGTTATGAGCTGTCTCACCGTATTAAGCTCTCCGACAGGTTCAATGTCCGTTACCGCTATGCGCGCAACAGGTATTTCTCCAACAGCATTTTCGGAGGAACGGTATCCAATGAATATGGAGCGGATGCAGGATACTTTCATAAAAATATAGGTGTCTCGGGAGGTTATGCCCTGCTCCACCTCATCGACCGGTCTTCAGCGGTAGTGCTCAACAAAGACCTGAGCCACATGGCCAACTTTAATTTTTTCCTGAATAAAAAGCTTAAAAAGAAAGGAAGCTATTCTTTTTCGCTGGACAACAACAGCCTTGTGATGGCAACACGTGATACCCTTTACAAAGTGATCCAGTCTTCCGTTTCCAACCGGTTGACATTTGACCGCTTCTATGCGGGTCTGGTATTCAAGCACCAGTACTTTGAAGGGCTAAACAGAATCAGGGGAAATTACTATATCATGCAGCCGGAAATCGGTCTGCAGGTCAAATCATTTTTCCTAAGAGGGTTTGTGGCTTTCAGCAGCAGCCAACAATATCATTTTGATATGGGAGGAATGGGAGAGCTTGGTTTCCACTTCAACAAGCATCTGAGCACCTCCATTCAGGCACAGAAATATCTGAAAGCAGAATACTTCCTATTCCAGGAAGTGCCTGAATCGGTAAAACCATTTTTAATAAAGCTAACAGTATGTATAGAAATATGAGTATGCGAAACTTTTTTATCTTATGTGCCATCGTGATTAGTGCAGGGAGCCTGAAGGCACAGTCCTATCCGGTGACACTGAACAATCCCTACCACCTGGACACCATCGACAACAGGAGGCCGACCTTCAGCTGGCAGTGTGATCTGGCAACAATTACAATGGACCCGCGGCTGGACATGCAGTTTGTGCTGGTGGAGAAGAATAAGAACCAGCCTATCGGAGAGGCTTTGCTTATTAATACACCCTTATTGTTTGCTTACAGCCTTACCAGCTCCTCTCTGAGCTATCCTTCCTCCAACCAGGAGCTCATCCCAGGACATACCTACGCATGGCAGGTCAGTGTCATGATGAACGGAATGCCCATCATGCAGTCGCAACAAACAGAATTTACGATAAGAAAAGACAAAGAGAAGGAAAATAATTACTGGTACTTCACGACAACAGCCAGCTCTGTCACTTATCAGTTACATCCTAATAAAAAGATCCTGGTAAAGATTCCTTATACGAATGAGAACATTGTTTTTTTCCTTGAGCAGGGAACGGAACGACAAAGGCTGGAAGCAGTGGAAACGGAAACCCTGAAAGGATACACCAATAATAAGTATTATACCCTCGATTTATCTGAGATGAATATTGAAAACAGCAAGATTTATAAGCTGGTATATAAAGCCTCCGGAAAGACATACCAGTTAAAATTCAAAGGAATATGAAATTGTTTTTATCTCTTGCCGCTTTTTTGGTAATGAATACCTGTTATTCACAAAATCTGAAGAGCGACTGCCAGAAGTTCTTGAGAATGAAAGAACAATATGTCAGGACAAAGCAGATCAGCGACCAATCTGTTACCCTGAAATACCTTCCGGGCGTTGTTTTTTACTGCGCTGAGGAAAAGTACGAAAAAACGGAATTGAAGGATGCTTACAGCAGCAATGCAAGAGTATTTATAATGGATATTGAAAACAGCGAAGCGATTACGAACAGCCAGCTGACAGAGCTCGTTCAAAGAATAATAATCCGTATAGGAGATCAGGAGTATAGACCTGCCAATTTTTTCGAAGAGCGGTTTTCAAGCAATATAAAACAGAAAAGGATCGTATTGGAATTTGATATAGACCGCCATTCTTTTTTGAAAAATGACATTATTTTCTGCATCGCTGCCAATCAAATTATACCTGAGAAACTGGAACTCGTTTTTGAATTTACCAAAAAAATGCTGATATGAAATCTGTAAAAATGGCCGCGTGGGCCCTTATAATTATTTTTTCATCTGAAATTATTCTTCCCTCAATGGTTTTTGCCGGAGGCCCTACTCAACCGGAAGTTCAGTCTTTTACTCCTGTTGACGCCTCCGATATGGTAGACCCGTTCACTGGAAACTTCTCTTATAATATCCCATTGATAGAAGTGGACGGATATCCTTTGAATCTTGTTTACAATGCAGGAGTAACAATGGACGAAGACGCTTCCTGGGTTGGTCTGGGTTGGAATCTGAATGTGGGAAGCATTAACAGGGTAATGAGGGGCTACCCGGATGATTTCGGCTCGGATAGCGTGAAAATCGTCACGAATATGAAAAAGAACACAACACATAGTGTTGATTTGGGGCTTGGAGTAGAAATATTCGGATTTCCTACGAAGCTAGCACCATCCGGATCCGGAAAAATAAATATCGGTTTTGATTATAATAACTACAATGGATGGTCCTCCAGTGTTTCTCTCGGGGCTGCGTTTAAAATCGGCTTATCAAATTCTTCTGCACTGAATGCTGGTCTTTCCATATCCGGGGACAGTGAAGAGGGAGGGAGCTTCAGCCCAAGTGTGAGTTATCAGAAAGAATTTCAAAGAACAAACTTGTCTTTAGGAACTTCTGTAGGAACTTCATTTAATTCTCGAAAAGGATTAAAATATATTTCTTTTGAAAACTCAATATCCCGACAATATCAGGTGGTAAATGAAGAAACGGGAAAAGTAAATACGATAAAACGAGGGTACGGATCGAGTAATTCGTATGAAATAGGTCTTCCTTCATTTCCTGTTTCGGCAGGAAATGATTATACAGCATTTTCAATCTCAGGGAAGTTCAAGGTGGGAATTGAAATTTTTGGAACAACAGGAACATTTGATGTAGCTACCACTTTTTCCTCTCAATGGATAAAGAAAGAAGATCGTGAAAAGCAGGTAAAAACCTATGGAATGCTGTATTTGGAAAATGGGCAAAAGGATAAATATGCGCAGCTGGATTTTGCCCGCAGTAAAGAACGGACATTCACCCCGGGAATTCCTTCTCTTCCGGAAGCTTATCTGACCCCGGATATTTTTAGCATTAATGCACAGGGAATCGGGGGCTCTTACCGGATTTTCAGAAATGATGTAGGATATGTATTTGAACCATTCCATAAAACAACATCCAACTATGTGGGAATAGGCGTGGAATTAGGAGTTGGTAATACAGCAAAAAGCGGTATAGATCTTTCTTATAACAACACTTCCTCTTCCACCGGAGGATGGACAGATAAAAAAAATGAGCTGATCAGGCAGGTGTATTTCCAGCCAAATGAAAACAAGTCTTTTAACGCGTCTTTTATGGATGCGGACGAGGTAAGTGTTGATGATGATCCGCTCTTTCTATCTGTTCTGAAACCAACAAATAACGCATTAATATTAGAAGGAAAAGGAGAGAAAAACACGAAAATAAAAGGAATAAGAAATGTTTCTCCAAACCAAAGCCTACTGAGGAGCACGGACTATAAACAAAATAATTTACTGGAATTCCTGACGAATTCCGAGGTTAAAAACAATTTCGGAATTGAAGATAAAAATGCTGTTTTAAACAGCTACGCCAAGGGACACCATCTGGCAGAGCTGACGTATCTGAACGCTGACGGCAGCAGGTATGTATTCGGATTGCCTGCTTATCAGATCTCTCAGGAGGAGATCACTTTCTCGACCGGATATGATATTCATGGAAACCGAACGGGAGTCACTGATAACAGCGATTATAACGGGCTGATCAGCTATCAGAATGTCAATCTGTTATCGGACGAGAATAATCTGGGGAACGATAATTATTACCAATCGACCACAACACCGCCTTACGCCTATGCTTATATGCTGACGTCTTTTTTAAGCGATGATTATATTGATTCCGATAATATAAAAGGTCCTTCAAGAGATGATCAGGGAAATTATGTAAAATTTGAATATCAGAAGATAAATAATTTCGCATGGCGCAACCCGCCTAACGAAAAAACAGCCTATAAGAACGAAGGGCTTAAATCTCTTGAAAAGGATGACAAAGCATCTGTAATTCATGGTGAGAAAGAAGTTTTTTATGTTAAGAAAATAGAAACGAAAAACCACATTGTTGTCTTTACGCTGGCAGACAGAGATGACGTGGTTTCTGCCAACGGGAGAAATGGAGGGCTGAATACAAATAAAAAACTTAAACGACTGGTGAAAATATCCAAATATACCAGAGCGGAGTTTGAATCAAATCCAACACCTGTTCCTGTTCAGGAGGTTCATTTCGATTATGATTATTCCCTATGTAAAGGATATCCTTATAATGCTAATGAAACTGCTTTAGATAATACCAGCGGCAAGCTGACCTTAAATCAGGTTTACTTTACCTACAGGAATTCAAAGAAAATGAAGCATAGCGGTTATAAGTTTTACTATGATAATAATCCCAACTACAATATGAAAGCAACAGATCGTTGGGGAACTTATAAACCGAATACAGGGAGCGGTTTAACAGATCCATTGTCAAAACATCTTCCCAATGCTGACTTTCCTTATACATTACAGAATGCGACAGCAACTAATGAATATGCCGCTGCCTGGTGTCTGAACAGAATCTCGCTTCCGTCCGGAGGATCGATTGAAGTAGAATATGAAAGTGATGATTATGCTTTTGTACAGGACAGGCAGGCGATGAATATGTTCCATATAGTAGCCACTGAAAATAGCTATGATGTGAATGAATTCAACAACTACAAGCTGGCAGGCTTATCAAATGAAACGAATAAGAACGCTGCCATTTATTTTAAAATGGTATCCGGGTTTAACTACATGAAAGACTATCTTCCTGAAGATAAAACAATTTATTACCGCTGTTTAATGCAATTTAAAGGAGATGCAAACTCCAACAGCATGTACGATTATGATTTCGTTTCCGGTTATGCAAAGTACAAAGACACGAGTGTTGTTACCGTTAACGGAGTTAAATACGGGAAAATAACATTGCAGGAAGAATCTTTTTCCAATAATGGAAACAATGCCGATTACAATCCTATAGTAAAACAGGCCATCCAGTTTGCAAGGATAAACCTGTCGAAATATATTTATGACAATAATACTCCGGAGCCGGAGGAAAATGCCAGCGAATCCAGCATTGCTGCGTTCGCCAATTCATTTGCGGATGCTGCGACAGCTCTGGTAAAAACCTTCAAGAACCCGATCAAGGATATTTATGATAAAGGAAGAGGCGTAAATCTTGTCACCAATAAATCATGGATCCGTTTAAAAACCCCTTCTAAACGTAAGTTGGGAGGTGGACATCGCGTAAAAAAAATCCTGATGAAAGATAACTTTTCCTTAATGGGCGGGCAGGATTTTACTTACGGCTACGAATACATTTATAATGATAAAAATGGTGGCTCCTATGGAGTGGCTTCCTATGAGCCGCAAATCGGAGGAGATGAAAATCCGTTCAGAAAACCGGAGTTTTATTACGGTAAGCTGAAAAGATCACCGGATTACGAAATGTATGATGATGTCCCTACAATGGAAAATCAGTTTCCGACACCGTCTGTCGGCTACTCAAAAGTGATCATCCGGAATCTGCAGCGCGCCAACGTAAAAAGAACAGCGACGGGGCATGTGGTTAAAGAGTTCTACACGTATAAGGATTATCCGACAATTAACCGGAAAGACAATATGAGCGTTTCCCAGAAAAGGGTGAATCTTCCTTTATTGCCGAAAGTAAACTTCCTGGCAGGAGCACAGTCGTTCTATGTAGAAAGGTATAACATCAACGGAAAACCGAAACGGGAGATGATTTTCGGGGAATTCGACAAAGACGACAGCCCGGGAACACAAACAGAATATTTCTATTCCACTACAAATAAAGTCCGGACAATTAATGAGCTCGGAGAAATCTCAGAGAAGGAAATAGGTGTGCGTTATGAAAGTCTTGCGGATCTGATCCAGTCGAAAACCTCTTCTTTCTCAGGAGCAGTAGGATTGAATTTTGACGCCTTTTCGTTCGGGCCGATCTTCATGTTGATCCCTATGCTGATCCCGACCTTTGATAAAAGTGATATGACGTTTAAATCCGCAACCATGTCCACATTAGTGGAGAAGTTCCCGATTCTTGTTAAGCAGACAACGAAGCAGGACGGAGCGGAAGTTACAGCAGAAAATAAGCTGTGGAACTATGCAACAGGTGAGATCCTGGTAACCGCATCGAACAACCATTTTAAGAATAATATTTATTCATTTAGTCAGCCGGCCTACTGGAAATACAAGCAGTTGTCTCCGGCATATAAAAACTACAGGTACCGTTTGGGAGTTTTAGGAACAGACCTGGACGGAAGTATTTACAAGTATAAAACAACACACCAGTTCACAGAAGGAGATATCGTGAAAGCGAACAATGGCATATACTGGGTTCATGATGTAAAGGCAACTTCTTTTAAGCTGATCAATAAAGCAGGAGAAACATATGTCAGCATATCTCCTTTCACAATTGAAGTGCTCCGTTCAGGATACAGGAACAAACAGACCGAGAAAATGGCTTCCATTGCCGCATTGTCGGATCTTACAGGCTCTGTTAAAAACAATACTTACTCCAATGTGTTACAGGCCAGCGCGATTGAATTTTCAGACAACTGGAGAGTTAATTGCAACTGCCCGGTCAATAACGGAATAAACAATACGATGAACCCGTATGTTGTCGGCCTGAGAAATAAATGGCGCCCTTCCAAAACGTTCTCCTACCTGACGAACAGGGTGCAATCTAATATTCTGGGCAATGTGAATATCAGAAAAGACGGTGTTTTTGAATCATTCTCTCCTTTTTATAAGCTGAACAATAAAGAATGGGTAAAAGACCAGAAAAACTGGACGTTTGCATCAGAAATCACGGAATTCTCAGCTAACGGAAATCCGTTGGAAACACAAGATGCCCTGGGAAGAAAAGCAGCCACAATTTACAGCTTTAATAATGTATTGCCGATCGCTGTTGCTTCCAATACAGGATTGAACCAGTCTTTTAACCTGAATCTCGAAGATTATTTCAGTACACTTTCAAGCCAGTTGCACTGCTCAGATAAGCAGGTGGTTATTGACGGAGGATCATTAGAGGAATCGGACGGACATACCGGGTTTAAGAGCCTGAAAGTTCTTTCCGGAAACAGTGTAAAAATCAACGGAGCCGATCCTTGTGCGGAGGAGCCTTGCGTCATGAGCCTGACCGGAAGATCCTGGTACTACACCTTACACAATGCGGTATTTCCCATTACCTGGAGTCACACCGTAATTTCCGGAAGCGTAACATCGGTTGTATTTAATCAATCATCCGAAAGCTTTACCATCAATACTTCCGGTTCCGGTTCCCTTGAACTGACTGTCACGGACAGCAAGGGATGTACAGTTACTAAAATAATTACTATTGATAATCCTAATTGATAACGTATTACAATTCTATAAAGCATGAAAAAAATTCTTTTAATTCTTTTGGGTATTTTCTCTGTCTGTCAGGGGTTCCACGCTCAGAACTGTGTCGGGGCTTATCTTATCAAGCCGAATATGCAGGCGGCATACGACAGTACGAAATATGTCCGGAGAGATGCAGCTTCTATACATTTTAAGTTTATGCTGAACAGTGATATTGAGCTGAATAAGGAGAACAATACGTTTTTCAGCTTCAATTTTTCAAACCTGTCAAATACAACGGTAAACGGATTTGTTGAAGCATACGGCCCTTTTAATGAGGATTATACGGCTTGTTCTGATCTTTCGGAAAAACAGATTTACGGAGCTTCTTTTTCTTTGAGCGCTTCTCAGAATTTTAACACGAATGTATTGCCGACAGAAGAGTTTAACACCGTTTACGGAAAGAAATTCTACTTTCTCAAAATTGTTTTTGATGACATCCGGGCAATCCTGAATTTTATACCACCATCTGCAACTCCGGCGCTTTTCGTTCATGAACCGGAAGTGGACTGTCAGTATTGCCTGCCTTTGTTTAATCCTGTCAAAGGAAAATATCTGCTGAGCTTGTGGACAAAAGAAACAGGGACAGTTCCTTTAGATAAAACGACTTACACTTATCCCAAAGTACGGATCAATACAACTCCTTCACAGGGACTTTTTTCACCCAGAGGACCAATCATTGACGGCTGGCAGAAGATTGAGGAAATTGTGGAAGTTTACACGGACGGAGATTTTGAGGTCGAGCTGATCTGCCAAACAGGCAGCTGCCTGTTTGATGACATCCGGGTATTTCCGTTTGACGCGAATATGCAGACCACTGTTTACGACTATCAGAACCTGAGAATCTCCGCCCAGCTGGACGACCGGAACTACGCGACGATTTACGAATATGACGAGGAAGGAAAGCTTATCCGTGTGAAGAAGGAAACAGAAAGAGGGATTATGACCATTCAGGAAACCAGGGAAAATTTATTTAAGAAAAATGATTAAAAACCGTATTTACATACTGGCAGTATTAATCTGCTCTTTTACCAGCGGTTTTTCGCAGTCGGATGAAAACGCGCTGGAAACATTGCTTGGGAAGTACAAAAGCAGGTATCTCAAAAAAGAATATGTGCTGACGTATGATCAGATCTATTACAGTGACTGGAACAAAGAAAATAAAGTCCGTTCCCAGAAAGTAGTAATTGAAAAATCAGGAGATGTTTATTACAAATATTCCACGGATGACATATTGATCGTCAACAATAAGGAATATAAAATTATAGTGGATTCACTGGATCAGATTGTTTATATACATTACCCGGACACATCCAATTCCGTCAGTGCGTATGATCTGAGCTGGACTGAGAATCAGATGTCCGTCAAAAGAAAGCCGAACGGAGCGGAATATGATGCTTTTGAGATATCGGCAGAGAATGAAAATGTTTCCTTTTCAAAAATGACCATTGCTTTCTCTAAAAAATCAGAAGATCTGGCTTCGGTGGAAATATACTACAATGAGGATTATTTCCTGGATGCTCTTGTTCCAGACAAGCTTTTACTGGAATTCCGGTTTTACCCGGTTTTATCCGGCAGGCAGATAACGAGCTGGTCGGATAAAATTGCTGTAAAAACAGCAACCGGATTTGAATTAAGCAAAGGATATCAGGATTTTGAATTATACGATTTAAGAATTTCAAAAAAATAGAAAAATGCGTTATATACTGTTAATTGTTGTTTTAGCGATAAGTCATTTAGGATTTTCCGGATTAACACCTGCATCGACACGTCTCAGTTCTGAATGGGGTTCACTGATCGTAGGTAACGTGTCGTCCAACGGACATGTTCATCACGAAGATGCCATTGTAGTTCCTTCGGGAGATATCAACGAGTTATTCAGCCGTGGATACGTTACGGTTGGGGTAGACCATCATTATCTGGGGACCTATATTTCGGCAATGAATGTCTATGTAAAGTTAAAGATTACTACCCGGCTGAAAGGAGTGATTATTCATGACGGATACTTTGATTTTGAAATAGAATACACACCCGGAGGAGGCGTTACGATAAAGGACAAGCAAACACGCATGTTTGAAGGTGTGGATGAGATCAATACGGAACTGACAGAGGTAAAAGTCAATAATCAGAATGTAACGGAGCTCCCGAAAAACCTATATATCGACCTGGATATTCTTAAGAACCGTATTTACAGATTTACAACAATTAATAATGTTATACCACTTACTAAAACGCTACAGGACAGCGATTGTGACGGTGTGGATGACGAGCTGATAGTGAGCTGGATACCTGTTGTTGGTGTAGAAGAATACCAGCTGGAATGGACGTATGTCAATAATTACGGAGAGGTGCTTTCGGGAGAGATCCCGGCCGCTTCGCTGCAGTACGATTTCCGGCACAATGCGACACGTGTTACCACGGCGGATAATAAGTATGCCATCCGTCTTATATATGGAAAAGGATATTTGAATATCCGGATCAGAGGTGTTGGACGAGATTTTACCAATCCCGAAAAGTTCATTTACGGAGTCTGGTCAGCAGCTGACGCCGGGAATGTGCTGGCAACGACTTACCACAAGATTACCACACCGTTCAATGATTTAATCAACTGGCAGTACAGCTCCGGATTTGCGGAAGAAGGCAAGAAAAAAGAGGTGATTGGTTTTTCTGACGGAACACTTCGTTCCCGTCAGCAGGTCACGCATATCAGTACGGATAACACAACGATCGTAGGAGAAACTTACTACGACCATCAGGGAAGAGGTGTTGTTCAGGTGCTGCCCGTTCCGGTTGATAAATCTAATTCCTGCGGAGATTATGACGGAACACTAAAATATTATGAAAGCTTCAATAAAACGGACGGAAAAAGCAACATTACACCTCCGGATTTTGACAATTCTCCCAATTGCACCAACAGCGATTTTAAGCTGTCAAATTCGTCCGGTTCCGCCTATTATTATTCGGAAGCCAACTGGGACAAATCAGGTGAGAACGCTTATATTCCGGACGCAAAAAAATACCCATATACAAAGGTGGAATATATGCCGGATAACACCGGACGTATAAGAAGGCAAAGCGGAGTCGGGGAAGACTTTAAGCTCGGATCCGGAAAAGAAACCAGGTATTATTACGGAAAGCCGGATGATATTGTTCTTAAAAGACTCTTCGGAAATGATGCCGGGTATAGTGTTTATTACCAGAAAAATATGGTAGTGGACGGCAATGGACAGGTCAGTCTTTCCTACATTGACAATGACGGAAAGGTGGTAGCAACCTCCCTTGCGGGCAATGTCCCTGTCAACCTGGAAGAGCTCCCTTCCGTTGCTTCCTCTTCTGTTTATCTGACAGAAGACCTCATCGATTACGGAGTAAATGGTGAGGAGCTGAATAACCAGGTCCGAACAGAAGGAGACAGCCGTATTTTCTCCGAAACCTTTCTTGTGGCGGGAACATCGGTATATACCTTTAATTATTCTTTCCAGACGCAGCAGTTTAGCGATCCTTGCCTCAATTCGGGTATTTGTTTTGACTGTGTTTATGATCTGGAGATCAGGATCCTGGATGACTGCGGTGTCGATCTGGCAGCAGCGAATAATCTGAAGAAAAAAGTAGGTAATTTTTCGTTGGACGGAAACGGCCGTCTCCAGTTCAACACCACATGCGAAAGCCCTGTGAATGAAAATGATCTGTTCAGCCTAGAGCTCTCTACAGGAAGCTACAGGATAGAAAAAATACTTACAGTCAATGACGCAGCGCGGAATTACTATCTGCAACAGTATTTTTCACCTGCAAATAATCAGTGTATCCGTTCGTTCAACAGTTTTCTTGAAGAGGCGAATAATGCGCTGGATCATGCAGATTGTAACCAGGAGATTGATTGTGATGTGTGTCTTTCTTCTTTAGGAAGCTTGTCGGATTACCTGTCAAATCATCCGGGAGCGACAGCTGAAGATTATGATGCGGAAGTAGATTTTTGCCGTATGATGTGCCCTGAAGTTTCCTTATGTACTGTACAGCGGGAACTGATGCTGGAAGACGTTTCTCCGGGAGGGCAGTACGGAAGCACGGATATTATAGGAGATCTCACCTCCATATATGTTTCCGGCAATGTGCTGCTGGCGAGCTGGCAGACACCGAAGCTGGTAAGAAAAGAAAATCTTCCGTTGTTAGACGGTTATTATGAAGAAGACTTCCTGACAAGGACAAGGATTCCGGTGACCGTTTCAATCGTGAACAGCCAGACGGTTTACTCCCCGGCGATTCAGAACCCGTCATTTAATCTGATGGGAGATGCGGTGAATGGCTATTATTGCTATCCTGAAGCATTGGAGAATTTATCGGATTTCCTTGCATACTGGACGCCTTCCTGGGCTAATTCCCTGCTTTATTTCCACCCGGAATACAATTATTACCGTACCTGCCTGGAGATGAATACTCCTTCACAGGTAAACGACACCTACACTTCCGAGAGCTTTGATCTGCTGTTGAGCAAGACGGATACCTGGGCGAAAGCGGTAACCAACGGATTTATCAAATCCAATTACGCTTCTATCAGTAACCCGGACGACCGTCTGACAGACTGGTTTGTTAAAAACAGCCAGCATCCGTGGGATCCGTTTGTTCATTATTCCGCCTCACAGTACAACGGTTTTGGTGCTTTGCTGGAACAGAATTTTGAAAATTACCTGACGTGGGGCGCCAACACCTACTCCGCTGTGAAAATGGCGGCGATGATGACCCGCTGTCCGGAAGCTTTAAATCAGTCTTCCGCACCGGGGACTTTGTGCATGAATTTCGGGATGGATGTTCTTTCCAATACCACTGAAGAAAACACTGCACTTCGAAATGATGAATGGAACCGGTTGAAGGGTCTTTATTTCACATTAAAGCAGGAGTATGTCATGAAATTTAATAATGACAGAACCATTAATCATCCTGATTACTTAGGGTACAACGGCTGTATCGGCAATGAAAACTTTAATATTCTGGAAGACGGATTTTCTGACAATTGCTCTTTTAATATAAGCACTACGTTCTCCTGTAATTTCTTTGATACGGATCAGCCTTGTAATTTCATTGCTTATACATTCTTTAAAGACAAACGGAAACGTTTCGGCTATTCAGAAAAAGAAACTTCTCAGAACTATACAGCATCCAACTATGCTCAGAATACCGGAAAATGCCCGTCTGTGAGCCTTTTGGGGCAGCTGATCTCAGAATTGCACGAAGCAGGACAACTTTATCAGACTGGTTCAGCGAACAATATTCTGCTGAACAATACACTGCATTATCAGCCGTTTACAAATGCTTTAAACACTAATGCTCCCAATACAATTTTAGCCACTAACTATTACTGGCAGGGAGTGCTTTCTTCCGGAACTGCGGCAACGGTTAACGTTTCTGTTAAAGAAGGAGTAACACAGATCGGAACGATTTCGCTGACCATTCCGGAAGATCCTCAAAACCCGGGAAATCTTTTGTTTTCCTGGAGCCAGCTCAACAAAATTGTCGATATCTTACCGACACAATTAATTTCAGGAGTGCAGCACTTTAAGGTCAAAGTGAAAGTATTTGCCGGAGGAACGTACCAATATCATGTAATTGACGGGCAGACAACGTTTGCCATTAACTCCTGCACGTTTGAAGAAACATGTGCACCCAATGAACTATTCGATGCACTGGAACCGTTTTTACATACTCTGATCAGCAGCGGGGATTTTGACTCACATACAGCTGTGAGTCCGCTGGACGTTATGGGAAGCACTTACAGTGTATTTTTCTGGAACGGGCTGATAAATACAGCGCTTCTTTCACATTTAAATATTTATGATTGGGATTATTCGTGGTATTATAACTCAACGGCAGAAGAATTTATTCTTAAAAATGAATACGATAACAAGAAGCTTATTTTTACTGTAACAGCTCCTACGACTGCGCAGGCCCTGACCTTGTTGAGTACCTACACTGTAACTGATCTGAAAGTTACCGGAAGCTCCACTTTTGACATAAAACTGATCAACGGGTCAAATCAGGCAACTGTTT
>Ga0097677_1001446_pt1 | contig 14617 bp, 8 predicted proteins | sample ThiBiot_500_biof_FD_72842 | JGI IMG/M metagenome (GOLD analysis project Ga0097677, IMG submission 72842) | Wastewater bioreactor microbial communities from Cape Town, South Africa - Thiocy_expt_500_biof - 1398105537950 (version 2) (version 2) ...
AAAGAGAGAGAGAGAGAAGAGAGGCCTGTCAAAATTGATTTCATCGGTCGTATCATATGCAAATAGTGGAGCACTTCTCGTTTTCTCTCTCATTTTTTTTCTTCTTTCTATGCGAAGTTTAATCACCGTACAATTGACTTTGTATTGATATTTATGAATTATTCCATTCATCATTCACGAAACTCGAGCATAAGCAGAAGAAGAAAAGAAAAGAAAAACGGTAGACAAACAAAAAAATCCGATTGGTGTAAAATTCGATTGACGAAAAGAACCAATAAGATGTGAAGACTCTTATTTAAACAAGAAGAATTTTACCTGTATTCTGATCTGACCATGGAAATGGAATAATAAAAATCAAACGGATCGGTTTAAGCAAAAAAAGAAAACGACGTTTCGATTAAATAATTAAGACAAGAGGAGACTAAAAACAAAATCCAACGAAGCCTAGATATATCTTCAATATATATCATCTTTAAATATTCTGTGAAGAGACCAAGTGTGACTAATTGTTAGGTGTAAGAATATATTTAACAAGTTAACACCTTGACTCGTGCTGCAATCGAATAATTCAACAACTCATCTCTTTCGCTCTCTCTCTCTTGTTCAAATTGATTGTCATTCAATGAATGAATAAAAGAAAGAAAAACTCTTTCAAAACAGAATCCTTTGAAAACTTATCCAATTTCAATAATCAAATTCCTACGACTACAGTATAAATATTGAAAGAAAAAACTGAAAAATATTCGATAAACACAATCGTAACTATCTCTTATCTACTTATATATTCTATATTCGATTAAATTGAAGCAAAAAAAGGTTCATAATCTGACTAGTCAAGAACAAAACAACGAAACTCTTGACTTGGCGTACATACTTCAACGTGCAAGTTACATCAATCTTCTTTCGCAATGGGCATGTGTCTTGAATCGTCGACGATTTCTTTTTTCTAGCATTAATTCAAATTCTCTAGAATAAAACTTTGCTATAATCGAAAAAAAATGAGAGAAGAAGAAGAAGAAAAGAATTCCATCAATCCTACTCCTCCTTTTTCTTCTTCTTCTTCTTTTTTCTATATTCTGAAATTTAAAAAATGCACTTTCTTTTTTTGTTCATGACAAAATAAACAAGGACAGAACTTTTTTTAAACGTTCTCATCATTATCAACACTTATTTCACTCGTTTTTTCTCTAGGCAATTTGTTCGATGCATGTAGATAGTGAGCACTTAAGTTCTGAACAAGTACATGAAATGCTTAACTAGAGGCTCTTTTTTGTTTCTCTTTCTTTCGTTGTAACATCGAGCGCCTGTTCGAATTGCTTTTATTACAAATGTTGTTGTTGTTGATGCACACCATTTGAGTTACTTGTCAATTGAAGTATGTTAGTTTTTGAAATAGATTGAAAAGAAGAAGAAGAAGAAAAAAAAACGAGCGAAGTTCGTCAAAAAGATTTTCACGCCAATAGGATGACTTAAGAAAGCGGATGAATAATGAGAGAAATGTCGTTGCTTTCTTCTTCGAAGATCAGTGAACGAATTTAATTTCAATTTTTGATTCTCACTCGTTTTCTTCTTCTTGACTGATCCCTAAAGGGCTTCGGTTGATAAAGAATATTGATATGACAAAGAGAAGCATTTCGTTATTGTTTTCTTTTCATTTGATGACAATTGTCACCTATTGTAATTCCAATGTGAACGAGTCTTGTGCTTTATTCGAAAGCAAAGATTTTTGACAGGTGTTTTGAGATGAGTGTCAATGATAAGTATCAATAAAACTATTGACAAAAAGAAATACTTCAACAAACGGATGATTTATCTCGAATTTCACTGTTCGAATAAATACTCAGCAACAGACGAAGGAGAAAAAGAAACATGTTGAAATAGATGTCATATTCAGCGTAATCTATTTGCATAATTTATCAAAAATGACGACGAATTAATGCTTAATTCGAGAGGACGAAAAATGTTGTCTTGTGAGGTTTCGATTTTTTCATAATATTGAATCAAATCGATAAGAACCTCTTCAAATTTCGAGTATTCTATTCGATGTTTAACATGACTAAACTGGCATCATTCCGGAGACAATTTTCGACATGAAAAAAACAGAAACGAGAATAACTTTTTTTTTCTACTATATTTTCAAACTGAATGGTTAATTGTAAGACTTCGTTTTCTTTTTTGTATTAATATTTAAAAAAAAAGTTGAAGGATGCTAATCAACTTTTCTTTTTGGTTAGAAACATCGAGATTGAAAATTCCAACAGTGTCAATAATCATTTTTTTTTCGAAAATTTACTATCGTTCGGTTGACATTGAAATAATTTTTTCCTTTCCTTCTGTCATAATCCGAATAAGAAAGAAGAAGAAAAAGAAAAGTTTTTTTTTTTTTTTTTGAAAAAAAAAATTTCCATTGTCGTTAAGTGAAAGAAAAAGAATACCGATCGATGTTTGCCAACGAACGGAGAGAAAAATGGGCATCCGTTTTTTCTTCTTCTGATGTTTGTGACATGCGTACCACTGTTTGTGTATATTAATCGTTGTTAGCAACGACAGACGAGACGAGTATTTAACAAAATTCTAACCTTCATTCAATTCTAAGAATAGTTGACTTAATTTTATTGTTAGACGAATTAAATAGATCGAACGATGATCGTTCAATCGGTTCCAACGATATTAAAACAACGAAATCAAGTCAATCGAGAATGTCTCTATGCATGGTATCCTGAAGTTGTTCTGGAAACGAATGCAATCAGCGAACCACGAGATATCTATATTCACAAAGGAATCGATAAAGATCTTCTACGAGAAAGTTCCTCAATCAATCGATGTAAGCTAATTGTTTTTTATTTCGTAATTTTCAAAACTAACAAAAACAAAAATGAATTTTCAATTGTATGTATATGTTTTTCTTTTGAGTAGTCATCAATACTTATAGTGATGACGACAACAACAACAATAATAATAACGATAGTAATAATAATAATAATAATAGTGATATTTTACAACGTTATCAACAAAGTATAGCGCCAAGTGAACGAATCTATCAGTCAACTGGGACACTTGATGACGCATTGAAAACTCCTTGGGCTTTGCATTACGAAGTTGAACGACGAGCAGCGACACCCAATTTTCCATCCAATTCAGTTGATGGTAAGCCGAAAGAAAGCAAAATCCACAAGGTCTTTTGTGACTGAAAATGAATTGAGTTTATTCATTTGTCTTTTGACTATATTAGCCATGATAATCACAAAGGATTTGATAGACAAACAAAAGCAAAAGAATAAACTTAGCAATCAGTTAGGAAATGAATTTTGCTTGACAAGAGAACGAATATCTAATTCCTTTGACCTTGACAGACTTTAATTTATGATAGATTTCCTATTTCGAATATTAACATAGCTAATCAATGAAACGATTCATTTTCATTTTATATTTATTCAATTTCTATAAATAATATTCTTCCTTTCTTTTTTTCCTCAATCAAAGCGTCAACAACACACGAGAATTTACCTCGTCGACTCAAGAGTGCTCCACTCGTTCGTTCACATCCGGCAGCAGATGTTCTAACAATTCCTGAGCCGAGATTTGTTACTCCAATTATTCCTGTGTCAACAAATCAACAAGTTCAAATACCACCAACGACTAAATCGCGAGCTCGAGCATCATCAGCGAAAGCTCGTTTAAACACAACATTTCCTCTTGCTAATGAACTACCGAATTCAGAATTTCAACGTAATATTAAATCAGCACAATCAACACGATCGAAAGATGAAACGAATCCTACTATTCAACGTGAACAATCACCATTTGCCTATTCAAAATCAACGACACCTGTACAACGACGACAACTTCGTAGTGCCATCGAAATTTCTACTGTTCCACTCAATCCATTCTATGTTCATCGTCCAGGTGTGATTGCTGTTCGAAATACCGAGAAGAAATCCGTCATACAAGAAAGTTCAACAATGAGAAAATCTTCGAAACATCATCGATATCATCGTCATCATCGTCGTGAAAAACAAAGTGAACCTTTGATTGCGCTCACGCCAATTCCTCCAACACCGAAAATGCCTTTCGATCTTGATGGTATTCAACTAATATACGATCCAACATTGACAATCGATGATGCATCGTTAAATTTAACACAATATCTAATCGAAGGAAATCTCTATCTAATCAAAGATCAACGATATAATGTGATAGAAAATATTGACCCAACATTAATTGAAAAACATAATCAAACAATAACGTAACTAATATTTCAAAAAAACAATATTCATTCAATTGATTTTCTTGTTTAGTCTTCCTCAACGGCCAAAATATTATCAAACAATTCCTGTTGAGAAATTTCGAATACCTAAACCAGTTCCCGATTTGCATTACAATGCATCGGAAACGTATTTTTACAATACAATGCCTAAACGTGTACATCGTTATGTCATCGATCCAAATTTCATTTCAGAGAATTTGAATATCAATAAAATGTCTCTGGCAAAACGTCCATTGTCAAGCGCTACAACAGTCAATGAGTTTCGTCAACAAAAACCATCATCGCCAATGTTCCATGCTTAGAACGCAAAGTGATCATCGAACAGTTGAATTTTCTGCCTTTCTTTTGCTTTTTTTTTTCTTGTATAAAAATAATAACAATAAAGATTAGTTATTTTTCTCATTGACTTTAATATTTATTGTGGTCGAATGAATTTCTAAAATTGAAACAGTTACATAAAATCTCGTCAACAATACAGACAAATTTGTTTCCATCAAAGAAAAGAAATAGATAATTGAACCGAACAAAGAACTAGCTCGTTCATTTATTCATTCTTTCCTTCGTTTTTTTCCTCTGACGACAACAGTCATCATTACGTGTTCTACATCGAAACACTCAAGTAAATAATCAAAGAAGGAAAAGAAAAAGAAAGACTAGATCTATCGAACAGAAACAAGAGAAATGTCGATTGGAAAAAGAATATACATGTGTGTGTAGTAAAATTGACTACGGTGTTCTGGTTCATTTCTGCGCCTACTTATTTAGAACTCGATGTAAGACAAAGTTTTATCCATATATAACTCAATAAAAGCTCGTAGACAAGTAAAAGAAGGGCAAACAAGAATCATTTTGACATCATGAGGTTATGCACATTAGGAAGATTGTTAGTTCACAAAAAAATTATGGAAATTAATTTGTTTCTGTTAAGCAGACGCCTAGACAAAACCACTGTGTCCTAATAAAAGTTCAGAATAAAATTAACATTACGAACTAAATGTATCAATAGAGAGATAGTTATAAGTATGTGTATTATTACTTTTTTTTATTTTCTAGATTGAGAATACTGTGCCTTTTTATTCATCAACGGAAATTTGAGTATTCGACAGTTTTATTGTCATTATTAGAAATATAATATGGAGAACATATTGTACTCAATTATTTGATTTCCAATACAAAGATAACGATGGCAAACAAATGATTGTGTTTTTGTTATTTGTTTCACATGTGCTCTCAATTAATCAAAATTTCGACGATCACTCAAAGAAAAACCAAACTTAATTGTTAAGTAAGACTACATAGTGTTTTTCAACTCACCTTTTCTCTTCGATTCTTTCCTTTCATCGATTGATTAACGAACAGTGAATCCTTTTCTCCTATGTGTCTACATTCAACTAAGTATGTTTATGCTGATGTCGGAAATACAATATGTCTTGTTGTCATCAGATGTTTTTCCTTGTTGTTTCAAATAACATTCTCAGATTCTGTGGGCGTAAGATATTTATTCGAAAAAAACGAAGAAAATCCAATCAGGATGAAATTCTACGCAAAAGGGATTGCATAAATCTCAAATCAGATGAGCAAATTTAATTTTTTACTCGAATCGAATCGTTTAATATCAAATAGTATTTATTATCTAATTAAGAAAAAAAAATAGTCAATTCCCTATTTTGCGTGTTATCCAAGCGCAAAAAGAAATTCTTCATTTCTAAGTTTGCTTTTCATCGACTTTTTTTCCCCTTCTGTTCTTTATCATCATCATCTCCTTATTTTTCTTCTTGTTCTTGTTCTTCTTCTTCGAAAGATTACATAGTACCGACAACGCATTCGCCTATTCATCCTTAACTAACATCAGTATCAAAATGTTGTTACTCGCTCATCTTCATACTGTAGTGATCATGTAAATGAGGAGAAGAAGAAGGAGAAGAAAAAGCACATCGAGATAACATTGTATTTGTAGTTTAGAACGAGTTCTTTCGAATGCAAATGTATCTTCGAGAACTACAAGTAATTATATTATCTACTTATTCGTTTTCTTTTTGTTTCTCTTCCTTTCAAGATAAAAATACTCATGTAGTTACAGTCAAAAGCGAAGAGATCTCGACGTAGACAAGACGAGATCAGTTGATTTTGATCTGTAATCGAACTGTGTAAGTACGTAAGTTGAAAAAACAATTGAGATTTATTTTGTCATTTGCTGTCGCTTTCGGAGAACAGCATTAAAATATCAGTTGATGATTATGTTTGTTGATAATAGATTATTGAGTGTTGACAAATAAACATCCATCAAAAATCGATACTCTATTTGTCATATATTTCATCAATGTCGTTTCTCTTCTTCTTCGTTTTTTGTTTTGTTTTTCATGTCGAAAGCAAAACCAAAATTTGATTATCCATTAACTCTCTGTCGATAGTCAGATATGGTATGCGCATGCTTGAAATGATGTATGGATGCATTACGGTTAGAAATCTATCTTGGCTCATTAGAAAACATAATTTTTGCGAATAATTGTCCTTCTGCTTGATTAAATATAGAGAAGAAAAGAAAAAAAAAGAGATGTTTCCTTGCGTTTTCAGTGCGTGCACTAATTTACTTTCAAAGATTGATTCAGATATTGACTATTGTAAGAATTATTGAATAATAACATAGCACAGGTAGAATCATGAATCAGATGAAAGTTATTATAGTTATCAGAACTATTAATTATATTTATTTCACAGCGAGACGCAAAGAAAGAAAAGAAAAGTTGTTCGTTTTTTTTTGTTTCAAATCTGTCGATTGATTGTTAATATTGAATGAAAAAGCAAGTACTTTTATTAGAAAATATATCGATCAGACTACGAGCAAGAAAAAGGAAAAAAAATTGCGGTACGATCGGCCTATAATTTCCTGAAGAATGATAAGTAACGTTTTCTAAGAATTTTATATGAGTGAAATGTCAAATTTTTCTTATTCATTTTCTTCTTTCATCATTATTTTTATCTTGACGTGCTAAGTTGATCTGATTTCGTTCTAATACTAGTTGTTAACAACGTCCAACAGCTTTTGAAAATCGAATCATATACATGAGGCGCTAAATGACGTGCTCTCATCTTTTGTTTCTTTCCTTTTCTTTTTCTTTTTCTTTTTCTTTTTCTTGTCTTAACATCCTACATTCTCTGTTCGATATAAGTTTAATAGTAGATGGCATGCCTATGTACTCGTGCATGCATTGACAATAATCTATATACTTGAGAGGATAGAGAAGATAGATGAAAGAGAAAAACTAGAAGAATCGTTGAGTACCAGAAACTCATCATCACACACTATGAGAGAAGTATCTATCAAATGCGCTACGAAAATGTCATTGAGATATAAAGTTGCATGTTTTTTTTCTCTTCTCATTTTCTCGATTTCTTTCTAATGACATATCAATGTAGTATTATTTGAATAAAATATTAATAGACATTACATTTAGATGAAAAAAAAGATTTCTCAAAAAAAAAACAAAAACTGAACTGTATGTAAAACGAATTGATTTTCTCTTGAGATATAGAATATTGTATATCAAGCATAGATAAGGATATGAGACAATGAAACAGTCGAAGGAAATCGTCTAAATAAAGAGTACAAAAGAAGAGATCGAACGCGAGAATAAAAATTGCGAAACTGAATTTATTTTCCATATCTCAATGGGAATGTAATAGAAAGAAAAATGTGAAACAGCTAATTGTGATTAGTTACCAAGCAAATCCCAAGAGATTTTCTTGAAAATTTTTCCGGCAATTCGTTTTTTTTTGTCTTCATCTTTTCTTTTCACTTGATCATTCTCATTCAATTTCTACGAAATTTCTTTCGCGCTCTTATAGTTGAAATGAATAGACTTTGTATCAATTTCATTAATGATTCGAACAAATGTTTCCCATCTGTTAGCATCAACTTCCTTTTTTTTCTTCTGCTGTATTGTAATTCCAAAAAAAAACGTGTCAAAATAAGAACCATTACATCTGTTGCTCGACAATCTTGTCACTTTTGTTTAGTTGGATATTGATGGAAGACTATATATTCACGAGCGAACGAGTCAACCAAGCAGCTAAAAAACAACAGGAATGATCGTGCAAATGCGTTTCTCTCTCTCTTGAGATCTATTCGAAGAAATAAACTAGAAAACATTGACATAGATTTCAGGAAATTAGTATCGATCTATCATTAGTCGACGAGCAAATTATTGTTTCTTTTTTTCTCTATTTTAGACAAAAGATACGTGAAGAGAAAAAAAAATTTTTTTTTTTCATTAATTCAATCAAAAAACAAAAGAAAATACACACTATGAATAGAAAAAAAATCCGTCGAACAACGAAATGACTTCAACACTAATTGATTCGAAAATTTTCATTGTTAAACGATCGATACAGGAACATAATAATTTTGCTTCTCAATTGAATAAATTTACTGAAATCTTCTATCTATGGTCCAGCATTATTCTTGTTATTGTTGGTACGAATGAATAGTTTCTGTTCAAAATATCTTTAAAAACTATTTTTCTGTTCTAGGTATGATTGGCTCGTTATTATCAATAAAAGTCTTTTCATCAACAAAAATTCGACGAAATTCATCGAATGAATATCTCATAACTAGTAAACAAATTGTTTTTTTTTCGTGAAATAAATTTTACTGATTGATTCTTTTCTAAAAAAAAAATTTTAGTGAGTTTTGTTGTTGCACTTCTATTATTTAATCATTTCATCGACGAAGTTCTTCGATCGATTGTTGACCAACTACGAACTGATTTACCAATAAATCTTGTTGATATTTCTCCTTCACTTTGTAAATGTGAGTTATTTCGTTTCTTTTTTAAATTTTTTTTAGCCATCCGTTTGACCTTATTAAGTGGCTCGACATGAAGTTCTGCTCTTTAGCATTTATAAAACAAGATAAAAAATAGAAATTCTTAATTAGTTCATTAGAAAAAACATCATGATACTTTAATCAGTAGGCAATATGTTCTTTTCGAGAATTCTTGTTAACCTTGAATCGATATTAGTGGCTAATTTCTCTCATCAATAATGACATTTTCATAATGATTAAGAGATAATATCGAGTTTATTCGTCCGTTAAAAGAAATTGACTCTTAGATTTCATCTAAACATTTCCTTGTAAAACTATCTTCTCATCTAGACTTTCTCTTGCCAATGGAATGTAATTCAATGATAGATTTATATGATTTCTCTTTGACTTGTTTTTCAGTTGCAACCTATTTACGTCATTCATTACGTTTTGCAGCACATTGGATCGTTGTTGCATTTACTCTTGAACGTCTCATTGTCGTCTATTTTCCATTACAAACATCGGTTCTATGTAATCCACGTAGTGCACGACGTATATGTTTGTTTATTTTAATAATTTCATTTTTGTTGCCAATCTATTCGATATTTATGTCGGATGTTATCATCAATGATCATGAATTCAAAGGTGAATGTGATATAATGGATAAATATCGAAAGCAATATTTTTATCTGACGATTATCTACGGAAATTTAACATTAACATTTCCTATCGTTATTGTTTGTATTGTTAATATCTTAATTGTTCGACAATTATTACGTGCTGGACGTTTAAGACAAAAACAACAGCAACAACAGCAGCAATTAACTCAAACGAAAAAAGTCGATAGTGCAAATAATGAATATGTAAATATGTTAGTTAAAAATCAATTAGAAAATGACAAAGTAACATGGATGCTTGTTGTTATTTCGGTTACGTTTGGCATATTGAATTTGCCGTATTTTATACTTTGGATAATCGCATCGATAATGCGTGTTCAGAATCGAAAAGTTTCGCCTTATCTCGAAGCAGGAAAAAAATTAGCGAATATTCTCTATTTATTAAACTATAGTCTGTATTTTTTCCTTTATGTTATTTCTCGGCGAACATTTCGTAAAGTTTTAATTGAAAAAATGCGTTGGCGTTGCAATTGGTTCGAACAGTGGCGTTTGAATGAACTACGTTTAGATGCTGCCTTACGTTCACAACAAATGACTAAACAAATAATCGATGAAAATCCGAATGGAAATATGAGTCTAATGAATCGAACGTCAGTAACAGATCTACCGATTGGTTCGACACGTCGTTTTACTCCCTCAATCCCATTGAATAATAATAATAATAATGCATCAGATCATTTGATTACAATGAAAAAAGTCAATGGAATCTATCCGTATGATTGTGGAAGTACAGTTTAAAAGAAGAACGAATAAAATACTATGTTTGTCTTTTGTTTTTCTTATGTGATGATGAATGTTTTCTCCTTCCGGTGTGTGTTGTATTGATCTCAATGTGCTCCCATATTTTGGCTTCTACTACTACTACTACTACTACTACTATTATTTTTTCTTCTTTTTTTCTAAAAAAATCTATTGATTAAATAAATCCGATATGAAATCAGATCAATGTCAACTATGATCAAACGAAAAGATCTGTCAGCGAAGAGTATTAAAGCGCGATTGTTTGTTTTTATTTTGTTAAATTTTGCAAATGAACGATTTTCTCGATTTTGATACGAATAATCATGAGTCATAAATCGATTAATGAATATTCGCTTACAACGAAAACAATGACAAGTAGTATCATGACTATTGATAAAATTTCTCGAACATCGTCGAATGATTCAAATCGAAATCTGTAAAAGTCAATATTCATTTTTCATAGCATTATTTTTGTTCGATAGACTTGCGTTCAATCAAACGAATGTATTTCATTTTAAGAGTCATTCATCGGATGAATCACTTTTTACGTCTGATCAATTATTTCAAACATCAAATCACGAAGGTTTTTTTCTTCATAAATCAAATCTCCTCTCGCCGACATCTAATCAATCGATTCCAAATCGAACTATATCCTGTAAAATATTCATGAACTCTTCTTTGACAATTAATAAAACTAGAAAATTCATATTTTTAGTAACAAAAATGATTAGCGAAATACCGATTAATCCAACATCAACTCATCAAATTGATATTCCAACGCAAATAAAAAATCATCAAGACATTCAGCCTGTTCATAATCAAATTTGACTCTCTTTTCGTAGACTCTATTCGATTTTCATTCTAGATGTTTAATGAATCGTTATGGAAAACAAAATTATCACTCAAAACTCTGCTTTCAATGGCGAATCGAGACGATGCACAAGCGAAAAAGAATCCGAAACCAATTGATTATCATTTATTTTTAAGTAATAAATTGAAAAATAATTCCATTCTACAATATCAAGATTATATCGACTCGAAATTTCAAGCAAATTCTCACCAAACAATTGTCGAACAAGACTACGAAGAAAATCGAGTGAGTAAATAAACGAATGGCAATATCGTATCTTGTTGTTTTTCTTTTCTCTTCATTGTAGAAATTACACAAACGTGTCTTAGATACGATGAGCATACGTAAAACAGACGAACCATTGATAACAAGCAAAACTCGAAAATCACGTCAACGAAAATATATTTCGTTATCGAACGATTCGTCGAAACCATTTCTTTTAACTTATCGTGCTGTGCCTATTTCGGCCATAAATAGAACGTGATAATGATACATCCGTTTGCATTTATGGTATTGTTTTTTTTCTTGATCAACAATGAGTAGTAATACATCGAATCAAATTGAAGATAAAATCAATTTACTTGCAGAAAACTATCATGCTACAACCGATTGTGTTCATCATCTTCAGCAGACATGTGCAAATTTATTATTAGATTATACGAAACACTATCAATTAGATGTTCTCAATCGTCGTGATCAAATCGAAAATCAAATTGAAAACTTTCGTTCTTAATTTAAAAAAAAACTAGATTGTTTTTGCTTTCGTTTTTCTTAATAATAAATACATAACAAGAAAGAAAAAAAAAGTCTAATCATATGATCCTTCTTGTTCAATAATTGACACGTTTTTATCAAGCAAAGTGTTCTTCATCTCCAACAGGTATGCGAGTCATTTGGGAACAAAAAATAATGATCCGTTATCATCGTTGAAAATGACAAAATAGACACAGCAGGTTGTCGAGAGAAAAAGACGATCATCTCTCGTCTTAACGCAATCAACTAATCTTACATACATATACACGTACACAACACGCTTTTTCCTCCTTCTTGACAAGAAAATATTGAAGTCCCTTTGGGCCATATACTTGTCTGTATGATGATCATTGATTGTCATTTAGTTTTAAAAAAAGCTATACGGTTACAGTTCGTTAGCTCGACGGTGTTGTTGTGTATACACTAATTAGTATCGAAAAAATGCGAATAGATAAAATTAATTTGACGTTTAGAATGCACAAAGCAGGATTTTTCTAACCTATACATTTAATGATAGCGGCAAGTATGTTTACACGAAGACATCGATCAGCAAATATACATGCAGGTGACACGATTAAATGATTAAATATTCTTTTATGAAGGCAATGAAAACGAAACAGAGAGGGTAAGGTAAGGAAGCATTCGTCGCTTCTTCGTTTTTTTTTCTTCTTCTTGATGATGATAAATATCGCGCCGTTAGTAAGTTAAAACTGCCTCTCCTTGTATTCAATCATTAGTCAAATAGTTGACATTTGCATCGAACCGTATTCGAATATCTTTTCAATATCGTAAGTAGATTATATAAACAACTCGATTTTGATTATTGACGTCTTCAATGTTAAAATTCTCTTCACACATTAAAATGTCGCATCATTTTTTTCGGACAAAATCTCTCTCTCTTTTTTTTTGATAAGTAATAACGAAATTGAATACACACACACACATAGAATAAGTCTATTGAGAGCAAAATATCCTTTTCTTCTTTCAAACAACTTCGATAAGTTAATGTTATCTTCAAAATCAATCGAAAAATATTTTCAAAAAATCCATTTTTAACTTCAAAAAGATCAACTATTTATGTGTACACCATTCTTAGACAGATAACTTGATTGGTTCATTAGCCATAGAAGACAGAGAGAGAGAGAGACAGAACGAGAATGAGAGAAATAGAGAGAGAGACAGGAGGAAAAGAGAAGAAGGAAAAGTGAAAATTGAATAAGTCAAATCAGTATTTGATTTCATCATGTTTACAAACGATGAAAATTTCAATTATCCAAGGTAGAATCTTTTCATTACCAACATTTATTTATTTTATCTGTTTTTTTTTGACATAAACAAATAAATCTTCTTTCTATATTTTATAGCATTATGGAACAACCGCTTGATTTAAGTTCAACAACAAATCCATGCAAAAGGCACAAGACATTTACAATCGATTATTTAACTTCAGATATTCCATTTCAATCACGATCAAAACCGAGTTTTTATTCTTCATTAAATCCACCCTTACATCCATTAGAAAATCAACATAATTATCCGATTCAAACACCGTTTATCTGTAGTCCACCAATACCTGTACGGGTTTTCTTTGCAAATCTTTTTTTATTTATTTATTTATTTATTTTCTAGAATCCAAATTTCGAACTTGTTAACGGTGGTCATGGAGTGAAAAATCCTCTTTTCGATTGTGCTACTGAAGTCCTTCAAATAAAATACGGTAAAACTATTTTCGAATCAATTCGAAAATATTCGTTAATCATTTCTAATGCGTCTATCTAGCGAATGCAATCAATCATGGTGAAGATTTTATCTGTGGTCTATGCCAAAAAACTTTCAAACTTCAACGATTACTCAATCGTCATTTGAAAAATCATAGTCAACTCAAACGGTATCTATGTACATTCTGCGGCAAAGGTTTTAATGATACATTCGATTTAAAACGACACACACGAACTCATACAGGTAGAGAGAAAACAAAAGAAGCCATGAGAACGTTTATTTTAAAATAAAATCCAATTTTTTTTTGTCGTGCAAAAGGTGTTCGACCGTTTAAATGTTCTCAATGTGATAAAGCTTTTACTCAACGATGTAGTCTCGAATCTCATCAACGAAAAGTTCACGGCGTCAGTCAAAAATATGCTTACAAAAGTCGTCGAAATAAATTATATGTTTGCGAAGATTGTGGACATACATCGACGGATCCAAGCGATCATTACGAACATATCAAACATTTACATCCTTATTCACCGTTGATACATCGATTTTATGATAAAAGACAATTTAAATTCGATTCGAATTCATCGACATCGTCATCGAATAAGACAATGATCGATTCGGATTAATATACATATTAGTTTCGTTCAATTATTCGATATTTCTTCCCTGTGAAAAGAGAAAAAGACTTTCGAATGTTTCCTGTATTTTTTTTCGCTTCCTGTACTCATTTAAACGTAGTGACATCTGTCAATTTTCGAAAGAGGCTTTTGTTTTCTATTGAAATAAAATGTGAAAATAATCGTCAACTA
>Ga0097677_1001466_pt1 | contig 14468 bp, 11 predicted proteins | sample ThiBiot_500_biof_FD_72842 | JGI IMG/M metagenome (GOLD analysis project Ga0097677, IMG submission 72842) | Wastewater bioreactor microbial communities from Cape Town, South Africa - Thiocy_expt_500_biof - 1398105537950 (version 2) (version 2) ...
TTGCAGAAGTTTCGATGAAAACGAAAGTGTTGTTGCTGTTGTTGTTGTTGTTTGTTGATTCATATTTGAAGGATTGTTGTAAATAGTAAGTGTATCATTACCAATTTCATCGCCAAGTCCACTTGAACATGCGCTCGAGCCCGATGAACGTTGTGGTTGTGCATCGATATTTGTTGTTGAACAATCATTGATTGTTAATGTTAAACTTGCTAGAGCAGCTTCGAGTTGATCTTCAAGTGTACGTAGTTCATAAACGCAACCGTTTGTATTCGAGGAAGAGGACGGTATTGTCGATTGTATTGATGAATCCATTTTGGTCAATTTTTTAGTTAGTGATTGTTGATAGAATGGAAGATTAGGACATTCTTCGAATTGAATCTTAAAATCACGTAATTCAGATATAATTGCGTCGAGTTCAGCTGAATCGTCTTCGTCTAAAAAGTCGACATAAAGACAAGAAAAAGAAGAAGGAAAATGAATAGTGTGCGAACACTATCTCTTCGTTTGATGACCTCTTTGCTTATATTCACGTAATAATTTGCTCAATTTCTCGTCATCATCATAGTCCTGTCGTTATATTCTTCTCCGAAACAATATTTGATATACGATAATGCCCTTTTTCCTCATTCACATAGATATACATACGCAGTTGTTCATCTTCTCTTAGTGCGTGCGTATATGTGGATTTCCGATTGTTGATGAGAACAGACAAGAAAAAAAAGAGTAAAAGAAGCAATAGAAGCTAATGCAACGATGAATGATGTTATGTTCACACATATATATATCTACGTATGTTGTTTCCGACGGAAACAGTTGTACTTTCTCTTTTTCTCTGTCTATGTGTACATATTCATCGGCAAGAAAGAATACTTGCATCGTTATGTAAGACATGGAAAACTAATGTCTGACGAACGAACATCTACGATGTTTGTCAAATCATAATGGAATGATGATGAGAAAAGCTTGAAATAATATTCACTATTGTCAAACAGAATAGAACAAGATTATGACAGGTTGTAGCATTAGAAATTAACAGATAAGCCTTGATAATATGTCTCTTTCTATGATATGTGTAGGTGTCACCTTCATTTACATTTTTTTTTGGTTCTTGATAAGACTGGTATAGCCAAAAGGAAATTGACAAAAAAAAAGAAAACAAGAATAGGGGTCAAATTCTTTCGTTACCCTTTTCTTTCGAGGATGACTGAATTTACAAGGACATACGTTTTTAATAACGATGCCAATATAGTAAAAAAGAGAATTGAGATGATGTAATCATTAGTATCTCATTTCATCTTATTACAAATTTGATCCTATCACACCGCTGATTTTACAGATATTAGCAGAGAATTTATTGAGATTTGATATAGTTTTATATATACACATACACACATCTATGCCTTCTTGTCTTCTATTTCGTTTCTCAATCTTTTTAAGATTAATAATAAAAAAAAAGAATGAATTCTATTGTTGATTGACACTTGGTCATCACTGGCTGAATAATTCTATAAAATCTGCAATTGTATACAATATCATTCGACACTCTTTCATCGATGTCTACAAGCGTAACGAAAGCCGAAGAAAAAAAAGAAAGAAATCTTGCTTGTCGTCAAATACGATGTTTTATCAGATTACATCATCTATTGTTTGCTGTGGAAATACATAACACACCGATGAATTCTGTCAAATTTATCATCATCATTTATCATTACAATTTCTTCTAGGAAACATTTATCGAATCATTGACAAAAAACTATCTTATTCGTTGTTACTTTGACTTGAATTTGATTTATAGTATTACGTATTAAATAATAAATGATGAGTACTTACCGTAGAGTTGAATAGATGTTGGAGAGTACGAACCATCTTTTTGATTTATTTGCGCTTGACGCTAAAAAAGAAGAAGAAAAATACATATATGTTAGATATATTAATGTGCACATGTAGATATATATATATATCAACGAGAAATTCACCTCGACATTCTCATTATCCATGAAAGATTTATGTATGAACTGAAAAGAATGTGTGTATGTATAAAATAACTACTACTTGACGAAAGAATGAATCAATAAAGGAACGAATGTGTGAGAAAGAAGAGAAAAAAAAACGATGACTACATGATCCTTGCAGTTATTGAACATTCTTTTCTCTCAAGCACTTCTTTCTCTCTAATCGAATAAATGTAGAAAGAAAATATATACATACATACATACATGGACGCATATGTACATTGATATACAAAAAAAGAAAATCATAAGTATGCCAGTGATTGAACACTTAGTGGTAGTTACTCTCACGTATACGCACGCGCACGCACATGTGTCAGAAATAAATAGACATCATTGAAGAAGAAAAAAGGAAATGAACAGAACAATTAGATTGAAAGCAAACATAACAATGCACAGGAGATAGATTATTCAGTTAACTAGACAACGGTATTTCAAATAAACATAGTTTATATCGAACAAAACAAAATAGATAACAGAATGTTGAGGGTCAAAGAAAACATCTGTGTCTATTGATCAATTCATTGGTTTATTCGTTTCGAATTAAGAGAGACAAACAACAGATTCCCAACTAATACCATCATTAGAATAATAGAAAAACAGACGTATCTTTTATTAGAAAAATTGGGCTAATCAAATATGTTAATATTCATGCAGGCGTATACCGAGTCATCGAAATAGGATCAATGAAACGTGTTCCAAAACGAAATCTTAATGGATTGAAAGAACACAAGTGGTTTAACAAACAAATGTTTAGTAGTCTCTCACTTAGTTAGATAAATAATACGAGAAGTTTTTTTTCATTTATTCTTACATCCGGATAGTGAAGTATATGCAAATATATTTAATCGTATTTTATCGAATCATCTGTTAATCGTAAATAATTATATTTGAACATATGGAAAAATATTTTCGATTGTTCGGTTGAAAAACTAAGCTGAATGAGAATCTGTTTTCGTAAAATAAGATAATTATATTTCTCATTCATATATAACATGATCAATTCTTCTTTTTTTTTGAACAAAAACTGATTGATTTGATTGAAAAGAATAGTAGACTTCAGATGAATATCACGAAATTGAATCTTGATTTATTTAACTTTCCAAATGACCTTATCCGACTGTCTCGTACTATTTATTTATCTTTGATTACAACAAATAATTTCATTTGATTCGTGATATTTCGGATACAATATATCACTAAATGAATGTTGTATTACTGGACAATGGTAAGAAGATGTTTGACTTTTTTTAATCACACATTGAGTTAATGTGTTCAATGATCTATGAAAATTGTGTGACTAAAGCACAAAAGTCAACTGTCCGCCTTCTGTCTCTCTCTCTCTCTCATACTCTTCTTCATTTTCGTTTCATTTTTCTCGACAACGAAATCATGCGTATCAGTAAATTTTTCCATATCACAGACAACTGCTGATTTGTCCTCCATAAATATAATTTTTTTTCTTCTCCTCAATCAAATATACCATACACGATGCAATCAATAGAATAACTCATATCAAATAAATACTATCACTGCCTACCGCTGTTCATTTCATTTATCAACAAACCTTTCTCGGGCTATACAAATGTGCACGTACAGTAGTTGCATCCAAGTATATAACCTTGACTATAACGTACATCTCGCTTCGTGTGCGTCATTACTTGAATCAATAGACTACCACGCTAGTATTCCTTCTTGTTCTGCTGTTTTAACAGATATACATAATAAAGCGATCGAGTTCACTATGCAGAAATGACAATACTACGAAAGGTCAGATTATGATAGTACTTATACAATTGCGCTCGTGCAACGAACTAATCTTTAGCACGAACAAAACTGTTCGACGGGTAACATCTTCAACAGAGTAAAAAGCCACGCACGTACACAACTAGTTCCATTGTTGATGACCTTGTTCTGACATCAATAAGCAATATCCAGTAAATGTCTCCATTCAGCAAAGACTAATCGAATGGCCAGACGACAAGATACATATCGATTTTGTGATTTTCCTCGGAGCCATTTTCCATTTCAGAGTGTCTTCTTTCAAATGAGAATTATGCATATATTGATTTGCTTTTCTCTCTCTCTCTCTCAGTCTGCCTGTCTATGTTCTTTTCAATGATGATCATATCAATTCACGAAATAGTCTCTTTGGACAACCTTGATTGTAACGATCCAATTGCAAAACTCATCTTTCTGATATATGAGTTGACAAAAAAAACAGAAACAAGAAAAAAAACTACATACTGTTTTCGAGCAAGTTTGCATAAAATTTTGTAATGCTCGATTGGCTGCACGATCTTCGCCGTTTTCGTTCGGATCATCGTCGTTATCATCGAATTCTTGTTCGGACTCAGATAATTCTGAATCCCAATCGGCAACAGATGACGAATGATATAGTTGCGGTTTTTGTGTTTGTAGAGTTGTTGATGATTTTTCAGGTTGAATAGTTACTTCATCGGACGTTGATAGTTCGTCTTCTTCTTCAATTGATGACATACTGCAACGTCGAACCAGTAGTCGATTCATGATGATGATGATAATAATAGGATGTCTTCAAATTGATGAGAAAGACACAATGATGAATCTAAAATGAACAGAGAAGAAGAAAATGACGATGACAACAAAATCATCAGAGGAGAAAAGGAGAAGAAAGGACAGAGAGAAAAGGACATATCATCGACATGAAAAAAAAAAAGAATTGAACACATGTTGACGTATTTCTCGTGTACAGAAAAAATCGTTGTCGTCGTAGTAGTAGTATGTATGTATTTATGTATGTATATGTGTATACATATACTATTTCTCTTTTTTCTTTTATCTGCGTTTTTTTTCTTCTCTGTGTCTTTCTGCCTTTTTTTTGTTTGTTTCAAGGAATTTTCACACATGTTACTATTCGATGTGGATTGACTATGAAATATAAATTAGAAAGTGTGGAAAAATTAATTCAGTTAATTGTCAATTTTTTTACCATATTCAAATCTCGAGTATAGAGTGACGAAGAAGAAGAAAAAATAGATAATAAAATAAAAGCATAAATGTGAGAATTATCAGTAGAACATCTTACGATTCATTACATACAGAAAAGAAAACAACTTGATTCTCAAATTTCGTCCCATCAATCTTCTTCTCTTTGGTTTTATTTGAAAATATTTTATCATTTAACTGTGAAACGGATTTGCAATTAATCAGTCAAGATTATACGATAAAAGAAGAAGAAAAAAAATTCAAACAAAACTGCACATGCTCATCCGTTTTATCAATTTTGCAAATCACTCGAAAAGAATTTATTTAAACGAACTTTGCTCATGAATAAAGAGAAAGTCAAAAAAAAAGTACATATGGTAATATACATACTGTGTGTTCAATCAATAGAATAGTAAAAAGAGAACGAAAAAAAAAGAATCTGCAACGAATTACGCATTCGTTTGGTGTTCATCACTATCCATTCTACGTGCGATGACAAGTTGATCGATACTCATAAATGGATGCGTACGACGATGTTTCTTACTCTCTGTCTCTCCCTCTTTCTCTTTCTTCTCATCGATAATCATATGTATCGGCACATACGCAACGGTCTATGAGCAATATCTTTCACTCTCTCTCTCTCTCCTCTCCTTCCCATAACCAAACACTGCACATCAATGAGCATTTCTTCGTGCGACTTTGATTTCTCACTTTCTTCTTTCCTTTTCTTTTTCTATCTATCTTCAACATACACAGACACACACGCACATACACAATGAAAAAGAAGATATGGAGGCAATTATTGAAGGATAATAGAGTGTTGGCACATCGTCTTGATTAGCTGCCTGTTGATGATTCGATTGGAATGCGATCGATTTATGCAACAATATTATGCGTATATATATATATTCATAAATGTGACATGAACGATCATGCATATGAACATTCTCAGCCTGTGGCAACAACACACCCGACACAATGTGTTTGTTGTTTAGCCAATAGGCCATATAATGCTTGTTAATAATATTGATGACGGATGGCAGAAGATTGAGATAGTGAAAAATAAAGAGAGAAAGAAAAGAATTGATATCATCTTATCTATTGTTCGGCACTCGTCTTCATTCTTTTTTTAGTTCATTTCTTTCTTCTGGCATCAGTTATAAGCGAATCTTATATGGACAGCTGAACAAAAGTGTATTCCTATCAATCACGATAAATTGTACTATTTAGAAATCATTCGGCTAGACAGATATTTTTACCTCAAAACGGATGAGAACAATCGCTGATGATGCTGTTGTTGATAATAATAATGATCAGGATGAGATATACAATTGAAAAATGATCCGTTTAACATTCAGGTAGATTCTTTTAATGTTGATAAGAAATTCTTTGTCTCGCAAGAGAAATCTATGACATTTGAATAAAAATTTATTTCATATTATATCATTTGCATTTTATCTTTATCAAGCACACATATACATACATACATATCAAAAGAAAATTCAATAATATCATACGAGAGACTAAGTTGTCATGTCTTGTTTCTCTTTCACTATAATTATCATTTAATTCATCTTATTATTCGATATTTTCATATTCGACATCGAATCGATAATAGGAGGTAAAGTGAATATGACAATCATTGACGGATTTATACAGGTATTAACAATTAATTTCACGTACGAAAAGAGAAAAAAAATGTGCAATACAATTCAAATCGTTGGTATTCTATTATTATCATCATCGTCATTATCATCATCATCACATGTCAAATAAATGAATACAAAAAGAGGAGACGATGAAAATCTGTTGAAGAAAAGCTTATTACCAATCGAATATCTATCACTTATGCAATAGATATACGCAGAAAGAAGAAAGAGTGAATACGTATGTGTACCATATGAATATGAAACGATATCTTTGATATATGCATGTATGCGTATGATAGTATACTTACCAAATTTATTTGTTGAATTTAATTGGAAAAAATCGAGGTGAATCAGAGTTGACCTCGATTGATCGGTTATTTACATTCGATCGTTGGCTAAAAATAAGCTGCGTACGCGTATATTTCAAGGATTTTGTTTTTTTTCTCTTCATATAACTAACCCTATGTTCATACGATAAATCGAGGAAAAAAAGACGTATCTAGTCGATACGGTCATTTGAATAAATACAAAAATGAATGATAATCATGCAAAAAAAATTTTTTTTTTCCCATTTCAATGACATATACATTCGTTCAAGAACAAATCAATCTTATTAAACCAATTTAATACATGTCATCGTGATGAAAAAAAGAGATTAGACACACTATACGTTTAACTATATGATTTCTAATTTCATGTTCATACCTTGACTTTTGTCCTTGTATCGACAGTATTTCCTATTGAATATTATTATCTAATAATCAGCATTTTTTCTAATTAGAAAATTAACCTTTAACGGTAAAATTTTTTTCGAGAGAGAAAATTTCATTTTTCAATTTTTCTCAATAATTTTCTTTTTCGTTGTGTTTATAATTAAATCAAAGTTAAAATATACGCGCTCATTATAGTAACTCCTAAATGATTTATTTCTTTTCTACTGTCATTTTTCATGGGCAACATATGTAGTTCATCAAAAGCAACAAAAGATAATCCATCGATGAATTTAACTTCGAAACAACTCGACGAATTACATGAATTGAGTCATCTTCCTGAACATGAGATTTTAGTCTACTATCGACAATTTTTAAAAGCAAGTCCCAATGGACGAATGACATATTCACAATTTGAAAGTCAATTAAAGGGTTTCGGTGCGTCGACAAATGGCAGTCGAGCTATATTTGATATGATCGATCGAGATAATTCAGGACAAATCTCATTCCAAGAATATTTGCTTTCAATCGTTCAATTTTCTCAACAATCACAACCTGAACAAGAATTAGGTGCCGTTTTCGATACATATCAAGCTGTAGCAAGACAACAATCGAGAAAATCAATTCATGAGTTAAATAAACAAGGAATGGATAGAAATGATATTGAACGAATATTAAAACAAATACATTCACAATTATCCGAAAGAGAATTGAATCATTTATGTGATCAATATATGAGTTTTGATCAGAATAGAAATGGTTATATAACTAAACAAGAATTTATCTATGCTTGTATGAAAAATACAAAACTTATGGAACAATTAGGACATAGAGATGCAGCGATTAAAGAAGAGAAAGATGAAAATGATATGTAAACCTATTTCGTCTTTGTTTGTGCTTGCTTACCTTAAGTAGAAATGAAACTGTCGACTATAAAAACATAGACAAAACAATGATAAATTCAAGTATTTTTTCAATCACTTAACAATTTATCTTTTCGATATATTTCAAAAATATGAACAGAGATAAAGAATAAGATAAGTTTGTTTTCATGAAAATAATATACAATTATAATGTATTAGTTCGTATTATTAGTATTTTCGTTTTCAATTGGAATGTCTAGTGAATTTTTCGTTTGTTCAAATACTAAATTAGCTAGTTCAAGATTAAGTTCAGTATCTGTCGTTGAAATAACTCTATTAGAAAATGGTGTTCTCAATGTTTCATTGATTAAGTCTTGTTCGTCAATAATCGATTGAATTTCGGAATTGATACCCATTTGTTCGATTGCTGATTCTCGAAATTGAACATTGTCATCCTCGATGATCGGAAGAAAAGAAATCATCTGCGATGATGTCGGCGAAGAAGATCTATTTTCGACAGTTTTATCATCTAAAATCAATAATGATTCATTATATATTAGTCAACCAGAAAATATGATTTCAAACTAACCTTGAATGTTAATATCAGGAACTTTTTTATGATTCGATTGTTGTTGATTGTTTTCTAGATATTTTTTACTTTTTTTCCCAATACAAGCACCCATGTGAAGATCAAACAGTAGTTAAAGCAATAAAAGATTTTTATATTCACACAAAATAAAAAGAAAATACGTTTTGTTGTTTCGAAAAAAAACAACTAATTTCTTCTCGTTCTCCTGGTGACTCATGTTTTATTCAGTCTTGTGATGAGAAATACAAGAATTTGACATTCTTACGTGCGTGTGTGATTCAATTGCATTATAAATATAGAAAAAATGAGTTTCTTCTTTTCCTCTTTTTAATGAGGTCAGGAAGAAAAAAAAAGCAAAAAGCATAAATAATAAGACGAAAATTGCTAGACATTTAGTTTCGAAATCACTAAACCTAGATTTGATTACAAAGAAAAACTCGAAAGTCGACATATTAATGAAAAAGAAGTATTCGAAGACTTTTTTCTCTTTCCTTTTGTCTACAAATCGAGTATTAATTTAGTAGGAAAAGCAAGCTAGGTGTGTTTGAATATAATTAATATTGTCATCATCACTGCAGGCACAAGAACACGATGCAAAAAAAAAGAGATAAGGATAGCATAGGCTTGTATATCATTCTTTTTTTTATTATCACAGTAACTGTCATCACTATAAGTAGGTGTTAGTAGGGCTAAACGTAATAAGAAAGAACGTAGCATGTCTCAAGAAGCAAATATCGTTGCAATTCAAGTTTGTGATGATGCACAATTCGATCTTCTACAATTTTCAACGCGATTAATTGAACGAACAATTGAACGAGCACTCGGTTTGTAGATTATCTACGGTGAAAACAAAATGAAATGACCTTGTTTTTTTCATTGGATTTTAGATATTATTTACGAGCAAAACAATGATATTGATCCAAAAATTTACGAATGGAGACATTCAGCTGATAAAGTACCTGTAACGAATGCATAAAATGTCGAACATTTTTTTTTCTTTTTTCGTATTTTTGTTTTCGAAAAGGAAAAAAACGGAAGAGCAATTTTTACGTGTAACTTTTGCTTTTCTTTCTCTCTCTCTCTCTCTTTCTTTTTTAAAAAACATCAACCCGATTTGAAATAAAGACATGAAAAAACCTCTTTTACATTCAGTGACTAATAAATAGATGTGTGTTTTTTTTCCTTCTTCCAGTAAAAGCGTACTTTAGTCGATTTATTTTACTACAGAAAGGAAAAAAAGAAAAAGATTTTCAGCGTCAACATCAAAACTTGTTCTTTCGTTGATTCTACACGAAAGTGAACGATGGGAAATCGTCCAGGAAGTTTTATTGATAAATTAAAAAATCGAATCTATCGAAAACATTCAATTTCGAAATCTTCTCAATCGAATATAACAACCGAAAATACATCTCTTGAAACATTTCTTCTCGTCTGGCTTGATCCAAATATTGATACAAGCAAAGAAAATATTCGTACACAAAAACGTCTTCGAAAGATTCTAACATGTTTATTAACATTCAACAAAGTTGATGAATGTCGTCGATGGTTAGAAAAATGTTATAACGAAGAAAAAATTATTCTTATTGTTTCGGGTGCTTATGGTCAAGAAATTGTACCAAAAATTCATGATCTATCATGTATTGTTAGTATTTATGTTTACTGTTTAGATGTTGAAAGAAATAAAATTTGGTCAAAAGATTTTCGTAAAATTCGTGGTGTAGAATCGTCAACTAATGTTCTCTTAGAAGAACTAGAAAATCATCAGAATCATTTGGAAAATATCGAAGATTCACGAGCGTTGAGAATTTGTCAGCAAAATGAACCAGCTCATTCGATTGAAAATCGAACAGCTTCATTAGTTTGGTATCGACTTCTATTAGAAATATTGATTCAACCAAATTATCTTCCAACTAAAGGTACTTATCATGAATTCATTCATATTCTTCGACAATACAGTTCAAACGACGAAGATGGTTCAAATCTAATCGATGAATTCGAACAAACTTACGAACCAACTCGAGCAGTATCATGGTTAACACGTGACACGCCATTAATTCGTTTTGTTAATAAAGCATTGCGTGAACAAGATATTAACATACTTTTTCCATTACGTTTTCTTCTTGTTGATATTTATACTCAATTGACAAAGAATCAAGCGCCATCATTGAATGTATTTCGTTTACAATTAATGCCAAAAACTCAAATCGAAGATTTACGATCGAATCCTGGTCGGCTAATTATTGTCAATGGTTTTCTTTTTGCAACAACAAATAAATCACAATTATTATCGACAATACAAAATAATGAGCAATTCGAAACGGTTCTATTCGATATTCAAGCAGATTTTCGTTCAGGTACAGTTCCATTTGCTTATCTTCAACAGTTCGATTCGTATAATGAACAACAAATCGAACGAGAAATTCTATTTATGTGCGGTTCAATATTCGAAGTTGGATCGTTACGATATGAAAATTCGATTTGGCGACTTCAATTACGTTTAACTAGTGAAAATGATGTTCCAGTTTTATCACAAATGAAACAGAATTTACGTGAAACAAAGAATTTAAATATAATTAGTGATCTATTGAAAAAAATTAATCAAGAAGACAAAGCACGAATTTTTGCCGAAAGAATCGCCAATGAACAATTAACAACTGCAGTGACAAGTAATTCTCAACAGATCAAAAGTATTCAAATACAATCGAATTTCAATGAATTACTAACGAATGAGAATATTTTATTTGTACTTATCAATTTATCAACATATTTCAATGAATCAACTTCTGCTGTTTTGAAAATTCTATGTTCAATTGAACCAAGAATCATATCGATTGTTGATAATGAAACAACAACCATTGATCTATCTCAATGTATGAGAAGAGAATTAACAATTTTTACAACTGTGCAATTTGCAAATACGATTAAGAAATATTCAGAAGATTTTCAATTTTTTATTTTGGATACCGACAATCAAAATAATCAAAAATATCGATATTCAACTATTGATGATGTAATTAATCGGTTAGTTGATTGTATTATAGAAAAATATCGATTCGAAATCAGTAAAGCATTGAAAACACAAAATCAAACTAAAGTCAAAGACTACAATCAACAAATCAATCGAATCTATCGACAATTAAAACAAATACATTTTAATCATGATTCATTCCTATCGAATACTCATCAAACAACATTAATCTGGTTGAGATCCGCTGATAAAAACGATAATCTTGATATTGAACCTGTCAATCAATCGTTCAGAGATTATTTTCCAATGAATCTTCATTTTTTTCAAGAATCTGAACTTCGTGAATATTTAGCAGCAGATAATCATCAAACCGATCTATTTCTTATTATTTCCAGTGATTATCAAATGGATACTCTCGTTGATTTACGACAGTATTCGAATATCAAATATACATATTATTATGGTGAAATGAAAGATAAAAATAGTGAATATAAAATTCTATCGACTCGCGATGATCTTTGTTATCAATTGACATATGATCTTCTTGAATATTACGGAAATTTAGGCGAACAATATCGAATTAATAATCAAGCTAAACAAGCACGACAAATGTTTTCGAAAGCACAACGATTATGTCAAATTTTATCTGAAAATTATTTTTCATCGAAATAAATCTGTCTTTTCTTCTATCATATTTATTTGTTTATGTATTTCAGATGGCAAGTTTCGAAGATATCGAATACGATTCAAATTATTCTCTTGCATCTCGACAATTTTTTCTTCTATATGATACAACAATTCCAAGTCAATGTGCTGGCCCATCGTCTGTTATCGTTCTTAACAATGCATCTATCCTAAAGTTCATATGTCCTTACAACAATCTTCTCTGCTGTCGAAATTATATTCATGATCATAATCAAAAAATGTTCACCATCGCTCTCTCAGATGATAAAATGAACGAATGGAACGATGATAATAATCAAATCACTGAAACTAATATTCGAAAAGTATTCATTTTCTGTGAAACATTTTCACAGTATTTAGCCATGAAACGATGGCGAGGATGCTATCGAAGAAAAATTCGTGGCATTTATCTTTCAGATACATTTGAACAAAAATTATTGCAATTAGGTGTCGATTATATTCGAGAAATTCTACCAGAATTTCGACGTGAACGAGGAACTTATCGACGTTTATGTACGGACGCACAAAATTTATTACAAGCATTAAATAATTACTTTCAAGATCAAATTGACTCGTTATCAGACGATGGAACCGAAGAGACTTCATAGTGTTGCTTGCAGTTAATCGCAGCACAAAAAATAAAATAAAATTTTTTTATCAATGCATGTTTTATATCATTGTTGTTAGAATGTATACATTATAAAGATTAGGTACTCGATCGTACGATGAGTTTTGATTTGTCAACGTGTAATAAGAATAACTTTTTTTCTTATTACAATAGTGAGTCACTAGACATGACTAATTCTGGTCATGACTATCGAAATAGTTGTCATAGATATAACGATATGATACTTTATAGTCAACGTCATGTGTACCAATGACGTTATCAGCCTTCGTATTTTGATTTCGTTATTGTATATGTATTCGAATGCAAATGTTGTCTACAAATAGAATCGGTCACTAAATATAGAATCGACACATCGTGTTTTTTTACAATTATTTTACTGCCATTTGTGTAAGTATTGATTTTCTTTCGTATTAGGTTAACAAAACATGAAAATAGAAATTATTAATCTGACTTCTTTCTCTCTCGTTCTTTGAGCAGTAAGCTTTTCATTCGATGAAAGATTTTATTTGATCCAATAAAAAAATGCAATTTAAACATGAAATGAATAGTAATCTTGAGCGTGAATAAGTGGTTAGAGTTCAAATATATGCGTCACTATGTGCGTCAATTCCCGACTCATTCTGTAAATTTTATGCCAACAGAAATCTTATACTACTTGCGTCAAACATGACTCACGAGCGCATCATGAATGGATGTGTTGAGACTCTGAGTTGTTATGATTCATCTAACGTTGTAAACAGACATTTATAACCAATCGTACATACCGATGCTTCCATACAGTTTGGTATAAAACATTTTCGTCTGTCTGTCTATCTTTTTTCTTTCGAGCTTTTAAGGAGCGATTGAAAAGAAAAACAAGGAAGTAGACATTCTCTTTTATTCTATTCAACGACAAATAAAACACCATGTCTTTAGTTCATATCACTAGACAGACAATAGGTAAGTAAATTCTTCTACGAATAGTTACACATTTTGATAAGATTATGTAAACATATGAGTGGATTATTTCAAAGGGAAATTAATCACCAGTCAGTCAAGTTGATAACGATCTTGAGAGTACTTTATTTATAAAAAAAAGACTATTTATTCAGGAACAAATTAAAAAAATATAACGTCTTTCTAGTTATAGTGGTTACAAGATTGTGGCGAGTCAGTGTGTCGGCTTTTTTTCCCTTTCTTTCTTTCTTTCTTTCTTTCTATTCTGTCCTCAGGTAAGAAAAGAAGAAAACATTTAAAAAAAAACACACACACACGACATGGTGTTGCCAAGCGTTGCGTGTATATATATATTTAAAATACATATATATATATATATATATATATTTGTATATAGAAATATACGAGAAAAAGACAGAGTTATGACGGGTGACTATTGAAAATGAGTTTGTTGTTCGAAAAAAT
>Ga0097677_1001614_pt1 | contig 13181 bp, 10 predicted proteins | sample ThiBiot_500_biof_FD_72842 | JGI IMG/M metagenome (GOLD analysis project Ga0097677, IMG submission 72842) | Wastewater bioreactor microbial communities from Cape Town, South Africa - Thiocy_expt_500_biof - 1398105537950 (version 2) (version 2) ...
ACCAGATCGCGATGCCGTCCTCGCTCGGACGAGGCGGCCTGGGATACTTCAAAATATGGGACAAGGCCAAGATCACCAAAACGTTCTCCGGAGTCACCGTGGAAACCGTCCTCAAAGGAAAACGCTACGTAGAAACCTCGCCACGCTGGGTTGCCTCGGGCTCCTAGCCAGCTTCGTCTACGCCCACCAGATATCGCGACCCACCCAAACCGTGGCCGCCGATTGGAAGTTCGATAAGTCCCTCGCTTGGAAGCACCTCACCAAGCAATGCTCGTTTGGCCCACGCAACCCAGGAAGTAAGGGCTACAACGAGTGTAAGAAGTATCTGACCGATGAGGTCAAGAAGTACTGCGACGATGTCAAAACCGTCGACTTCAAGCACATCTGGAGCGTCACGAATCGCTACGTCGAGATGACCAATATCATCGGCGAACAAAACTGGAAACGTGCCAAAACCCGCATCCTCCTCATCGCCCACTGGGATACCCGCCCAACCTCGGACATGGACCCCGACGATGATAAGACTGGCCTGCCCATCATCGGCGCAAACGATGGCGCCAGCGGCGTCGCCGTTCTCCTAGAACTCATGCGGGTCATGAAAGATCGCCTACCAAAGGATATCGGCGTCCAATACCTCCTGACCGATGGCGAGGATCTCGGTCCCGACTTGTCCGAGATGTTCCTGGGTGCCGTAAACTATTCGAAAAATCTGCCCGATCCCAAGCCCAACTACGGCATCCTGCTCGACATGATTGGCGACAAGGACCTTCGAGTCCCGATGGAGCCCAACAGCCTGAGATTTGCCGGCCCGTTGGTCAAAGCCTTTTACCAGAACGCGGGAAAGATTGGTCTCAGCGATACCTTCCCCCTCGTCTATGGTCCAACCATTGAAGACGATCACATCTGTATCAATGAGGCAGGAATCCCAACCATCGACTTGATCGACTTTGACTATGCTCCCTGGCATACCCAAGCGGATACGGTCGACAAATGCTCCGCCGAGTCGCTCCATAAAATTGGTATCGCTCTTGAATCCTGGCTGCTCGTTAGGCCCGCATTCAAGATTTCTAAGTGAATCCTGCGTAGTATAGGGAGACATGATCACGCCCTACGATTGGCAGGAAGGCATCGGCAACCGCGCTCAATACATTGAAGGAAAACTTAAGCTCGGTTCGCCGGTGCTGGCCGTCTCGATCGAAGCGGGCATCGTTGCCTTCACCATGCGACGCCAAACCCGCAAGATCTTCGAAGTTTATGACCGTCTTCTCTTTTCGGCGGTCGTCAACAGTCGGACGTGGAAGCCATCCGGTCCGCCGCCGTCGAATTTGCCCACCAAGAAGGCTACAACCGAAGCGAACAAGACGTCACGATTCAACGGGTCGTCACCGCGCTCAGCGCATCAGTGAAAAAGGCCTTCTCGGATTTCTCCACGGCCCCCCTCGTCGCCCGTTCACTCTTCGCGGAAGTTGCCGAACACCCCGATAAAGATCTGTTCTACGATCTGGACTACGATGGCGACTACTCGATATCCAACCGATTTGGACTGGCCATCGGTAATCGAGAACTAACCGAGACTGTTTCAGCCGAAATCGAAAAAATCCCGCTGGAATCCACTCCCGAAGAAGCGGTGCAAAACCTCAAATCGATCTGGCGACAGGCGATCTCAACGGAAGACGAGCCACTGGACGACCTGATCAAAGACCTGGTGCCCGAAGCGATGCTCCTAGAGCGCTCCAACGCCCGAGAAGACCGCTTCCGTCTATTGACCGTCTCGTAAAGGGTCGCTGATCGCCAATTCCCGAAGGGTCTTCGCCGTCACTTCGGGAAGGGTGTCGTTAATATAGGCGCCCGCCCCCGCTTCGCTTCCAGCAAGATACTTCAGTTTGTTCGCCGTTCGGTACGGTGGATAGAACTCCACGTGGAACCAGTTGAACTCGTACCCGTGGGTCGTCGGCTCCTGGTGGATGGACATGATGTACGGCAGAGAGAACCCGAATAGTTGATCGTACTTGCGAGTTACGATGAGAAGCATCTCCGCCAGATCGTCCAACTGCTTCGGTCCCATCTGCCCCATCGAACGCAGGTGTTGCTTGGAGGTCACCCAAACCTCATAGGGATAGCGGGCAAAGAACGGGATGACGGCAATGAACGTATCGTTCTCTGCCACCACTCGCTCGCCATGCGCCGTCTCTGTTGCCAACCAATCCTGCATCAGCGGCCGCCCATGGGCCTCGAAATGCTTACGCTCCGCATCCAATTCGGTCTTCAGAATCGGGGGAATGAAAGGATAGGCATAAATCTGACCGTGGGGGTGACTCAAGGTCACGCCAATCTCCTTCCCCTTGTTCTCAAACATGAAGACGTACTCCACCTCGGAACGAGACGCCAGGTCCTCATAACGATCCTTCCAAACTCGAGTGAGTTTCCTCACTTGACTCAACGGCATTGTCGCAAACGTCGAGTCGTGCTTGTCGGAATAGCAAACCACCTCGCAAACGCCGACGCTCGGCCGAACCGGCATCAAAGGCGTCCCTTCCACATCCGGGTGGAACGGCTTCTCTCTCAAAGAAGGAAACTTGTTCTCAAAGACGACGATGTCATAGGCCTCAAACGGAATCTCCGTCGGAAACCCTCCAGGCTTGGTCGGGCAAAGCGGACAATAGTCGGCGGGCGGATGAAAGGTTCGATCTTGACGGTGCGTGGCGGTAATGACCCACTGATCGAGAAAAGGGTGATAACGGAGTTCAGACATCGACTCCCTTCAGTTTAGACGTTTCGCCTGACTCCGGCGCAAAACCATCCCCCGTTAGCCTTAACAATCCATTGATTGACTCTTAACCTAACCCTGGCAGCCCCCGGAACTCTTCCGCGGAGGGTTTGTCGCGTCGTCGCGATCAAGGGCCCCAAACAACTCTATCTCGGCCAAGACCTCCTCGCATTCGACACAAAAAAGAATCGTGTGGACATCGGTCTGCGTTGACGATGATCTCGGCTACGTGTACCACTTGGATGAAACCGTGCTCAGAGATTTTTCGCCGCCCCCACGCCTACCTCCAACTCTCGATGTTCAACACTCAGGCTTCCAGGGCGATCACGAAGGCATCGCCATCTCTACCACCCGCAATGGTCATGGAACCCTCGTATACACGGACCAAATCGAAGGCGACTCCGTCTTCGATCGCATCTCCAATCGCCCCTTGGCTCGTTGAAAGGAAGGATTGACGAAACCGACGGCATCGAAATCTGCTCCAATGGCCCCGCTTCCCTACGGCGCTTTCATCCCAAAGAACAGCCAAGCCGAGAAACTTCGCAATTTTCGACGCCAGAGACATATTTGAACCGCAAAAGTAGGTCCTCCGGGACACATTCCCTGATTCCAGCGCTTGCGTTGAAATAGAATGGCAAGTATGAAACGCGTCTTCGTTCTGTTACTTTTACTTGCTGTGAGCCTGGTTTCCGCTCAATCCTGGCAAACCGTTTCCTCGGTGGATGGCAAATTCTCGGTCCAAATGCCGAACAAGCCTCAAACACAGACTCAAAACCAATCCGAGCAAGGCATTACTGTCAAAACCACACTCTACGTTGCGGGAAGCAACGGAACCAACTACGTCCTATCGGTGTCGGTCCTCCCTTCCAAGCAAGACGCAACCCTTGTGAAAAACATGATGGACGGAATCAAATCCGGCTTCGTCCGCCAAACCAGCGCCACCGTCAAGAGTGACAAGCCCTACACCGTCAATGGCTATGCCGGTCGCCTCATTACCTTCACCGTTCCCAGCGGCGCCTCTGGCAGCCTTTGGATGTGCAACAAAGTCGGACGCGTCTACACACTCACCGTCGCCAAAGCTTCGGGCGACTACACCGCCGAGCAAAAGAAGTTCCACTCCTCCTTCAAGATCAAAGGCTAATCACCCTAAACAGCAATAAAAAAGGCGGCTTGTTGGCCGCCTTTTTTATTCCCCTAACCCCTAACACCTGGACCCGGGTCCCAGTGCCTCCGGGACTCCCGCCCCGGTCAGACCTTCAGCCGAATCGAAATGATCTCAAACGGCTTGTAGTCGAACTGCACCGCGCCGTCGACCACTTCGAGCTGACTCAGCACGTTCTCTTCCAGATCGCAAAGCGCCGCGCCCTTGATCGGTACCGCGCAAGACAGTTCCGCCCGACCGCGTGCGTTGTGGCACTCGTACAGTCGAACGATCAGATCGCTGTCGTCCTCCGCCTTCTTCACCGCTTCGATCACGATGTTGCGATCGTCGCAATCCACCAGCGTCGGTAAGGTGCCATTCTCACCGCTCTTGGGCGAGAGAAACGCGTGTCGAACCGGTGCGTTAAGCGCATAGGCCGCATGAACGACGCCCGCATAGTTGTAGGGCCCGTAGTGCGGCATCAGCACGTAGCTGAACCGATGGCGGCCCATATCGCACTCGGGGTCCGGAGCCTTCGGCGCACGGAGCAGCGAAATGCGCATCACGTTACCATGCACGTCGTGTCCGTACTTGGAATCGTTCAAGAGCGCCACGCCTTGGTCGCCCTCGCTCAGGTCCACCCACTTCTGGGCGCAAACCTCGAATCGGGCCATGTCCCAGCTTGTGTTGTAGTGCGTCGGTCGCTCCACGTTGCCGAACTGAATCTCGTAAGTGGCTCGCGCCGCGTTCACGTTGACCGGGAACGCCACTTTTAGCATCTTGTCCTCTTCGTGCCAGTCGATCTCGGTATCGAATCGAATGCCCGGCGTTGGCCCCAAACTGATGCGCTGACGGATCGTCGAATTCCCGAACCGCTTGACCACTTCGGCCGCTACGCGGACGGGACCGCGCTCCACGATCTCGAACGACTCGCTCTTGACCAGATCCTGCATCGTCTCGTAGGAGAACACGTCCACGTCCCAAGCGCTCCAGAACAGAGGCTTGTCCTCCATCAACTGGAACATGTTCGCCAGCTTGCCCGGCTCGATAAATTCCGAACCGTCCTCAAGGCTCTCGATGCTCGTGATGTTGCCGTTCGCGTCGAACTTAACCGACCATTCGTGGTTCTCGATGCGCCGCGCCGAGGTCTTGAGCCGAGTTCGAGGCTTCGGCGAGCCGTCGCCCAGGTCGCCCACCGTAACCGTTCCCAGCGCCGTGTGCGGGGTCGGGAAGATCAGCTTTCGCTCGCCGAACTCCTCCACCAACTGAACCGGCAACGTCTCTTCGCTGGTTTCCAGCGAAGTCGGAGCCTCTTCTTCTGTCCACGGGATCTCGCCTTGGGTCGGAATCTGCGCATTCTGGAACAACGCCACCGGCTTCTTCATGCCCGCTGTGTCCAGTCGCGAACCGATCTTGGAAAGGCTGGAACTCACAATCTTATTGCCCATCTCCAGAATCTTCGCGTAGTCCGCGTCGGAGTCTCGATAGACTTCGTTCACCGAGGAGCCCGGAATGATGTCGTGGAACTGGTTCAAAAGAACAAGCTTCCAAGCCTCTTCGATCTCGTCCGCGGGGTAATCCTTAGGGAAGCCCGGGCTGAAGCAGGACAGCAACTCGGCGTCGCGCATCAGGAATTCGCTGACTCGGTTCCCCTTCTTATTGGCCGCTTGGCTGGTGTAAGTTCCGCGGTGCAGTTCGAGGTAGAGCTCGCCCACCCAAACCGCCAAGTCCTTCGATCGAGACTTCGCCTCTCGGAAGAAGTCGATCGCGCGTTTGCCGCCCAACATCTCAGGGTAGTTCGGCGCCAATCGGCCACGTCGGATGAACTCCAGGTGCCGCTCGGTTGGGCCGCCTCCGCCGTCACCGTGACCAAACACGTAGAGCGACTGATCCGCTCGCGCATGGTCCTTGTAGTTCTTGACCGAGTAGATCACTTCCTTCGGCTCGCCACTCGCGTTATACGTGTCGGCGGGCGGGAAGTGAGACCAGATCTTGGTTCCATCGATTCCCTGCCACCAGAACGTGTGGTGGGGGAACTTGTTGAACTGGTTCCACGAGATCTTCTGGGTCAAGAAGTAGCGGATATTGAACTTGTTGAGGATCTGGGGAAGCGCGGCCGAGTAGCCGAACACGTCCGGCAGCCACATGTCGTGGGTCTCGTAACCCAGTTTCTCCCGGAAGTAGCGGCGACCGTACAGGAACTGCCGCACCATCGATTCCGCTCCGGTGAGGTTACAGTCCGCCTCGACCCACATGGAACCAACCGGCTCCCACTGCCCACGCTTGATCGCTTCCTTCACGCGCTCGAACAGCTTCGGATATTCCTTCTCCAACCACTCGTACTGAGAGGCCTGGGAGTGTACGAAGACATACTCGGGATATCGTTCCAAAAGACCAAGCTGGGTGGCCGTCGTGTGGGCCATCTTCTTCTTGGTAATGTCCAGCGGCCAAAGCCAAGCTGTGTCGAGGTGAGCATGTCCTACCGGATAGAGGGTGTGCTTGATATCCCCGCTCAAACTGCCCATCGCGTCTCGAAGAATCTTACGGCAACGGCCAATCGTCTCGCGGTTCGATGCCGAGAACACGTTGGCAACTTCGTTCAACGCGCGAAGTAAGGTGGTGTACGAGGGATTTTCCTTCTCAATCGTATCCACCAGGCTGATGCAGAACGCCACGTCGTAGTAAAGGTCCTTGATCTCCCGGTCAACCACCACGATCTCCGCCTTCTTCACCTTCTCGACCAATGCCTCGCGCTTAGGCTCTCGTCCGTGGACCTTCACCTGCGGATTGCTGGTGTAAACCTGAACGTAAACTTCAAGTTGCTTTTCCTTGCCCGTCTTGCTCGAAGGGAACATGCTCCCATCCAGCCATCCCATATCGGTGTGAGCCCAGTCGATGCCGCACCAGGGAGAGTTGTCCTTCCAAACGGTTCGCTCGCCACCAATCTCCGCGACGATCGCGATCTCGCTATCCTGCATCGAGGTCGGTACCGGACCGGTGAGACGGAACCAAAACGTCGTGTAAGCCGGGCCATATTCAAAACCAGGTTGCACCTCGCGCCAGGTTCCTTTCTTGGCTTCGTTTTGCGTCGCGACCGGTTCTTCGTTGATCTCGATCTTCAGGGGGGCGGTTTCGCCGTGGATCCGGGGCTCTAACTCGGTGGTCAGAAATTGGCCGATACGGCGACGGGTGAGGTCAGGGTGCTTAAGCATGAGATTCCTTAGACAGCCGCGAAGTTTACACTCGATTTATCGATAGATGGGACTGGTAAACGGGTCGTTCCCGGTCCCCATTGCCCAATCTCGTCCATTTTTTGGTGCACAATCCAATCGCATCAAGGTACTATAGAAATAGATGTTACTAAAGAACCTCACCGAAGATTGGCGGCTCGTGCTTGCGGCGCTCTATCTTCCGGGTTCTCCCCATGGCCTCGCCCTCTCCAAAAAACTGTGGCCTGCCGTCTTGGGCTCTCTCCGCACGGCTGCCGCCTCCATCGTGGAGGCTGAATCCACTCTTCGCGCCAAGGGGCACTTTGCTGAGGCAGCGGTTCTCACCCATCCTCAAGCCCTCGCCTACGCCAAAGCCGCACTCGCCGAGGGTCGCGTTCTGACGGCCCTGGACGAGGGATATCCAGAGCGGTGGCGCACCGTTCTCGGCGCTTCTGCCCCTCCCGTCGTTTGGTGTCACGGCGTTCTCCCATCCGCAATTTCATGGTTCGGCATGGTAGGCAGCCGCTCGATCCCGGCGGATATCCATCGCTTCTGCGCCGCCACTGCCCGCCAAGTGGTGGCCCAAGGCTACGGCGTTGTTTCCGGCGGCGCCAGCGGCTGCGATGCCACCTCTGCTCAGGCCGCCCAGTCTCCCGTCCTGGTCATTCTGCCCTACGGGCTCAATCTCTTGGATTCGCGAGAGCCATATGCCTTCTTGAGCGTCTGCCCGCCGGATGAGCCTTTCTCCACCGCCCGCGCCATGGAGAGAAACCTTCTCATCTACGCCGCCGGGGCCTTCGCCTTTGTGGGCCATTCCCGCTATCGAGAAGGAGGAACCTGGAATGGGGCCACCCACGCCCTTCGTCGTCGGGTAACCCGCCTCATTGTCCGCCAAGACCGCCATGATCCCGCTCATCGTGCGCTCGCCGCCCTCGGCGCGTTAGAACTTGCCCATCCCGAAGATCTCCCTGCCCTCCTCCGTCGTCCTTCCGTTCAGCCAGATCTTTTCGGCTCAGATCCCATCGCCGTCGAAAACGTCATTCATATTGCCCCTCAGGAGCGCGCGGGCTAAACCCATCCCAAACCTCGTAAAAAACTGCCCCAAGGACAGGCTCTCAATGCCGGTACACTTTCTCCCCGGTGAAAGCGATCGCGAAAGTTCACCCCGCTCCCGGGGTCGAGATCATTGAGGCCCCCGAACCTTCCGTTCTGCCGGGCTACGTCAAAATTAAGTTGGAGGCCGCGTCCGTCTGCGGAACCGACCTCCACATCTACAGTTGGGACGCTTGGTCCGCCTCCCGCATCAAGACGCCCCGGATCATTGGCCATGAGTTCTGCGGAACCATCGTCGAAGTCGGCGAAGGCGTCACTGACCGGGAAGTCGGCCAATTCGTATCCAGCGAATCCCACATCGTCTGTGGTCGCTGCCGACAGTGTCAAAACGGCCAGGGGCATGTCTGTGTAAACACCCAAATTCTCGGCGTGGATATCGATGGCGGGTTTGCCAAATACGTTGTCATCCCCAAGGACAACGCACGCCCCACCGATCGAACGGTCCCCGTAAAGATTGCCGCGTTCCAAGACGCCCTCGGCAACGCCGTGCATACCGCCATGGCGGGTCCGGTCAAGGATCAAAACATCCTCATCACCGGCATGGGCCCCATCGGCCTCTTTGCCGTCACCGTCTGTAAAGCCCTCGGCGCCGCCAAGGTGGTGGCCACCGAAGTCAGCCCCTTCCGCATTGATCTCGCCCGCCAGGTCGGCGTCGATGTCGTCCTCAACCCATCTCAGGTTGATGTCGCCAAAGAGCTCGATGTCCTCGTCCCCGGCGGATTCGATGGCACCCTGGAAATGTCCGGCCATCCGTCCTCCCTCGGACTCGCCATCGAGCACACTCGCCCCGGCGGACGCCTCTCCCTCCTCGGCGTGTACGGCCAAAACACCCAATCCATCGATATCAACGCCCTCATCTTCAAGGGCATCGATCTCCAGGGCATCGTCGGCCGTAAACTCTGGCAAACCTGGGATGATATGGCCGCCCTCTTGGCGACCGGCAAACTCAACCTCGATCCGGTGATCACCCACCAAATGCACTACACCGAATTTCAACGCGCCATGGAACTCATGAAGGCCGGAGAGGCGGGCAAAGTCGTCTTCACCTTCGAGGACTAATCTCATTTCCACAGGGCCAGGGATTCTGCCGGAGACGGCGGTACACTCTGGCCAATGAAAATCGCTGTTCTTCCCCTCATGCCCAGTCAGGGCACACCGGCGTACCTAGGCCGACAGTTCTCCGCCTTTCTCGGCGATCAGATCCGAGCCGCCACGGATGCCGATGTGAACAGCGTTACCTATCTCACCCAGGTCCAAGAAGAGGATGGCCCTCGCGTCGGCTTTATCAATTTCGCCGATATGGTCCTCGACCAGGAACAGGTTCAACAGATATTTGAACAGTCCGCCGTTGATCTGATTGTCGAAGGCGCGATCGCCTCGACCGACACCGGATTCGACGTCACCGTCCGATTCCACCGAAACGGCGAATCGACTCCTCGCCGTACCGAAGAATTCAAAGTTGCTCGCGACGAAGTCTTCAGCCTCCTTCATCGACTCATCAAACTCATCGCGGATGAAGCCAATCTCTCACTTCCCGAGCGCCTTGCCGGCGAAGAGATGCCCTACGGCACCGACAACGCTGAGGCCTTCCTCAAGTTCATGGAAGGATACGACGGGCTCGTTTACGTGCAACAGGCCGAAGGACACGTTGTCAGCGAATTTTCACCCCAGCCCGCCTTCGAAGCCCTCATCGCCGCCCTTGAACTTGATCCCGATTTTCTTGGCCCCTATGAGGTCCTTTGCGAGTTTGCCCGAATGTGCGCCCACTTCCGCATCGGCAACTTCGAGATCGTCAACAACGCCCTCCAAAAGGCGATCGAGATGGAACCCGATGAGTTTCGGGCCTACTTCGCCCTCGCCGAGCTCTTGGCAGGCGGTCAGCAGTTCGGTCCCGCCTCGGATAATTACGAAAAGGCGCTTGCCGCGCGCGAGCGAAAGCACAAGGCGCTGGCCGAAGAGGGCGATCTCGACGAAAGCTACAACGTCGACATGGCCGCTCTCCATGTCCGACTAGGTCTCGCCCAGTTCCAAGCCCAACTCCCCGTCAACGCCGAGCGAAACTTCCGCCGCGCCCTTGAGTTCGAAGGGGATGACAAGCAGAGCCTGGATTACCTCGCCATGGTGCTTCAGCAAACGGGACGAGAGCACGAGATTCCGCCGCTCTGGAAGGAAGTTCTCGATCAAAACCCGCAGAACGCGGAAGCTCACGTCAAGTACGCCGTGAGCCTTGCCCAAGTCGGGAAGCAAGAGGAAAGCGTCAAGGCGTTCGAGAATGCCCTTGAGACGGTCGAGGAGAACGTCGTCGTCAAGCGATTCTATGCGCCGCTTCTCGCCCAAATGGATGAGCTGGACCGAGCCATGGACTTCTTCGAAGACGCCCTCGATGCCAATCCTACCGATACCGAACTCCTCCTTCAATACGCCCAGACCTTGCAACGCGCGGGCCGAGATTTCGAAATCCCGAAGGTCCTTCGAGACGTCCTGAACACCAATCCGGATCCCAACACCCGCGCTCAAACGCTTGCTTGGCTCATCGAACTCGAACAGCCCAAACGTGCCGAATCGGTCGAAAACGCCCAAAAGCGAATGTCGGAAGAGGACTTCGAGGGCGCCGTCCGCGAGCTTCGACCCCTCCGAAACTGGCTCGCCGATTACTGGAAGATGTGGGCCCTGCTTAGCGCCGCTTACAACAAGCTCAACCAGTTTGAGGATGCCGAGGACGCCGCTCGCCGACTTCTCGAACTCTTCCCCGGCTGCGAACCCGCCTATGGCGAACTGAATGCCGCCCTCGCCGGTCTCGGCCGGACGGACGAGGCGTACAACATCATGCGCTACGCCGCCATGAACATGCCCCAATCCCTCGGCGTCCACCTAAATCTGGCCCTCGCCGCCAAGCGCGCCGGCCACGAAGACGAGGCCCGAAGCATCGCTCGTCAAATCCGAGAAGCGGTCGGAAAGAACGAAGAAATCGAGCCCGTACTCGCGGAAATCGAGAGATAACCTCGGTTTTCCTTGGGACGCCTGTGATGATGACGATCATAGGCGTCCTTTTCTCTATAATCTATAAACGCACTTATGGGTTCAAAGTCCGCCTCACCCAAGCCGACCAGAAACGCCCCCCTCTGGATCAAAGCATTCGTTGCGATGCACGTCGTAACGATTACGATGTGGACTCTGCCGCTCCCTAAAAAACCTTACCGCGAAGGAACGATCGGCTTCGGCGTAAAGACATCGAGCCCCGGCGAATTTGTTCACTCTTTCAGCAATACCGTCACCGAAGGCATCCTCTATTTCAACTGGAAATACATCAAATCTTCTCCTCTGATGTACTACGCGGGAACCGTCGGCTTCTGGCAGTACTGGGACATGTTTGCCCCCAACCCCGCCAGCACCGATCTCTATCTGACCGCCGAAGTCACCTTCAAGAACGGGCAAGTCAAACCTTTCAAATTTCCCCGTGTATACGATTTCTCGATTCCCGAGAAGTACGCTAAAGAGAGATATCGCAAGTTCTTCGAGAATGCGAACGGGGCCGACGAACGATTTGCCAGCCCTTACGTAGCCCAACGTATCGCCCTGGAAAGCTTCACTGATCCCGCAAACCCGCCGGTCACGGTGACGCTCACCCGAAATTTCTATCAAATCCAACCTCCCGGTCAACCGCAACCAACCGAGTACAGCCATTTCACGTACTACACCTACCAGGTGGACGAACAAAAACTGCGCAGGGACGCGGGAATCGAGCAATGAGCCAGGAACCGCAAAAGGGACTGCGGGCGGCCATCGGCCATCTTGATCGCTATTGGTTTGGGAAGGGCTCGCCAACCGCGATGGGAGTCATCCGGATCCTTGTCGGGGGCCTTGCCTTCGCCAATTTCTTGATGCTCCTCACGGATTTCGATGCCTGGTTTACCGAACGCGGTTACGTCCCCCAGGCGCTTGCCGTCCGCAAGATGCCGCTGATGCCGTCCACGATCAGCGTCTTCGGCCATGATTTTAGCGTTCTGAACCCAGTCCCCCGGATCAGTTTGTTGGATGGCGTGACCGATACTCGCATCACCGCCCTCGTCTTTGGAATAACGATCCTAGCCGCGTTCTTTACCATGCTCGGACTTTGGACGCGGATCAGTACGATTCTGCTCGCCATTGGCATCGTCAGTATCCACCACCGAAACGGATTCATCATTCACGGAGGCGATGGCGTCCTTCGGGTCATGTCCATTTACCTCGCCATGGCCCCATGCGGTCTTGCCTGCTCGTTGGACCGAGTTATTGGCCTGTGGAAGGGCAAGATCAAGGGACCACCGCTTAACGTCTCGCTTTGGCCCCAGCGGCTCATGGCGTACAACGTCGCGCTCGTCTACTTCACCACCTTCTGGCACAAAATGGGGGGCTCCTTGTGGCGCAACGGAACGGCGACTTGGTACCCGGCTCGATTGCACGAGTTTGACCGCTTTCCCGTGCCGCCATTCCTGAATGACGTGCCCATGATCTACCTCACCACCTATGGCACGCTCGCCGTGGAATTGGCGCTCGGCACCCTCGTCTTCTATCGTCCGCTTCGCAAATGGGTCCTTCTCTGTGGCTTGCTCATGCACGGCTTCATCGAGTACAGCATGAACATCCCCCTTTTCTCGTTCCTGATGTGCAGCACCTACATCGCCTTCTATGAAGGCGAGGAAGTTAACCGCTGGGCGAAACGACTTGGAGAGAGACTCCGGCGATACCGCTGCAAAGTCTTTTCGCCTGCCCGTACCCCCTTACGGCCAGGTCCGGCGGCGGCCCTGGAATCGTTAGATCCTTTTGGATTGGTCGAATACTCCATGGGCAAGACGGATGGCTGGGAAGCGAAAGACCATGACGACAAACCAATTTCGGCGGTTCGAGCGTCCTGGACGCGGTCTCTAGGCGCCTGGCCGCTAGCTTGGATTCCGGGACTGTGGGCCAGGGT
>Ga0097677_1001620_pt1 | contig 13120 bp, 14 predicted proteins | sample ThiBiot_500_biof_FD_72842 | JGI IMG/M metagenome (GOLD analysis project Ga0097677, IMG submission 72842) | Wastewater bioreactor microbial communities from Cape Town, South Africa - Thiocy_expt_500_biof - 1398105537950 (version 2) (version 2) ...
CATCCGACTCTGAAGATGAAAACGACCAACAACCTCAACCATCATCGAAAAAAACCGTCACTCTTTCCGCGACGTCATCAGCCGATCGAAAATTACTTCGTAAGCTCTTTTCTATCACAACTTTTACTCGATCGTTTTCATTTCATCTAGCACCCGAAGATCTATCGACATTCAACGAACTGTTCACTGCTTGTCGTTTGAATGACATTCAACGTTTCGATGATCTCATGTCCCGTTTACGAGTTCTCAAAACAATCGACAAATCACCTTCAGTCATCGACATACTCAACTATCAAACAGCTGGTAGTTTCGACACACTTCTACACGTTACAAGTGAACGTGGACATTTGAAATTAATTCAACGTTTATTAACCGAAGGTGCAAATCCTGCTCTTGCTAATCAACGAGCGAAATATCCTTACAATCTATGTAAAAACAAAGAAGCTAAAGAAGTCTTTCGTTTATTTCGTCATGAACATCCGGATAAATATGATTACACACTCGGACAAGTCGGACCGAGTCTAAGTCCTGAAGAACTCGAACGGCAACATACGAATGAACGTGAACGACGACGTCAAATGAAAAAACGTCGAAATGAAAAACAACGCAGTGACCAAGACCGACAACAACGTGAACACCAAGAAGAACAACAACGAGCGAAATTTCTCTCGTTAACCGACACAGAAAAACGTACATTAGCTGTACAGATGAATTTCGAAACGAGTAAACCAGATGAATTACATCTCGGACGTTGTTGGCAATGTGCATTGAAAATCTCCGATGAACCATTTACATATTACGATTACAAATTCTGTTCGACAGCGTGTTTAAAAGCACATCGAACGAAATCGAAAGCAAACTAATGTTGTTGTTGTTTTTTATTCATTCTCTTTGGTATAAAAAGAAAAATCCACACCAAGATTTATTTCGTTTTAATAATCTACGTTATTTTCTTATACAAAACACGCAGCAATCAAATTACTGGCTAGGACAACTTTCGTTTTTTTTGCGTTCATAGATAGATTAAAAGACTGTACAGAGAAAACAAGAAATTTCACTCGAATGTTCGTTTCGGTGTTGGCATGGCAAACACGGGAACTTGTCGATCGTTCCAAAATTGTCGATCGATTGCTTGAGGAGTGAAAACAATATGCTGTGATGACGAATAATATTGAGTATTCTGATGAAGAAGTTCAAGTAAAGAATTTCGTTTTTCATGATCCTGAAAAATTCAAATTCAAAAACATTAAATTCCTTCGGTGATTCGTTTTACCATATAAATATCGATTTCATCGAGCAATCGAAACGGTTGATAGATCGATCCCCAAAGTGCCAAAAGAAAACAAAATGTCGATACTGATCGTTCACCACCGGATAAAGACGCCACGCTACGTTGATTATTTGTAATCTAAATTCGAAATTAAAAAAATCGTCTTGTGATTAAACTCGCAGATTTACTATGATTTTCAGTTCTTCATTTTTGTGATCGATTTCAATGTCACAATCGTTGAATTGATGTTTGGCCATTAGATTTCGAAATTTATGTCGAAGAAGATATCTATGTTGATCAGCTATTTGACCGAAACGTTCTTTACGTTTATTGACAAACGTTTGCAAAAGCTTTTTGTTTTGAAAACAAAAAAATAATAAATTAGAATTTCGATTTATTCAGAGAGAAATCATTTACTTGATGTTGTTTTTGACATTTATCACGAAGTTTTTTCCTTGCTCGTGCAGCATGACGTTTAGTTTGACATTCTTCAATCAATTTTTTACGTTCTTCTTGACTAAAATATGAACAAGAATTGCAAATGAAATCAATCGAATGGAGATTTTGTACGTGTCTTCGTAAGATTTGAGGTAATTTGTAATCGTATTGAGTTCTTGTTGAATTTCTTGAACAGAACGATTCGTTGTTTTCAGAATTTCCCTTCTCTGAAATCAAAATTTCAAATTATAAAAACACTCTTGCTTTTGAAAGAAAAGCTCACTTTTGATTGATTTTTCGTGAGTTTTTCATATCGTTGTTGACATCGTTGAATATCTTCATTTAATTGATCGTATTTCTTCGTTAATCTCGGCGCTTGTTGTTGAATTTCTTGTTTATCCAATGTTAATTCATGTATTTTCTCGGTAACAATTTCTCGTTGACGAGTTTTCTCGTTGATTTTCTTCTCCACATTTTCCAATTGTTCGACAATTCCGGCTAATAGTTGATGTTTATTTTCTTTCTCATTTTTGACTCGATCGAACTCATCGGTTGCATTGGTTTTCGCCGTTTGACACTGTTGTAATTTGTCTTTCAATTCATCGACTGAATAAGCACAAGCTTCAGGCATTCGAGAGTTGTATCGATCGATTTGTTGGGTTAGCTCGTTGATTTTCTGTTGAATGTCGATTTTCGATTGTTTACCTTGTTGAAGATTCTCGGTAATTCTTTGCTGAATCTTTCGTAATTCATTCATGGACAGAGTCTTTTGATGAATTTCAGTGTTGAGTTGTTTAACGTCTCGTTCGAGTTCGTTGATCGATAGAGCTTGAGCATTTGTCGTTGTGAAATATTTGGCTGGTTGTCGATCGTTTGTGTAAATTCGAAAGGCTCGATCGAGTTTAATATTCGAACCATCGATTGTCCAAGCTTCGACGACTTGTTTGACCTTTCTATCGACAATTTTCCAACGTAGAGTATTGCCTTGTCGAATTTGTTTCGCTTGGTTTAAATCTTGTAGTAAAATCGTTGCTTCGATTTGTCTGTTATCGATCAAATAAGTCTCAGCAATCGGATTCGTAATCGTTAGAATATCGTAAATGGGCACTAGACCAGCTTTTCGAACCTGAGCCAATGTTCCGGATACGTCAGGAGTTTTATCGGAGAATTTCGTTACAGTGATTCGTGGCCGAGAATTCGACGGATATTTCGAGAAAATGTCCAACAGAATCAGTTCATCGTGTCGATCCGAACAGATGAATGTTTCCATGCAAGGTGCCAAATGTTTTTCGACTGCGTACGACCATTTCGGTTGATTGCAACGAATGTATAGACCGATCGGTCCGACGGGTTTCTTATGAAAACGTCGATCGTTCTCGATCGTTCGCACACAATCACGCATCCATGTGCCGTAGATATTGATTTCGTCGTGTTTGAGTTTTTTTAATTCGTCGATTTGTTGTTGTTTTTGTTTGAGTTCGTTTTGTATGCAGAGTAGAGTTGATTGTTTCGTTTGAAGATTTTCACTCGTGAGATTGAGTTCGTCTTGATACGCCGACAAGCGTTTATCGCATTCGATTTGTTGTTGTCGGCAAAGTTCAAGGTCACGTTCGGATTTTTCATGTTCGAGCGTTTGTTGACTTGATTGTTGAGTTAACGTTTGAAATTCATTCTTGAAAAAAGAGAGAGATAAAGAGAAAGATTAAAAAATCGAGAAGAGATTTTGTAAATTATACGATTTGTTTGTTCAGATGAACTTCTTCTTCGTTGAGTTCTTCTAATTGTTTGTGCAGACTTTGACATTGATTTGACAAACGATGAATCGTTAATTCAAGTTCTTTCTTTTGTCGAGCAAAATGTGGTTTCAATTGTCGTAAACCATTCGGATTGAATAGATCATTTTCGAGATCGGTCTTATCTCCTTCTAATTCTTCGATTCTTCTATCGAAATCGTTGATTTTACTTTCGACATCATTCAATTGACTTTCAATATTATCTCGAGTTCGTTGTGTTTGATCTAATTCGATTTGAACATTGGCAAGTTCCTAAATTTCAAACGAAAGATGCTCGTTTTTATCGTTTTATTGTCAATACTTGTTGTCTTTCGAATATTTGAGCTGAACTCAACTCAAGTTCTAATTTACGTTGTTGAACTTCTTTATCTCGACGATCTTCGATCTTTTTAACTTCACGTTCGTATGGTTCAGCTGCTCGAACCATTTCATCATATCTCTAGAACAGCAGCAAAATAATAAAAACATTGTTCTTTCAAATGATTTTCTACTTGAGTCATTTCATTGATTCGTTGTTCAATCGATCGAACTGTACAAACAGCATCTTCATACGCTTGTTTGATGTGATCTAATTGTGAGACTTTCATGTAGAATTGATACTTTTTTTGAGCATCATTATTTAGAAGAAAGGTTTTGGCAATTTCTTGATGCAGAATGCAGAGTGGATTGTCCGGTGAAATGGAAAGAGCTTGAATAATTTCGGCAATGGTATCTTTTTGTGTACTAATAACTTTTCGTTGTTGATTGAGAACTTTATATGTAGAACTTTTAGCACCAATTCGACGAATAATTTGAATTTCTTTCCCGTATAATTCGGGCTTGAATGCTTCGCGTCCTTCGTTAGCCAATGTGAGAGTTAATTCTGCTGTTTTCTCGCCTTTTCGAATAAACGATTGAACGTTAGATGTTCGTCCAGTTGCTCGTGCTTGCGAGCCCAAACAGAGGCAAAGAGCATTGGCTATAGCTGATTTACCAGAACCATTGGCACCAGTTACGATTTGCATTGGAGTTGAATGAAATTCGATGGCGAAATTTTTATGACACATAAAATTGAGCATACGAATTTCTTTGATCTGTCCAATAGTAAATGGTGATTTGTTTTCAGTCGTAGGAACTGATGATTTTTTCTTTTTCGTTGAACTGGAAGATGAAGGAAGAATTTCATTATTGTTTAAATCCGATGTGGATCGGTGCAATCGTTTTGAATTATTCATCATCTGAATTCGAAACAAGAAGAATCGATATCTGCATGCAATAAACTCAAGAGCTATAGTACTCTGATCTTGACATTTGCATATACCAAGAATTATTTTCGTTCGTTCGTTCTGTCTCGTCTCTCCCCAATATTATATTCTACCGATTGGTGTGTTTGCGCATCGAATTCTGATAAAGACTTAAAACGACCAGATGTCGGTAACCTTGACAAGTCTGAAAAAACAATCGATTATCGTTTGATTTCAAACTTATCGATAGATTACGATCTTCATTCATCTATTCATGTGAATTGAACATCAAACGACATTTCTCATTAACGTTTTGAGCAGTAAGTGAATCACAAGTAGATGTAAAATGATTTCTTTCGCATAATGACCATTTGACAATTGTGACATCTATCAATGTCCAGTTGTTCATTGGACAATTGACGAAGAATTGACACGAACAAATATCTTTGTTCGAAATCTTGAAACGAATGTGCTCATTAGGAAAAAAAGTCAATTGTTAGTTCAATCTATTGTTTTTGGTCCTAGTCTCATGTTTACATCAATCAATCGTACCGTTTTTGATATTCCCTTGACATGGGATCGGACACGTTTCGAAGCATCACGTTCCAAATGTCGACAAGCTCGACGATTAATCGACATGAGTGTCAATGGTAAATTCAAAAAACAAAGACAAATCGAAATTTCATTTTACTTCGTATTTTAGCACAATATAATAAACAATTGAAAGATGTTTTCTATGAACGACTCGATATTGAAAAGAATACAAACGAAAGCCAACAGAATTTGTTTAATCAAGAACGAAAAGTTCGTATACTCGATAACCTCATGGATGTAGCTGAACAATCCTTGGACGATTATTTTGATAAAGTAAGATCGATGATCGATTGAAGTTGTTGTTGTTGAAATGAGAAGAGTTTAGCGTATGGAAAATGTTCGACATGCTATACAAGAACATTGCAATGCAATTCAACAGATTCTTCGTGAAGAAAACGAACATTGGAAAGAAATTCATACGGCTATTGATCAGTAAATATTCGAAATTCATGTTCAAATCAAATATCTTTGTTTGTCTGCTAGAAATTTGATTACTTCGGATGATATTCATCCAGTGAAAAACTTTGAAGAAAATAATTCACCTGCAAATATTCATACGATCGATGAAGTCGACGAGGAAGAACAAGAAGAGCAAGAGCAAGAAAATGAACAACCATCGAATTTATTAGTAATTCATTTCATATTTCTCCTATTGAGCGAAACTTTTGCTTTTAGACTAACAAAACTGTAACACCGATTCTAACTCAAATGATTCGAAGTATGTTCTTCACTCTCTTATTTCTTATGAATAATTTTTTTTTAAAATAGAATCACGTTTATTACAATCGAATCGTCGTTCGACAATTCAATCATCTCGTCTCTCAACAACGATGGAACAACCATTGATTCCTAGTAAACAAGAACGAATGAGTGTTCTCCTTCCTGTTCAATCGACACGTCGAACAACAACGATCAACGATACGACATTCGTCGTTAAACTCGAAGAAACACCAACAACGGACTCGAATCGAAGCCAAGGAATTGCACCGATAGTTTCCGTGCCAACGGCAGAAGTCGATATCACACCGAGCTATTCGGAACCGAAACTACCGGCTCGATTGTATTTTTCGCCGACACTTCTTCAAGACGATGACGAGAATATCAACGAGCCGATTCAGCCGGTTCTCTCGACCATCGATCAGAATCAATCGGGTTCCTATTCTCATCTCGAAAAATCTCGACAAGCTTCTCGTCGTTTGGGCCGAACGTTCTTACTCGATGGACTTAAAAACGAAGAAATCGATAAAACACAAGATGCGGAAAATATTCGTCCGAAAATATCCGATGAAATTCCTTTTATGATTCAATGTGATCCGACGATTTTACCCGAAAACGAAACTCATCATTCGCAACTCATCGAAGAACAAAAATCAATGGTTTACGAAAAACGACGAACACGAGGTGTTGCCGTTCGAAAACAGAAGACAATCGAACTCGATGAACCTCGAGCACGTAGTACAACGCGTCGAACAGGCCGAACTCAAAAGTCAAACAAAGAAACTGCCGAACCAATCAAACGACAAACTCGTAAACGAAAACAATCGGTGTCTGACGATGGAATTAATACAACCGTTGCTTTACGCAAGCGAAAAGCTCTTCTACCAGTGCAACCACCGGCGGCAGCAACTCCGCCGAAGAAAACTCGAGGAAAAAAGAAGAAAGGTAACCGAAGAATTTCGTTTTCAGAACGTTTTTTAGTTTGTTTTTTTTTTCTCTAAAAGAAATTCCGATTCGAGAACCATCGCCATTGCCAATCATTGATCGGTCGAAACATTATTCGACTCGATTTTCAACACGTTCTCATCGATTTAATAATCAAACTCTTTCGACAACAACAATGACCGATGATGAGAATAATCTCACGCGAACGAAACGACTTCGTACGAAATCGATTGAAGACAAACAGCCGGTTCTTCGAAAAACTCGGGCTAAACAAAATAAATCAACGATGGTCACACGAAATCGAAGAAAATAGAGAGAAAAATATAGATATAGATATATATGTATATGCATTAGAAATTGTTGTAAATAGAAACATAAAGTAGTTTTTTGTCAATTATGTTTGAACAAAAGAAAAATAAATCAATTCACATTATCCCATTTCGAAAAAGAAAAAGGTTTTCACTTCACTTGAATATTAAGTTCATTTTTTAGTCGTACATTACGTTTCTATGCAATTTAAGACTTTATATTAATTAAAAATTTACTGTTCTTACTATCGTTTCGTTTTTGATTTTTTCGTTCGCGAAAATACCCACGGATCCAACGAATAAAAAGAAGAAGTAAGAGAAAACCAACAATTATTAAGATGACTTTTAATATTGGCACTGTTCGTGGATCTTTACCTAGAATTTATTTTTTGAACTTAAGCTCTATTTTGAAATAATACTATTCATTTACTTATTTTCATTAAAAATGACCGTAGTTGACGTGCCTTTTTCTTATGCCAAAGTTCAACAAATAAACTTTTAATATGATACATAGCTTGATCGAGTTCATATGGAATTGCTTCGCTGTAGTAAGGAATTGCTAGGAATGTCTTGATTGACGATACTATGGTGCCCATTAGTTCTTTTTCACTCTTATCAATGTGACGAATACTGAGAAAATCTTGCCTAATATATGTATGCGAAGCTCTAACAAGGAAGAGTTCTTTGGGAAAAAAATCGTAGAACTATTCCATGAATAACTATGCGTCATTTTACAGAACGTAAAGATAAAAAAGAAATTTGATCTTAGATGATCACCAAATTTCTATTATAGACATAAATCTCGAACATTCTTATTCTCTTGCATCAATAGTAGAAGAGCCATAGAAAAGCATTGTTTATTTGCTTGCTTGATATAATATACATTCGAAATTGTTGTCAATTATGCTTGAATAAAAGAAAAATAAATGAATTCACATTATTCCATTTCGAAAAAAATGTTTTTTTTTCTATGGGCACTATTGACTTTCACATTCAGTTCATTTTCTTCGTACATTTTGTCTGCCATGGGGAATGAAAGTAGCAATACGAGACAGCAAGCATACCCAGCAGCACCTATTATTAAACCAATTTTGAAAAAGCCAAATGTCTATCCAGCGAAGTATATGACTGAACCATTTTATTATATCTATCCAGTATATTCAGCCGAACATGATCAATTTCAAAGGATGATTCCAGAAGTATGCAAACATTCATGCGAAAATTTATTTCTATCTGTCTTTCGTTTTTAGAAACCAGTTGAAAGATCGAAAGTACATCATAATCATCACCACCACCATCATCATCATCATCGACATCGTCCTCGACATCGCATGGATCGTGCTTGTCAAACGACTCCTACTCTTTTACTCGGAGCTGATGACATCGTAGATAAGCCTCGTTATACACCAACGTTTCTTCGAGACAGATCGACGTCAAGTGAAGCATCTATCGAAGAATATTCTTCGACTTCTGCTACTGTGGTACGATCAGCTCAAACACCTCATTCTGCTATCAAAGTCGATCAATCGACATCTGCAGCTCCTATCAAAAAACCTCTTACACCCAAGAACACAGATAATCAATATCCACCTCCAATGGTCATTCGATCAACGGTACTCTCACCAACAGTAACTCCTCCGAAAACTTCCTAATAATATTCTAATAATTTGCATCTTGTAAATTCTTTTTGCATCAGCTAAGAATCTAAAACACATGTTACAGAAAAGAGAAAAAAAAGTGTCATAATTCCATTTTCAGCCATGCTTCTTTCGATGATTTCAATAAACATTTTTCTTCCGATCGAGTAATGGGCGCTGACAACACAAAACAACCGGAATCTGAATCCAATGAGGATAGAACCGTTTCAACTTCTCGTCGTTCAAAACAAAATCAACCATCTGAGAAAACTCGACAATCACAAGGATACATATCACCTGTTCCAAATAAGAGACGATTACCTCCTCCTGAATCACCATCTCTTTTAAGTCCTTCACCATTACAAAAACCAGCGACACCCGTCATTATTAAACAAGATGTCGATTTACCAGTACAAACGGAAATCATTCCTACGAAACAAAGTGCTACACCTGCAGCTAGTACTTTCGAGAAAGCTCCTATTGTTACATTGAACTATGTGGCAAAATCATCTGACAGTAAATCTTTACATTCGTATGGATTGAGTACGATCACGGTCGTACGCCGAACTTCATCACAATCGGTTGAAACTGGTAATCGTTGGTATAATTATGATTATCGTACAAATACAAAAGCACCGGTTCAATAAATATTTCAGTACATCAATTTATTTCAATGAATTAAAACAAATAAACAGATAAAAAGAAGCAAAAATGAAATATTCTGTTTTTCCGATGAATTATCAATCATGCATTTTTGTATTTTATTGAAATCAAACAGTTTTGGTACGTTTGCATATGTTATTGCCGGTCGAATTTTTCCCCATCTGGTTATTATTCGTATTGTTGATGATCGTTCGTTTTTAACATAGGCAACTCCGAATTCACTTATATGAGAAATAAAACGATTCATTCGACATGATAAAGCATCGAGTTCACCTGCATGACTAACAAAAATATGAGCCGTATCCATAACTAAACCAGCGAGTACTAATTTAGCTGTATTTCGAATATAAACAGATAAATTTGAAAGAACTATGATATCGATTTCAGCATAACTGTAATCATTCAATCGAATCGTCATGTTATCGACTTTTAATCGATGAATCACTTTTAATTTCGCTTGTCCATGCAAAGTAATTGTTTGTGGTGGTTTTCGAAGATAGAAACGAACAATAATTTGAGGATAGATAATATTACCGACTTCTGGTACATAATTAATCTGAAAATGTGCATCTTCTCGTATTCGTAAACAACAAATATCTGTTGATTCTTGGATTTCGGTTTCCAATAACGAAGAATTTCTATCTGGATCGATAATTAAAATAAAATCAAGTGTATTACCACCTTCTAAATGTACAATTTCGTTTTTTAATTCATAACTTTTTCGGTCAATTTCTGCATTGATAAAAATAAAAAGTACGATTACGAAGATCCAATAATGACTATTCATTTTTAGTTATTTACACGAACTGACTGACTTTGTCGACTATCGATCCAAATCCAAAGTTTATCTTTATGAAGAAACAAAAGAATTAGTATATAGCGATTTTCTTTAAAAAATCGACTAATCAATTTATTTCATAGACATACATTAAATTTCAATGAATTAAAGCAAATAAACAAATAAAAAGAAGCTAAAATGAAACATTCTTTCTTTCTGATGTTTTATTAATGCCAAAAACCATTTAATTCCTGTTCTTAAACCGATGTTTTTTCATATGATCCTTGAGGAAATATTAAGAATATGCAAGACACGAATAGTTCAATGGTAAAGAAAGTAGTAGATAAACATGCGATTCTTAGCAAAGAGTATGTAAACACAACGAGAGTTTAGAAAAGATAGCGACTTTCGTCAAAATTTAAATAAAACAGTCCTGCAGTTGAGGGCGATCAAACCCAAAATTGGAAAATCAGGTGGTTTTTCCTTGAGATTTGAAAAACTATGTGATAATGATAACAAATATATTAATTCACTGCTTCTCATTCATACTTTTTCTACAATAAAATACGATGAAAAACGTGATATCGCCAAAAACACAACCATATATTTTCTAAACCACAGAGAAAATTGAATGATCAGTGAGCATTCAATGATAGTCGAGGGTTAGAGGAAGCCCCCATGATTCGTGTTACTTGTTTCATAGATGTAATTGTGACGAGTAATGCGCGAAAGAAAATAGTCAATCAGAGGTAACCATACTATATCGATTTAGGTAAACCATTCAAGTGTAAAATAACAAAAAAATTCCCAGTGGGACGCCTGAATCAAAACTACACCTATACTTGGAGAAAACTTTGGTGTACTTACCATCTATCTCTTCATCTATTGAGAATAAACGCTTCGTTGATTTCGTTACAGGCAGAGAGAGCAAGTGCTTAAGATATAGCGAGAATACGTCGTATAATTTCAAAACGAAACAAATCGTCAATACATTTACTTGTAAGTAGTTTTGTTTTATTAAGAGTTATTTTACATTCGCGTAACTTCCACAAAGAATTAATATTAATTCTTGAGATTTGTATTAAGATACTGAGAAAACCCGATCCGATATTCGAAAAAACCGCTATCTTTTCGAAATATTCAATTGAAAATTTTGAATATCTACCTACAAGGAGGAAAAAGCGGATTCTTGAGATTCCGAATCCGTTAAAATCTATTAGGCATCTTGGGCATCCTAAGAATCTCGGGAATCCAATGAATTTGGCGTGAGTTAGTGCAGTGAATCACAAGAGGAAAAGTCACCGTTTGGATTCTCTGGATTCCCAATGTATTCTCAAGATTCTTAGTGGATTCCGAATCCCAAAAATTCCGTTTTCCCTGCTTAGTTGGAAATCTTGGGAATTCGAGGAATATGGTCGGTATCTAGAGAATCCTGGAAATTCCGAGAGTACGGAATCCGCCTTTTCCCCCTTGACTATATATCTGTCATCCAGCTAATATCATTGCGCCGAATCACAATCATTTCACTGCCCATCTACTGTATGCTTCAACGGTTCTTTTTCTTTTCTTCCTAGTATTTCATCATTCATCACAGATTTACGTATATAAAAGTACCAAAACACGATAACATACTTCCTGCATTTTAACCTACAATTTCAACACCAGTAAGTCCGCAAACTTTCAGGTTCGTAAGGATTAATACGCAAACACTAACAATAATCCTTTGCACATAACTTAAAATATCAGTCACCTGACATTGACGATGCTTATTTGTGTGCCAAATTCATCTCTATGACTCATATGTACAAAATAGATTCTTCCCACTCGGTTTCATCTTGGGATATCGATTTTTTTACGTCTCATCTCATAAAATTCCCGACACACTATCATCCAATATAACACTCTTTCATCTTGTATAACACTCAATTTTTCCCACGAAGCAATTCTTTGAATATTATGGATTCACAAACAAAACTTTGAGCTCATAGGATTCTATACCAAATATATTCCTTTCCTTCACGAACAATAACTATCTTTATTGCTTTCTATAACCAATATTATTCCAGATTCGACGAAACATGTCTTCATCAATTCATTCGCTTCCCATCGACATAATCTACCGCATATTCGATCATTTAAGTAAAAAAGACTTATTCATCGCAGCAAACAATGTCAATCAACGACTCAATACCATTCTGAATTCTTACCAACGATTCAAAGTAAACTTAACTAATATTCTAACATCTTTTGCATGCAAATTACCACATGCGCATTTCAACAATATAATCCTAACACGTTTGAGTGCGCCTAAATTTACTCTCATCATTCCGAGAGGTCATCTTTTATATTGATGTCAGACACTTACCAAACTCTACTTCGGGAACAATTCGATCGGAGCTGAAGATGCGCAAGCAATTGCTCAAGCCTTAGTAAAGAATCAAGTGAGATAAATATTCAGTTTCTTCGTTTCGATCAGTCATCTTTTCTATTTATCTCAGACACTCACCACACTCAATCTCCGCTATAATCAAATCGGAGATGCAGGTGCCCAAGTAATTGTTCAAGCATTAGAAAGAAATCACGTGAGATAATTATTTAGGTTTTTCATTTTGATCAGCCATCTTTTCTATTTATCTTAGACACTCACCACACTCCAACTCGAGGGTAATAAAATCGGAGTTGCAGGTACACAAGCAATTGGTCAAGCGTTACAAAGAAATCAAGTGAGATATATGTCATTGGGGAAAGTGAGAT
>Ga0097677_1001702_pt1 | contig 12593 bp, 9 predicted proteins | sample ThiBiot_500_biof_FD_72842 | JGI IMG/M metagenome (GOLD analysis project Ga0097677, IMG submission 72842) | Wastewater bioreactor microbial communities from Cape Town, South Africa - Thiocy_expt_500_biof - 1398105537950 (version 2) (version 2) ...
GCACACCCATCTTGTGTGGCCGCACAGCTCAGAGGTTGCACAGCCTGCAAACAGAAATTCAGGCAGCCGGGGGCAACGCGCCCGTAATGCCCCTGGATATCGGCAGCCGTGACTCGATGGCCAATGCCTTGACTTGGATAACACAGAATTTCGACAGTTTGCATGGGGTTGTCAACTGCGCCCACATGGGTCGCCCAGGCACTATTAGCTCGGCCAACGAAGATGACTTCAACATAGCGCAACAGGCTCACGTGAACGGGCCATTCTTCCTGATCAAGCAGTTTCTGCCTATGCTTGAACGAGGTGCCCGCGAAGTCGCGGGCGGGGCCTCCATCGTCAACGTTTCATCGATGTACGGCATAGTCAGCCCAGATCCTGCCGTCTATGGAAATAGCGGCAGCAACAATCCTCCTTATTATGGCGCGGCCAAAGCAGCCTTGCTGCAACTAACTCGCTACTTGGCATGCCATCTTGGGGATAAGCAGATTCGAGCAAATAGCATTACGCCTGGCCCATTCCCTCCCGCCAGCATCGCCCAAACCGCACCCGATTTTTATCAAGGTTTGTGCAAGAAAAATCCGCTTGGTCGTATCGGAGTTCCAGAAGAAATCGCAGGTCCCACGGTTTTTCTATTATCTGCTGCGAGCTCATACATAACTGGTGCCAACATCCCGGTTGATGGTGGCTGGACTAGCTGGTAACACCAACGCCATGCAGAACATTGCCTTCCGGGTGGATGCCTCACTAGATATCGGCACCGGTCACGTCATGCGCTGCCTGACATTGGCGGATGCCCTGCGCGATAAGGGCCACTCCAGCATTTTCATATGCCGGGAACACCCGGGCAACCTTCTCGGGACTATCCGTCAACGCGGTTACGAAATCGCTCCCCTACCGTTTCAAGGAGCGAAAATGGCGATACCAGTTTCCGAACCCGTTCCGATACACTATCCATGGCTCGGTAGTAATTGGGAAATCGACGCACTGCAAACCCGCGCAGCACTTGCCAACGTCAATATCTCGTGGCTCGTACTCGATCATTATTCACTCGACGCCCGCTGGGAAAAAAAACTCCGCCCAGCCACTTCGCATCTCATGGTCATTGACGATCTGGCTGATCGCCACCACGATTGCGATGCCCTCTTGGATCAAAACCTAGGCCGACAACTCGACGACTATGCCGCACACGTCCCCCCCGACTGCGCCGTTCTGGCTGGATCCGATTACGTGCTGCTGCGCCCGGAGTTTATTTTAGCCCGACCCGCTAGCCTTAAGCGCAGGGCAAGACCGGATTTCAAACATCTGCTTATCACCATGGGCGGTGTCGACAAAGACAACGTGACGGTGGAAGTACTATCTGCCCTGCGACAATGCGAGTTGCCGCCCGATTTTCACATTACCATCGTCATGGGCTCTGGTTCGCCTTGGCTCGAGAAGGTAAGACACGCTGCAAACAGCTTGCCTTGGCAGGCAGAAGTAAAGGTCAACGTGAACAATATGGCTGAATTAATGGCAAGTAGCGATCTTGCCATCGGCGCTGCCGGTTCGACCGCTTGGGAACGCTGCTGCCTAGGCCTCCCGTCCATTATGGTAGTTCTTGCTGATAACCAACAAATCATCGCGCAGATGTTGAGCCGCGCAGGAGCTGCCTTCACGATCGAATCGGCGTCAGCTGTGGCAACCAAGCTGCCGGAGTTTCTTTCCAAGCTAGTTAACAACGCTTCATTACGTAGCACTACGGCGAAAGCGGCGGGGCGAATCGTCGATGGCGACGGGGTACGCCGCGTCATACAAGCCATGAAAAATATATGATGGAACACAACGACGACGGATATATCCGCGCCATGGTCGACGCAGACCTGGAAAGCGTGCTTGCATGGCGAAATCACCCGAGCGTACGCACATGGATGTACACTCAGCACGAAATCAGCTTGCACGAACACCGGGCTTGGTTCGAAAAGGCAAACTCAGACAGCTCTCGAATTTTGCTCGTTTATTTACACAACGAAGTACCTTCGGGTTTTATTCACTTCAAAGCGAGCAGTGGAAAAATTGCCGAATGGGGATTTTATGCAAACCCAGCCGCTCCAAAAGGCACTGGCAAAAAGATGGGAGCCGCCGCATTAAAGTACGCCTTCGAAAGTTGTCAAATGTACAAAGTTCACGGCCAGGTGCTTGCCTACAACGAACGCTCGATCCACTATCACCTTGCCCTTCGTTTTCAAAGCGAAGGTATCTTACGTGCCCAACATTTCGATGGGTTTAAGTACCATGATATTCATTGTTTCGGCCTGCTCGCAGACGAGTGGCAAAAATTCCAAGCGTAGGCGAATGCCCAGCTAATCGGAGAAATCATGAAGAAAATTGATTCCATAACGATCAACGGCACACGCATTGGCCAGGACGTCGAACCTTACATCATTGCCGAGATATCGGCCAATCATAACGGCAAGATTGAAAATGCCATCCGTCTCATCGATGAAGCGAAAGCGGCCGGTGCCGATGCGGTAAAACTTCAAACCTATACCGCCGACACCATTACTCTAAACTCGGATACCGACGACTTCCGGATAAAGGGCGGATTATGGGATGGGCGTACCTTGCACGACTTGTACCAAGAAGCGCATCTTCCTTGGGAGTGGCACAAACCGTTGTTCGAGCACGCCCAGAAAACAGGGATCACCATTTTCAGCTCTCCCTTCGACCACACCGCCATCGATTTGCTGGAAAATCTAAACGCCCCGGCTTATAAGATCGCGTCCTTCGAAGCTGTCGATCTACCACTGATCAAGTACGCTGCATCGACGGGCAAACCGATGATCATCTCTACAGGGATGGCCGACGCTGATGAAATCGCCGAAGCAATCCAGGCAGCGAGAGATGGTGGCTGCAGAGAGCTCGCCATCTTGCATTGCGTAAGCGGTTATCCAGCTCCTGCCGAAGAATATAATCTCCACACGTTGGCTGACATGATTGAACGCTTCGGTGTGGTGACAGGGCTTTCCGATCACACGTTGGACAATACAACGGCGATTACGAGCGTAGCGCTAGGCGCCGCTTTGATCGAAAAACATTTCACCCTAGACAGATCCGGCGGCGGCCCGGACGACAGCTTTTCCTTGGAACCCAAAGACCTAGCTGAGCTTTGCCGAGGCGCCAAGAGTGCTTGGCGTGCGCTCGGCCGAGTGGATTATGGAAAGAAATCCAGTGAGATCGGCAACGCTCAGTTTCGGAGATCACTTTATTTTGTCAAAGATCTGCAAGCAGGTGATGTGGTGACCGAAGATGCAATAAGAAGTGTACGGCCGGGCTTCGGCTTGCCTCCCAAATTTCTGCCCAGCATAATAGGGAAACAACTTGACAAAAGTGTGGCACGCAACACCCCTGTTCTAATTGATGACTTTAAGGCGCCTTTCTCTCTCACTAAAGAGATACATCCCTCCGGCAAATAGTTCAATTTTTGGAGATTTCCCCACTATGTGTGGAGTAGTCTGTGCTGTTGAAACCCGCCCAGTAGAATCTTTTGTCTACGCTGCACACCGGCGGCAGCGCCATAGGGGGCCAGATAGCGAAGGCTTCTTTTTTGAGCAAATTGGCGCAACTTATATTGGATTGGCGCATCAGCGCCTGGCCATCCTTGATCTTTCCGCGCGCGGCGCACAACCGATGAGATCGCACTCCGGAAATAGCGTCATAATTTTTAATGGTGAAATCTATAACTATAGATCACTCGCCAGTCAATATGGTTTACAGGACCTCAGAACTGGGACGGATACTGAGGTTGCACTTGAGTTGATCGAGAAAATAGGCATTTTTGAGGCATCGCGAGCCTTCAATGGCATGTGGTCAATTATCGTCTTCAACCGCGGCCAAAATCGACTCTACTTCTCCCGGGATCGCCTAGGAAAGAAGCCGCTATATTATGCATCAACAAAGAAGGGAATGGTCTTTGCATCGGAAATGCATAGTCTATTACGTCATCCGGATATAGAAAAAACTGCTGATTCAGTTACAGCTGGACGGTTCCTCGCGCAAGCCCTCCAGAACACCGACGACCATAGCTGGATCTCCGGAATTTCCGCATTTCCGCCAGCCGCAACTGGGCACATTGACGTAGACGACCCAACCAGCGGACTTAGAAACATCCAAAAATTTTGGTCATATGTTGACTTTATTAATAATCGAGAAACTAGAAATACATCAGATTTTTTAGAAGAGACATATTCAACAGTTCAAGACGCTATTGATATTCGACTTCATGCGGATGTTCCAGTAGGCATCGCTCTTTCTGGGGGGTTAGATTCTTCTATAATAGCAGCAGTCTCTAAGCGCATGCACCATGACTCTGGAAATGCTGTTAGGCTTTTTTCTGCAACCAATCCAGGAAAAAAAGAAGATGAATCAGAATATGTCTTCAAGGTAGCCAGACATCTGGGGTTGGATGTTACTCAGTTTACCCTCGATGCTGGAGGGGAAAACGGACTCTACGAACTGCTGAAGGAATGCATTCGCCACAATGATGGTCCGCTATCTTCTTTCTCTAACGTTCTCTTCTATAAGCTAATGGAGGCTGCTAGACAATCTGATGTCACAGTCGTTCTTACTGGACAAGGCGCCGATGAAGCTTTCTGCGGATACCGAAAATACCCCGTGCTAGAGTTAAAGAGGCGATTAAAAAATCGAGCATTTTTTGCTGCTTTTAGTCTTGGCCTTGGCATAGTTAAGCGAGGAACCGTTCTTTCTGACTTTTCATTCTCAGAAGCAAAACGCTATCTAGGCCGCTCGAATGCAGACCTTCTCGGGCCGCAGGCAAAAACGTCCTTTAGAGCCGCTCGCCTTGCCGAGATAACAACTCTAGCCGATAGACAATGGTTAGATATAGAACAATATAGCGTCCCGTATTTGTGTCACTACGAGGACAGGATGTCTATGGCTTGGTCACGAGAAGTCCGCGCCCCTTTTCTCGACTTTCGTGTAATAGAACTTGGTTTGAAAATGCCGGCAACACTAAAGTTGCATATCGGCTGGACCAAATATCCATTAAGGCAAGCTTTTGCCTCACAATTACCAGCATCTGTTACTTGGCGCAAAGATAAGAAGGGTTTCATTAACCCCCAAGATGACTGGCTCCGTAGCACATTAAAAGATCAAGTTCTGAGTTTGATGTCAAATCCTAGTGCTGAAGTATATACACAGGGGCTCGTCAATCGATCGGAATACCTTAAGAGATTTCATTCTTATTGTCAGGGCAGCAAGACCGTATGGTTTAGAGACGTCTTTTCCCCATTTTCTTTAGAGCTGTGGTTACAGGAATTGCGGCACACGCCCTAGAATTTACCGAAAGGCCTACCTCGTGTTTACGCAGATTATTCGCTGGATTGAATTCATATGCTCAAGGGCCTACTAGCTAGAGCTGCCACTTATATTTTTGGAAATGGGCTAAATAGTGCTATTCCTTTCCTTCTCATCCCCATCTTTACAAGATATTTAAGCCCTGCCGACATGGGCATGGTGGCAATTTTTCAAAGTACTCTGAGCATCTTAACGATAGTTGTTAGCCTCTTCCTTCCAGCAGCAATTAACGTTCGTTACTTTAAGCAAGAATCCTTAGCGTTGCCTGACTACATTGGTACCGGCGTAATTTTGTCAGCGATAGCTGCAACTCTAATTTTTACGCTCGGCCTTCTTTTTAAAGTGCAGATTCGTTCCTATACGGACTTAACTTTCACCGTTTTTTGCATTGCCTTACTTTGTAGCGTCTTTCAGCTTTACATTGATGTTGAATTAAAATTAGCTCAAGCAAAAGGTGAAGCTTTACGTTACACCGTATTTCAGAATAGCGTCACTGTGCTAATAATGACAATATCCGTTGGGCTGATCATCGGAGCTGGCATTGGGTGGGAAGGCCGTGTATGGGGACAATTTATCGCTGTTTTTCTAGCTGGTTCCGGAATCTTTTTTTCCCTTTTTTCAAAGCGGGAAATATCATTTAGGTGGAACTCCGTTTACGCCCAAGAAATTTTGAAGTTTGGATTGCCATTGCTACCCCACGGCATCAGCGCCATCAGCATGGTTTTCCTAACAAGATTAATACTGAGAGATGTCGCAGATTTACATGAGGTTGGACTTTATATGGTAGCAGCACAACTTGCAGGAGCGATAACTATCGTTGCAAGTGCTGTTAACCAAGCTTATGCCCCGTGGCTATATAAAATCCTTTCCGGGTCACAATCACTTCAACTGAAGAAGAAGATAGTCATTGGAACATATTTAAATTTCCTTCTTATATTTACTGGGTCCATAATTTACTTTTTTTCATTACCTCCCTTTATTGGGATGTTGCTCGGCCAGAACTACATAGGAACGATAGCGTACCTGCCTTGGCTTATCGCGGGGTCAGCCCTCAATAGCATGTATTTCTTAGTGACTAATTATCTTTTCTATCACCAAAAAACGGGAAGACTAGCGTTAGCAACGGTTGGCAGTTGCGTCTTGAGCGTTGTTTTGTCCTTAATCCTCACACCAACTCAAGGAGGAGTCGGTGTAGCCCAAGCATTCATGGCAGCAAATGGCTTTCTTTTTCTTGTCACCTGGATATTAGCTGCTAACGTTCAGTCGATGCCTTGGATTTTTTTTGGTTCCAGGAATCATGAATAAATTGATTGCTCTCCTCCGAAAAATAGCTCACCTTCTATTCACTTTCCTTGCAGGACGTCAAGGCCGAAATCCCGACATCAGAATAAATGGATACTCTCGGTTTGGCTCCAGAATGGTCTTTGGCAAGAATATACATTTCAATGGTGTTACGACATATGGCGCTGGCACCGTTCATATCGGCAGCAATTTCCACTCTGGGCGTGGTCTCAAAATCTTGACGCAGAACCATAATCATCACGGTTCATCCTTACCATACAGCGAAGAGATCGTTGTAAGAGATGTACATATTGGAGACAACGTTTGGGTCGGGCTTGATGTGCTTATTCTTCCCGGGGTTCGAATTGGTGAAGGCGCAATTATTCAAGCAGGAGCAGTAGTTGCACGATCTATCCCCCCACTTGCGATAGCTGGCGGTAATCCTGCAGTGCCATTCCGATATCGAGATGAGAATCACTATTTCTCGCTAAAAGCCCAGGAAAAATTTTTATGAAGCAAATGAACATTGTCTTGCGCAACGAATAAGTTTAGTACCTAATTTGACATATGATTTTTCCCTCACTCCATTCAGCTAGGCCTGATCTCTATATCGTAGAGACCCCCTTTCAGTTACTCTGCGCGTATGAAGCCATTGTTTATTTTCGGCGTCCATTTAAACTATGCCTGCGATATAGTGGCGTCGGCCGTAACGATTTACAACTCCAGAGATTAGCTGACGAACTTGATCTTCGGCCGGACTGTTCGCTTCTCATTAGAAAGCATAGATGGCAAGATTTCCTGAAGTCAGCACCTAAATATCTTCTGTTGGCTGCGCGCTCATATGAGAATGTTTTTATTGGCAGTTATTACTCCAATGTATTACAGGTGCTATCCCGCTTATTCAGAAAGAATCAATTAGTCTTGTTGGATGATGGTGTGGCAACGTTTCTCGTCCAGGATGAGTTACAAACAAAGCGACGGCCGACAGCTTTGTATACTATTTTTGACATTCCACCATTTGGTGGCCAGAACATAACCAAGAATAAATTTTCGGCCCTAAGACGCCGCTATTCGATTTCAAAAAGAGACTCGATAATTTTTATCGGGCAAGAATTATTTAGTTCTGAAAGCATTTCACAAGAAGCCTATATCAAATTTATCTCCGAATTGGCTTCAAGTATCTGCTCTTCCTTAGTCTATATCGCGCACCGGGCAGAGCCCTTAGATGTAATAGAGAGAGTGGAACAAATACCGAATGTCACTGTCGTACATCCTCCGATGGGAATTGAGTTATTTTTCTTAAAGGAGGCATGGCAACCCTCTACTGTCATTTCCATCTGCTCTACAGCTATTTTTTCACTCAGTGCGCTGTTTCCCGAAACGCGAATTCAAGTACTCCAACCGGATGAATTCGATCCAACAAAGTTCTCACATTGGCCGCTAATAAAGCGAGCACTTCTCACATTGTCGAATGTAGAGTTTCAGAGAGTGAACGATCTACATGACCCTTCGCAGAAGGTAGCTTTCTAGAAAAGCACCTACATTGCTTTACTGGTGCGCTAAGAACAAACCCTACATGAGTTGCCAGTGAGAACGCCTTTTGGTTATCGATAAGCTTCTCCATCGTGGTCATTCGACTTGGCTAAAAGCAGATCTTTTCCCAAGGTAAAATTTCCTATAATTTAAGCACCGATTCCTATAGGATATTTGGACAGGAGACTTCTCATGAAGCGGCGGTCATTCTTAGATCATATCCTCGGTGTTTTATCCGGTGCGGTGGGCGCTGCCGGGCTTCTTAAACACTCCGATGCTAACTCGCAGCAAAATCCGCCGCTAGGTAGCTCAGAACGATCTAACGTTCGTTCCGTTTTTGATATGCCTAGCTACAATCCTGCTCCTGATGCAGATAATACTCGGGCAGTAATTGACGCGGCGAAATCTTTAGGTAAATCTGGAAGAGGATTAGTTCGCATTCCTTACGGAGTTATCTACGACCGTAGTGCAGTGCAAGAATCATCAGATGTTCCCGTTGAGGCGGTCTTCGAAGATCAATCATTGGTAAATGGAGGATACCCAGGCGCGAATGTCATCGGATATTTTGATAAAGGAGACCCTACAGCCTCCTATGATTATTCATTGATGGTAAGCTCGGGACATAATGCCGCAATTGTTTTGGATAACTCGGGCCTTGCAGGTAGCGCCTCAGCAAAAAACAAAGTAGCGGCGCTCTACTGGACCGGTGGCAATATGGTTAAAGGAGCTCTTCCAAAGCTCCGCCGAAACATCGGGTGCGTGGAATTTTCTTTATATGGCGAGCGCTGGGCGCTAGCCATGCGCAAGCTCGCTCCTTCAGCTGCACTTGCGGGAACCTTGCCGAACGGAGGCTATTGGAGGTGGAAGCAAGGTGAGAATGTGAATACCGGCGAATATTGCTTTCACCAATTTCGCTTTTATAAAGCATCCAGCTCAGGCAAAACTGGCTCAAGCCCCCCCACTCATACTGCGGGCATAAACTCAGACGGCGGAATAGATTGGGAATATGTCGATTTTAATTATGATGCAACGGTCTTCAGAATCGATGACCTGGGACGAATCGGTATCAATAGCCAGCCTCAGCCTGGCACTTTCATGCGACTTAGGCAAGCTCCTGAGGATGAGCAGCAGTATGTAATTACCTTTGAACCAACGGGCAAGAAGAAAAACATCACTCTAAATTTTCTTCCCACGACGCTCCAGGGAGGAGTTAGCGCTACCACTCCTCAAGTCACGATCACCGATGGAGCAATTCAATTCGTTTCTACTTCTACTAGAACTGTCATTGCCGAAGCTTCATCGGTAGGATTTAGTATCCGTCAAACCTCGATGCCAGCCATTGTTTCAAGAGATGGCGATCAAACACCAAGAATTGATGGAGTAAATACTCTCATTTTGAACAATACATCCACTACATACTTAACCAATCTGCTCAACGGAACGAGCAATCAACAAGTAGTCCTCATTGCTCAAAACAGCAATACAACTCTCGTCAATAGCAGTACATTTGTGCTCCAAAACGCTTCAAATATCCACCTTACCCCAGATAGCGTAATTATTATGAGAAAAATTCCCTACGCCGAAAAATGGATTGAAGTAAGCCGCAGCATTAAATAACCTTCGATCGTGATAGGCTCCGTTGACTGAAAAAAACTAGCCGCCGATGCTCTACTCTGACGAACTGCCAAACAACCTCAGGTCTCTTGAGCTAGATATTGAGGTGATATTATTTTCTTTATTTCTCGGGCTTTCTGACGATGCTCACGCAGTGCGTGGAACATTAACGCAGCAAAAACGATGTCATGAAAAACCAAGCCCCAAAATATTCCATACTGAAAGAGAGAATAGATGAGTATCGGAGCAGCCAACGAAAGCCGCCCTCTTAACAAGACAAGATAATATCCGGCCAAAAAAATGAGCGATATAATCATACCATTTGAAGCCACTAACTCTAGATACGAGTTATGCGCGTGGTACAAGTCGCCGTTTAAGTACAGCCAGACTTTTCTAGTAGCATTCCCGAAGAAAAAATGATCATTCAGAAACGAGAGGAAATTTGCAAAAACAACGTCTCGCCCTGACCAGTCAAACTCATCTCGTCCTCGAGTAAAATTCTCCATCAGGTATGGAGCAACGGCAACTAAGGCGATTAGCGCCGCCGGAATACCCCATAACCAGACCCGCCAGTTCTTTCTATAGTGAATTGCTACCCCTACAACTGCAGCAATGATTGCCGTCCGATTAAAAGATGTTACAAAGCCAGCGGCAATCAAGGCGGATGCAAATAAGAAAACTTTACGTGATAATTCTTTATCTAAATATAGCAGAATTACCAACCCCAACATTACCTTAAAAGCATAGACGCTTGAGTTCAGGCTCAGCCCGAACACTCTATTGAAATACAAGAGATCAGTATCTCCTATCATTGTATCCCCCATGTTCTGAACACCAAAAAACGAGGGTATCCCGTAGATATATTCGGCTATGCCGACGAATATCTCAACAATGACGCATACTAGGATTATTTTTAGATCACTTTTTTTGAATCCCCAACCAACAATTAAACTTAAGATAATCAATAAAATATACGGAAAACCGGCCGCAATTGAATTTTCATAATTTTCGATGACGGGGCGCCCAAACGTAAATACTATCGTCGTCACTAAGGCCGCAACGATTAGCAGTCCCCAGCCAATCTTCTGGGCTCCGGACATACGATTAGATGCGAGGCCGCCACGCAGTAAGCGGATAATCGCAAGCGGAACTAATAATATATTAGCCGCTTGCGATATGACGAATGTAGTCGTGAGGAATGTGAATAAGCCAAACACGCTAAAACGCCATGAGAGTAGTTGACACCATTTCACCAACTCTTAAGAGAGGGGTTCTTCCTACAAACTTACTTGGCGCCGTAGCCATAATAATATTTATAAGCGTACCCATATCCAATTCGGCGCCTTTTGATGCCATTAAATATCAATCCTTTAACTGCAACACCAGCCGATTGTAGCTTCCTCGCAGCATCTCTTACCTCTCCGACCGTACTTTGTTCTGCTCGGACGACCATAAAGACCGTAGCAGCAAACCGAGCTACAGCAAGAGTGTCCCCTACCGGGAGGATCGGCGCGGAATCAAAAATGACATGATCGTAACGTCCCTGAATGTCTGAAACCAATTCAGCAAACGCAGGGCTAAGCAACAGTTCACCCGGGTTTGGAGGCGTCTGGCCAGAAGGCAACACATCCACACTACCCCCTAAGATCTCTTCACGGCGAACGACTTGGTCAAAATTCGTCACTCCGGCCAGGACATCGGAGAGCCCCTGAACCTTTGTATATCCGAAATAGGCCCCCAGTTGAGGGCGGCGCATATCAGTTTCAACAAGCAGCACCCGCTTGCCAGCGGAAGCCAGTAGGACGCTTAAATTGGCCGAGATAAAACTTTTCCCAAGGGAAGCCGTAGCACCGCTAATTACAATATTTTTATTCGCAGCGCCCATAAGAGCAAAAGGCAACCCAGTCCGCAGCGAGCGCAAGCTTTCTATTGCAGGGTCGTCGGGTTGCAGGACCGCCAGCAACTGGTTCCTTCCCTCGATAATGTGTTGTTTACCCTTTTTATCCCGCTTATTTGAATCTAGCCTTTCCTGGGCAAGACTCTCAGGAATACTCGCATAAGCGACAAGGCCTGTCGCCCTTTCTACTTCCGCAATGTCCCGAACCGTAGGACGCAGGAGACGTGCAACGAATGCAGTAAGAATGCCCAATAGCATTCCGGCTAAAGCAGAACCGGCAACTACAATGACTTTCTTCGGAGCTACCGGCTTTGTATCTTGTACAGCAAAATCAATAATTCGAACATTTCCAACAGTTCCAGCCTTGGCCACCTTCAGCTGCTGTGCATTATTCAATAATGCTACATAGAGTTCATTGCTTACGTCGGCGTCACGCTGCAATCGGAGTAAATCCCGTTGAGCCGCAGGCAGGCGATTGACTTGTTCATTGATCGCCCCTCCCTCTCTTTCCACCTCGGCCAGTTGCGCCTCAATTGCCCGTAATTCAGGATGTTCCGGGCGATAACGTTGACGCAGCTCATCTCGCTTTAACTGAAGTTGCAAACGAGCCTTCTCGGCTTCAATTGCTTGTTGGAGGAGACTATCCGTAGCCTTCTCAACACTCACTGTATTAGTTCGAGTTCTAAACGCATTAAGCGCGTCCTCAGCTCGAATCACCCCCTGCTTTACCTCTGGGAGCTGTTGTTCCAAGAACTTTAGGCTTTGATCTGCTTCCGCACTACGACGTTCTACGTTTTGCGTAAGATAGGCTCGAACAATGGCATTAACTAAATTTCGTGCAAATTGAACATTTGGATCTGTATAACTTACACGAATTACGCTACTTTGTTTACCAACCTCAGCTACAGACAGATCT
>Ga0097677_1001718_pt1 | contig 12453 bp, 13 predicted proteins | sample ThiBiot_500_biof_FD_72842 | JGI IMG/M metagenome (GOLD analysis project Ga0097677, IMG submission 72842) | Wastewater bioreactor microbial communities from Cape Town, South Africa - Thiocy_expt_500_biof - 1398105537950 (version 2) (version 2) ...
TAAATTCAGCCATGTTGATACATAACCGTGTGTCTTGTCCACAAATTATCTTTTCTCAAACACTAGATGTCGCTAGAAATCGATACATTATTTTAAATAATTGAAATTGGCAATCAATAGAAAAAGAAATGAATACGAGTGTAATGAGACTCTGATAGCACTCTTTTGAAATCAATGAACCAAATAAATTCAGGTTTTATTCGTCGATAGATACCTCGAAACCTCGATCATTGATTGATCGTGTCGAATGGAGAGACAACTTTGATCTTGTTAGACACATAATCAATTACATCTATGCGAAATGATGAGAAATCTCTTGAGATTAAAACAAACAACAGCAGAAGAAGAAGAAAAAAAAGTTGTTTATATTTTGTAATATTATCGTAAAAACTCATCTGTAATGAATTACGACAGATGACTATTTATAACTTGTGGCGTGATTGAATGACATTTGAAATGAAATGTAGATCTCTTTGTTTGGACTCATGAATTCCATCAATTTCGCTCTAGATAACGCGTATGCCAAGTACTATTAACATTGTATAAGTTTTCTATTCTTCTAGTTTAATTTCTCTAATCGACGATGACTTTGTCAAGTTCGTATATGAGAATAATGAATCATATAAATTGTCGATCGTGCTCAGTTCTTTTTCCGTAAGAAATTGGCTCAATAAGAGAATCTATCGAGATCGTGCAAAAAAAGAAAGAGAGAAAAAAGAAACTCTATATATACAACAGAACGAATAATAAGATAAAAATGTTTCAATAAAACAATTGTTCAAGTATAATATCGTGTTGATAGACGATGAAAAAAACGCAGACACGCGAATATATTACACCCGCTGAGGCGCTGGCTTTTGTTGACGAGAGTGTTGTTGTTTCAATGAACGTTGAATATAACGACGAGGACAAAGAAGTTTAAGAAATGCTAATCGAAATTCTCGTGATGTCAATACATAGACAAGAAAATTCAACTAAAAACGAAAGTCAAAACGGATCAATCATCGATTTTGCTTTGACCTACCGCTGAGTTCGTATAACCGAGCCACGTAAAAAGTCGAAAGAGTTGCTCTTCAACTTTGGGAAAATGAAAATGAAAAACGCCCGTAAGCACGAGAAAAACGAAAAACGGCAGCCAACACGCAATGAACACGCCCATGACCACACCGAGCACTTTCGTTGCTTTATGTTCATGTGAAAAACGCGACCACGTTCGTGTACGTCGAAGTTTCCTCAGACGCCGAAGAAAAACAACCGGAAACGAAACTTGACTGATACGTGACCGATTGGGTACGACGATCGGTGGCAACGACGGTGACCGCGTGTATTTTCCTCGATGTATTCTCAACGTAATTGTTTCGGGTGTATTCGTTGTAGCATTGAGATTTTCGATGGTCGTGCCTGCTGAGAGAGTCGAACGTTGTTTCAACGGACGCAAAAAGAATCGAGGTACGAATGGTGACGATTGAAAGACGTCGGTGCTGGTTGTTGTGTGTTTGTAACCTTGACGAAGGGCGGTCATTTGCCGACGAGCGAAGATTAGAATTCGACCGTAGACGAAAACCATGATGAGCAGAGGAATATAAAATGAAACTAGAGACGAAACGATGATAAACACCGGATCGGAAGGAAATTCACAGTTATTCGACGGCAAATCTTGACTTGTTCGATTCGAATCGAGTTTCGTTCGTTCACCGAGAATCAAAACAGTTGGTCCGGCAATAATCGTCGAACAAAACCATATGCCAGCGATGATAATCGACGAATGTCGAGCGATAAACGATCTCGAATAACGAATCGGCGATGTTATTGCAATATACCGATCGAGTGCAATCGTGCATAGCGCAAGTATCGATGCTGTCGATGCGCCAACATCGGTAACATGCCATAAATGACAGAGAATATGAAATGATGATGATGTATTTAATTCGAAATAGATAGCTAGAGGAATGACGATGACGCCGACGCAAAGATCAGCTACAGCCAATGAAACAATGTAATAGTATGTTGCTGAATGAAGAGATGCTTCACGGTAAACAGCTAAGATAACGAGGACATTGCCCAATAATGTGAGAAAACATACGAACGATAACCACCAAACACCGGGCAAGATCATTTTCTACATTGGTTTTCTCTATTTTCAATCGATGATCATTACTTACAGCTGTCGGTAGGTCGTTTTTTTCTTCTGTTGTCTCCTTATACACGTAGATCTTCCTCGTTTTTCTCTCTCTCTCTCTCTCTCGCTTCTTGTTCTCTTATTCGTAATAAGAGAAAGAGACTTTGCCTGACTAATCATAAATATAAAAGTTCTTCTTCTCGTTCTAATATCATTGATTGTTCTCTTCTTCTTTCTCGGCTCGATTCGCTCCAACAAAATGATCATCCACACAGGACCCAATTCCTCTCGGTCGGGTAGTCGGTGACGAAACAACGACAATTCAGATTCAATTATACTCGTAGAGTATGTGTGTATGTCTGTTTGTGATCTACATCGTATAAGTTCTACAAGGCAATTGAATTGATGCTAAAGATACCCCCCCCCTCGTCTCTCTATTGTTAATATCTTATGGGTTTTTATTTTCATAAAGGAAACTAACATATGCAACACGATTGTCCAAGGTCATAATATCAATCAACACCCCTTGATTTATACTCATGAAACCCGACGAGTCTCTCTTCAATATCTCATCGAAACTGATCGATATATCAATTAGAAAAACATTTTCGTCGACATTTATTGACGGCTATTAATCTTATTTAATATCTCTATGATGTTTATTTATTGACATTTACTTGCAGAGTGACGATTAGACGACAATGTTTTCTTCCTCAAACAAGAACTAATTGACGTCACTTTACATTTTCAAGTTCTTCGATGAGACGAATCTTTTGTTATAAGAAAGATCATTATGATCATCGAATAACCAAGAAAAAAAAACAACAAACTAATTCAATATTGATTTTCTATTTGCGAATTCTGTATGCTAGACATCCGTTGTCCAACTGTGTTCATTCAAAATTTCAACAATAGACGAAATTAATTCTCATATAACTCGATTAATTTTTTTCCCCACGAAGTTTCGAACACGTGACTTGTCGAGTAATAAAAATGCGCAACTGGGACAGACGTCATGAGACAGAATGAAAGAGCAGGAACAAAACAGAACGCGATAGCGCCACGTGCACAGAAAGAACGCATTTATAAGGAGTGTTGGTTGTTTTATTTGCCCTTCGTTAAAAATATAAAAATAAATGGGTTTATTATCTGAAGGTCGTCCGCTTTCTTGGGAAGAAATTCAAGCTGCTCGTGAAGAATTTCGAGCCTACGGTGTCGATCAATTGATACGAGTCTATCAAAAAAGTCGAATTCGAAAACGAGATTCGTTTACTTGGGGAGACGAAGTATGAATAATCTATGTTTGTTTTTCTGTTGTGTTGTTTATTTATTTAGCTCGAATTAACATTAATCAAATTCGATCACGAAAATAAACGAGTTCGTTTATTATTAAAAGCTCACGAATTACTACCGAAACTACACGAATTCAATGATAAAATCGAAGATAAGTAAGTCTATCTCTCCACGGGATCGACAAAAACAAAATGCTGATTTCATAGAGGTTCCGATCTGAATGAACTCATGAATAATTAATATCTGTAGTTCATAGACGCAGAAAAGCATCGAGAAATATTCATCGTTATTACTTTTTTCTACTCTATCAGAAATGTAATTGATTAATCAATTGATCGTAAAAACATCAGAAATAGTATGTCGAAAACTTGTCGTTATACCTTCAGTGTTTTATTTCCCCAATGTCCTTCGAGTCAATGGATCAATGAGTTCAGTGAAATTATTCCTTAGTAAAATCATGAATTACGTTTTTTTTTCTATCATAAATGCACGTTTTATCTGTTCGAATTCGTTTTGATTTAGAGCGTGTTGCATCGCTTGGCATCCTGAAGCGTGTGATTTCGTTGTCGAAGGTGTTCCGGCGCAACCCTATGGTTTTCTGCCGTCACATTTCAATATTGTCGAAGCAAATATGAAATTACGACGCGAGCAAGTACAGAAAATGCTCGACGAAGATGAATTTATTCTGAATATGGCTAATTTTCCCGGGTAGAACGAACTAAAAGATTGATTTGTGTTTGTTTTTTGAATGAAAATTTGATTTCGATTGAAGATACGGACAAGTTAATATCACTTATCCGAAGATCGAATACGGTCCGGATCATTCATCGGAACAATCGGCCTATTTTCCCGATGCTTTGACTTCGCCGATTCATCCACGAACAAGATCTTTATCAGAAAATACAAGCGCTCGTCGACAAACCAAAGCTTCGATTAATATCCCGAGTAGAGATTTCTGATTCTGATTTCGAACATAAAAGAGAAGAACTCCGTTTTTGTCTTTAGTTTTCAAAGATACAAACACAGCGAGTCCATTTCGTGACGAATTATTCGTCGAAAATGGCGATGCGAAAGAAGATCACATCCATTTGGACAGCACAACCGCTGGCTGGGGTTGTTGTTGCCTTCAAGTGACGTTTCAAGCGGAATCGTTCGATGAAAGTATTCATCTTTATGATCAACTCTTGCCTTTATGTCCGATTATGGTAAATAGATTTGATTTTTGTTCGAATTTCGTTGATTGATTAGTTGTGTTTGAGCGCCGCCTGTCCGGTTTGGCGCGGTTTTCTCTCGGATATTGATTGCCGATGGAATGTGATCAGTGAGGCAGCTGATGACCGAACAGTCGAAGAAAAAAACTCAAACAAACTTCCGTCTCGGTATTGTGCGACGCCGTGCTATCTCTCGGATAAGAATAAACATTTGAATGATGTTGAACTTCCGATTGATGAAGAAATCGTTTCGAAACTGATCGAAGCAGGTGAAGTTTTTTTGAAGGATTTCTATTGAAAAAACAAAATGAAAATGAGTTGTAGATATGCCCGAGACATTGGCTCGACATTTTGGTCATTTATTCGTTCGAGATCCGTTGGTGATCATCGACGAATTTCGTCATCCGAAAGATGAAACTAGTTCTTATCATTTCGAAGTTTGTGTTTGGTTTGTTTTTTCTTCTTGTTGAACTGAAATTTGATTTAGAATTTGAATTCTCTCGTTTGGTATTCGTTGAGATTGAAACCACCACCATTGAACGATGATGTCATGGGGTGGAGAGTCGAATTTCGACCGATGGACGTAAGAAAACTCACCCGCATCTTCAAAACAACGAAAATATATTCGAAAATCTTTAGATTCAAATGACAGATTTCGAGAATGCTGCATTAACAGTATTTTTAGCTTTGATGACACGTGCGATTATCACTTATGGTTTAGATTTGGCCATTCCGATAAGTCAAGTCAATGAAAATATGAACGCGGCACATCATCGTGATTCAGCACGACAAGAAAAATTCTATTTTCGTTCGGGAAGTGAAATATCTCGATTGAATCTTAATGAAATTATCAATGGAACGAAGGATTTTCTCGGTCTTGTTCCGTTTGCTCGACAGTATCTCAATGAAAGAGAAGATATCGATGCTAATACCAAAGTTACAATCGATCAGTATCTTTTATTAGTCTCAAAACGAGCTGCAGGTAGATTTTCAAATCGTATTCAACTCATGTTTATTTTTATTTTTTTTAAAGGAACTTTACTAACAAATGCGTCGTGGATTCGACAGTTTGTTACTTCACATCCGTTGTATAAACAAGATTCGATCGTATCCGAAGAGATTCAATATGATCTCGTTCAAAAGATAAAATTATTCGAAAATGGCGAAGAAACTTGTCCTCATATCGTTCATCCAAAAATGGAAACTGCTACTGATTTATATCCAATTGTTTAAATGACATTTTTGCTTTTGATTTTATGTTTTTGTAAAATAAATCGAAGCCCAATTCACCAGAGATGTCGCTTTTTGCCGGTGCTAAATTAGAGTAAAAAACTAAGATTGGTCATAGAGTAAACACACAACAGTTTCTATATCTATCACATGATTACGTAAATAAATAACTAGACGTCTTGCAATTAATTAGCAGAATAGTCTGGATAGAAACTGGAATGACTGATCCTGCGCCTTTACAACGATCTGCTGAAGTCGAAGACTTAACGAATTTAACTGAGAAAGATAAGAAAAAGCTCGTTGATGATGCGGAAAAGCCTATGACGTCGCTCTATCGAAGTGCGGAAATGGAAGATCTCGCACATTTATCACCGCAAGATATTGCTAAACCTCTTACGCAAGAATCAAATGCAAACAATAAACAAAAATAATAATTTTATTTTTACCTTTTTTTTGTATTTTACAAATTGAATAAAAAACAAAACCTATATCTATAATAACTATTTAAGCAAACTAAATTTTCTTCTTGTAGACTATGGGTGTACGTAGTACGAAGCTATCAGTTAAAAGAGAATTATCAACAGCACAAATCCAATATTTAGAATCTCGAACTCGAATGACCGAAGAAGAAATTCAAAAATGGTTTCGTAAGTTTATTTTTCTCCTCCTCTTTCATTTCATTTTGACTGTGATTTTTCTCTCTTAGATGGTTTTTACAAAGATTGTCCTGATGGTTATCTAACACAAAAACATTTCGTTCAGATGTATAATCAAGCATTTCCCGATGGTGATGCAACTCAATATGCCAAACGAGTTTTTGTAACATTTGACACCGATAATTCCGGTGGGTTGTGAACATTATTATTGTCTTTTTGTTTATTTATTTTGAATATATTTTTAGGAAAAATTGATTTCAATGAATTTCTCTTAGCAATGGATTTAATGGAAAAGGGAGATTTAGATGAAAAACTTCGTTATGCATTTGAATTATATGATTTTGATAAAAATGGTGTGATAACAAAATCCGAAATCGAAATAATTATTCGAATGGTACTTTCACTTCGTGGTGAAGCAAATAATGATCGTTTAAAAAGTGATATTATGAAACATTTAAATCAATTCATTGAAAAATTCGATGAGAATGGTGATATGAAAATTAGTCAAGATGAATTCTGTCGAATTTGTTCTCAAGACGATTATCTCCGAGAATTTCTATCACCAAATTTTTCTGCATAAACAATCTGTTCAAATCTTTTTTTGTGATCGTCAATACATTCTTTCAATTCAAAGTCTACTCTCTGTGTATTATCTTTGTTGTTGTTGTTGTTGTTGTTGTTGTTGTTGTTGTTGTTGTTTTTAGAATGCATGAATAAATTATTGATTCAAGCAATATGTTGCGTGTTATTTCTAGATGAAAAAAATTAAGATAGTGCGACTTCTCTCTTCTTTTTAGGTAATATAGTCATTGTTCGTTTGGACAAGAACTTGAATAGGACGGCAAATCAGTACATACGCACATATAAAAGGCACTGAAAAAATATATACCCATGTCAAACAATACGGTCCGTATACGATGCCGTATTACTGTGTCAAATATTTTTGACAAATACTGACCGTTTACTTAATAGTGCGGTCCATAAGCGGCAAAATTATGACCAAATACGAACAGTCGTGTCGATAGATCGGGGTATATTTAGTTCATTAAATGTTCGAACAAGAGTTACAGAATGCATTGAGTAAAGCAGCAATACAATGTAAGTAAATACATGCATATTTATATTATTGTCTTTTTTTTTGTTTCGATAGGTAACATGCGGTGTTCCAGAGAAATTACTATATTGAGAAGAATCGATATTAGTGCAATCATGTTCAAGTATTCATGTTTGGAAACAATCAAAAATGTTAAATCTTGCACATTTTTTTTGTTTAGAGATGATGAACCACGTGAAAGATCGCGATCAAGAGATCGTATACGAAAAAATTATATTGCCTTTTTTGTCAAAAGTGAAACATTTTCTTATATGTTAAAATAAATAAAATAAGATTCAGTATTTTGCTTTCTTTTTACACATACTGCTATTCTAGTGATATCGACAGTACAATATGACAAAACGAAATTGACAATAAAGAATGCAAATAAAACAGAGAAGAAAAAGTCGTAGTTATAGAAAGGAATGAACACTGAATGGTGATTTGCGTTCGGTACAAATACGCTAAACAAGTTTTTGTAATCCTTGAGAAGCTTCGTTACACATTCGAATTTGTTTTTCTTTTCTTACGAGAGAAAACAAAAAAAGTTGGAACTACACTAGAGCGACCTCTTCTTTTTCTCAGATTGAATGGCTAAAGATTAATTCAACTGTCGAGTCATTTGACAGCATCGATTATTATTTGACTTTCTTCTTTTTTGTAAAATGTCGAAACAAAGTAGCAATGAAATCGATCAAATGCTTCAACGAGCACGAGTAAAATTCCACTATCTATTTCAAACAATACTTGATTTTCAATCTTTTTCTTTGAAGCCAACAAATCGTGAACTAGTTCGTCGTGATATAACTCAATCGATTGCTTCTTCAGTTAGTAATTTAGTTTTAAAAACATCCGAATACTTTTACAATGATGGATCATCAAAAGAATTGCTCTGTCTATCGGGTACTGTTGCTTGTAATTATCGAGGAAGTCGATATAACATTCCGATTGAAATATGGATTCAAGACAATCATCCAAATAACGCACCATTAGTTTATGTTAAACCAACATCGGATATGCACGTTTCACCAACAAGCAAAGATGTTTTACCCGACGGAACCTTGATTATTCCGTATATCAAACAATGGCGTCATGTAAAATTAGTTTTACTTTCATCTTTTCGTTCTCTTCTAAACTTCTTTTGTTTATTCAGCCGAATAGCGATCTGGCGAATTTATTAAAAGCTATGTCCGATGCTTTCAGTCAATCGCCACCTGTCTATTCGAATGCCGGCAGTAATCATTCGACACCCTATCCAACAAATTCGTCAATGCCAATGCCAAGTGGCGGGGGCGGTGGTGGTTCATCAAGTTCATATCCATACGGTTATCCATCGACAACAATAGGTCCTGATGTCCTTCGAGCATCAGTTCAAAGTGCTGTCCTAGACAAAATTCGACTTCGTTTGAACGAAACCATTCAATTGGGCAACGCTCAAATAGATTCCTTGAGAAAAACTGAACAAGATTTACGCGATGGTGAAGCTAAACTTTGCGGATTGATTTCCGAAGCTCAAGAACAACAAATAAAAGCAAAGGTTTCGCATTGTTTTTCATCGGTTTTTTGTTTTGACAAGTTGTAATTTAGAATTACATTGCTAATCTACGTACAAAAACAAGTGAAATTTCCGAAGCAACTCAAAAAATGTCGTCATCAGGCAAAGACAATTCAGTGAAAGATGACGCACTCATCACACCGGCACCCGTTTACAAACAGTTGAGTTTCGAATTCTATTTTCACTGAATTTCTTCTCTTTTTTAAAGACTTTTACAAGCATATGCAGAAGAACATGCGATTCAAGATTTGTTGTATTATCTTGCTGAAGGACTTCGACGAGAATCAATTGGACTAGATACTTATTTAAAAGTTCGTTCGAATTGAATGTTAATCTGAACTCGAGCTTTTGTTTTTCTTTAGCATGTTCGAGAACTTTCACGAAAACAATTCATGTTACGAGCAACAATGCATCGATGTCGGCAAATCGCCGGTTTGCCTGTTAAATAAACACAACTAGCTAAAGACTTATTCGTCCATTTTCTCACTTGTTATTTTGAAATGTAGAAAAAAAAAACAACAACAACCACCAACTTATTCGACACAATAAACGTGCCTATTTATCCAAGATAAGAGAATAAAAATGTCAATATTTGTCTCGCTCGTTTATTAGATGTAATTAATCAGTTAAAATGAAAAATGACTAGTCTCGTTTTTTGAGTGAGGGTCGTGATTTTTTCTCGTTTCGTCGTTGTTTAGCACTGAGATACAAGAAAACAGCAACGGCAATCGAGAATATCAAAAACAAAACCCATTGCTTTGCCGCTAAAAACAGAAAAACAAGGATTTTGAATGAAAAATCAATCGATTCGTGTTACCATATTCGATGATGTACGACCATTTCAAAAGACCTGAGTCAGTCTGTGGTCGAGATGATGTTGTTGGTTGTTCGAATTCGACTTCATCTTCAATCGTAGCATCTTCAGACATATTCTTTCTTTTTTTATTTTCCTTTTTCTCTACTAAATCTACAAGAAAATCACGAAAAAAAAACGAACTTTATCTTGGCTTTCTTTTCAAGTGGATATTTTTTCGACAGACAAAGCGCACAAAAAAGAAAAGAGAAAACGAAAACAAACAAACAAACAAACAGAAAAAAAACCGAATTTAATTCTCTGTCTTTTTGTATTTCTTATTGAACTTTTTTGTGTTGTTCGACAGGTGAAATCGGCGCCGACCAATAATAACCTAATTGAAGTATCAACAACGAATTCGCCACTGAATTTAAAATATACGTCCAAATAAGTGTGAGATCACCGGTTTCTTGTATCGACGTGAATATTCGAGCAATCGACCCGAAAAACAACATCAACATTGTGATTGCCGATAGATTGCCCGTGGATTTCGCTTTATAAATGCAATAGGATTGCCAAAGACGGCTGATTAAACTGAATACAAGTGAAAGACCGGCGAGAGCGCCGACTAATTGAGGTGGAAGTAATTTTTGATACATTAAAACCGTGACTAAACTGCATAGAACAAGATAGGCAAGTGCAGCGAGATACTTTCGTTGATAGTAAAGAACCAATAAAATCACTAAAATCGTTTGAATAAATAGAAAATACGAGTCGCCATAGGCGGACAATGGAAATTCCGATGTGTAACCGTAGGCCATCGAGCCGAATATCGCCGCTAACATGATGGTTTCGGCGAGAACACTGACGCCAACACCTGATTTATTCCAATAGATTTTAACGATTTGAGGAAATTTGACCAGTAATGAACCGACTAGAATCGCGTAGCCGAGCAGTTTACTGAGTAACATTTTATTGCAGCCAATATCGAAGAAATGTTGCCGAACAATTAATTCATCGAAACAATGCGGTGATAATAAATTGCTGAAAACATTTTCGAATATTGACCAAAGTGAATCGTCGTTGCCCATGAATGATTTTTTGATTTTTATGGAAATCCGTGTAACAGATGGAGGTTTTCTTCGGTAAATGACACTCAATATGAAACAAAAAATAAAAACAGAATCATTTTTTCTGATGAGTAAACGTGTCGATATAAATCAAACCAATCCGAATTTATTCACGAACAGATGTCACTCGAACGCAAAGCGCATCGTTTCAAACATTCAACACAACGGATTGTTTTTCATATTGAGAGAAAGAGAAAAGGAAATCTTATATATTCAAGGTTATTTTCTGTTTCCTGTGCTCGATTATATTCGTTCCTAGCTGAAAAGGAAAACATGTTTTATCTCTTATTTTCCGGTCGTTGTGTTAATATCGTGGGAGAATATTGTCTCACGTCGAAATAGATTTACATTCAGATACATTATTTATTCCAAATAGTAAAGAGTTGATTCTTGCTGAGTTAGCTCGTTAGATTGAGTTGATTTAATGAATAAAAAAGACTCCCTATTGTGTTACAATATGAAGAGGAGGCGAAACTTTCTATTTTTTTTCTTCTCTCGTTTTCAAAGCGAGAGAGAGAGAGAGAGAGAGAGAGCGTGTAATTCTCTATTTGTTATTCATTAGATATATTTTTGAAGTATTGTCTCATGTCATCATCATCATCGACAAACCAGCGTTCGAATCAATTCACTGATGATTTATCTACGGCTGCAGCTACATCGACGGGCTTTGCGCCGTTACATCGAACTGTTGAATTAGAAAATCTTCACGAATCAATTAGCAACAATAATGACAAACAATCAACAACATCGACGAAGAAAACCTTGACCAAATGTGTGACTGTCATTGGCGACGGCAGCGACAAACAGATTTAATGAAAATTATTTTTAATATTCTTCTTCTTCTTGTGTCTTTATCTCCCGTTTTTCCTTTTGCATCAATGAATAAATAAATTAATTATAGAAAAAAAAAGAAACTATCTATTCTAATAAAGATAAAGAAAAAAAACGTATGAAATTTCATATTCACAGGCAAGACAAAAAAAAACGGTTTTCTCTTGTTTGAGATTATTCATTTGAGAAAGAGAAAAGCAGATAATCTTTCTTTATCACAAAGAAAAAGATAAACTCAACGACATGAAGCGTTTACTAACCTAGTTGAATCAACCCGAAGAAAATGCTCTACGGAATTCTGTTGGAAAGTGCTCGTGATGGCATCTGTATGTTCTACGGGACACAGATCTGGAAAAAATTAGTTCAAGAATTAAATTTCGAACACGAATCGTTCACAACACTCGGCCGATACGAAGACAGTTTAATCGAACGCATCGCCGAATGTAAAATTTTCTTTTTCACAGCAACAAAAAAAAAAAAGAAAAACGACAAAATTTTGAAATAGGTCTCGCCGATCTTCTTCACGAAGGCACGCCCGAGTA